>OIWU01002969.1_pt1 | contig 13619 bp, 9 predicted proteins | sample 1587711 | NCBI WGS metagenome assembly OIWU01 (sample SAMEA3888909, study PRJEB22519) | human gut metagenome | biome: human gut; feature: human-associated habitat; material: faeces | place: Denmark | collected 2010 | reverse complement strand
CGGGGAGAGCGCACAAAAGTGACTGGCATACTCTGTGTGCCGGTAATTTAGGTGGCACCACGGATACGGCAGCATATTCGTCCTAGCAAAACGGGATGAATGCGCTGCCGTATTTTTTTATTCACCAAGGAAAAAAGAGGGGTAAGAACTATGTGTTGTGTGATGGGCTACACCGGGCACGATCTGAGTGCCGCCAAGTTCAAAGAATATCTGCTGCGCACCGTGATGCGCGGCCCGGACGACCAGCGGGTGGTGGAAGGCCCCTTTGGCCTGATGGGCTTTGGACGTCTGGCCATCATGGGTCTGACGCCGGAGGGCATGCAGCCGTTCTACCGCGGTGCCGACTGCGTGGTGTGCAACGGCGAACTGTACGGCTTCCGGTTTGAGAAGGAGATCCTCAAGCGCCGGGGCTACAAGTTCCAGTCCGACTGCGACTGTGAGATCCTGCTGCCGCTGTACTACGAGTATGGTCTGGACATGTTCCGCCACATGGACTCCGAATTCGCACTGATCCTGTACGATTCCCGCAAGGACCGGCTCATTGCCGCCCGCGACCCCATCGGCATCCGGCCGCTGTTCTACGGCTACTCCAAGTCCAGCCACCAGATCGCTTTTGCATCCGAGATGCAGAACCTGATCGGCTGGTGCGATGACATCCGTCCTTTTCCCATTGGCAGCTACTACTGCGACGGCCGCTTCGTGCGCTATGAGGACATTGCCGACGTGCCCGCTCCCATGCAGGATGACATGGACACCGTGCTGACCAACATCCGCGAAAAGCTGATCGCCGGTGTGGAGAAGCGTCTGGACGCCGATGCCCCGGTGGGCTTCCTGCTCTCCGGCGGCCTGGACTCCTCGCTGGTGTGCGCCATCGCCGCCAAGAAGCTGGGCAAGCCCATCCGCACCTTTGCCATCGGCATGGACACCGACGCCATCGACCTGAAATATGCCCGTCAGACCGCCGATTATCTGGGCAGCGAGCACCACGAGATCATCATCAACCGCGACATCGTGCTGCAGAACCTGGAAGAGGTCATCCGCCTGCTGGGCACCTGGGACATCACCACCATCCGCGCCAGCATGGGCATGTACCTGCTGTGCAAGGCCATCCACGAGCAGACCGACGTGCGGGTGCTGCTGACCGGCGAGATCTCGGACGAGCTGTTCGGCTACAAATACACCGACTACGCTCCCACCGCCGACGCCTTCCAGCAGGAGAGCCAGAAGCGCATCCGGGAGCTGTACATGTACGACGTGCTCCGCGCCGACCGCTGCATCTCGGCCAACAGCATCGAAGCCCGTGTGCCCTTCGGCGATCTGGACTTTGTGCGCTACGTCATGGCCATCGACCCGGAAATGAAGCTGAACCGTTACAACAAGGGCAAGTACCTGCTGCGCAAGGCCTTTGAGGGCGACTGGCTGCCGCCGGAGATTCTGTGGCGTGAGAAGGCTGCTTTCTCGGATGCCGTGGGCCACAGCATGGTGGACGACATCAAGGAGTACACCAACAGCCTGTACACCGACGAAGAGTTCCAGCTGCGCCGGGCCAACTACTCGGCTCACTGCATGCCCTTTACCAAGGAGAGCCTGTTCTACCGGGAGATCTTCGAGAAGTATTACCACGACCAGAGCCGTACCATCGTGGATTTCTGGATGCCCAACAAGGCATGGCCGGGCTGCAACGTCAACGACCCTTCCGCCCGCGTGCTGGCAAACTACGGTGCCTCCGGTGTGTGATCCGTTTTCTTCACAGCAACAAAAAAGCCATGGCAGCTGCCATGGCTTTTTTGTTGTATTCACATCCGGATCTTCTGCGCTGCCCTTGCGATAGAGGCAAGCAGGGCCACCAGACGGGTCTCGTCCATCTGGCCGCAGTAGCTGGTAAAGGTGTAGTAGCACCCCTGCACGCAGAAGGACAGCACCACCTTGCGCACTACGTCGTTTTCAAAGGCGGGGTCGCTCTCGGCAATGCACTTGCGCAGCGCCGCCTCCACCCGGTTGATGAACAGCCCCTGCCGGGAATCCGCAAACAGAGTGTTAATCTCGTTCTGGTGCCGGACAAAGGCCCGGAACATCTCGCGGGCCAGCCACTCGGTACGCTCGCTCACATCCCGGGCGGTCAGGTTGGGCAGGCTTGCGACCACGGCCTCCACCATCTCGTCCTCCATGGCGTTGGCCAGGGCGTAGATGTCCTGATAGTGGGCATAAAAAGTGGATTTGTTGATGCAGGCCCGGTCGCACAGCTCCTTGACCCGGATTTTTTCCAACGGTTTTTCGGCCCGCAGCTCCATAAAGGCCTGCTTGATGGCGCGTTCCGTTTTTTCAATGCGAATGTCCAGAAAATCCACCTCTTTTACATTTGGGTTGGCTATCCAACGTTTTTCCACTTTTGCGGATAGACAAGCCCCACAGCGTTTTTTATACTGATTTTATCCGGAGCTGTCTACCCCGCACGGTCATTCCCGGCGGTACAGCAGGCCCTGCCGGTCCAGTTCTGCGCGGATGCGCTCAAAGCTGGCCCGGTCCGGGCAGCGCAAAGTGTGCAGATGCACGCCGCCGGTCATCCGGCTCAGCAGACTTTCCGGCGCACTGCGCGCCTGCACCAGAAAGGTGTCCACATCGTAGCGGCTGGCCAGATTCAGGTTCGCACGGATCTCGCCGTACAGGCTGTTTTCCACGGCCACATCCACGGCCACACCGCCCTGGTCCACAATGGTGTACAGCTCCCGGCGCATTTCGTCCTCGGTGCGGTGCACGCAGGCCAGGATGCCGGTATAACCTTTCTCTGCCGGGTGCAGCTGGTAGCCCCGCGGCGTCGCGTCGATCTGCGCCCCGCCTGCACGCAGCAGTGCCACGTCCCCCACCACGATCTGCCGGGAGACCCCCAGCTCAGCGGCCAGTGCACTGGCACTTACCGGGTTCTGGGCACCGCTCAACCGGGTCAGGATGCATTCTCTGCGCTGTGCTGCGTTCATCTTTTGTCAGGCTCCCCTTCCGTTTTCCGACGTTGCTGCCCCTATTGTAGCAAAACCGGCCGCAATGTGCAAGCCGCTTACTTTTTCAACCGCAGGATGGTGGCATAGTTGGAAGGCAGCTGCACCTTCATGCGGCCCCAGTCGAAGCTTGTCATCACCGGCTGCGCGCCCACGGTATCGGCCAGCAGATCCTCGGCCGCATTGGCCTCCACCGGCAGCTGGAATTCCAGCTGCGCCGGGCTGTCGCCGTTGTTCAGCACCGCCACAAGGGCTTCGCCGTCCAGCACACGGGCGTAGGCGTAACACTGGGTGGTGAGGTGCAGTTCCTTGAACTCGCCCCAGGTCAGGGCTGGTTCCTCGGCCTTCAATTTGCCCAGTGCCGCATATACGCTGGTGACGGGGTTGGTGGTCAGATCATCCCGGAATTTGTCCAGCTCCAGGCAGGGGCGCAGGGGCCAGTCACTGCCCCACTCCTTTTTGCCCTCGATGCCAAATTCGGAGCCGTAGTAGATGGACGGAATGCCCCAAAGCGTGTATACTAGAATTGCAATGTGCCGGATGTGCGCCTTGTTCCGCAGCTTATTGGGCAGGCGCTCCACATCGTGGTTGTCCGAGAAGGTATAGAGCCGGGTGTCGTGGCAGAGCCCCTGCAGGCGGCGCATGGTGTGTGCGATCTCAAAATAGTTGTGGTCGTTGTGGCCGCTCCACAGGCCCTTGTGCAGCTCATAGTTGGTAACAGAGTGAAGCATTTCAGGGTTGGCCCAGCGGCTGTAATCGCCGTGGATGACCTCGCCCATCAGCCAGAACTCAGGCTTGACCTCGTTGGCAAGGCGGCGCAGACCCTTCATAAAGTCGAAGTCCAGCACATCCGCTGCATCCAGCCGGATGCCGTCAATGTCGAATGCATCGACCCAGAAGCGGATGGTATCATAATGGTAGTTCTGCACCTCGGGATTGCGCTGGTTCAGCTTGACCAGCAGGTTGAAGCCGCCCCAGTTGCCATAAGAAAAGCCGTCGTTGTACTCGTTGTTGCCCCAGAAGTTCACATCGCAGAACCAGTCCTTATAGCGGGCGTTCTCGCGGTTGGCCTGCAGGTCTTTGAAGGCAAAGAAATCCCGGCCCACATGGTTGAACACACCGTCCACAATGACCTTCTGGCCCCTGGCGTGGCAGTTGGCCACGAACTCCCTGAACTCCTCGTTGGTGCCCAGGCGGCGGTCCACCCGGCGGTAATCGATGGTATCATAGCCGTGGGAGCCGCTCTCGAACAGCGGGCCGATATAAATGGCCGTGCAGCCCAGGTCTTTGGAGGCGTGCTCGGCCCAGGCGTTCAGCTTTGCGAACGCGCCCAGTGTGGGCTGGCCATCGTTTTCGTGCGCACAGCCGCACAGGCCCAGCGGATAAATGTGATAAAAAACTGCGGTATCATACCATGCCATAGTTACTCTCTCCCATATCATTTCTTCTGCCGCCCAGCAGCGGCAGGCTCAGTATACCACAAACTCCGCCAATTGTGTGGATGTTTGATAAATTTTCTGCATAGTCTCTGTCAGAATCAGCAAGTGTGACGATTTTGATCAAAAATTATTGGTAAATATGACCGGGTGTATCCCGTTGAGAAAAGGAGAAATCTGCATGAATTTTCCCACCATCGACCGCTCGTTCTTTGCGGGCGAATGCTTTGATGCCTACCGTGTGCTGGGCGCGCACCCCTGCCGGGATAACTTTGGGCAGGAGGGCTGGCGGTTTGCCGTGTGGGCCCCGGGGGCCGTGGCTGTGGAGATCTGCGGCGGCTTTGACGGCTGGGGGCCGGGCGTTCCCATGCAAAAGGCTGACACCGGCGTGTGGAGCGGCTTTGTGCCCGGCCTTGCCGAGGGAGAGCTGTACAAATACCGCATCCATGGCAAGGATGGCAGCACCGTGATGCGGGCTGACCCCTACGCCTTTTCCACCGAGCTGCGGCCCGGCACGGCCAGCAGACTGGCCCGGATGGACTTTGCCTTTGACGATTCCAGCTGGATGGAGCGGCGGGACAAGTGCCGCAACCTGCCCCTGAACATCTACGAGTTCCATGCAGGCAGCTGGAAGCACAGGCCCAACGCCACCCGCGAGGACGGCTCGGACGGCTGGTACAATTACCGGGAGCTGGCCCGGGAGCTGATCCCCTGGCTGCTGGATCACCGCTTCACCCATGTGGAGCTGCTGCCGCTGGCAGAGCATCCCTTTGACGGCAGCTGGGGCTACCAGACCACCGGTTACTTCTCTGTCACCAGCCGCTACGGCAGCCCCGCCGACTTTGCGGCCTTTGTCAACGCCTGCCACCGGATGGGCATTGGTGTCATCATGGACTTTGTGCCCGTCCACTTTGCCGCCAACGGCGACGCGCTCGCCAACTTTGACGGCACCCACCTCTACGAGTACGACAGCGATGTGGGCCACAGCGAGTGGGGCACCTGCAACTTCAATTATTACCGCCGGGAGGTGTGCAGCTTCCTGAACAGCGCCGCTGCCCTCTGGATGGATGTCTACCACTGCGATGGCATCCGGATGGACGCCATCTCCCGCGCTCTTTATTGGCAGGGCGACCCCAACCGCGGCGTGAACGAGGGCGCTGTTACCTTCCTGCGGAACCTGAACCACGGCCTGAACGAGCGCTGGCCCACCGGCATCTACACCGCCGAGGACTCCACCAACTTCCTCAAGGTCACCGCCCCCACCCGCTACGACGGCATCGGTTTCGATTATAAGTGGGACATGGGCTGGATGCACGACACGCTGGATTATTTTGCCACGCCCTTTGGTGAGCGGCCCGATGCCTACCACAAGCTGACCTTCAGTATGCAGTATTTCTACAATGAGCTGTATCTGCTGGCACTCAGCCACGACGAGGTGGTGCACGGCAAAAAGACCATCATTGATAAGCTGTGGGGCAGCTACGCGGAAAAATGCGCCCAGCTGCGCACCCTGTATTTTTATATGTACACCCATCCCGGCAAAAAGCTGAACTTTATGGGCAACGAGCTGGCACATTTCCGGGAGTGGGACGAAAAGCGGGAGCTGGACTGGAATCTGCTGGAATACCCCTTCCACGATGCGTTCCAGAAGTACTTTGCCGCTCTGAGCCGCACCTACGCCTCCGAGCCTGCTTTGTATGACGGCGAGTACAACCCGGACTGCTTTGAGTGGGTGGCAAACGAAAGCTGCGCCGAGGGTGTGTACGCATGGCTGCGCAAGGGGCGCGGGCAGAACCTGCTCTGCGTGATGAACACGCAGGACCACGCCCACAAAAAGTTCCCCCTGTACCTCAAGTTCCCCTGCAGCGCAGAGCTGGTGCTGGACACCGAGGCCGGCACTTGGGGCGGCGTACACAAGGCGCACCGCAAGCAGAGCTTCCACACTACCGACGGCGGCGTGTTCGGCCGGGACTACACCCTGACGCTGGACCTGCCCGCCATGGGCAGCTATCTGCTGCGGCTTGCCCCGGAAGCCCCGAACCCGGACGCCGCCCGCCTGAGCGCCAACAAGGCGCTGGCACAAAAGCGCAAGGCGGCAAAGGCTGCAAAGGCCGCTGCGGAAGTTTCCGATAAGTAATATTTACGCAAAAATGTCCCGTCTGCTTTGAAAGCGGCGGGACATTCTGCATTTTTCGCCGCTGGGGTGCTGGACAGTGCCCGGGGGAGTTGTTATACTGTAAGGTGTGAAATTTTGCAAGGAGGGTCCTATTCCATGTCCGAACCCATTACAAAGCCCCGCGTTTCCGCTGCGGCGAAAATCGTGCTGGTGCTGGCGGCAGCAGCGGTGCTGCTGGCCGTTTTTGCGCTGGCTGCGCCCGGCAGCAAATTCTTTTTCCCGCTGGTGAGCCTGTGGTGCAACCTTGCCCTGTTTGCCTGTGTGCTGCTGGTGCTGCGGGTGGCGGGAATCAAATTTGACCTCTTCCACAAGGCGGTGCTCGTCGGCCTGTGGGCGGCAGCGCTGGTCTACTTTTTCTGGGCGCTTGGCCGCCGCAGCTTTGTGTATATCTGGGATTACGTCAACTATATCAACAAACAGTACTGGGCCGAAGCCGCCTTTCTGCAAGGCCCGGCGGCGGGCTTCCAGTTCATCTTCGGCTCCTTTGCCGAGGACTACACCAACTTCATCACCCTGTTTCTGGAGTTTCCCTTCTGCCTGAGCGACCGCACCGGCGACAGCTTTGCCTTCTGTCAGGTGTTCAGCATCCTGCCCATGCTGCTGGTGCTGCTGGCAGGACTTACCATCAAGGTGGGGCAGATGCTGCGGGTGAAAAACCGCTTCTGGTACTTCCTCATCGGCATGACCTGGATGGTCACCTACCCGTGGCTGCGCATGAGCGCCATGCTCAGCCAGCCGGACTGGTTCGGCCTCATCTTCGGCTTCAGCATTCTGCTGCTCACGCTGGACTTCCGGTTTGAAAAGCTGGAGCCGGTGCGCTTCTGCCTGCTGTTTGCCGCCACGGCAGCCATCATCCTTTCCCGCCGGTGGTACTTATATTTTGTGGTGGGCTACTACTTTGCCTACGCGGTGCTGGTGCTGGTAAGCAGCGCGCGCATTGCCCGCGCCGGGCAGAAAAAGCAGGCACTTTTGCAGGTGCGCAATCTGGTGCTGTTCGGCCTGATGAGGATGGTGGCCATGCTGATCCTGCTGTGGCCGATGGTCAGCCGCATCCTCGCTTACAGCTACGCCGAGCGCTATTCCTACTATAACGGCGGCGGCTTTGTGGCCGAGATCAGCCTGCAGTTCTGGCGCATGGGTCTGATGAACCTTGTGCTCGTGGGCATGGGGCTGTGGTTCAGCCTGAAAAAGCGCAAAATGCCCGCGCTGCCCTGCCTTGCCGGGCTGGAGATCCTGCTGAGCATGCTGCTGTTCACCCGCATCCAGAACACCGGCTCCCACCAGATGCTGCTGTTCGTACCGGGGTGGCTGCTGCTGTTCCTCACCGGTTCTGCCGCACTGGCCGAGGGCATCCGGAAGCACCGGAAGCTCAAGCTTTTCTACTGGGCCTTCACACTGATGTTTGCCATGTCGGTGCGCTGCTCCCCGCTGACCACCGTGGCCCTGCCGGGTTTTGTGGTGGACCACTTTCCCCTCAAGGCGGTGTCGGAGTTCGTCCGGCTGGACAAGCTCACCTACGACCGCACCGACGCCGCCCAGATCCAGCGCGTGGACGACTGGATCGATGCCCACTGCGATGCGGAAAAGGGCGAGTTCGCCTACATGATCCCCCACGATATGCTGTACAACTCGGACATGTTCCAGTATGCCGCCCTGCCGGACATCCAGCTGCAGGGCAAGCTGGCCGCCGGCATCTCCATCCCGGGCACCCACGAGTTCCCGGTGCGGTTCTTTGAGGCGAAGTATGTGCTCACTGCAGAGCCCTTCCCCCAGACCTTTGTCAGCGGCGGCGAGCTCTCCGGCCGGTGGAACGCCCTCTTCTGCGCCGCGCGGGATGAGCACTTTACCCAGGCCGCCAGCTTTGATATGGGCAACGGCACCGTGTTCACCGTGTGGGAGCGCACTGAGCCTGCCGACCGGGCTGAGGTGGAATATTATCTGGATGCCTTCGCACAGGAGGATGTCCTCTACCCCGAGATGTTCTCGCAGGTGGCAGAAAGCTGGCTTGCCGGGCATGGACTTTAAATTGCAAACGCTTTGGATATAAAAGGAGTATTTCCCATGGAACAGAATGCAAACGCCCTGCCCAAGGTCACGCTGGGCCAGTACAAAGGGCTGGACTTTACCCGCCGGGTGCGCCCGGTGTCTGAAAAAGCCGTGGAGCTGGAGGCCTCAAACCTCACCCGCACCCATGCCCCCTTTGTGCCGGTGGAGCTGCCCGCCGCACGCGGGATGCGTGTAACGCTGGATTTCGAGGGGTTTCTGGACGGAGTCCCCATCCCGGACAGCCGGATGGAAAACGTCACGGTGGTGCTGGGCACCGGCCAGCTGATGCCCGTCGCCGAAAACGCGGTCTACGGCCACAAGGCAGGTGAGGATTTCCGGTTCGATTTTACCTACCCCGCCGAGTTCCGGGTGCCGGAGCTTTCCGGCAAAACGGCACAGTTTGTCATTGCCCTGCACACCGTGGAGCAAAAGCAGACCGTGCCGCTGGATGACGCCTTTGCCGGAACGCTGGGCTTTGACTCGGTGGACGCGCTGAAAGAGAGCATCCGCGAAAAGAAGCGCCGCTCCCACGAGGCCAACGCCGACCGCATTGCCGGTGCCGCCCTGCTGGACATGGCCGGGGCGAACCTGACGGCGGAGCTGAACGACGCTATTCTGGATCAGAACGCAGAGCGGGACATGAACGCCCTGCGCGACCGGCTGCGCCGCAGCAAGATGACCATGGAGCTGTACTGCAAGGCAGGCCAGACCACACCGGACGGGGTGCGTGCCGCCTTCCGCCGGGATGCGGAGCGCAAGATGCGCAGCATCCTTGCGGTGCGGGCCATTGCCGAAGCAGAGCAGATCACCGTGTCCAACGCCGAGGTGGACGCCGAATACGCCCGCCTTGCCAAGCTGCACGACACCCCGGAAGAAGAGATCCGCAAGGTGCTCAGCCGGGACGCCATCGCCGCCGCCGTGACCAACCAGAAGGTGCAGCGTTTCCTGCTCGACCACGCCGCCCTTACCTCTGTTGTGGAAAAGGAGTAAGACCATGGGCTTTTTTACCAGAACTGCAATGGATGCCCTGATGAAGACCAGCCATCCCGAGATCAACCGCCGCCAGTGCTGGAATTTGCACCCTCACCGCAAGCCCTGCACGACCTGCAAGGACATCTGCCCCTATGGCGAGGAGATCTTTACCCGCCCGAACCTCGTCAAGGACTGGGACCCCTGCACCGACTGCGGACTGTGCGTTTCCGCCTGCCGCAGCGGCTGCATCGCCCCCTCGCCCGAGCAGGTGCAGCGGGATACCGCCGCAGCGGACACCGACAACGATACCATCTGGATCGGCTGCGAGAAGTCCAGCCGCAAGAACACCGTGGTGCGCAGCTGCATCTGTGCCCTCTCGTGGGAGGCGCTGGCGTATCTGGCGCTGAACAAAAAGATCGTGCTGGATTTGACCCCCTGCGGGCAGTGCGAGAACGACCTGTGCGCCGAGCAGCTGCGCAAAGAACTGACCCGCCTTGTGGACTTTTTCGGTCAGCCGATGTTTGAAGCGCGGTTCTCGCTGGCGTATGAGGAAAAGGAGTACCCCTACCATGTGCAGGAGCTGACCCGCCGCGAGATGCTGGAACAGGTAAGCCACGGCTCCAAGAGCGGCACCAAAAAGCTGCTGCAGATGCTGCCCGGCCTGCGCAGCGAGGAGGACAGCGGGGTGGACTTCCGCCTGCTGCTGCACCAGCGCACAAAGCAGCTGAAAGCCGCCATGGAAACGCCCCTGCAGTACGGCTACTATATGCCCAAGTTCACCGACAACTGCTTTGGCTGCGGCCGGTGCGAAAAAGCCTGCCGCGCCAACGCCCTGAAGTTTGAGGAGATGCCCAATGGCCAGACCCGCATGGTGCTTACCCCGTGGAAGTGCAGCGAGTGCGGCGTGTGCATGAACGTGTGCTCCAACAAGGGCTTTGACGGCATGAAGCTGTACCAGCTGACCACCCTTGGCCCTGTGGTGCTGCACAAGTGCACCAAGACCCTGTGCAAGCAGTGCGGCAAGCCCATTGCCCCGGACAGCGCCGAGGGTCTGTGCTCGGTGTGCCGCATCAAGGCGCGCACCCTGAAACGGCAGGAGGAAGCGCGTCAGCGCGCCGAGCAGCTGAAGGCCGAGCGCGCCGCCAAGGCCGCCGAGGAAGCCGCCAAGGCAGCGGAAAACGCTGCCGGAACCGCTGCGGAAGCCACCGCCGAGGCCACAGCCCAGACCGTGGAGACCGCTGCCGCCCTGCCCGCTGCCATCCCCGCCGGGCAGAGCGCTGCCCCTGCCAATGTAACTGCACCTGCTCTCGGAGAGCCGGTCTCCGAATGATGATAAAGAAAGGTCTGATCCTATGATGGAAGATGGCAAGGAGCCGGTCTACGCCTCCAAGGCAAAGCCATGGCTGAAATATTATGAGGAAAAGTACATCCACCAATCCGTGCCGGAGTGCTCGGCCTTTGCGCTGGTCTGCCGCAACAACGAGCGGCACCTGGGCGACACCGCGCTGGAATACTACGGCCGCAAGTTCAGCTACGCCGACCTGATCGTGCAGATAAAAAAGACCGCCGCCGCCCTGCAGGCGCTGGGGGTGAAAAAGGGCGATATCATCACGGTGGTCAGCGTGATGACCCCGGAGGTGGTCTACACCTTCTACGCCGCCGACCTGCTGGGCGCTACCCTGAATCTGGTAGACCCCCGGTACAGCGCCGAGGGCATCCGGGAGTACATCCAGGAGGTGGAGTCCCGCCTGCTCATCTGCCTGAACGTGGTGTACCCCCGCTGCCATCAGGCCGCAAAGCGCACCAGCGTGGAACGGGTGGTGGTGCTCAGCCCCGCCGACAGTCTGCCGCTGGCCAAAGCCGTGGGCTACAAGCTGACAGAGCCGGATAAAAACCGCTACGCTTCCAACGTGCTGCGCTGGAAGGATTTTATCGCCGCAGGCAAAGGGCACAGCCCCGCCGCCGTGCCCTACGACCCCCAGCACACCTGCGTGGTGGTGCACACCGGCGGCACCACCGGCTCGCCCAAGGGCGTTATGCTGACCGACTACTGCTTCAACGCCCTTGCACAGGAGTTTGCCGCCCAGAGCCGTCTGTTCCACCGCGGGCAGAAGCTGCTGAACGTGATGCCCCCCTTCATCGCCTACGGTTACAGCTGCGGCATCCACATGCCGCTGGTCATGGGGCTGCATATCATCATCATCCCCAATCTGGACCCGGATAAGCTGGGCGCACTGGTGTGGAAGTACAAGCCCGCGCACATGTTCGGCGTGCCCACCCACTACCAGCAGCTTGCCGCCGACCCGCTGCTGAAAAACAAAGACCTCTCCTTCATCCGCAACTACGCCGCCGGAGGCGATTCCCTCTCGCTGGGCGCGGAGCAGACGGTGAACCGGTTCCTCAAAGCCCACGGGGTGGAGTACCCGCTGGCAAAGGGCTACGGCATGACCGAGGTATCCTCGGCTGCCACCATCGCCGCCGGCAACGTGACAAAGCCCGGCAGCGTGGGCATCCCCATGGTCAACACGGTGGTCTCCATTTTCGAGCCGGGCACCGAGACCGAGCTGCCCATCGGTCAGCGCGGCGAGATCTGCATCTGCACCCCCACCGCCATGAAGGGCTACTACAACAAGCCCGAGGAGACCGCCTACCTGCTGCGCCGCCACGCGGACGGCCAGCTGTGGGCGCACACCGGCGATATCGGCTCCATGGACGAGGACGGTTTTGTGTATCTGGACGCCCGCATCAAGCGCATCATCATCCGGCACGACGGCTTCAAGGTGTTCCCCTCCATGATTGAAAACGTCATCAGCCGCCACCCCGCCGTGCACCAGTGCTGCGTGGTGGGCCGCGCCGATACCGACCACACCCAGGGACGTCTGCCCTTCGTCTTTGTGGTGCTGGAGCCTGCCGCCACCGGCAAAAAGCGCCAGATCCTGCGGGAGCTGCGCCAGCTGTGCCTTGAGGAGCTGCCGGAGTATGTGCAGCCCGCCGCCTCGGCCTATAAGATCATTCCCGAAATGCCCCTGACCCCCGCCGGTAAGGCCGACTACCGTAAGCTGGAAGAAGAGGTAGGGTAAACCCGTCTGCCTTTAAGAAAGAAGGAATCATCCATGAAACATCCCCATTTTACCGCATGGCTGTGCAGCGCCGCTGCGCTGGTGCTGCTGGCTGTGCCTGCCTTTGCCCAGCAGCCCGACGCCCTGCCGCCGGAGCAAGCCGCCCCCGCCGCGCAGGAGCAGACCGCCGAGGCAGCTGCCCCGGACGCGGAAGCCCCCACTGAGGAGGCCCCTGCCGCCGATCCTCAGCGCACCTATGTGGCGCTGGGCGACAGCATCGTTTCCGGCGTGGGTCTGCCGGATTTCAAGTACACCGCAGCCGCCATCGGCATAGACGCGGCTCCAAACTTCGAGGGCTACCCGGAGCAGTGCTATGTTTCGCTGGTGGGCAAAGGCCTTGGGCTGGACCGCCAGCACGCCATCAACCTTGGCCTGCCCGGGCTGACCACCGGCGACCTTGCGGATATGCTGCGCACCGGCGCAATGCCCCAGATGAACCAGCAGGCGGGCACCTACTACGTCTACCCCCAGATGCTGGACTACCTCAAGCGCGCGGATGTCATCAGCGTGCAGATCGGCTCCAACGATGCGCTGGTGCCCGCCCTTGTGGCGCTGGGCAACGCCACCAACTGGAAGAGCGAGCAGCTGGTAGCCACCATGGTCAGCGGCGTGCTGCGCGAGCCCAGCTTTGAGAACCTGCAGCGGCTGAACAGCGACCTTTCCCGCCTGCGGCTGACAAAGGAAGAAAAACAGGCCACCACCCAGCTGCTGCTGGGCGGCGGTACGGATGCCATCTGCGAGCAGGCGTATCAGGAAGCCGCCGTGCATATGCCGCAGGTCGTAGCGGAGTTGCGGGCGCTGAACCCGGACGCGCAGATCATCCTTTTGGGCTACACGAACCCTGTGCCCCTGCTGCCGGAGTGGACACAGCTGTTCC
>OIWU01002967.1_pt1 | contig 13624 bp, 10 predicted proteins | sample 1587711 | NCBI WGS metagenome assembly OIWU01 (sample SAMEA3888909, study PRJEB22519) | human gut metagenome | biome: human gut; feature: human-associated habitat; material: faeces | place: Denmark | collected 2010 | reverse complement strand
ACCTGTTCAAGGTCACTCCCATGCTGATCGAGGCCATCAAGGCTGCCAAGGCCGCAAAGTAAGAGCTTCCTAAGTCAAGACCACCCGTAAAACGGGTGGCTTGCACAAGCCCTATAAGGGCTTAAGACAGGCCACGCCTAAAGGCGCGGTGAAACGGTCTGCCGACCGCATATGATCCCGAGCAGCCCCACCAAGTGGGGCTGCTCTTATTTGCTCTTGGTTACTTGCTCACCCGTAAACGGGTCAAAGTATTCCTTGATCGATATCTGATCCGATATTTTGTCTTCTGCAAATTGATTTCGGATATACTCCGCAATTACTTTCTTGTTCCTCCCTACTGTATCCACGTAGTAGCCCTTGCACCAAAATTGCCGGTTTCCGTACTTGTACTTCAGATTCGCATGTCGGTCAAATATCATCAGCGAACTTTTCCCTTTGAGATATCCCATAAACTGTGATACACTGTATTTGGGCGGGATACTCACCAGCATATGGATATGGTCTGGGCAAGTCTCTGCCTCTATAATTTCTACCCCTTTATACTCGCACAGTTTTCTTAGGATGCTCCCGATATCTGTCCGAATCTGTCCATATATTGCTTGTCTCCGATATTTTGGTGCAAAGGCTATGTGTTATTTACAGTTCCAGCGTGTATGGGCAAGACTATCTATTTCCTCTTTCTTTTGTGTTCCAAACATGGATATTCCTCCTCTGCTACTTTTCTTGCGGTCGGCAAACCTGCTTCGATTGTAGCACTGGAGGTTTATCTTTTCCCTCTCATAGGCTTAGCCTTTTTTATTCCACGGGCATAGCCCGTGGTTGCCTGTTTTCAACAAAGCAAAAGCCTCCGCCGTTTGGCGGAGGCTTTTTATGTGCTGCCCTCTTGATTTATAATGTAAGCGGTTACATAAAGCGCAGCTGAAAAGGACTTTTACATGGCGGATGCCTCTAATATTTTTCGCCAGTATTCGCAGTCATTTGTGTATGTGTCAAAAGCAAAAGCCGTGCGGCCGCAAGCCGTATTGTCCATTTTATACAAAGTGAGCAGGGTTCTTTTTGCATCAAATGTAGAAAAAGCACATTCTTCATTGACGCATTTGGAAATATGTGGTATTACATTGTCAATGTAAGCGGTTGCGCATATGTGTTCATTGTTTACACTGCCATAAGTTGGAGTGTTTACACAGCGTCTGACCGGATGCCGCCTGTCCATGCTAAACTGCGAACCGCCTACATAGAAATGGATTGCGGGCCCGGATAGAAGTCAGGACAACTGGTGCTATGAGTTGGTCCGCAGCTTGTTTCCCGCAAAGAGGAACTGTCCAAGGTTCCCGCAAAGCCGTGTTTTCTCTTCCGCAGTGCGGAATGGAAATAAATAATGGATGAGAAGGAGAAACGATTTATGAAGAAATCCACTAAGCGCCTGTTCGCCGCTCTGCTGGCTGCCACCAGCCTGCTGGCCCTCACCGCCTGCGGCGGCGGCAAGACCGAGGCTCCCAAGACTGACGATTCCAAGACCGAGCAGCCTGCCGAGTCCTCCGGCAGCAAGGAACTCTCCGTTTACACCGCATTCCCCGAAAGCGAAGTCATCTACTATTTCAACAAGTTTGAGCAGGAAACCGGCATCAAGATCAACTATGTCCGCCTCTCCGCCGGTGAGATGCTGACCCGTGTGGAAGCCGAGAAGGACAATCCTCAGGCAACGCTGATGTTCGGCGGCTCTACGGATAACTACATCGCCGCCGTGGATAAGGGCTTGCTGGAAGCCTATCAGTCTCCCAATCTGGACAAGACACCCTCTACTTATCTGGATCCCACCGGTACCTGGAACCCCATCTATGTGGGTTGCATCGCCTTCGCCTGCAACGCCGACTGGTTTGCCGAAAAGGGTCTGGAATATCCCACCAGCTGGGAAGACCTGCTGAAGCCCGAGTTCAAGGGTGAGATCATCATGGCCCACCCCGCCACCTCCGGCACCGCCTACACCGTTCTGGCCACGCTGGTTCAGCTCAAGGGCGACGATCAGGTCTGGGACTATCTGGAAAAGCTGAACACCAACATGAGTCAGTACACCAAGTCCGGCTCCGCCGCTCCCAATGCCGTGGCCATCGGTGAGGCCGCCATCGCCCTCACCTTCTCTCACGACGCCCTGCAGCTGACTCCCGAGGGCTATCACATTGAGCTGAGCTTCCCCACCGACGGCACCGGTTATGAGGTGGGCGCCATGGCCCTCATCAAGGGCGGCAAGGCCGACGAGCAGGAGAACGCCAAAAAGTTCATCGACTGGATGACCTCCGAGGCCGGTCAGGGCTGCTACGCCGAAAACGACTCCTTCCGCGTTCCCACCAACACCGCCGCTCCTGTGGCCGACGGTCTGGTGACGCTGGATGAGGTTCCCGTGATTGATTATGACGCCGTTTGGGCTGCCAGCGTCAAGAGCGAGTACTGCGAGCAGTTCGAGAATAAGATCGCCACCAAGCCCGAGGGCTGATCCCAATAGATTTCTGATTGATTTCCCGCAAACGGGCCTCCTCCCCCAAGGGGAGGGGGCCCGCATACCAAGACAGAGAAGGCGGAACTCCCTTGCGCAGCTTTCCCGCCGCTTTTGACACTCTCACTCAGGAGGAACGCTCATGGCAAATGCCACTACCCGCGCAAAGCGCCTCAATGAAACGAAGATGATCCTGCGCCAGCCCCTGCTGCTGATTGCCATCATCCTCTCGTTCGCGCTGTTGCTGCTGTTCGTCATCTATCCTCTGGCCAAAACGCTGATCTACAGCCTTACGGATGAGACCGGTGCCTTCTCTCTGGCCAATCTCATCACCATCCTGCAAACGCCCCGGTACGGCAAGGTCTTCGGCCGCACCATGGCGCTGGGCCTGATTGTGGCCGTCATCGCCACCTTCATCGGCTATGTCTTTGCCTATACCGTCACCCGGGTCAACGTACCGGCCAAGGGCTTTTTCAAAACTATGGCCACGCTGCCCATCCTCTCCCCGCCCTTCGTGCTGTCCCTGTCCATTATCTTCCTCTTCGGCAAGCAGGGTCTGATTTCCAAGAACCTGCTTGGCATCACCGGCAGCAGCGTATACGGCCTCAAGAGCCTGATTGTGGTTCAGGTGATGAGCTTCTTCCCCATCGCCTACCTGACCCTCTCCGGCATTCTGGCCTCCATCGACGCCTCTGTAGAGGATGCCGCCTGCAACATGGGCGCCGGACGCTGGAAAACCTTCTGGACGGTTACCTTCCCCCTGTCCCTCCCCGGCATCATCTCCGGCGCGCTGCTGGTGTTCATCCAGTCTCTGGAGGACTTCTCCAACCCGGCTACCATCGGCGGCGACTACACCACCCTCTCCATTGAGGTCTACAACATTATCACCGGCAGCTATGATATGCGAAAGGGCTCCGTGCTGGCGCTGCTGCTGCTTCTGCCCGCAGTCATCGCGTATCTTCTCAATAAATACTGGGTCAACAAAAAGAGCTTTGTCACAGTCACCGGCAAGCCCACCCAGGCCCGGAAGCTCATTGAGGAACCCCACATCAAGTGGCCCCTGTTTGCTTTCTGCCTAATCGTTTCCGCCATCATCATTCTGTTCTACGGCACGGTGATTTTTGCCTCCTTTGTCCGCACCTGGGGCGTGGACTTCTCCCTGACGCTGGATCAGTACCGCAAGGCGCTCCAGTACGGCTGGGACAGCCTGAAAAACTCCATGACGCTGGGCCTGATCTCCGCCGTGATCGGCGGCCTGCTGGGCATGGTCATCGCCTACATCACCGCCAAGCGGAACTATTTCGGCAAGCGCTTCATTGAGATTTCCTCCGTCCTGATGTTTGCCGTTCCCGGCACCGTTCTGGGCATCAGCTACATCCTGGGCTTCAACTCCAAGCCTCTGGCTCTCACCGGCACCGGCATCATTCTGGTGATCGTCTTCACCTTCCGGAATATGCCCGTGGCCATTGAATCCGGCACCACCACCCTGCTGCAGATCGACAATTCCATTGAAGAGGCCTCTACCATTCTGGGCGCCGACACCGGCTATTCCTTCCGCCGCATTACGCTGCCCATGCTGAAAAACGCCTTCTTCTCCGGCATTGTCTACTCCTTCACCAAGGCCATCACTGCCGTCAGCGCGGTGATCTTCCTGGTCTCTCCCCGGTGGAAGCTGGTCACCAGCAACATCTACTCCCTGTTTGACCTGGCGAAATACGGGCAGGCAGCCGCCTTTGTCACGATGATGGTAGGCATTCTGCTGGTGTTTATCGGCCTGTTCAACACCGTCATCAACCTTCTGCTGGCGCCCCGTTCCAAGGTGCCTCAGGCTAAATCGAAAACGGAGGAATCAAAATGAGCCAAGAGAAGAATGAGAAGCTGGGCTTCAGCAAGAAGAGCTCCGGCGTGGTTCTGAAAGATGTGACCAAAATTTTCCAGCAGCCCGATACCGGCAAGGACTTCGTGGCTGTTGACCATATCAATCTTGAGATCAAGGACGGCGAGATGGTGACATTGCTGGGCCCCTCCGGCTGCGGCAAGACCACCACCCTGCGGATGATCTCCGGTTTTGAGTATCCCACCAGCGGCAACGTGTTCATCGGAGACCGAGACGTAGCCAAGATCCCCCCCAACAAGCGGGGCATCTCCATGGTGTTCCAGTCCTACGCCCTGTTCCCCCACCTGAACATCTGGGAGAACATCGCCTACGGTCTGCGTGTGGCCAAGATCCCTCAGGATGAGATCATCCGCCGCACCAATGACGTGGTGGAGCTGATGCAGCTCAAGGGCATGGAGAAGCGGTTCCCCAACCAGCTCTCCGGCGGCCAGCAGCAGCGTGTGGCGTTGGCCCGCGCCGTGGTCATCGAGCCTTCCGTGCTGCTGTTTGACGAACCCCTGTCCAACCTGGACGCCAAGCTCCGCGAGAGCATGCGGGATGAGCTCCGCGCCCTCCAGCAGCGGCTGGGGATCACCTCTCTGTACGTCACCCATGACCAGTCCGAGGCCATGGCCATCTCCGACAAGGTGGTCATCATGAAGGACGGCGTTATCTGCCAGCAGGGCACTCCTCAGGAGATCTACGAGCAGCCCGCCAGCCGCTTTGTGGCAAACTTCATCGGCAAGGCCAACTTCATCGACGGCATCTTCAAGGGCCGTGACGGCGAGGCCGCGCTGGTGGAGATTGGTGGAAAGACCTTCTCCATCCCCGCCCCCGGCAAGATGGAGGGTGTGGAAGTGGGCGGTGCCTGCTGCCTGACGGTCCGCCCCGAATCCTTCCTGCTTACCAAGGATGCCGGTGCTCTCCCCGGTACCGTTTCCCGTGCCACCTATTACGGTGCCAAGATCGAGTACGAGGTCATGCTGAATGAGCAGCCCATCATCGTGGAGGTCTACAACCCCCAGCTGACGGAGCGTTTCAGCGTGGGCGATACCGTCACCATGAGCCTGATCGAGGGCTGCGTCCGGGTCCTGAAGTGATCCGATCGACGGCAGCGCAAGCATCATAATGATAAAAAGGACACTGGCTTGTATAACAAGCCAGTGTCCTTTTTGCTGTCATTTTGCTGTTATTTGCGATTTTCGTCGCGTTTTACAGCTTTTCCATGTGTTTTCCGGTGCCGCTTTGCTCCACCGGCAGTCCAGTCAGGCAGCGGCGCAGCATATCGTAGGCGTGGTTGGCAGCCAGATCCTGAATGCGATCCCGGCGGCGCTTGCCCAACTCCAGCTTCCGGCACCACGTCCCATCGGGGGACGCCAGACCCACATACACCAGTCCCACCGGGTTGCTGCGCTCGTCCGGGTCCGGACCGGCCACGCCGGTGACGGACAGGCCAATGTCAGCTCCGGTGATCCGCCGGGCATTTTCCGCCATGGATCGGGCACATTCCTCCGACACGGCGCCGTATTGGTCCAGAAGCGTCTGGGGCACCCCCAGCACCTCTGCCTTTACGCTGGTCCAGTAGCTCACCACGCCGCCCCGATACACACTGGAGGCCCCGGACAGGGCCGTGATCCGGGCGGCTATCTGGCCGCCGGTGCAGCTTTCCGCCGTGGCGAAGGTCCAGCCCTTTTCCTTCAGGTGTGTCATGCAGACGGTTTCCAGATTAGGGACATCCACGCCGTACACCACGTCTCCCAAATAATCCGTCACCTCTTTTACCACCGGGACCAGCATGGCCTCCGCCGCCGCTGCGCTGTCCGCCTTGGCGGTAGCGCGGAGCCGGACCTCGCTGGGCTTGGCGTAGGTGGCGAGGGATGGATTTTCCATCCGGGAGATCCGCTCCCGCATCAGATCCTCCATAGGGCTTTCCCCAAGGCCGAAGGTCATAATGTCATGGGACACAATGACCTCCTTGGAAAGTCCCCGCAGATAGGGGACCGCCCAGTTTTGCAGCATGGTCCGCATTTCAAAGGGCGGACCGGGCAGCATCAGCACGTGCACCCCCTCCGCTTCAAAGGCGCAGCCGGGAGCGGTGCCCACCGGATTGTCGAAGATCACGCAATCGGCGGGAAACTCCGCCTGCTGGCGGTTATTTTCCGGCATGACTAGGTGGACGTTCCGGGCAAAATAAGTCCGAATATGCTCCAGCACATCCTCCCGCAGGACCAACGGCTTGCCGAAGGTCTCGCAGACGGTCTGCTTGGTAAGATCGTCATAGGTGGGGCCAAGGCCGCCAGTGGTGAGGATGACGTCCGCTCGCTTCCGGGCGATGTCCAGCGCCTCCCGCAGCCGTTCCGGGTTGTCCCCTACCACGGTATGCCAGAACACATTGACGCCAACAGCAGACAGCGCCCGTGAGATCTCGCTGGCGTTGGTGTTGGTGATATTTCCAAGAAGCAGTTCCGTACCGACGGCAATGATCTCAGCGGTATGTGACATAACAGATGCCTTCTTTCCGATCCGGTCAGGGCTTTACCCGAACCCAGGTCTCGCCCTCCAGGGCCTTGGCCACCAGGCCGTCAATATCCAGAACGGACTCGGCCTGCACCACGTCCTCCAGCACCGGCCGGGTGGCAGGGTGGCGGGGGGTAAAGACTGTGCAGCAGTCCTCATAGGGTAGAATGGAGGTCTCGTAGGTGCCGATCTCCCGGGCCATGCGGATGATCTCCACCTTGTCGGTGCCGATGAGGGGCCGCAGAACGGGCATTTTCGTCACGTCCTCCGTGACGCCCAGAGCCTTGATGGTCTGGCTGGCCACCTGACCCAGAGATTCGCCGGTAACCAGCGCAGAGGCGTGGGACTTCCGGGCCACAGCCTCTGCCAGCCGCATCATAAACCGGCGCATGATGAGGGTAAAGTATTCCTCGGGGCACTGGCGGCGGATCTCCTCCTGAATTTCCGTGAAGGGGATGATGTGGACGATCATCCGGCCGCAGTACACCGTCAGCAGCCGGGCCAGCTCCAGCACCTTGTCCAGCGCCTGCTGGGAGGTGTACGGGGGAGAAACAAAGTGCACCATTTCCAGCTCCACGCCCCGGCGGGCGATCATATAGGAGGAAACGGGGCTGTCCAGACCGCCGGAGAGCAGGCTCACCGCCCGGCCGCCCATACCGATGGGCAGACCGCCGGCGCCGGGGACAGAGGGCGTGTGGATATAGGCGTACTTCTCCCGGATCTCCACATAAACCGTCAGATCAGGATGGTGCATATCCGCTTTCACGTTGAAGAACTGCCCCAGCTCGCCGCCTACATACTGGGAGATCTGAATGGAGTTCATGGGGAACTGCTTGTCTGCCCGGCGGCTCTCCACCTTGAAGGTTCTGGCCTTGGCAAATTCATCCGCCAGATAGGTCTTGGCGGTCTCCACAATGGCGTCCATCTCCTTGGCGCAAGGGACGGCGCGGGCCACCGTCACGATGCCGAACACCTGACGGGCAGCCTTGAAGGCGGCCTCCATGTCGCAGTCCTCGGTCTGAGGCTCCACATAGATAGTGCTCTGGCGAATGTAGATCTGGAAGCTGCCGCAGGGCTTCATCCGGCGGCGGACATTGTTGACCAGCTTATCCTCAAAGCTGCGGCGGTTCAGGCCCTTCAGCACCACCTCGCCCAGCTTTAAAAGCAGGATCTCGTTGTTGTTCATAATCAATCCTCCGTAAGAGTTCATAAAGCGCATATAGGATACCACATTTTTCTGCTCAGCGAAAGAGGTCCCTTCGGTTTTTTCCCTGTTTTTCAGCCAGTTTTCCCTCCGGATTTGACGAAAGGGCCGTTGTCTGCTACAATAAGTGGGAGTTTTTCCCAAAACCGTCTAATAAAGTCCAAAAACGGATACCCTTTCCATAAGGAGGCAGATAGATGAAACGAACGATTTTGAAAAAGCTGACCGCCTGCCTGTGCCTGTGCGCGGTGCTGAGCGGGGCGCTTACCGTTCCCGCCGGGGCGGCTTCCTTTCAGGATGTGCCGTCCAACCACTGGGCGGCAACTGCCATCGACCGCTGCGCGGCTCAGGGATGGTTTCAGGGCAAGACCGCCGATACCTTCGGCGTGGGCCAGCCCATGACCCGGGCGGGCTTCGCCGTGGCACTCAGCCGTTTTTTCGGCTGGCAGAGCGGTGAGACCTACTACCGGATCTTTTCGGATGTGCCGCAGGGCGCCTGGTATGAGCCGGCCCTCCGGGCCTGCTATGAGCACGGGGCAGTCACCCGTCAGACCGGCGATTTCCGTCCCGGCGATCCCATCACCCGGGAGGACTTGGCAGTCATGCTGATCCGGGCCTTGGGCTACGGGCCCATCGCCGGCCTCGCGGAGGATGATCCGCTTCCCTTCCGGGACGTGACCACCAACAAGGGGCATATCGCTATGGCCTACGAGCTGGGTCTGGTCAGCGGTATGGGGAATGATCTGTTCGTGCCGGATCGGTACGCCACCCGGGAACAGGCTGCTGTCATGCTCAGCCGCCTGTATGACAAGCTGCACCCTGCTCAGACCGCAAACGAGGCCATGGTCCTTCTCCGCTCCGGCGAGGAAGCGGAGGACCTTTCCGGATATCAGACCGTCATACTCATGGCGGGAACGCTGACCGGCGGTCAGAACCCCCGGCTGGCTTTGAGTGTCAGCAATACGCAGAAACAGGTCATGGAAACAGCAACCGCCTCCGGCCAGACGGTCCTGCTGGGTATTTCCGGTCAGTCCGGCGTTCTGAAGAGCACCGCCGCCGCAGCCACGGCAGTTGCCGAAGCATTGACCGACAGCAGCTATGACGGCGTTTATCTGAACATCACCCCGTCCGCTGAAAATGGCGACGCCCTGGCTGCCTTCGTACAGGCGCTCCGGGCCGCTGCGCCGGAGAAAAAGCTGTATGTGGCGGCAAGCGCCCCGGCCCGCAGGGAAGCAATTCCGGACTATCAGGCCCTCGGAAAGGCCGCGGACCGGATCGTGCTGCAGGTGTCCGGACATGAGGACACGGACGGCGCTGTTCCCGTATATGCCATGGAGCCTTTGGAGACCGTCTACTACGCGCTCAGCGCTCTGAATGACCAGATCCCCGGTGAGAAGCTCGCCCTGCTTTTGACGGCGGAGGGCCACGGCCGGAAGGGTACCGGAAAACCCACCGTCTTCAGCGGGGACACTGTGGCCGCACTGGAAGCCAAAGGCCGCACCTACTATTCTGACCGCTACGCCTGCGCCTATCTGGAGACAAAGGATACGGTGGTCTGGTATCTCAACGAAAAGGCGCTGGAAGCCCGCCAGCAGCTGCTGCGCTGCTTCGGCGTATCCTCCCGCTGTCTCTCCACCCCCAACGGTACTTTACACGCCCAAGAAAGCTGAGCTTTCAAATCCGGACAGCAAAAACCGCCTTGCTTTTCAGCAAGGCGGTTTTCTTTTATTCAATTACAGGTACTTCCGCATACCATCGGTAGCAGTTTCCACGTCGCCGCTGATGGTGACGGTGAACTTGATGTTGTTCCGCTCGCCGAATACATCCAGCCAGTTGAGGAACTTCTCAGTCTCCGCATCCACATCGGCGCCCACGGTCTTGCACAGGTTGTCAATAAACACCTGAGAAATGTCGTAGTTGCCGGCATACAGACCGCTGATGAAGCCACGGAATACCTCATAGCTGTGCAGATCGTATTCCTGCGCGTCAATCAGGCGGATGTTGTAGTGAATATTGTAGGACATATCACGCTTCGGCTCAATGCAGACCACATTGCCGGCCTCATCCTTCGCAGCAGCGTTGATGAGTTCGATGAGCTGCTTGGTTTTGCCGGAACCCTTGACGCCCATAATCAGTCTAACCATAATAGATCACTCCTGTCATAGTTCGTCTCCGTAATAAACGGGACCTTTCGTAGTCATAGCATACCATAAAGAATGGAAAAAGACAATCCCAAAAAGTAACTTCAAAAATTGTTTATAAACACGGCAGAGCAATGTATACTCTGCCGTGTTTTTTTGCATATTCCGCTTTTCGTATTCCGCTTTCCTCAACGCTTTTCGGTCAGCTTGGCTTCCAGTTCTGCCTTACGATCCTCGTAGCCGGGCTTGCCGAGGAGGGCAAACATATTTTTCTTATACGCCTCCACACCGGGCTGGTCGAAGGGATTCACGTCCAGCAGATAGCCGGACAAGCCGCAGGCATACTCAAAGAAGTAGATGAGCTGACCCAGCTCACGGGGGCCCTTACCGCCCACATTCACAATGATGTTGGGTACGCCGCCCTGACTGTGGGCCAAGAGCGTTCCCTCCGTGGCCCGGTCCCGGATGTGGTCCATAGACGCACCCGCAAGGAAGTTCAGCCCGTCGCCGTCCGTCTCGTCCCGAGGAACGGCCAGCTGCCGGTCGGAGGCACCCAGCCGCACGATCGTCTCGAAGAGGATCCGGCGGCCCTCCTGAATATACTGCCCCATGGAGTGCAGGTCTGCGGTAAACTCCACACTGGCGGGGAACAGGCCCTTGCCGTCCTTTCCCTCGCTCTCGCCGTAGAGCTGCTTCCACCACTCCGTCATAAACCGGAAGGCTGGATCGTAGCAGCCCAGAATTTCAATGGCGTACCCGGCCCGGTACAGCTCATACCGCAGAGCGGCATACTGCCATGCGGGACTATCGTAGGAGCCGTCGGCACAGACGTTCATCATCTCAGCCGCGCCCTCCATCAGGGCCCCCACATCCACACCGGTAACGGCGATGGGCAGCAGGCCCACGGCGGTAAGGACGGAATAGCGGCCGCCGATGTCATCCGGCACCACAAAGGTCTCCCAGCCCTCGGCGTCCGCCAGAGATTTCAGCGCACCCCGGGCCTTGTCGGTGGTGGCGTAGATGCGCTTGCCGGCTTCCTCCTTGCCGTATTTCTCCTCCAGCAGCTCCCGGAAGAAACGGAATGCCACGGCAGGCTCCGTGGTGGTACCGGATTTGGAGATGATATTCACGGAGAAATCCACATCCCGCACCAGATCCAGTACCTCGCTCAGTGCGTCGCCGGAGAGACCGTTGCCCACAAAGTACACGTTGGGCGTCTCTTTCTTTTTCAGGTTATAATTGGGAGAACACAGGCAGTCGATCACGCCGCGGGCTCCCAGATAGCTGCCGCCGATGCCGATGACCACCAACGCCTGAGAATCGCTTTGGATCTTCTTGGCGGCAGCCTGAATTCGAGCAAATTCCTCCCGGTCATACGCCTGGGGCAGATGCACCCATCCGGTGAATTCTCCGCCCAGACCGGTGCCGGTCTGGAGTTCTTCATGGGCTTTTTTCAAACGGGGCAGCAGTGCCTCCTCGTAAGGCTTCGGTAAAAATGTATGCAGATCAAACAACTGAACATCCAGCATGTGATTCACCCTCATGTATCAAATTTCAGCCAGAGGGCACATTTTCCCTCTGTTTGTCCAGTATAGCATTTTTCCCCGGGTACGGCAAGAGAAAAAGGGCGGTGCGAGATCCGTTCACTCAACCAGACAGGCGATCCGCAGCACCCGTGGCAGCATTTGGCGGAAGGTGATCCGGGGAACCTCCTCCCCCGCCAGCAGGGGCAGTTCCACCAGAACCTCTTCCCCGAAGGTGACGGTCAGCGTCCCCAGCCGATCCCCCACCGCCACTGGGGCCTGTACGGAGGATTCCAGCGTCACGGACTGGCTCAACTCCCCTGTCTTGGCCTTTTCCAGCAGCAGCTGGTTTTCCTCGCCCAAAACCGGCTGAACCGTGGCCTGCGTCCCCAGCGTCACCGGCACTGGCGGCAGCGGCTCCTCCGGCACGATCGTCTTCAGCGCATAGGCGGAAAAGCCGTAGTTCAGCAGCGTCTGCGCATCCTGAAATCGCTGGGCGGAAGTCTTTCCGTTCAGAATCACCGCGATAAGCTCCATCCCGTCCCGCTCCGCCGTGGCGGAAATGCAATACCCGGCAGCGTTGGTGGAGCCGGTTTTCAGGCCGGTGGTTCCCTCATAGAACCGCACCAGCTTATTGGTGTTCACCAATGAGGATGCCCCTTCCCGCAAGGTGTCCATCCAGACGGTGGTATATTTGCGGATATCCGGGTGATGCAGCATCAGCTCCCGGCTCATCAGGGCAATGTCATAGGCCGAAGTCACATGGCCCTCTGCCGGGAGGCCGCAGGCATTTTTGAACACAGTATCCGCCATGCCAAGCTCCGCCGCCCGCTGGTTCATCCGCTCCACAAAGGCCTCCTCACTGCCGGCGATGTGCTCAGCCAGCGCCACGGCGCAATCGTTGGCGGACACCACGCACACGGCCTTGAGCATTTCGTCCACCGTCAGCCGTTCCCCCTCCTTCAGCCAAATCTGACTGCCGCCCATGGAGCAGGCGTGAGGTGAGGCGGTAACGGTGTCCTCATAGCGCAGCGCGCCGCTGTCGATAGCCTCCATGGTCAGCAGCAGCGTCATGATCTTCGTCACGCTGGCCGGCTCCAGCCGCTCATGCTCGTTTTTCGCGAACAGCACGGTCCCTGTCTCCTTTTCCATCAGCACTGCCGAGGGCGCGGACACCTCCACAGCCCGGGCGCTGACGCTCAGCAGCAATACGGCGCCCATCAGCGCCAGGATTTTTTTCATGATGACCTCCCCTTTCTGATCGGTGCATTATATGAGTGTGCAAAGGCGTTCATGCCGCCGTCATTTGACCCCCGGAGATCCTTCTAACTTTTTCAGAAGACCCGCCATTTTTCGTGTTGCAAAATAAAGAAAGGTCTGCTATAATACAATACGTTCCTGCGGCTGTAGTTCATCGGTAGAACGGCAGCTTCCCAAGCTGCATAGGTGGGTTCGACTCCCATCAGCCGCTCCAGATTGAAATGCCGTGGCATTTCGCGGCATTTCAATTTTCTTTCCTTATTTTAAAGTTTCCTCTTGACAAGTTCCCCGGGAGTATGGTATCCTAATATTTGCCGATAAGCTGCCGGTGTGGTGGAATGGTAGACACAGGAGACTTAAAATCTCCCGGTAGCAATACTGTACCGGTTCGAGTCCGGTCACCGGCACCAAAAATAAATATCGCGGAGTAGAGCAGTTGGTAGCTCGTCGGGCTCATAACCCGGAGGTCGCAGGTTCGAGTCCTGTCTCCGCAACCAGAAAGTCCTGATTTCTTGCGAAATCAGGACTTTTTTCGCACTTTTGCGCCCAATATCTTACTTGCCATTTTTTCTGACCCAAACGCTGACCCCAACGGGAGCGGATAGCGGAAAG
>OIWU01002953.1_pt1 | contig 13651 bp, 23 predicted proteins | sample 1587711 | NCBI WGS metagenome assembly OIWU01 (sample SAMEA3888909, study PRJEB22519) | human gut metagenome | biome: human gut; feature: human-associated habitat; material: faeces | place: Denmark | collected 2010 | reverse complement strand
GTTGAAATCAACTTTGCCGAAGATCCTGTTTATAAGCAAATCGTTGAAAACGGATACTCTGCCGAAGCCGTTATCAAAAACATTTCTCGGATTAACCCGGAAGCCCGATTTATCAAAGGCAAAACTCTTATTTTCTTTGATGAAATTCAGGAATTTCCCGACATTGCTACGTCTTTGAAATTCTTCTCGCTTGACGGAAATTACGACGTAATTTGCAGCGGTTCTTTGCTTGGCGTTCATTACAAGGAAATCTCGAATATCAGCGTAGGCTATAAGACCGAAATCGAAATGCGTTCGCTCGACTTTGAAGAGTTTTTATGGGCACTCGGGTATACGCCTTAATTTTATTGACTTCTTCCTTTTTAAATTCTTTCAATCTACGAAGATGCACGTCAAAATAAATCTTATCCATACAACCGATTTCTTCGTTTAGAAGACTGTTTACGTTTTCATTTTTAAAGTAATACCGAGCAAGTCTTTTTCTGGACACGCGCAAAACGCCTATAGCAGACTCCAATGCACTTAAATTGTTCGGCAATTCTTTCACGTCAAAATCCTGCATTTTGAATTGCATACTTGCGTAATCCGGCAAATCCGTTTTTGTATCTTTTACCTTGTAAATACACACGGCTCCGTCATACACTTCCGTAAATCGCTCTTCGGTAAATTTACCTTCCGAAAGCGGATATTCGTTAATCCATTCCAACTTGTTATTTACGCAAATATAATGATCTTCGCGCCAAGATGAGCGTTTATAACCTATAAAGAAAGCCGTATTTACACGAATAAGGAACAAATCGTCTTCATTCTGATTTCCAAGTATCTTTAATGCCTCTTTTGCCGAGCATGGTAAATACAAATGTTCCACCACTCCGTATTCCTCCGCAATATCCTGCAATCTCGGCAAATAACAATAATTCTGATACATAGCACCGTTTGCAAAATCGTCGAACGCTTGTTTTAAGCTAATAAACGAATTCCCATACAACTTGGTAACATCATAGTAACGGTTTAACCATGCGAGAAAATAATTTTCCACGCAAGAAAGCGACAATGTTTCGGATATTTCCTTTTTAGTGATCATCTTTACCAACCTCAATCAAATACTTCTCCGAATCCAGCGAACACAACCGTTGAATAATAGTGCCTCTCCGTTTATATCCTTTCTTATTTTCGTAATCTATAACAATAGGTTCAATGCTCTCGAATTTCTTTGCATAATCCGTAATTTCATAATCTGCAAAAATCTCGCCTACTTGCTTTAATACCGTGCCGACTTCTTGATTTAGAGAATGTCTTTTTACCAACATTTCCAATCGTTCATAATCTAAGACATCCGCTTTGAGCAAGTAATAAATATCTGCCAATTTATACAAATCCAAATCCTTATTGCGTTCAACCATAAACATCAAACAACTTTCTTTGTATTGATGCATAATCAAATGTAAGAAGAACAACGCTCCGTCCGGAACTTTCATCGGCACTTTTCCGTTATACTCAACGGAATTTTCAATCATTTCTCGTAGCAATGCAGAACCTTCAGACGGAGTGTTTCCTAATGAAAAGTTAATGTCGACTTCTATAAACGGGAATTCTGTATTCCCCGTCTTTTTTACAAACGGCGCAACTTCGCCTCGATTCATACGTCGTTTTACTATTTCCGTCCGCGAAAACTCTTTTATTGCATCCGAATTCCGATCATATACCCCTTGAATAAAGCCCAACTCCCGCAAAGTCTTACTTATTGGCGTAATACCCTCAGGCAAACTTAACAAATCTATATCGTTGGAAGACCTTTCACCGTCTGCATATATTACAATATCGTCTTCACCGAGATTAGTCAGAACACTACCTTTTAACAGCATATACGGAACTTTCATTTCGGACAAGTTCATGGTAATAGCAGCCAGTTCTTTGCGCATAAAAACAACTTTTCGTCTTTGTCTTTCATACGTTTCTTTCAGAATTTTTTCTGCCTTTTTAGGTAACTCTAGTCCGCATTTTTTAGCGTGTTTATAAAATAACCCCGCTATTCTATGACAAGACAAAAAGCCTAACACGGCATACCAATCCGGCGCACCGTTTGTCTTTTCGTCTTTAAGTACCGACACCACGTACTTTAAGTCTTGTCCAGTCATCAAATCAATCCTTCCTTTTCCAATCGTTTTTTTACAACCGCAAATGCCGATTGCGAGTCTTGGCTTGTATCGATAATTTCAAACTTCTGTTCGATTGCCATACCCTTAAATTCTTTGGCGACATTCCTCAGCAAATTTTCGTCCAAATATCTATCGCTTTCACTCGGTCTTTCTTTTATTCTCCTGATTGCCAATTCGGGATCCACATATGCCAAAAACGTTATATTCGGTTGTATTAAATGCTTCGCGACATCAAAAAACCAATTCTCCTCCCTATATCCTCTGGCGAGCATATTTGCAAGCGAAGTAAAAATATAGCGATCGCATATCACCGTTTTCCCTTCCTTTAATGCCGGCACTACCGTTTCAAAACAATGTTGCACTCTATCCGACATCGTGAGTAATTGAACAGCGCGATAATCTATTTCTTCATGATTTCTTGAATACATCATTTTTTGAAACAACTTCGTTTTTCGTGACATATCTGTTGGTTGCTTTACCGAAATAACTTGCTCTTCTCCGTATTTTTCTTCCAATAATTGTCGCGTCAATCCAATCATTGTTGTTTTCCCTGCACCGTCCGTTCCTTCAAAGACAATCAATTTCCCCGAATATGTATTACTTTTTAACGTCAACTTCCGCATTTCCCCTTCCTCTCAGAATTATCTTGTTTTCTTTTACTTCTTCCTCTGCCACACTTTTACTAATCTCGGCAGATTGTTCTAAATTATGATTTTCAGCGTCATTTTGCAAAGTATCCTCTATCAGTCGCTTTATCTCGTTCTTACGGCTACAGTTACTTTGACGAGTTCACCGTCGTTTTTCGTAAGATATGAGTAAAAACGAGTTCTGCCGGGAAGGCATACGTTATTTTGCGCGTCGGCTTTTTTGATACGAGCGACTATGTATTTCGGAATAGGTTTTATTTTCTCTTTTTTCATAGTTACACCCCTACGATAAAGACGTCGCCGAGTATCTCTTCGAGTTTGCATACGGCGGTAGGTTCAAAGCCTTTGGCAAGTTCTTTTTCTTCCGCGAGAACGTCGTCGGGTTCTTCGATATCTCCGTCGAACTCACGCATTTCTTCTTCGGTAAGGATTTCGCCCGTATCTAAGTCTATATGTCGATTAACGGCAGTTTCGACGCGTTCAATGAATTGTTTTTCGTTGTCGTTTTCTACGATATACAGGTCGTGATATTTTACGGTTTTCGCGAAGTAATTTTCGGCAGCGTGGTAAGGAAAACCGACCATCGGAATACGCTCTTTTAAGCCCACATCGCGGCTTGTAATCGTAAGGTCGAGTTCGTTACCGAGAAGCACGGCATTGTCGCCTAAAACTTCGTAGAAATCGCCTAAACGGTATGCTACGATTGCCGTCGGTTTCTCCGCTTGATACGCCGTATATTTTTGATACATAGGATTGCCTTTTTCGCGTTGTTCTTCTTCGTGAACTTGGGCAAGAGTTTCCTGCATTTCTTCTTCCGACGGCATATCCGTTTCGTCGTCGTTTGTATCGGTTTCGGCAGTTAAAGTATCCGTTTTGGTATCTTTAACGTCGGTATCGTCGATTTTATCGAAAATAGAAAACTGTAAATTCTGCGGTTTCGGCGGTTGCGGTTTTACCGATACGGGCTTTGTCGTAGTAACCTTTTTCGGCGCGGGTTTGTATTCTTCGCCGTCTATGGTATAAAGCGTGCCTTCAATGCTTTCTTCTTCAAAATAATGAATAGCCCAGCCGTACACGGTAACATCGTCAATACAAGCGGAATTAGTACCTTTTTCAGCAAGTTTTTTCGCTTCGTCGCAAGCGTATTTCATAAAACCGGAAAGCGTTTTCTTGTTCAACAAAGGGTGTCCGTCTTTTTCAAACGGAGTGCCATTATTTATCTTGTCGGCAAGGGATTCGCTCGCATTGTTTTGTAAGTAATTCAATATCAGTTCTTCCTGTTTGTTTTGCGGTGTAAGGTTTAACTTAATCATTATTTTTACACTCCTTTTCGAGTATTGCTAATATTTGTTTTTCTTCATAAGAGGTTGAGCAAAGCCAGATAATCGTTGCAAGCGTTTCAAGACTTGCTCCTTGTTTGTTTTTCTCAAATAATTTTTCGTATTGTGTGCAATCGCCGCTTGTAAACCATTGATATTTGTTGCAAAGGCGATATAGGGTTTCTGTTGAAATTTTCATTTTTTATGCTCCTTTGATTTTTTAATAAAAGAGAGATTGCCTTAAAACGGACAACCTCTCCAAAGTTTTTTATATTCGAGATATGTTTTTACCGGGATTACAACCCATACGGCATTGGTTATAGGCTTTCGTGTTTTTCTATCCGGCGGTGAATGAGTTTCATACCACCTTACTTCCCAGAAAGCCAAATCACGAGAATTTGTTACAAGATAGATTTTCAGTTTTCGTTTGCCTTTTTGTTGATAACAAACTTTATAGCCGTATTCGTTTTTCGTCATAAGCCGTAAACCCTTTGAGCGATTCTCGGCAATGCCGAAAAGAAATTGCAATTCATAATCGTTGAATGAAGTTTCCTGTCGTGAGCAAAATAGTTTCTGTCGGCGTATTCATAGCCTTGCCTTGTCAGCCGTTTCAATTCGTAACGATCGCTGCCGTCGTGGTGGTATCCTTCGATAATAAGATGTCCGTTACGGTCAATCACTTTAATATTATCGAGGTGCTGTATCATAGATTGAAAATCTTGGTAGCAAGTAATGAATTTACCACCCTCAACGTTGCCGTTCCATCTTCCACAAGTGCCTGTCATAAGGTAATAGCGGGTTTTGAAACTGTTTTCGAGAGCGTCTTTCAAATCTCTCCACGTTTCTTGGTTCTGAAAGTCAATTTCTTTGTAGACTTCATCATCGGGGATATTTTCTTTGCAAGCCCAACCGTTTTCATCGGCATAAACAGCAAAGAGAAAATCCCTTATTTCATCGAATTTTTTGTAGTTTTCGGTATCGTCGTAAAGCACGACTTCTTTTATCTTTTTCACTTGTGTTTTCCTTAAAAAAGTTTTGAGATAACTATCTTCTTATACTGCAAGCCGTTATCCCGTCTGAATTTGCTTACAGCCTGTTTTAACGTATAAAACATATAAGATTGCGAAACGTGAGTTTCTTCGTCGTAGTAGTCAAATACGAGCGTTCCGAAGTGGTTGTAATGGTAGAATATATATCTCATTCTTCAACTCTCCTGTAAACGTCATCTGCATAAAACTGACATACAAACCAATTAAAAAGGGCGTGACATTTCACACCCTTATAATCGACTATGTAATCATTGTTTCCGACTTCTTCCAAGACGGTTATTTCCGCCATTTCGCCGTTAAGCGAGTGAATATGTGCCATTGTTTTGTATTCTTTCATCGCTATAATCTCCTTTAATCGAGTTGATCATAAAATTTTTCAAGTATATCGTAGCGCGATAAATGTTTAATTTTGTCCCAGTTTTCCGCTATATAGTCCGATAATGCTCCGAGTGGTGTTTGATTTGAATCTTTGAGATAACATTCGCCTACAAGAAAGATAAAATCTTTAAGTTCATCCGGATGTGTCTTATCAAATTCATTGTTTACTGCCGCGCAGAAGATATATGTTTCATATCCGTGTTCAAAGTTATAAATTTTGTTGCTGTATTCAATGGTTATTTTCATCATATCGCACCTTACGCAACTCTTTTAATACCGCCGCCGAACGAGCGGATACCGATTGTGCCGAATTCAGAGCAAAAGTCATCGGATTTGTTCCATACGTAAGCGTAGGCGTAAAACATATTGCCTTGCGGATAAAGCATTTCATCCCATTCTTCTTCATAATCGGGTATGTAAAGAAAGTCGTAACATTCGCCGAATTCCAAGTATTCGTGAGTTACGGCATATACAAGTACGTTGTGTTTTTCTTCAAATTCTTTGATTTTAGCCATAAGTTCCGGTTCTTGATATGCCCAAAAGCCGCCAAAATTTTCGTAGAAACAAACGCTGTTTTTATCTTTAAAACCTTTGATATAGGGCTTGTAAATGTCTAATTTGTTCATAAGTTCGATTGCTTTTTGTTTTTTTACTTCTCTTGTGATTTTCATAATAAATATCTCCTTTGTTAAATACATTCTTGTAATTGCTCGAAGTTATATCCGATATTTCGCATTGTTTCTTCAAATCCAAACCATGCCAGTAAATTCATATTGAAGTCGCTGTTGCCGAGGGGATCTTCTTTATCCCATTTGTCGCCGAATAGTTCAGGCAAAGAATAGATTCCTGTTCCGTTCATTAAGTTATATAAAAGTTCGTCTATTTCGTCTTTGTATTGTTTGTAAAAGCGCACGGTGTCCGAATACCATATTAAGAATCCGACAACGCCAGATTGACAACCGTGATATAAAACATCAGTAAAGATATGTTTCTTATCGTCGTAATTGCTCCATTCGTCCACTATGTAATTTATTACTCGTTTTTGTAATGGCGTAGAATTTGTTTTCATTTTTTTGATGTTAGTTAATGTAAGTTTCATTTCAGTTTTCCTCCGTAAATTCGTCGATATAAATTTTTTCATAGGTGTTACCGTATTCGATGTAATGACCGCGTTCGTCTTCAAACACTTGATAATCCAGAACGCTTATGCGTCCTTGTTTCGTAACGGCAAAAGTGATAAGTTTCTTGTCGGGGCAGTACATAACGGTGTCAAATCTTACAAGACATTCACCGTCGTTGTAATCGAACCCATCTGTGTCGATAAATGCAATTTCGTTAAGGTTAATCATTTTCAAATCCTCCTTAAACCGTTTTATACCAAACCGAGTATTCGACTTCGATATCTCTGCCTTCGTATTCGTAATACATAGTCACGTAACCTTTGAACTCATTTTCTTTTCCGATTATCGGGTGGCAATGCTGTTCAACGTCATCGAAAGTTCGCGTATAAGGTTTGCCTGTTTTTGAAACGCACCTGCATAGCAACGTTCCTTCTTCGTTAAGAAATCCGAGACCGGAAATCTTGTCGTCAGAGTTGCCTCTGACTTTCTTGATTGAGTAAACAACTTTTTTCATTTTTTTGGAATACCTCCATATTTTATTTTGCCTTTCGGCAGGGGCAAAGTAGCACAGGTCGAAACTCATTTGATTTGTAAATAATGTTGCAATGGGCAATAGCAACTACAAACTCGTTTTGAGAGAAAAATAGTGCCGTAAAAAGAAAAGAGCCAAACTCTTTCGAGTCTGACTCAATCAGTAAACATAAAAGTTTTAAGTGCTATTTTTCGCGGTAGTTGCTATTACCGCTGACTTGTGCTACAACAGCAACAACGAAAGGCAATGAAATATGGAACATTGGTATATCTACAATTTCTTCCTAATATCGACAAGTAATTTAATGTGTAATTCTGCTTGATAAATCTGATTTCCTTTGGTATCATAGCAACCGAAAAAAAGGGTGTCGTTTGGCATTAGATTTTTTTGAAAACGGCTATAAAAATTGGTATTGTTTTTGGTATTATTTTAGTTTGAAAATTATTTTGAAATCTAAAATTTGCCAAAAAAACGAAAGAAAATAGCCGATTTAGACGAAAAATACTGCTCAAAACGCCCAAAAAAGTGCGAAAAGTGCTTATTTTAATAGGATTTTGAGAATTTTTCAAAACTCCTAAGGGAGCGCTCAATCCACAATAAAACGCAAAAAATTGCGTATTTTGAGCAAAAAACACGCAAAATCGGCTCATTTTTGAGGTTAAAAATTTCGAGGTATAAATCGAAGTATAAATTTTTTCTAAAATTTTATAATTATGTGAGTATAGTTAAACGGATATAACCAACCCCTCCTAAGGGTTAATTTGAGGTTCGATTCCTCATACTCACGCCAACTTTTGACCACTTTCGGGTGGTCAATTTTTTTTGCTTTGAACTTTATTTGCATTTATACGTCTATAAAATTCGCTCCAATACGGGCATTCCGTTTTACCTATTTTCTTTAAGTGTGGTTCAAGTTGGTCGTAATTAACTATCCAACGATTTCCAAATTTATACTTAAATACTGTTTGGTCGTTTTTCAGAAAAGCTCGTATCTCGTCAGCGTGAATATATCGTTCACCTTTCTGACGTTGTTTATTCCATTCTTTTACACAGCCGTTGATACATCTTAATCTTGGTATGGTGTAAAAGTGCTTATTAATTTTATAAGGGTTTATTTTGCTTATAAAATCGTTAGCATCTACAAGTATGGTATTACGGGCGAGATGACATTTTATGTCGCTTTGAAGGCATATTCTACGCACGTTGTTTCTTGTTATCATAGTGTCTTTATCTTCTTCAAGAAAAAGTCTATGAATATCGCCAGATGTACTAAGTTTCATTGTTTTCCTCCTTTTTAGGGCGTCCACGTTTTCTTTGTGGTTTGCAAAAGAATTGATATACTTCGTCTAAATTTACAACATAAGCGTTTCCGTATTTCATCATAGTAAGTTTGCCTTCTTCCATAAGTTGCTCCAACATATAGTAAGTAAGGCATGAATCTTTGTCATATTCTTTTATTTCTTTTAGGGCATCATTTATGCGCCGTAATCTTGGTAAATACATAATTCCTCCATATAAATTAAGACCGAGAGATTTAGCTCCCGGTCTTTGTCTTAAAATAGCTTGTCTAAGGCATCAATAACCTTTTCTTGGGTGTCTGGTATAAAGTGAGCATAAACCTCAAGTGTAACGGTAGAATCGCTGTGTCCCATATAACGGCTAACAGTTTGAATAGGTACGTTTTGAGATAATAAAAACTCCTGAAAGACATTAAAATTGTCTTTACTTAATCGTTCCTGTAACTTATCAAATAAATTACTTTCAGCGTCAGAACGGACTGTTTTCGGCTTTTGGTCGCTAATATTTATTTGACCGTAGTAAAGTTTTGTAAGTAGTTCATTCATTGTTTTTCCTCCTTTTAAAAGTAATGATGTTCAATCTTACAACAGCCACGACAGAAGGCAATAAAATATGGTTTGAATCACCCTGTTGAATTTTTGTAATTTCACACAAAGTTGTGGATAGCTGCGTTGCATAAGTTTTACCCAAAACACGATGAGACCGGCTTCTGAGTTACGGCGGCGCATATCCGAAATGAGTTTTAATTCTTCCGGCGTGTGTTGGTTAGGGTGCCTATTTGATTGCTGCGACTATCAGATACCCGACCACATTTTAGACTTTATAGACCTTGAACGCTAAGCCGAGAACATGATGCGCCTTCTGCCCGATGGGAACGATGACACAAGCAATCTGCAAATTAAGGAACAGAAAAAGAGGTAAGTGATAATATCACAGAACCCTGATTTCAAATCGGATATAATAAAAACACAATAAAGCAAAGGAGGACACGAAGATGTCTGTAATTAAAATTAGTAAAGAAAATTTCGCAAGCGAAGTTTTGAATTCCAATAAACCTGTTCTTCTCGATTTCTATGCCGATTGGTGCGGTCCCTGCCGTATGGTAGGTCCGATCGTATCGGAAATCGCAAATGAGCGAAACGATGTTAAAGTCGGCAAAATCAATGTTGACGAACAGCCGGAACTAGCAGCACAGTTTCCGGTAATGAGCATTCCGATGCTCGCTGTAATCAAAAACGGAAAACTCGAAAATCAGGTTGTTGGTTACAGATCTAAAGAACAAATTGAAGCAATGCTGTTAGGAGAAAAAGATGGGACTGTTTAATTTCTTCCGCAACACCGCCGACATCAACACCGGTGTTGCGGAATACAAAACAAACGACGGCGCTGTATTGCTTGACGTTAGGACGGCAGAGGAATACCGTGACGGGCACATTGACGGAAGCGTCAACATACCTCTTGATAGAATTTCTTCCGTTGAGAATATCGTCAAGGACAAAAGCACACCGCTTTATGTGCATTGTTTAAGCGGTGGTAGAAGCGGACAAGCTGTATCCTATTTGAAACAAATTGGTTACACAAATGCAAAAAATATCGGTGGCATCAGCAGCTACCGTGGAAAGGTGGTGAAATAAATGAAGGTTGTAATTATAGGCGGTGTTGCAGGTGGCGCTACTGCGGCGGCGAGAATACGCAGGCTTGACGAACAAGCGGAAATCGTTGTTTTTGAGCGTTCAGGATTTATCTCATATGCTAACTGTGGTTTGCCGTACTACATCGGCGGAACCATTGAAGATGAAAATGACCTAACCTTGCAGACGCCTGAAAGCTTTTGGAGGCGTTTTAGAGTTAAGATGAATGTTCATCATGAAGCTACGGCAATTCATCCTGACAGCAAAACCGTTATCGTAAAAAATCTTGAAAACGGTAAAATCCTTACCGAGAGTTATGATAAGCTCGTGCTCTCACCCGGTGCTAAACCGATAAAACCAGGGTTTGACGGTATTGACAGCGATAAGATATTTACCCTGCGCACTGTTGAGGATACGCTTAGACTCAAGAAATATACGGATGAGCATCATCCGAAATCGGCAGTTGTTGTCGGAGGAGGATTTATCGGAATCGAAGTTGCGGAAAATCTGCGTGAACTCGGAATAGATGTAACGCTCGTGGAAGCGGCGAATCAGCTTATGGCTCCGTTTGACAGGGATATGGCATCGTTTATTCATGCTGAAATCCGCAAAAACAGTATCCATCTAATGCTTGATACTAAGGTTGAAGGTTTTGCCGATACCGATTGCGGTATTGATGTGAAACTCAAAAATACTCCGACGCTTCATACCGATATGGTTGTAATGGCAATCGGCGTCGCTCCCGAAACCACACTTGCGAAAGATGCCGGGTTGGAACTGGGCATTAAAGGAAGTATTGTGGTCAATGACAAAATGGAAACATCTATACCTGACGTTTATGCTGTTGGAGATGCCGTGCAGATCAAAAATTTTGTAACGGATAAGGACACACTCATCTCTCTTGCCGGACCTGCAAACAAGCAAGGTAGAATTGCCGCCGATAATATCTGCGGCGGTGACAGCCATTATACCGGTGGACAGGGCTCATCAGTCATCAAAATATTTGACATGACTGCTGCCGCTACGGGTATTAACGAAAAAACCGCAAAGTCACTTGGTCTTAATACAGATAAGGTAATTCTTTCTCCCATGAGCCATGCCGGATATTATCCCGGCGGTAAAATGATGACTATGAAAGTGCTGTTCGAGAAAGACACATATCGTCTGCTCGGGGCTCAAATTGTAGGCTTTGACGGTGTCGATAAGAGGATAGATGTGCTTGCAACCGCTATCCGTGCCGGAATGAAAGCATATGAACTTACAGAACTTGACCTTGCTTATGCTCCGCCGTATTCCTCCGCAAAGGATCCTGTGAATATGGCAGGCTATATCATTGAAAACATAAAAAACGGCATTGTAAAGCAATGGTATTATGAGGAAGATGAAACACTTCCCCGTGACGGCAGCATAACACTTCTTGACACACGTACACCAATGGAGTACAGTATGGGTCATGTGAAGGGATTTATCAATATTCCCGTTGATGAACTGCGTGAACGAATTGATGAACTTGACAAAAGCAAGCCTGTATATGTTATCTGCCAAAGCGGATTGAGAAGCTATATCGCAAGCAGAATTCTAATGGGCAACGGTTTAGATTGCTACAACTTTGCAGGCGGTTTCCGATTCTATGATGCAGTCCGTAATGATAAAGCGTTAAATAAAAAATCCACCCCTTGCGGAATGGAGATCTGACAGGAGAAGTAAACGGTGTAATGAGAAAAGCGCCCGGAAATCCATTACGGAAATCTTGGCGCTTTTCTTCTATCCCAACAACACATCCGTGACAAGCATGACGCAAAAGCCTATAAGCAAAGCATAGGTCGCACCTCGCTCGCTCCCGTGTGCGTGGGTTTCGGGTATCATTTCGTCGCTGATGACGTAGAGCATCGTTCCTCCCGCAAATGCAAGCGCGAAGGGCAAAATCGCTGTGGATATACTGACGGCAAAATATCCGATCAGCGTGCCCACAACCTCAACGAGTCCCGTGATCATGGCAAGAATGAAGGTCTTCCCGGAGCGGATGCCTGCCGCAAGCATAGGTGCTATGATCACCATGCCTTCGGGAATATTCTGCAGAGCAATACCCCCTGCAATGATCAGTGCTTGCGTCGTATCGCCCGAGCCAAAGCCTACCCCGGCGGCGATGCCTTCCGGCAGATTATGTATGGCAATCGCCAAAACGAACAGCAGAACCTTGCTCAGATTTGCATTGTGGTGCGCTTCCGGTTCGTCCCCTACAAATTTATGTAAATGCGGCACTAACTTGTCGATGAGATTGAGGCAGACAGCGCCGACAAAAATACCTGCAACCGTGATAAGTATTCCGTATTTCCCGCCGTATTCAAGAGACGGAACGATCAGCCCAAGTACCGCCGCGGCAAGCATCACGCCCGCGGCAAATGACAGAATGATATCCGAGAATTTATGCGATATGTTTTTGAAAATAAAACCTATCAGCGAACCGATAACGGTAGCACCGCCCACACCGAGGGCGGTTAGTAATACAAGCTCCATAATTTATCCTTCCGTAATGTTTGCAAGTTTGCTTTCATCAACAATTTCAATTGTCCCACGCGACAGCTTGACCGCACCCTCGCTCACGAAATATTTGAGCATCCGTGTTACGACCTCACGAGGATTCCCCAGATGATTACCAATCTCTTCGTGGGTGATCTTCAGAACGTTCATGCCTTCTATGTTGGCTTCGTCCAAAAGAAAACTCGCAAGACGCTTATCAAAGCTTTTCCACATGATTTGGTCGATCAGCCACATCACATCCGAGAAGCGGCTTGCCATAACTTCGTTCGTGTAATTGGCAAGCGGTGCGGAAACATCCATAATGCTTTTGTAAACTTCTGACGGGATGACTAAAACTTTAGTTTCCTTTTCTGCGCTAACGGTAATATCAAACTGAATACTGTTCATAATACAAGACGCAGAGAAAAGGCAAATATCACGTTCAAAAAGGCGGTACATCGTAATTTCTCTGCCATCGTCGGATATAGTAAACGCACGAATCTGACCTGAGAGCACAAGGAGCAGTCCCGTACAATTCTGCGAACCATTATGCAAGAGTTCACCCTTGCCGAATTTACGAACAAAAGATGAGCTTGTAAGCGTGTCTTGCTGTGATTTCGTCAGTTTATCAAATACAGGTAAATACGTTAAGTAATTCATAAGCCGTGTCTCCTTCTCAGTATTTTTAGTATAGCATAATTTCGGGCATATGTCAATAATATTGTTGACATATGCCCGAAACGGCACTATAATATATGATGAGGTGATAAAATGCCAAGACCGACGAAGTGTCGCCGAGTGTGTTATTTCCCTGAAGTTCTTGAATTTTCTCCAACGGGAGCAGTGAGCGGGGAACCAATTGTTTTGACAGTTGATGAGATTGAAACTATACGGCTGATTGACAAAGAAAATTTAAGCCAAGAAGAATGCGGGGTACAACTCGGCGTAGGCAGAACAACCGCACAGAAAATCTATGAAACCGCAAGGAAAAAGATA
>OIWU01002946.1_pt1 | contig 13661 bp, 12 predicted proteins | sample 1587711 | NCBI WGS metagenome assembly OIWU01 (sample SAMEA3888909, study PRJEB22519) | human gut metagenome | biome: human gut; feature: human-associated habitat; material: faeces | place: Denmark | collected 2010 | reverse complement strand
GAGTTTCTAAAATTTTAGGAATCTTTTCAAAACGATGATCATTGCATATCTTATTTATGGTATCAAAACCAAGATAGCCAAAACCAATATTTTCATAATTATGGATATGGCCGGGATATTAAGATTTAACAATTGGGAAATAAAAATAGTTATATCAAAATTTTTATTCACCATAAAACTCAGAAGATAAGCTACCCAGTTCCCCAATACACCAGCAAACACCGCTCTATGGAACCTGTAATTACACGAACGATTAAAAAAATAAAGCAGCACGCCCCAAATAAGGTCAAGTACTAGCAAGTATTCCCCAAACGAAATAGTAATGCTTTGGAAGATAACAAAAGAAATGAGAAATACTATAATTTCTTTTAACACATAAAATTCCATAAACATCAACTCCATCAAAAGCTGTACTGCATACAATCATTAAACTATAACACATTAAGAGATATCAGCCTCATCCATCAGACCAGACTCAACCTTTATGTTATATGCTATAGTATCGACAAAAGCCACAGTTTTAAAATGAACCACTATATATATTTACCAGATACGCATAAGAAATGATCCTATGGAGCGGCGGAATCAAAAAGAGGACCAACTTCCTATCCCCATCCTTTCTAGAAAGATAAAAAAGTAGTGTAACCGGGAAAATCATAGTGAAATTAAGGGATTCATAAATTCTGGGCATAGCAATGGCAAATTTAGAAATGATAAATAGCAAATAATGGGAGATGCCGTGAAACATAACGATGTCAGCAGATATCTTTCGGTAATTAGCTTCTATCGATTTCCTTCCACCACTTCGTGGTTCCCCATGGATAGGAAGAAAATAAATTTTATAATTCATAGCTTCCATTCCACGCAAGCAGTAGCAGAGAAATTATTAGTTGCATGACGTTTCTCTCATTAAATCCATTGATTATCATAAGTATCATAAGAAAAAGGCAGGGTGGAGAATTTCATTTTACATTTCTAACCTTTTTACCAAAATGACCTGCTCCATATACGCCAAGCGCAAGCCATTCATTTAGTAATGTTTTTGTATTTTTAGTAAGCATAGAGAGCCAAATCAGATATAGCCCTGTTCTGGACAAAAATTCATCAAGCAGATCCTTACGCAAAACGAGAACATCATATTCCTTATCAATCAAAGAAACGTCATATGCTGCCAATCTTTTATCACTATCATAAAAATAGCCATCATATTTCCCCTGTGTTAGATGAAGTTCATTGATAAGCTTTCTGGAAGGCACCCGCCAGGAAATCGAGGCCTCCTTAGACGCATCCCATTCAGTTTCCCACAGAAAATTATGTTCTGCATATTTGAGCCTCAATTGATTTCCTCTTATATTTCCTTTTAAGTGAAATTCTTCGGAGATGTCTTCCTCAATCGTTTTACAGCTGGGAGCCCAGGGGTACTCTCTATTAAAAATCGAATAAACGGTATGCGGCCATATCAGATCACGCACATCATTAACTAATATCTGATCAAAATTTTCCATCAAGAAGTCTCCCCCATCTTTAGAAAGAAAATATGCATAACTGTTTTTCCCAACTGACAGTTCACTGTTTCCCCTGACTACCACTGACTTATGAGATGCCGATCCAAGACATACCCACTCATCTCCCGAATCATCCTTCAAAAATAAGGTATCTTCGAACCTATCATAAGAGAAACTTATATCCTGAAACCATTTTTGCACACTTTTCTTATCAGAAATATCAACAGCATACATTGCCTGCTCTATTGCGTCATTGATTTCATCAATTTGAGGAAATACCGGCGCATCCCCACATTTCATAAAATTTTCATTAATAGTAGGATCAAAATCTCTGACATATGGATCCCATGGTCCATTATAAGCTAATGGATATCCATCATAAGAGCGCATCTTACGGTGATCAGAAATCAGAGCCATGACGTGATAAAAGACAATCCATTGATACTTTTTGCCAATCCGTTCAATTTTTAAAGGATTAATTCCCCAATGAAATACCTGCGCATCATATTTCCCAAAATATTCATCATCATAGCCAAGCTTCTTCACGATATAGTAAATAGCATAGTTGTACATATCTTTAAGATTCACTTCAAACGCATGAATCTTATACTGGAATACATATCTCCCAAAGTCTCCATAAAGCCTACCCATATTTTCCAAACGCATAGAGGAAAGTATCCGTCCCAGTCCGGGCCTGCTGTCTATGTCCTTTGAGAAATCGATTTCGTCATCACTGATTTCAGGAATGACATCCGTCTGATAAGGCGGCCGAACTTTATTCATATCAATAATTCCCTCATAGTCAGGATTCTCCAGGATGAATTTTTCGATAATCAGCCTTGCATAATCCCTCAGAAGTATATCCGGATAGACCTTCTCCTTATTAAAAACACTTTGATACACATACTCTGCCAAGTATCTATATGTATCTACTTCCTGCATCATCTTCTTGCAGCAAGCGCCAAATACAATGCCATATAGACGCTGGAGCACATATGGATCATTAACATCCTGGAATTTCTGCAGTAAAATGATGCAAAATTCAAAATGTTCCTTTAAAATTTCTACCATAGCCTTGGAAACATGATCCCTCAGCCTGCGATTCGAAGAAGTCAAAAACCATCCCAAAAGAGTAAGAATCAATCCAGTCTGTTCGGGAACATTCGAAAGAATCAGTTTCCCATGAGTATACATATCAATAATTTGCATTAACCGCTCGTTAGTATCTGCAAATGCTGAACCATTGATATAAAGAGTCCACATGTAATCTCGTCTATTCATCTTCATCGGTAGCAGGATGGAATGAAGGAAATCGGCATTTAAAGGGTTCTTTGGCTTCACACTATTTGCAATGAGCATATGCCATAAATCAGACAGCCTAAATGGATACCGTTTCACAAGTTGAAAGACTTCATCTCCTGACACATTGCTGCCCGTTCTCCATTCAAAAGATCTTAGATACTCGGAGAATACATTCCCCTTATCTTCCTCCGAAATCAGGCAGTCAATAACATCAATGCATTCTTCATGATATTTTTGTGAATATAAAGCGCATACATAGGTAAATAATCCAATATCCGCGAAATTGGATAATTCTCCATTCTTAATGCCTAATACCTGGTCTATCAAATGTGACCGGATTTCTTGTCTTCCATGATGATTTATAATTACTTTTGCACAAAAATAATCATTCATCTGATCATAAACAAAAGCATATTTCTCGTCGTCATTGGCATCTAAAAATTTTAGCAGAATGTTTTCGTTAACCATCTGGTTAACAAATACCATTGCAGGAATCCCATACTTTCCCCAAAAATCCAGTCGGTAAAGATCATCCTCATTTATGAATTTTACATGAGTATCCATGAATTTAGCCGCTAATTCCAAAAGAAAGAGTTCGACAATATTACAATCATCACTAAGTCCGGAAAGCATAGGCATGCTCTTAAAATTTTTAATATGCCTTGTTATCTTTTCAGTTAGCCTGTCATAAAGCTCCGGTAAGCTCACCTCACTTTTACTTTTATCATATGTTTGGCAATAGAGTGCCAAAAAGAGAGGATTCATCATTTCTGACGCAAAGCATTCTAAAGGTACAAATTGAATATGATAGTAATTCAAGAATTCTGATATAGCGGAAAGGCCATTACTCTCAAATCCACAATGTTCAATAGTTAAAATCGTTCCTTTATTAATCTCATCTAATACATACGAAGCCAGAAGTCGTTTTTCGTATTCCGTTCGATAAGTAAAAGCCATCTTAACAAAGGGCTGCGCATTTATCAAATCAATTATGGAAATGAGCCCTTTTTCCCATAACTGCTGATTCCCGGTTTCATTGAGAGCATCGATAAAAACAAGAACAATTTGATGACTTTTCTCTCCAATAGCATTCAATATTTTAATCAAATCCTCGAAGGATACACGTGCTCTTAAATTATCTAAAATCTGCTTTTCAATCGGATCATCAGAGCAGTATATTCCACCTGCAATTGTAAGGACGGTTCGTCCAGCATCCAGCAGTTTACGGGTCTCAAATGCCAAAAGTTGAGATTTCCCAGTACCTGCCTTCCCGCGAATGGCCAGGACCTTACCATTGAGAAGATTATTTTCCCAATCTGAGACCATTAACCCCTCTGCCAGGTTTTGCAATTCTGTTAACCTTTGGACCTTTTGCCACTTGTTTATCTCACCAGTTTCCATTCTTTTACCGTTCGACGATGCATCAGATATTTCTTTCTTTAAGCAATCAATCTTGTTCTTAATTTCACCGTATTCCTTTCGCATGAAACCATCAACAATCTTTTTCCATTGACCAGCACCATCCAGAGTGTCCAACGTCACATCTGCCAAGGAGGAGACTTTCCCTTTCAACTTACGTAAAAAACTGATTTCAAAAGGGTCATAAGTATGCCAGAAATCGATTCTTTCCAGCGTATCGCTCTTCTTATTATTAAGCAGCCTCACTGCATTTTCGTCACGAACAAACAGAGACAGCTCATTCGAATAAGTGGTAACCACATTAAACTGACTATTATACCTTTCCTTTATGATTTTGAGTGTCTCCTCAGACTTTTCACGAATCCAATCCTCATTTACACCGGCCTGATTGAAATAATAAGCCGCCAGGTTATTACACTTTCCCCTTACTAAATCTAAAATAGCCTGATCTGTTACAAGCTCAAGCTCGATATCTTTAGATTTTAAAATGCTGCGTGTTTCCTTAAGACTGTTAGCTTTCAGTGGTTTATTGCAATACAAATAAACGGTATCCACCTGGCCTGCATAGTGAGCAATGATTTCATCTGCACTATGTTCTATCTGTCTATAATTCGCTCTGTTTTCAAAGAATTTGACCTGAAATCCGATTTTCTTACTACTGTTCCCATCATATATCGGATCCGCTTCCAAACCAGGATTATTAGGATTACAATGAAGATGGTTATGATAATTTCCTGCTAAAAATTCATGCTCAAATAATTGCCGGCACAAATCCTCAAAACGGAACTGGATTCCTCGAGAATCACGGTTTGCTGTCCTGAATGTGTCCCAATTAATTTCCATAATGATTCTCCCTTACGAAAATAGACCGGATTTAAGTTACAAACTTCATAAGTCAGCCAAGAGCCCACCACAAGCATCCTTAGATAATGTCAGAGCTCTAATCGCTTCATTTCATTTTTTACCATACCAATAATCTGCTGCAGGCTTTTCCTATGAACCAGCACAAACACCACATATGCAACGCTATATAACGTCATACATAGGAAACTGTCAAACATCCAGCCGCTAACAATGAAAATGCCACACATCAGCAGGTCTTCCAGCATATCCATCTTCAAATCCAGCCCAAGAAGCTTCGTCACATGATACTCTGCCAGCATGCACCGGAATGCGTAAGCCAAGACAATGGAAAAAACTGCTGCGTCCAGATTATGCCATATTCCTACAGTAACAATGGTAACAATCAATGAAAATACCACACTCACCACGTTGATTTCCAGCATAAGGAACTCCCTCCTCATGCTTTTCAGATATGTATTTATCAAAAGAGTTACTTTACTCTCAAATACGTACACAGGGAAAAGCGCACTCATGTATATCAAGCTGTCCGCATACTTCGGAAGCCACCAGTCAAGAATACATTTCAGTGGATAATAGCCTATCAGCGCTGCAAAAAGGATAATGTCCAACATATTGCGGATAACCGCATAGGCACTTGCCCTCTGCCCCTCGTCCATCCGCTTTACAATAGGGAAAAATACAACACTTACAGAATTGATAAAAACCATAAGGAAATTAGATACGCCCAGTGTCAAAGAAACCTTACCGAAAGTCGCCACATCCCACCCCATGGAAATCCCGTAGCGCACAATACCGATAATCAGCATACTAGCAATATTAGCCAGCATCAGCTTACTGCCTACCAGCAGATTCTCTCCAGCTTCTGCCAGTACCTGCTTCAAGGGATAAAAGCGAGGCCGCAGCAGACGGCGGCATAAATATACACCTGCCAAGCTAATGCCAACCACCGAAAACAGCTTAGCATAATACATATACCGGAATTCATTCCAATGGAAAACAAGGAGGAAAAACACCACGGCAAAGAAGAATACAACCTGCTCCGTCAGAAGGAGCTTGGCGTAATCTTTAATCTGGTTAGTAATCTGCATGATGAAATTACACAGATTGTTGAAATTGACCAAAGGAGCCAGCCAGACTAAGGTGGGCTGGTATATTCAACTTCACAAAGTCCTTTGAAATATAATCGTTCCCTTGCGGAAAAATGTGGTTTGCTCTTAGTATATGCCTGCACTGATTTTCAAACTCTGTAGAAGCAAAAATAATCAGTGCTCTGAGCCGATGCCCATAACAGCATAAATTACGATTGGCTGGTTCTATATAGGAAAATATAGCAATTATTTTTTGAAAAAGCAGAAATAATGCCTGATCTTCATCTTCGTTTTCAAAAGATGTGTATTGGAGTCCCTGCTACAGTTCCTTATATGTATATAGTCCCGGCCTCCAGATGGAAGGATGTGCAACTCCAACATCTTCGTACCTGGACTGAATGTCATCCGCTCCGAATCGATTGACCACCCACTGTATCAATGAAGTTCCTTCTTTTCCCCTTCTATTATAGTAAGCCCTGGGGAAATAGTATACAGACCTTCTCCTCTACCATACATATGAACATAGAAATCACCGTCTTCATAAGCAAATCCCAACGGGCATTCTTCATTTAGCCGACTATTCGGAACCCAGTTAGGTAAAGTAATTTTCGTATTACGATAACAGATGGCCTTCATTACTACCACCTCCTCAAATGACACAGTACCTTACAACACTCGCCATTTTGAGCAAAGCCGAGAAATTTTCCTCACCATGCAGCCTGCCATAAGTGAAATATACGCTGCAAAGCACACGGCCTATCTGAAGTCTGTCTGTAAAAGGATATTACAATCTTTCCCTCTACCAAGGCTTAATATCAGTGTATCTTCTTTAAAATAGCCTGAATTTTCTCTCGTTCTGATTGATTCATGGCAAAGGCATATACTATTGCCACATATAAGACTGTATACATTGCTGCCTTCAAAACGAAAGGCACTATTCCTCTTTGAGGCAAAAGGTATATATTGGCAACATATCCTATAACGAGACATACACCTGTAACCAGAGATATTCTGCCTATCTGTCTCCAGAAGGAAGCGATGGCCAGACGGATTTCCTTTGCATAATACCAGTTCATAATAAATCCATTTCCCACAATCATGGAAATACCGGTAGCCACTGCACAGCCAATACCACCATATTTGATTCCCAGTGGGATAGCGAGGAGAAGATTCAAAGCCCCTGTGAGAAAATAAATACGAGCGCGGAAGTCATAACAGTTCATGGCCTGCATAATGGCAAGACCTATGTTTTGTATCAAATCTACTGTAAATGGAAGAATAATGAGAAGAGTAATGGTATAAGAGTCTTCAAACCCGGGTCCTGCCCATAAGGCAATAAACTGTTTTCCGAAAATAATAAAGCCCGTTGCCACCAGGGCCAGAAGATAATACTGCCATCTTCCAATCTGAATAAAGAGCTCAGAAAGGTTGCTGATGGGCTCCTTCCTAGCCACCATGCCGGTAACATGAGGAAGATACACACCGGAAATGGCTGTGGAAAGAGCCATATAGTTCATATAAATCAGGGAAGCAATAGAGTATACCGCCACCGCCGCTGTCCCGCTGATAATTCCCAAGATAATCTGATTCGTTTTCCAGAAGACCTGGTCAATCAGGGACACAGCAAAAACGCTCAAAGCCAATTTCTTGAACTCTGAGAAAAGCTCATGGTTCCAATAATGAAAATGAATTTTCACATGAAGGTCATGGAAACAATAATATACTCTTGCCCCACTGAGAACCAGATTCAGAACCGTCTGCACAGTTGCCACAGAAAAGGCGCTGGGATGCTGTTGTAGCACAAGTACGACAAGAACTGGCTGCATGACCAGCTGAATAGTCTCCATCCCTTTTAAAAAGAAAAACCGCTCATGGGCATTAATGACGGAACGAAAAACCATGGTAGATAAAGTAATGACAATATTCAAAAGTAAAAGCAGGAAAATCTGCTTTGCCTCCCCCACCTCGGCTGCCGTCATACTGTTTCCGAAGGCATCTCCCAAGAAACAGTAGCATACCCCGCCGATCAGTAACACCACCACCATGACCAGCCCGTAGCAACGGAGAGAAACGGCCAGGATATTTTCCATTCCTCGATAATCTTTTAATGCCTTATACTTCGTATAAAAACGAATCACCGTAGCTGACAGGCCAAAATCCATCACACTAAAATAGGCAATGAGTGAGCCCATGAGCTGGTAAAGCCCGTACTCACTTTTCCCAATGTAGTGTAAAAGAATTGGGACATAAATAAAGCCCAGTACCGCATTAAGGAGAATATTGGTATAACTTAAAAGGATGCCTATTTTAAGTTCATTCATTCATAGACCTTTCCCTACCGAAAGCCACTGCATAAGAGAGCCCCAGAAGCAGCCATACAGCATACATCAGATTCAAACTGCCATTACACCCCGCCATCATAGACGAAATCAAGGCGAGCATCATCATCATAGCCGTCAGATCCTTGCGAATCACCCATTTTTTCAATAGTCTCAAGAGTACATAAGCAAAAGGAAACAAAAAAGTACCCAAGCCCAAAATACCTGTACTAGAGAAACGGCTGACAAACTCATTCATAGCGTCTGGCATAGAGTAACCAGCCGCCATCGGACCACGCTCCTCCTGATACCGTATCCAAGAAGAAATTTCCCCATTTGCTGCTTCCTCGGGTGTGAAATTATCAGCCACATAAACACCAGTGAGTCCTTTCCCCACGCCCAACAGCGGATGCTGCAACCCAGTTCGGAAATGTGCCTTCAAAAGTCCATATCTAGCACCATTACTGCGCTTATTATTGGAAGCCAGACTCACCAGATTATCCTCAAGTGTCCGCTGAACCACAGACTGCGCTTGATTGGCGCGGCTTAACGAAGTGGTCTTTACAAAGGAAACATATCCGACAAAACCAATCGTCACACATACAATCAGTACAGCGAACTTCTTCAGTAATTCATATTGTCTTCCCCAAAAAATCAGACACACCAGAAGTAACAGCATACCCGCCAGCATAGCGTAGGCTGTTCTTGCCTTAGTCATAAATACGAGAAAAGCCATCACCATCGTTAAAGGCAGTGCCGCCCTCCTATTTGTGTCAGCCTGAATATAGCCATACCAGATTAGTGGCAATCCAAAAGCTATATAATTCCCTACATGCGATGGCTCCGGAAATACCAATCTCAGCTGCCCCTTCCAAAGAAGCGGAGGCCACCAGCCATGGTTCGTCACAATTGGATGAATGTAAGGATTAATAAACGACAAGATTTCCTTTGCCGTTTCATTTCCTGCGAGATACAGCACCTCTACAATGGCATAAACCAAAAGAACACAGCAAGAACAAGTTACCGCTCTTACTGCCAGTCTCAACGCTTGAGACCATTCATCTTTATACCAAGCATACACCAGATACGCTCCACCCAGACACCAAAAAGCCTCGAGCAGGACTCCTTTGATTTCTCGTGCAATGAGCCATACCTGCATGAGATGCTTTTGCTCCACGAAAATCCCATGCGCCTGCAAAAAGCTCATCACTTTCGGTAATTTCTCGATCTGATCCGCCGGGCCATTCAGTATCAGATCATAATAAGGATAATCGATGAGTCCCACTATGGTTGCCAGCATCATCATTCCTACAAATATAGCAGCATACTTGCAGAAGACTTTAAAGTCCACGAATACATTGCGATAGCGATACTGGCAATAAAAGCTGTATATAAATGCTGCCATCAAAGGGTAGAACTCCAGTTTCCCACCTACCGGACCACCGATAAAATTCATCTGTATCGGCTTCGGTACACTATCGAAAATCAATACAAATACCATCAAGAAAAAGAGCGTATTGCGGACTCGTTTATTCAAATTCCTGTCCTCCACATCATATTCTCGTATCAAAATCAACCATCTATCAAATGATTACATCAAAACGCATGATAAGCAACTCATTTTGGGGCAAGAGCAGACTTTCCCCAGTTATATGCACCTGTTATAAGTTTCAATAATGAAACAGGAAGCACGCAAACCATAAGTTTCATCTTCATCCAGCATCCGACTCGGGCTCGGCAAAACATACCCCGCCCAGACAAAATCTTTCCTCGTACCATTCTGCCCGCCAATTCATCTCGCTTATCTACGCTGCGAATCCCCTGAATACAGTAACGCACCAGCCTCGGGATATACTGCCGGCATAGCAACACCTGTCGGGTTTCCGCGCCAGCGCCAGTCATGCATCGTTCTAAAACCTCAAGATCGTCCACCTTTTTATAGACACCATAGCTGTTTACTGCACTGTCCGGACGTTGGAAATAATGGTACGCCGGCAAATACAGATACAGATACAGATACAGTCCATCATTCACCTCAGTAAACTGAAAAGAAAGTATAAATCCTCTCCATAAATGATATTCTCATCAAATCTAACCATTTTACAACCATTTGCCATTTCATAAAAAGCCCGATTTCCATCCAGATACAGGTCAGGCGATGGAGAAAATTTACAGATCACATGCCCTTCTCCATCGTCCTTCACATAATTATTCATCAATAACTTTGGCTGTATTCTTTTCAAAACAGGGACTGCTTTCTGAAAATAATCTACATTCAGCCAGTCATCGCTATCTACAAAGCAGAGTTACTCTCCGTTTGCCATGTCGATTCCCACATTACGCGCTGAGCTTACACCGCCATTGGCTTTATGCACCACACGAATACGCCCATCTTCTTCGGTCAGCTCATCACAGATAGCACCTCTCCAATCCGAGCTTCCATCATCCACTAGAATAATTTTGATTTCGCCATAAGTCCGTTCCAGGAAGGAGAAAACACACCGTCTCAAATATCTCTCTACATTATACACCGGTACAATAACACTGATCAGCATACCGGCACACTTTCATGTGAGACGGTACTGTTGGTTTGTCAAACATATGTTACACCGTGCTTGATGAAATCATGGAGTGTATCTTTTGGAGATTTCCATCCAGACGGTCGCATTGGGAATAGGAAGATGGTTTTCTGCGATGTACGAGAGACAGTCTTTTATCACCTGTGCGCCTTTTGCCACTGACAGGCTTCCGATCAGTCCGACGTGGATAGCGTCTCGCTTCGGATGGATAAGCTCCGGGTTTTCCCGCATTTGGATGGTATCCATTGGGAAATAGTGCTACACACGTTCCTTCATATCCTTGCTCGGGACAAGGATCAATCTGGCCTCTTTCAGATAGTCCAGCCAGAAGTTTTTCCAAGAGGAGATTTGCTTTACCTGGCATCCCATCGTCGGCGAAGTAAATCCACGGCGCTCAAGGCAGGCATTGCAGTCAGCCTCGCCTTTTTCTCCGCAGTACACGTCATGTTCGTCCGTCAGCTTGATGAAAGGACAGATGAAATAGTAATCATGCAGCGTCACGACCAGCGGCACATGCAAAGCCCGATGAAGCGTCAACATCCACGGCTCGGCATCAAGCAAGTGTTCGACATGGATCATCCCTACATTCGCTGTTTTCAAAAGCTGCAGAAGACGGCAGCCGTCTTCATCCCAAAAGCGGATGACATGCTGCGCTTTCCCTTCTTTGTAGAAATAAACTTTGATCAGGCGTCGAAAGGTCTGTATAAAAAGAACGTCCTCCCCTTGGCGGCTCCACTCCCTCGCCATCTCAAAAGCATGGCGAGGCGTGCCACCGCCGGAGACATTGGTCAGGATAATGGCTATAGTTAACTTTTCTTTTGAGTCAATCCCAATATCTGCTTTATTTTTTTCTTGTTTGCCCCCCCTAAATTCCTAATGTAATCATAAAACGGAAGTTTCTTTTTAAAATTGCTATACTCATCGGAGATCTCTATTTCCTTTGCTCTGAGTGAAGCCATGATGTCTAACCAATATGGCTCATACAGTTTCTTATGCTTCTTTAAAATGTAATCGTAAGATTCAATTAAATGAGCTGCATGTTCATTCAACTTGGTGGAACGAGAAACTTGCTTGATTCGATAGAAGAAAAGTGTTTCTGGGATCTGATATACTGTTCTTCCCAATTCCAAAATTGATAACCAGAATTCATAATCCTCTACACCAAAACGCATATAACTATCATATCCGCCCACAGCTTCCCAGTCTTCCCGCCTAAACATCGCCGTCACAAATATTACATTATCCAGTAACATCTGCTTGAGTGAGTAATCAGGCAACTCCCAAGCTCCAGTTTTTGCGCCAAAGAAGCTTGCTTTGCAATAAACAATGCCGCAATCACTGTGCTTCTCTAAATACTTGACCGCTTTTTCTATATAGGATGGCTCAATCTTGTCATCTGCATCAAGGGGCAATATATACTTTCCTCTTGCCTGTTGAATTCCTAAATTTCTAGCTACAGACGGACCTGAATTTATTTCTTTTACTTTTTTCAGGCAATCCATTTTTAACGCGTCAAACTCGCGTACACTATTAGCATCAGTAGATCCATCATCAATGAGAATAACCTCTATATGGGAATAGGTTTGCTCAGAAACAGATTGAAGTGATTCCTTTATATATTTGCCATCATTAAAATATGGAATAATAACACTTACCAGCGGAATATCAACTGTACCTTGCTCTGTTAATACACCCTCATTATTCAGGATAACCTTATTCATATTGTATTCCTCATATTCACCAATCGTCAGATCACTAATTTCTAATCTCTACTCGATCCGTATCTTCCCCTCCACGACCTTCAGGAGATACTGTCCATACGGGCTCTTGCCATACTCTTTCGCACTTTCTGCCAAAGCTGCCTTATCGATCCAGCCGTTCACGTAGGCGATCTCTTCCGGCATGGAGATGTGGATACCGGCGCGGGTTTCTACGGAGCGGACAAATTCAGTGGCTTCGTAGAGGGAGTCCATCGTGCCGGTATCGAGCCAGGCGTAGCCGCGGCCCAGGGTGACTACGTTTAGATTTCCTTTTTCAAGATAGATCTTATTGAGATCTGTAATCTCAAGCTCGCCTCTCGCGGAGGGCTTCACCTGCTTCGCGTATTCACAGACATTCTGGTCATAGAAATAGAGACCTGTCACAGCGTAGTTCGACTTCGGATGGGCAGGTTTCTCCTCGATGGACTTGGCACGCCCTTCTTCGTCGAAGTCGATGACGCCGAAGCGCTCCGGATCGTCGACGTAGTAGCCGAAAACCGTGGCACCTTCCGTGCGGGAGGCAGCTTCTTTCAGATACTTCGTAAGGCCTGCACCGTAAAAAATATTATCTCCCAGAATCATGGCACAGGACTCACCGCCAATGAACTCTTCCCCAAGAATAAAGGCCTGGGCCAGACCGTCAGGAGAAGGCTGCACCTTGTAGGACAAATGAATGCCGAATCGAGAACCATCACCCAGAAGACGCTCAAAATTCGGCAGATCCTGGGGAGTGGAAATAATCAGAATATCCCGTATTCCCGCAAGCATCAAAGTAGAAAGCGGATAAAAAATCATGGGCTTGTCATAAATAGGAAGCAGCTGCTTC
>OIWU01002944.1_pt1 | contig 13662 bp, 10 predicted proteins | sample 1587711 | NCBI WGS metagenome assembly OIWU01 (sample SAMEA3888909, study PRJEB22519) | human gut metagenome | biome: human gut; feature: human-associated habitat; material: faeces | place: Denmark | collected 2010 | reverse complement strand
GCATTTTGTCCTTGGAGAGGGACTTTAATAACTACTACTTTATAATACGAGGAGGGGCGGCAGATGAATTCCCGTTGGAACAGCACCGAAGCATACGACCTTTCACTATACGAAGTCCCGGCCGAGCCGGCCAAGCGTCCGCAGCCCGTCCCGGTGGCCAAGAATAAAGCCCAGAGCAGGAAAGCGGCCCAGAGAGGCGCGATGCGGCGCTTGACCGCCTGCGCCGTGCTGGTGGTGGTTTTCCTGGCGCTGGTGCTGTATCAGAATGTTTCTACCATTGAGCTGGGGAATGAGATACAGACCCAGAACGACCTGTATGCCGCCCTGCAGGATGAATACAGCTACCTAAGCGGCAAGCTGACTGCCAAAACCGCGCAGGAGGTGGACAGCTACGCTGCTGCCCAGGGCCTGTGCAAGGTGCAGGATTACCAGGTGAGCTACATCCGGCTGAATGATACCGATGTAGCGGTGCGCACCGAAGCGGCGCCTTCCGGTTCGGTGCTGGAAAGCCTGATGGACAGCATGGATACCGCGCTGGAATACCTGCGGATCAAATAAAATAGACTGTAACGGTGGTGCAGATTCCAAGAGGTAAGATCCTGTCTTACCTCTTTCGCCACATTTTACGGGAGAACGACAAATTCTCCTATTTTCCTCATTTTAGCGGAAAGGAGACTCCGAATGGCCTCGATCCCCAATAAAAAAATGCGCGGACGCGCCATACTGGTGGCGGCATTGCTTATCATCGTCGGTTTTGGGCTGGTCCTCCACCAGCTGTACCGGGTGCAGCTGGTGGAGGGAGAATCCTATAAGCAGGAGGCCATGAGCCGCCAGCTGCGGGCTACCACCATCAATGCCAACCGGGGGACCATTTACTCCGCCGATGGACAGATATTAGCCGCTTCCGCCACCTCCTGGCGAGTCATCTTTTCTCCGGCGGATATCACCGATGAGCAGGCAACACTGCTGGCTGATGGCATGAGCGAGATCTTGGGTGTGGACCGGGAGTTTACCCTGGAGCGCGCCGGCAACAAAAAGAGCTTTTATCAGGTCATCAAAAGACAGGTGGATAAGGAAACCGCCGATGCGGCGTATCAGTTTGCCCTGGATAATAAAATAAACGGCGTGACGCTGCTGCCGGATACCACCAGATACTACCCTTACGGCACCATGGCCTCCACCGTGCTGGGCTTTGTAAATGCCGATAACGAGGGTGCCTACGGGCTGGAGGCCTACTACAACAGTACCCTAAGCGGCACTCCCGGCAAGGTAGTGACTGCCAAGAACGCCTGGGGCACCGATATGCCATATACCTACCAGGATATCACCAAGGCGGAGGACGGCAATAGCCTGGTGCTGACGCTGGACAGCAATATTCAATCGGTGATAGAAAAGCACCTGGCCACCGCTCTGACCGAGCACGCGGTACAGAACCGCGCGACAGTCATTGTGCAGGATGTGAATACCGGGGCGATCCTGGGCATGACCACCATGCCGGACTATGATCCCAATAATCCGCAGGCCATCGTTTCGGAGATCTCCCTGCAAAAGCTGGCCCAATACGAAGAGGGCAGCGATGAGTATAAGGAGGCCTTTGCCTACGAGCAGCAAATCCAGTGGAGCAATAAGGCAGTGAATGAGGCCTACGAGCCGGGCTCGGTATTTAAGGTCATCACCACGGCCACGGCGCTGGAAACTGGTGCGGTGACGATGCAATCCAGCTTTAACTGTACCGGCAGCTATGTGGCGGGCGGCATAGTGAAGCACTGCTGGAAGCATGCCGGCCATGGCCTGCAAACACTGGCGCAGGCTATGCAGAACAGCTGTAACCCCGCCTATATGCAGATTGGTGAGCGGATAGGCGGAACCAATTTCTATAATTTCTTCACCTCCTTCGGGCTCACCGAGACCACCGGTATTGACCTGCCGGGCGAGGAGAGCGGCTATTTTTACAGTGAAGCACAGCTCAATTCCACCCAGGGCAACCTGGAAACGGCCTCCTTTGGCCAGAGCTTTAAGGTGACGCCCATTCAGCTCATCACCGCCATCTCCGCTTCGGTAAACGGCGGCTACCTGTATGAGCCCTATGTGGTGGATAAGGTATTGGACAGCGAAGGCAATGTGGTTTCGGTCACCGAACCGACCATCCGCCGCCAGGTCATCAGCGAGGAAACCAGCCGCCAGGTGTGCAAACTGATGGAAGGTGTTGTGACCTACGGCTCCGGTAAAAACGCGGCCGTACCGGGATACAGCATCGGCGGTAAGACCGGCACCAGTGAGAAGCTGGATTCCGACCGCGGCTACTACACCTACTCCTTTGTAGGTGTGGCCCCGATGGATGACCCCAAGGTAGCGGTACTGCTCATCCTGGATGAACCCTATGAGACCGACCTGTACGGCTCTACCGTGGCGGCTCCTGTGGTGGGCGCTATCCTTTCCGAGATCCTGCCCTATATGGGGGTAGAAACTAACTATACCACCGCGGAACTGGCGACTATCAATGTGACGGTGCCCAATGCCGTAGGCCAGAGTGCCCATATGGGCATGGCGGCCATGACCCAAAAGCAGCTTTCCGCTGTTATCGTAGGCGGCGGCGATACCGTTATCGCCCAGGTGCCGGCTTCCGGTTCCGTCATTCAAAAGGGCAGCACCGTCATCCTGTATACCGATCAGGAATCGCAGGAAGAAAAGGCGATCGTGCCCGATGTGCGCGGCAAAACCGGGCAGGTGGTCAATACCATCCTGACCAACGCCGGGCTGAACCTGGATGCCGATGGCATCGGCAGGATAAGCGATACCGCGGTAGCCATAGAGCAAAGCATAGAGCCCGGTACCGAGGTGCCGAGAGGAACACTGATCACCGTGACCTTCAGCAATACCGCCAAGGCGGAAAACTCACCATAAACTGACCCACAGGAGGCTGCCATGCAGAACCGACCCGATTGGGAGGTTCAATGCGAAGGACTGCTGCAAGCGCTGCCGCCGGAGATGGAACCCATCTGCGATAGCCGCGGGGAAGTAAAAGATAAGATCTTTGTTTGCATCAAGGGTGGCCGCCACGATGGCCACACCGATGCCGCGGGAGTGCTGCGGCGGGGTGCTGCCGCCATAGTGACCCAAAAGAAGCTGGGCCTGCCCCGGGAATATACCGTCCCGGATACCCGCGCGGCGCTGGCTCGTCTGTGTGCCCGTTATTGGGGTGAGCCGGCCAAAGAACTGCGAATCATCGGCATTACTGGCACCAACGGCAAGACCACTACCGCCCACCTGCTGTGCCACTTGCTGCAAAGCGCCGGGATCAAGACCGGGCGCATTGGAACGGACGGCATAGTGTGGGGAGAGAAAACCCAACCAAACCCCTATACCACCCCACCTCCTACCGAACTGCATCGCATCCTGCACCAGATGGTAGAGGACGGCATCACCACAGTGGTGATGGAGGTAAGCAGCCAGGCGCTGGAGCAGCGACGGGTGGAAGGGATCACCTTCGCGGCTGCCGTGTTTACCAATCTTTCGCCCGAGCATTTGGATTATCATGGGGATATGGAGCGATACTTTGCCTCAAAGGCAAAGATCTTTAGCCAATGCCGCTGCGCGGTCATCAATACCGCCGACCCCTATGGGCGTCGCCTGCTGGACAGGGCCAATGTGCCGATCTCCGGTTACCACCTGCCGTGGCAATACCGCTGCGAACCGGGCAGGAGCATTCTTCCGTGGCGGGGCGGGCAGCTTATCGTTCCTTTGACGGGAGAAGTCTTTCTCCCCGATGCGCTGGCTGCGGCGGAAACGGCGTTGGTGCTGGGGCTTACTTCCCGTCAGGTGATGGCGGCGATGCCGCAGTGTCCACCCATACCAGGCAGGGCCGAATTGCTATGGCAAGGCATGGGGAGGACCATCCTGCGGGACTACGCCCACACCCCCGATGCGCTGGAACGCATCCTGCGCAGCCTGCGGCGGGTGCATAAGGGCCGGCTGCTGGTGCTCTTTGGTTGCGGTGGCGACCGTGACCGCCAAAAACGCCCGCTGATGGCAAAAGCCGCGGCCCGCTGGGCAGATGGCATCATCATTACCGATGACAACCCCCGGAATGAAGCGCCGGAGGCAATCCGACGGGAGATCGTAGTGGGGCTGCCGAAAAACACCCGCTGGCGGGAGGTGCCCGACCGGCGGCAGGCCATAGAGCAGACCATTGCCATGATGCGGCAGGGCGATCTGCTGCTTTTGGCGGGGAAGGGCCACGAAGACTACCAGATCATACAGAATAAAACGATCCCCTTTGATGAAAGGGAGATTGTGACTGAGATACTAAAAAGCGGGAGGATCCCATGGAAAAACTGTCACTGCGAGAAATAGCCGCCCAGCTGGGCTGCCCCCAGCCTCCGGAGGGAGAGATCACCCGTGTGATCACCGATAGTCGGGAAGCCGGCCCCGGGACGCTTTTTGTTGCGCTGCCCGGGGAACGGGTGGATGGCCACGACTACATCAACCGGGCGCTGGCGGCAGGGGCCGAAGCGGCGGTGGCCGAGCATGACGGCGACTACACCCCAGCAGAGAAGGTGCTGCGGGTAAAGAGCAGTTTGCGGGCGCTGCTTGAGATTTCCGCGCTGTACCGGGCCAAAATGCCGGCCCAGGTGATAGGTATCACCGGCAGCGTGGGCAAAACCACCACCAAGGAAATGGTAGCGGCAGTGATGGCCTCCTCCTTCCGCATCATCAAAACCGAGGGCAACCAAAATAACGAGATCGGCGCGCCCAAAACACTGATGAGCATTACCCCCGAAACTGAGGTAGCGGTGGTGGAAATGGGCATGAGCGCCCCGAATGAGATCAAGGACCTGTGCTACGCGGCAAAGCCGATGATGGGTATCATCACTAATATCGGCGTTTCCCACATCGAGCATCTGGGCAGCCGGGAAAATATCCTGAAGGCTAAGCTGGAGCTGGCCGACGCTTTACCGGATGGCGCCACACTGCTGCTGTGTGATGATAACGACCTGCTGCAGACCGTTGACATCCCCCGCCTCCATGTAGTACGCTATGGCCTGAACAGCCCGCGGGCGGAGATCAAGGCGACCATCGTCAGTGCCACACCGCTTTCCACCAATTTTATGCTGCATGCCGAGGGCCAAAGCTGGCGCGCCACTATCCCCGGCACTGGGGAGCACCTGGTGCTGAACGCCCTGGCGGCATTTGGCGCGGGGCGGGCGATGGGTATTCCGGCGGAAACCGCCATAGAGGCCCTAAAAAACTACACCCCCAGCGGCCAGCGCCAAAAGGTGGTGGAGCATGAGGGCATTACCATGGTGGAGGACTGCTACAATGCCAGTCCCGATTCCATGCGGGCGGCCATCAAGACACTGGGGCGTTTCCCATGTGACGGCCGTCGCATCTTTGTAGCGGCAGATATGCTGGAGCTGGGCGATATCGCCGAAGAAAGCCACCGGGAGATCGGTGCCCTGTGTGCCCAAGAGGGGATAGACCTGCTGCTGACCTGGGGCCCCCTGGCACAGTATGCCACCCGGGCCGCCAAAGCCGCCGGGATGGAAGCTCATCACTTTGAGGAAAAGGAAGCGCTGACAAAATATCTGACCGCCACGGCGCACCGGGGCGATGTGATATGGTGCAAGGCCAGCCACGGCATGGCGCTGGAAAAGGTTATTGCCGCATTTTACCGGGATTACCACGCATAATATAACAGAACAGAAAAGGGAAGTGCATCATGAATATTACCGCTGTCATCGTGGCCGTACTGCTGGCCAGTGTTATTACCGCTGTGGGGGGCTTTTGGCTGTTGCCCATGCTGCGCCGTCTGCATTTTGGGCAGACTATCTTAGAGATCGGCCCCAAGTGGCACCAGGGCAAGCAGGGTACCCCCACCATGGGCGGCCTTATGTTTATCATAGGCATTCCCATTGCGGTGGTGGTAGCCTATCTGTTCATGCATGCCTCTACCGTGGGCGATCCAATGTCGGCAATTATGCGGGCCCGTATGTTCTATGGCCTGGTGCTGGCGCTGCTATTCGGGGCCATCGGCTTCCTCGATGACTACCTGAAGGTCGTAAAAAAGCAGAATGAGGGCCTGACCGAAAAGCAGAAGATGGCGCTGCAGATTCTGTTTGGCGCGGTGTATCTGCTGCTTCTGCACATCAGCGGCACGCAGTCCACCATGGTAACCATTCCCTATATCGGCACCTACGATTTTGGGGTATTCTATTATGTGTTTGCCATGTTTGCCATCATTTCCCTTTCCAATGCTGTCAATTTCACCGATGGCCTGGATGGCCTGCTTTCCTCCGTGACGCTGGTATTGTCCATCGGCTATCTCATCTTCTGCTACCTGCTGGGCATGGGAGAAATGGGCATCATGGCGGGGGCATTGGGCGGCGGCTGCATCGGCTTCCTGTTCTGGAACCATTACCCCGCCAAGGTATTCATGGGCGATACCGGCTCCCTTTTTATGAGCGGTATGGTCATCGCGCTGGCCTTTGGCACCGGGCTGCCCTTCTTTGTGGTGCTGTTCGGCATTATTTATGTTATCGAGATCGGCTCGGTGGTGCTGCAGCGCTGCTACTTTAAGCTGACCCATGGCAAGCGCGTCTTTAAGATGAGCCCCATTCACCATCACTTTGAGATGAGCGGCTACACCGAAAAACAGATTGTGGTGATGTTTGCCGTTATCACCGCCATCGGGAGTGCGCTGGGCATTCTAGCGCTCCGGTTTATCTGATGATTTAATTTAGAAAGCAACGGAAAGGGGGCGGAAAGCCATGGCAGAAAGTAGGCGCAGAGCGCGTCCCAAATCACAGGAGGGATTCTTCCGCCGCCTGTTCCCCCGATATGAGAATACCAGTGTGGACCTCACCTTCTTGGTAATGGTCATTCTGCTGCTGGTATTTGGGCTGGTGATGATGTTTAGCGCCAGCTATGCGCAGGGCTATTACCGCGAAGGCAACAGCTACCACTACATTGTGCGGCAGCTGCTGTGGGCGGTCGTGGGCCTTGGGGCCATGTTTGTTTTTTCCCGCCTGGATTATCATGTGTGGCGCAAGCTGGCCTGGCCGCTGTTCCCGGTGGTCACCGCCATGCTTATCCTGTGCTACTTCATGCCGCCGGTCAATGACGCCCATCGCTGGATTTTCATCGGCAGCTTCCAGTTTCAGCCCTCGGAGCTGGCTAAATTCTCACTGGTGCTGCTGTTTTCGCACCTGCTTGTTTCCAATGAAAAAAAGCTGGGGCGGTTCCGCTACGGTATTTTCCCCTTTGCGGTGGTGCTGGGCGTTTATGCTGGCCTCATCGTAAAGGAACCCCACCTTTCCGCCACCATTTTGTTGGTGGTGATGGGCGGCATCATGCTGGTGGTGGGCGGCCTGCCCATGAAGTGGATCGCCGCCGCGGGAGGCATTGCCGCCGCGGGTGTCGCCGCCATTATGCTGGTGCCCTCGCTGCACGAGCGCGCCATGGAGCGTATCACCATCTGGAAGAATCCGGCCTCTGATCCCTTGGGCACCGGCTATCAGATCCTGCAGTCGCTGTATGCCATCGGCTCCGGCGGCCTGATGGGCTCCGGTATCGGCAACTCCCGGCAGAAGTACCTCTTCCTGCCGGAACCGCAGAATGACTATGTGTTCTCGGTCGTCTGTGAGGAGCTGGGCTTCATGGGGGCGTTGGTGGTCATTGTGCTGTTCGCCCTTCTCATCTGGCGGGGCTTTACCATTGTTATTAAGGCCCGCGATCGCTTCGGCGCCATGCTGGTCACCGGCTTCATTGCCCAGGTGGGGGTGCAGGCCATCCTTAATATGGCGGTCGTCACCAATACCATCCCCTCCACCGGCATCAGCCTGCCGTTCTTTTCCTACGGCGGCACGGCGCTGGCCATCCTGCTGGGAGAAATGGGCATCGTGCTTTCGGTCTCCCGCCAAACGACAGTAGAAAAGGAGTAGCATCTTTATGAAGGTTCTGTTTGCCTGCGGCGGTACCGCCGGGCATATCAATCCCGCACTGGCGGTGGCTACCGAGCTGCGCCGCCGGGTGCCGGACTGTGATATTCTGTTTGTGGGCAACCCCAACGGCATGGAGGCCACCCTGGTGCCGCGGGCGGGCTTTCGGTTCGCACCGTACCGTTCTATGGGCATCCAGCGCCGTTTTAGCTGGAATAACATCAAATATAACGCCAAAAGCGTCTGCCTTTTATTGACCGCCCGCAGCCGTGCCGAAAAGCTGCTGCGGGATTATGCCCCCGATGTGGTGATGGGAACCGGCAGCTATATTTCGGCGCCCGTTTTATCGGCGGCAGCGGCCCTGCACATCCCCTGCATGACCCACGAGGCCAATGCGCTGCCCGGTGTTTCCAACCGTATGGTGGCGCAAAAGGTGGATAAGTTCCTGCTGGCGGTGCCGGAAGCGGAAAAGCACCTGCCGCAGCGCCAAGATTACATCGTCACCGGCAACCCCGTCCGTCCGGAGATCCTTGCGGCCGACCGGGAGACCGCCCGCACCCGTTTGGGGGTCCGGCCGGGGCAGCTGTGCCTTTTGTCCTTCGGGGGCAGCCTGGGCGCACAAACCGTCAATGAGGCCATCGCCGATGTGATGGCCTGGCACGTGCCGGCGGGAAAGCTGCACCACATCCACGCCACCGGCCGGTATGGGGTGGAGCTGCTGCCACGGCTGCTGCGGGAAAAGGGCGTCGCTTATGAGAATAACCCCAACCTGGATATCCGGGAATACATACATGATATGCCCGATTGTCTGGCGGCTGCCGATTTGGTCATAGCCAGGGCCGGTGCCATAACGCTGGCGGAGCTGACCGCAGTGGGGCGGGCCTCAGTGCTCATCCCTTCTCCCAATGTGGCGGAAAACCACCAGTACCACAATGCCATGGTGTTGGCCAATCATAAGGCTGCCGTGGTCATTGAGGAAAAAGATCTGACCGGCGAAAAGCTGGTGGCGGCTGTAAAGGAAATGACCGCCGACCCCGAAAAGCTGCGGAAGATCGGTCTGGCGGCCAAGGCACTGGGTGTCCCCAATGCATGCAGCCATATCACCGATGAACTGTTGGATCTTTATAAAACTCACAGAAAATAAGCTGTAAGGCCTGTTTTTTCACCCAATATTCCGTATAGGCATAGAATACCCCCGAAAGCCCAAGGGCAAATACAGGGGGGAGCGATGCCGTTTATGCGCGGATTGCGGATCACAGGAGGAAACAGACTAAGCGGGACCATAGCGGCGCACGGCGCCAAAAACGCGGTGCTGCCCATTCTGGCGGCTACCGTGCTGTGCAGTCGCTCAGAGATTAAAAACTGCCCTAACCTCAGCGATGTGGCGGTGAGCTGTCACATCCTGCGGCACCTGGGCTTTGCGGTAGAACGGGCGAGGGATACCCTAATCATTACCCGGGAGGATACCGGCTGCCGGGATGTTCCGTCGGAATGGATGCGGGCCATGAGGTCCTCTATTCTGTTCCTAGGCGGGATGCTGGCCCGCTGTGGGAGCGTGACCCTGTGCCCGCCCGGCGGGTGTGCCCTGGGCGGCCGTCCTATTGATTTGCATCTTTCCGCCCTGCGCCAAATGGGCGCGGTCATCAGCGAGGAGGGTGATACCCTGCGCTGTGCCGCTCCCGGCGGTCTGCATGGTGCCGCGGTGCAGCTGCCCTACCCCAGCGTGGGCGCTACCGAAAACCTGCTCATCGCGGCGGCGGGAACGCCTGCCGAAACCAAAATCACCGGTGCCGCCGCCGAACCGGAGATCTCCGATCTGCTGGCCTATCTGCGGGGCTGCGGCGCCCTAATAGAATCCCAGTCCGATGGCGCCATCCTGGTGCAGGGCAGGGAAGCGCTAACCGGCTGCTGCTGCCATGCCATCCTCCCGGACCGTATCGAGGCGGCGACCTACCTTGCTGCCGCGGCCATTACCGGCGGAGAGATCACAGTGTACGCCAGCCCGGAACACTTGGCGGCGCCCCTGGCGGCGCTGCGGCGTATGGGGTGCCGTATCACCACAGGGGAGCAGAGCATCACCCTTACCGCTCCAGAACATTTACAGGGGGCCGGCAGCATCGTTACGCTGCCGTATCCCGGCTTTCCCACCGATCTGCAAGCCATCTTTATGGCGCTGGCCGCCGCGGCAGAGGGCTACACCGCCTTTACCGAAACGGTCTTTCCCCGGCGCTGGGCCCATGTGGAGGAACTGCGCCGCTTGGGTGCGGATATTACGGTGGTCGGCAGTCATGCAGTCATCCGGGGGGCGCCCCTTATCGGGTCAGCCCTCACCTGCACCGATCTGCGCGCCGGAGCCGCTGTGGTACTAGCAGCATTAGCGGCAAAGGGAGAAAGCAGCGTTACAGCTATCTCCCACATCGAACGCGGCTATGCCGATTTTGTTCCAACCCTGCGCCATCTGGGCGCGGATATTTACCTGACGGAAGTCTAAACCAAAGGAAGGAGAACCAAAGCCCATGACTGCCAAGCCCACCCGTAAACAGCAGACCCGTCGCCGCCGCTGTGCGGTGTTTATCCTGCTGCTTGCGGCGGTGCTGTGCGGCGTGGGCTTTTACTGTGTCAGTGTATTTTGCCGGGCCACCCATATAGAAGTGACCGGCAGTACCCGCTATGCCGCCGAGGATATCATAGAAGCCGCCGGCATAGGGGAGGAGCAGAATATCTTCACCATTTCCCAAAAGGCCCTGAACGAGCGAATTACCGCCCTGTGCCCCTACATTGAGCGTGTAACGCTGCACCGCCGCCTGCCCGATACCCTGGAACTGGAGCTGCACGAGTTCAATACCATTTACGCCTGTATTGGCAGTATGGGGCGGGTCACCACCCTTTCCGCCGATGGCAAAGTGCTGGAGCAATGCGCATCCCTGCCGGAGTACACCTGCCTGCTGCTCGGCGCCGATTTTTCCGGCTATACCGCCGGGGAAAAGCTGCCGGAGGAATGGCAAAAGACCCTGGCCGGTGTGGATAAGGTGCGCGCGGCCCTGGAGGACGCCGGAATGCTCCCTGAGGTCGGGTATATTGAGATCGGGGAGGAGCAGAGCTACAAGGCTGTCTATCAGGACCGCATCCAGCTGCGCCTGGGCAGCGAATACGATTTGGCCACCAAGCTGCTCACCGCCCAAAAGATCATCCAAGATGAGCTTCCCGCCGATTTTATCGGGTACCTTGATGTTTCGGTCAGCGGTCGGGCCTACACCCGGCAGCTGCCTCTTACCCAGGTGGCGGATGCACAATATCTGGCCATTTTGGGTGGAAAACAGTAGCAGATATACGCCTTTTGGGTTGCATTTTCATGATGTTTCTGTTATGATAGATTAGGAGAAAACTCTAAACAGGAGGCAATAGTGCTGATGATGAATATAGAGCTGGATAACGATTACGAAAAAATGGCTGCGATCAAGGTACTGGGCGTCGGCGGCGGCGGCGGAAATGCCGTCAACCGTATGATCCAATCCGGCATGAGCAGCGTAGAATTTATCTCGGTCAATACCGATAATCAGTCCCTGCGTTTTTCCAATGCCTCTTACAAGCTGCACATCGGTGATAAGCTGACCCGCGGGCAGGGTGCCGGCGGCGACCCCATGAAGGGCGAAAAGGCAGCGGAGGAAAGCGAAGATGAGATCACCTCGGTGCTGCGCGGTGCCGATATGGTATATATCACGGCCGGTATGGGCGGCGGCACCGGCACCGGTGCGGCTCCCGTTATTGCCCGCATCGCCCACGATATGGGTATCCTCACCGTCGGTGTGGTTACCAAGCCCTTCTCCTTTGAGGGCAAGCGCCGCATGGATCAGGCCACGGCCGGCATCGAGCGGCTGAAGGAGCATGTGGATGCTCTGCTCGTTATCCCCAATGAGCGCCTTCGCAGTATCTCGCAGGAAAAGATCACTCTGGCCAATGCCTTTGCCAAGGCGGATGAAGTGCTGCTGCAGGCGGTACAGAGCATCTCCGACCTCATCAATATTCCCGGTATCATCAATCTAGACTTCGCCGATGTCACCTCCATCATGAAGGACGCCGGCTATGCCCACATGGGCCTGGGCGCCGCCAGCGGCCCCAATAAGGCCGAGGAAGCCGCCCGCATGGCCATCGCCTCTCCGCTGCTGGAAACCTCCATCAACGGTGCCCGCGGCGTTATCGTCAACTTCCTCGTTCCGCCCGATGTCGATCTGGAGGACATCACCAATGCTTCCCAGATGATCCACGATGCCGCCCACCCGGATGTCAACCTCATTTGGGGTGTCGCCTTTGATGAAAAGCTGGAGGATGAGATCAAGATCGTTGTCATTGCCACCAACTTTGACCATGAATCCGGCTTCCGCATCCCCACTCCCCCGGTGGATACCGAGGTCCCGGAGGACAAGATCACTGAAGTGGAGCCGCAGACCGAGCAGGAGCCCATCAATGATGACCTGGATATCAGTGCCCTCATCGATATGCTCAATCACGATCGGGACAAGCGCTCCTGAGCTTTTATAACTTTATCCCCCTGTCACTTTTGGCAGGGGGATTGATTTTACTGGGCAGTCGATTATAATAAAGCTAAAAAAAGAGGGGAGAGTGAACCCATGAATGTACTATTGACCGGCGGGGCCGGCTATATCGGTAGCCACACCGCAGTAGAGCTGCTGAACCGGGGTTGTGATATTGTCATAGCGGATGATTATTCCAATAGCAGCCCCGTGGCAGTGGAACGCCTCCGGCAGATCACCGGCCGGGATTTTCCTGCCTACCATGTCGATGTAACCGACCGCGAAGCCGTCCGCCGCATCTTCCGTGAGAATAAAATCGACTGTGTCATTCACTTTGCCGGGAAAAAGGCGGTGGGGGAGTCTGTCGAAATTCCCCTTTCCTACTACCGTACCAATCTCGATGCCGCCCTGACGGTACTGGAGTGTATGAAGGAGGCCAGTGTTAGCCGGTTTATCTTCTCCTCCTCCGCTACCGTCTATTCCGGAGACAATGAGATGCCCCTGCGGGAGACCTCCCGCACCGGCGGCTGCACCAATCCCTACGGCTGGACGAAATACATGACCGAGCAGATTCTGTCCGGCATGAGCCATGCGGATCCCGAGTGGAACGTGGTGCTTCTGCGCTACTTCAATCCCATCGGCGCCCACGAAAGCGGCCTCATCGGCGAGGATCCCAGAGGCATTCCCAACAATCTGATGCCCTACATTACCCAGGTGGCCATCGGCCGCCGGGAGTGCCTGAGCGTCTACGGCAACGACTATCCCACCCCCGACGGCACCGGCGTCCGGGACTACATCCATGTGGTGGATCTGGCCAAGGGTCATGTGGCGGCAGTAAAGTATGTGGTGGGCCACCCCGGCTGCGAGGTGTTCAACCTGGGTACCGGCATCGGCTACAGCGTGCTGGATATGGTTCATGCCTTCGAGAAGGCCAACAACCTGACCCTGCCCTACAAGATTGTGGATCGCCGTCCCGGTGACCTGCCCACCTGCTATGCCGACCCCACCAAGAGCGCCCAGGTGCTTGGGTGGAAGGCCGAGAAGAATCTGGAGGATATGTGCCGGGATTCCTGGCGCTGGCAGACCCAGAACCCCATGGGCTACGGAGACTGATACTATTTCCTGATTAAAATCTTTGATTTTAATCAGGAAGGCATCGCCTGAAGGCGCTGCCTGTTTTGTGATTTATAAGG
>OIWU01002943.1_pt1 | contig 13662 bp, 9 predicted proteins | sample 1587711 | NCBI WGS metagenome assembly OIWU01 (sample SAMEA3888909, study PRJEB22519) | human gut metagenome | biome: human gut; feature: human-associated habitat; material: faeces | place: Denmark | collected 2010 | reverse complement strand
ACGAGAAGATCGTGGACCGGGCCATCCGGGAATATCTGCCCTTCCTGGCCACGGAAAACATTATGATGGAGGCGGTGAAGCGGGGCGGCAACCGTCAGGAGCTGCATGAGAAGATCCGCCAGCACTCCATGGCCGCCACCGCACGGATGAAGGAGGGCGAATCCTGCGATCTGCTGGACCGTCTGGCCGCCGACCCGGCCTTCAGCATGACCCGTGCGGAGCTGGACGCCGTGATGGAGCCGTCCCTGTACATCGGCCGCTGCAAAGAGCAGGTGGAGCGCCTGCTGGCGGAGTATGCCCCCCTGCTGACGGACGCTCAGACCGCCGACGGCGCCATCAGCCTGTAAATACTGAGGTATCAAGCTTCATGCATGAGTACCGCACCGCGAAAATGCGCAAATGTCAGTGCACGAAGTTGGTGTGCACCATTTCCGGTTGCCCCACAGGGGCGAGAAAATGGCACATTTCTGATTTTGCACAGCAAAAAACGGCGTTCCTATTCTTCCAGTTCGGAAGTTAGGAACGCCGCTTTTGGTTCGGTCTATATTTTGTTTTTCGCTGTGCCTGTCAGGGCCTCACGCTTTGATTCAGCTGATCGACAAACGGCTGCGGACCAGCTGATAGAGATACTCCACGCCGTATTTCAGCGCATCCTCATCCATCAGGTAGCGGCAGTTGTGATGGGGGAAGGTAATACCCTTTTCCTCACTGCGGGCTCCCAGCTCCACAAAAAAGCCAGGGCAGTTTTCCTGCAGAGCGGAGAAATCCTCACCGGGCATCAGGGGATCGATCTCCAGCACAGCGCTTTCGCCGAAATGCTCCTCAATGACCTTGCGGCTGGAAGCCGTCAGGGCCTTGTCATTCATCACGGAGGCATAGCCCAGGGTGAACTTGAAATCGCAGTCCGCACCGTGAGCCGCGCAGATGCCGCGGGCAAGCTCCTCCATCAGCTTGGGGAGCCGCTCCCGGGTCTCCTTGCTGAAGGTTCGGGTGGAACCGGTGATGGCCACCTCACCGGGGATGATATTATACGCCTCTCCGGCATGGATCATGCACACGGACACCACGGCAGGCTCCACCGCCTGGATACGCCGGGAAACCAGGGTCTGCAAGGCTCCCACGATCTCACCGGCGATGACGATGGGGTCCACGCAGGTCTCCGGGAACGCGGAGTGACCGCCCTTGCCGATGACCCGGATATCGAAACGGTCCGTGGCGCTGGTGAGGGCCCCGGGCCGGACACCGAAGGTGCCCGTAGGGAAGTTTGAGCTCAGGTGCATGCCGTACAGCTCGTCTACCCCCTTCATCACGCCGGCCTTCAGCATTTCCACCGCGCCGCCGGGAGGCAGCTCCTCCGCATGCTGGAACAGGAACCGCACCTCGCCCTTGAGGCTGGTCCGCTCCGCCGCAAGCAGCTTAGCCGCCGCAAGCTGCATGGCCGCGTGGCCATCGTGGCCGCAGGCGTGCATGACACCGGGCACTGTGGAGGCATAGGGCAGCCCAGTCTCCTCCTGAATGGGGAGGGCGTCAATATCCGCCCGCAGGGCCAGTACCGGACCGGGCTGGACCCCCTTCAGCACCGCTACCACGCCTGTTTTGGTGGGAAATTCCAATGTCAGACCCGGGATCTTTTTCAGTTCCTCCGTCAGGTAAGCCGTTGTATGGACCTCCTGAAAGGAGAGCTCCGGATTCTGATGCATGTGGCGCCGCCAAGCGATTATATCAGGCTCAAGCGCCAGGACCTCTTCTGAAATCATATTCATTACTCCTATTCTCAAGGGGTGTTTCAATCGTTCAACTTGTATGAAACAACCGCAATTCCCGTTTAAAATTATGGTATGGTATGACCTTGACTTTTTTCCCCAGAAAGATATCATTAAAATGTCTTATTTTTGACATACGAAACGGAGGGGAGCACCGCTATGCTGAAAGATATCGCCGAAGCTATGCTGGACAGACGCCCCTTTGACCTGGTAATCCGCAATGTGCAGATCGTCAATGTGTTCAGCGCCTCTATTGTAAGCGGATCTATCGGCATTGTCAACGGTCATATCGCCGGGGTTTTTGGCCCGGAAGAAGCGCTGGACAGCCGCCGGAGCATTGATGGCGGCAACGCTTATGCCCTGCCTGGCTTCGTGGATTCTCACATGCATCTGGAGAGCAGCATGCTGACGCCGGAGCATTTTGCTCAGGTGGCCCTATCCTGCGGCACCACCACGGTGTGCGCCGACCCCCACGAGATCGCCAACGTGCTGGGCATCGAGGGAGTCCGGGGCCTGGCAGATGCCTGCCGGGACCTGCCCCTGCGGGTGCTGCTGACCGCCCCCTCCACCATTCCCTCCGCTCCCGGTCTGGAGGATTCCGGTTTTGATGTTGGCCCCGCTGAGATGGAGGCCCTGCTGGATATTCCCGGCGTGGCTGGATTGGGCGAGGTCATGGATTTCAACGCCGTCGCCGCCGGGGATGAGCGGATGCTCTCCGTCATCGAAGCTGCCGCCAACCACGGCGTTTTTCTGGATGGCCATGTCTCCGCCCTCACCGGCCGCCGCTTGCAGACTTTCCGGGCCATGGGCATCGACAGCGACCACACCGTTCCCTCTGCTGAAAAGCTCCGGGAGGAGCTGGCTCTGGGCTTCACGGTGCAGGTACAGGAATGCATGCTGAACCGGGAAATCGTCCAGGCCATGAATGATGCACCGGTGCAGGACCGCATCTGCCTGGTAACGGACGATGTTCCCCTCCCCCGGCTGATGCGTCAGGGGCATTTGAACTTTGTGGTGGAACGGGCCATCGAGCTGGGTCTTGACCCCATCCGGGCCATCCGGTATGCCACCATCAACCCTGCCGTCCGGCTGCGGCTGTATCACACAGGCGGCATCGCCCCCGGCATGGAGGCTGATATGCAGCTGGTGCAGGATCTGCGCCATCCCAGACCGGAACTGGTGCTCCGGGCCGGAGAAATCGTCTGGGACCATGGCAGCTATCTGCCCCATACCGCCCCTTACCAGATCCCGGACCACCTGCGCAGCTCTGTTCATCTCCGTCCCGTGACGGAAGCGGACTTTGCCGTCAAGGTGCCGGTACGCCCCGGCTTCTCCGGCGGCACCGCCGTGGTGAATCTGATCGGCCAGGATGGCGTCTCCATTCGCACCCAGCGGGTCCGGAAGACCCTGCCCCTGTCCGCTGAAAGAGACGGCTTTGCCTGTCTGAAAACAGCTCCTTACTTAAAAATGGCAGTATTCAACCGCTACGGCCGGGATCAGCACGGCATCGGCCTGCTGACCGGCATGGACGGCGTCACCGGCGCCGCCGCACTGACCTACGGCCACGACTGCCACAACCTGACGGTCTATGGCGGTAATGACGCTGATATGGCTCTGGCGGCCAACACGCTCCGGGAATCCCAGGGTGGGCTCTGCACCGCGGAAAACGGCAAGGTGCTGACCCTCATCCCCCTGCCGCTGGCGGGACTGATGTGCGACCAGTCTCCGGAAGCGCTACTGGCGCAGATGGAGCAGTTTCTGTCGGACTGCCGCCGCATGGGCTTCAACCATCAAAATTTGCTGACGTTCTTCACCCTTATGCCGCTGGCGGTTTCGCCGGAGCTGAAATGCACGGACCGGGGTCTGGTGGATGCGCTGCACAAGCGGCTTCTGCCTTTGATTGACGAGATAAAGGAGATAAGTTCGGATGGAACGTAAACACCGTGCATTGCTGCTGGCACTGCCCACCGTATTGACCCTGCTGTTTTTCTTCGTGGCACCGATGGTCTACATTCTGGTCCACACCCTGCATGAAAACGGTTTTTCCGATTTTGTGGATTTCTTCGGAGATCCCTTTTACCGCAACATCCTCTGGGTCACCCTCCGGGTGTCCCTGGTGTCCACCGCCATCTCCCTGGTGCTGGGCTATCCCACGGCTTTTTACATGGCCCGGACCAAGTCCCGTATGAAGCAGGTCATGATGATTGTGATCCTGTTTCCCTTTTTGGTCAGCGCCGTGGTCCGTTCCTACGGCTGGATGGTCATTCTGGGAACCAACGGCCTTTTGAACCAGCTGCTCCAGTCCTTGGGGCTCATCTCCGCCCCTCTGAAAATCCTGAACACGGAGACGGCGGTCATCATCGGTATGATCCACCTGCTGGTGCCCTATATGGTCCTCTCCCTGGTGGGCGTGCTCCAGAGCATTGACCCTAACGTGGAGTACGCGGCCTACAGCTTGGGCGCCTCTCCTCTGCAGACCTTTTCCAAGGTAGTATTCCCTCTGAGCCTGCCGGGCATTATCTCCGGCTGCGTTCTGGTGTTCACTATGAGCATGACCTCTTACGTAACGCCCAAACTGCTGGGCGGCTCCAAGTTCCGGATGATGGCCACCATGGTGGTCCAGGAGATCAATGTGAATTTCGACTGGGGTGCGGCCTCCGCCATCAGCTATATTCTGCTGGCAGTGATCCTGCTGGTGCAGATCGCGGTGGTGCTGTGCACCTCCGGATATATGAAACGTATGGGAGGAGGAAAGTGATATGCGCGAAAAAGATGTGAATCTGCCCTGCCGGATCTTTGCCATTCTGGTGATGCTGTTCCTGCTGGCGCCTCTGGTGGTGATCGTCATCGCCTCCTTCACGCCCACAGCCCTCATCACCTTCCCGCCCCAGGGCTTCTCCCTGAAATGGTACGCCAATATTTTCGGTTCCTCCACCCACTTTATGGATGGTCTGGTGAACAGCCTGAAAATCGGTATTCTGGCCACAGCGGCGGATATTCTGCTGGGCGTCACGGCGGCCCTATCCGTCTGCCGGTACAGCTTTAAGGGCAAGGACGCTCTGCTGAACTACTACACCTCTCCCATGTATGTGCCCAGTGTGGCCTTCGCCTTTGTTCTGCTGCAGGTCTACAGCCAGATCGGCGGTGTGTCCGGTATGCTGCGCATTTTCATCGGCCATCTCATTATCATTCTGCCCTACATCGTGCGGAACACGGTGTCTGTACTCCATGTGTTCAACTGGACGCTGGAGGATGCGGCTACCTCCATGGGAGCCACCCCTATTCAGGTGTTCTTCAAGATCACCATTCCCTTGGCCCGGCCCGGCATCATGGCCGGTGCGCTGCTGGCTTTTTTGTATTCCTTTGACGAGGTGGCCCTGAGCAGCCTGCTCTCCACCCCAAGGTTCATCACCCTGCCCATCCGCATCATGAACTATATGGAGCTGACCTTCGACCCCACTCTGGCCGCCATCTCCACACTGCTGATCCTGGCATCTCTGGTTCTGATCGTACTGATGGAGAAGTTTGTAGGGTTGGACATGTTTGTTAAGTGAGAACGGAAAGGTGTAAACTATGGCTACTTTGGAATTACAGGGACTGACCAAGCGATTCGGCGAGTTCACTGCGGTGGATTCCATGAACTTGAAGGCTGCCGAAGGCGAGATGATCGCCCTGCTGGGCGGCAGCGGCTGCGGCAAGACCACCACACTGCGCATGATCGCCGGCTTTACTGAACCCACCGCCGGACAGATCCTGGTGGACGGCAAAAACGTTTCCACTATCCCCCCCTACCGCCGCAATATCGGCATTTTCTTCCAGAATTACGCGCTGTTCCCCCACATGACGGTGTTTGAAAATGTGGCCTTCGGCCTGAAGCTCCAGAAGCTGCCCAAAAACGAGATCCGTGAGCGGGTGGAGCACATGCTCGCTCTGGTAAAGCTTACCGGCATGGACAAGCGTTATCCCCGGCAGCTCTCCGGCGGTCAGCAGCAGCGGGTGGCCCTGGCCCGGGCTCTGGTGACCCGTCCCTCCATTCTGCTGCTGGATGAGCCCCTCTCCAACCTGGACGCCAAGCTCCGGGTAGAGATGCAGGTGGAGATCAAGCGCATCCAGAAGGAGCTGGGCATCACCACCATCATCGTGACCCACGACCACGAGGAGGCCGTCTCCCTGGCGGACCGGGTCATCGTTATGAACGCCGGACACATTCTGCAGATCGGCAAGCCCCAGGAGGTTTTTGACCGGCCTGCTTCTCCCTTTATCGCGGACTTTATGGGCTTTTCCACCTTTCTTCACGGCATCGCCGCCGGAGCAGAGGGAGATATGCGCCTGATCCGCTGCGGTGCTCACACGCTCCAGGTCCCGGCAGAGGCCGCCCAGGAGCTGACTGAGGGTGACGCATGCATTCTGGCCATCCGCTCCGAAAACATCCGGACTGCGGAGCAGGAAGGTGTCAATACCGTCCGGGGCACCGTCAAAAGTGCCACCTACAAGGGTCATACCACCCGGCTGGAGGTCTCCGGCTGCTTTGAGGAAATGGTATACCCCGCTATCCACGAATATGCGGACGTGCAGGAGGGCAGTGAAGTTCTGCTTCACTTCCCCGCCCAGCATTTCTGTGTATATAAAGACATCAAATAAAATCTGGAGGATGTAAACAAAATGAAAAGCAAGCGCATTTTTACACTGATGCTGGCTCTGGTCATGACCCTGAGCCTGGCCGCCTGCGGCGGCAGCAAGCAGGAGGAAGCTCCCGCCGATAACGCCGGAAACGGCGAAGCAGCTGGCGATACTCAGGATTTCGGCGGCGCTGAGCTGGTTGTTGCTACCTGGGGCTGGGCCGAGGCCGGTCTCAAGACCCTGGCCGCCGACTTTGAGTCCAAGTACAACTGCACCATCGTGGTGGACCCCACCAGCGGCAACGGCGACCGTCTCAACAAGCTGATGGCTGAGCAGAACGATCCCACCGCCGATGTGGCCCTGCTGACCAAGAGCTTTGCCCAGACCGGCAATGAGGCGGGCCTGTTTGAGAAGATCGACACCAACATCGTCACCAGCATCGGCGATCTGTATGACATCGCTGTCAACGCCGACGGCTATGGTCCCTGCTACTCCCTGTGCCGCTACGGCATCATGTACAATGCCGACGCTCTGGAGAAGGCCGGTCTGCCCGCCCCCACCTCCTATGAGGACCTGTTCGACGACCAGTATGCCCACATGGTGGCTCTGCCCGACATGACCTCCACCGCCGGCCCCTACATGCTGGTGGCTATGGCCGAGGCCATGGGCGGCAGCCAGGAGGATGTGACCCCCGCCATGGAGCTGATGCAGGAGAAGAAGGACAACATTGATCTGTGGTATTCCACCTCTTCCGACGTTGTCAATGCCTTTACCACCGGTGAGGTCAACATCGCCGTGTTCATGGACATCAACATGCCCAGCCTGACCGACAGCGGCCTGAACATGGTCTGGGTGGATGCCTCCGAGGGCTCCTTCGCTGCTCCCGCCACCGTCAACGTAGTGAAGAACTGCAAGAACCCCGAACTGGCCCAGCGGTTCGTGGAGTACCTCATCAGCAAAGACACCCAGGACAAGATCGCCGAGGTCATGAACGAGGCCCCCGTGAACAAGAACGCCTCTATGGACGACTCCCTCAAGACCTATTTGGCCTTCGGTGATGACTCCATGAGCGCCCTGAAGGAGTTTGACGAGGCCTACATCGCCGCCAACAAGGAAGCCTGGATCGATACCTTCCAGCGCACCGTTGCTGTTCAGTAACCTACCAAAGTATCCGCAGAAACGGAGGAGACGCCCCGGCGTTTCCTCCGTTTTTCAAGCATCTGACAAGGAGGAGCCCGCCATGAAGCTGACTGTCTTATCGGAAAACACCGCCCTGGACCCCCGCCTTGAGGCGGAATTCGGCCTGTCCGTCTATCTGGAGGAGGGGAACACCCGCCTGCTGTTCGACGCTGGGGAGCGGGGTGCCTGCCTGCGGAACGCGGAGAAGCTGGGCATCGACCTCCGGCGGGTCACTGCCGTGGCGTTCAGCCACAACCACCGGGATCACTGCGGTGGTTTTCTGCGCCTGGCGGAGCTCCTTCCGCCGGACGTACCCATTTACGCCCATAGCGGCTTTTTCATCCGGAAGTGGTGGGATCACCGGTGCGACCCGCCTCAGCAGGAAACCTATTCCCAGACGCTGGAGTTGGTAGGCCCGCCCATGGAGGCATCCTGGTTCTTCCAGCAGGGGCTGACCGGCTTCCGCTGTCTGGCAGATGACTGTATACAGATCGCTCCGCATGTGTATCTTCTGGGAAACTTTCCGGCCCCCGGACCGGAAGAGGCGGTCCATCCCTCCTCGGTCATGGAGGGCCCGGACGGCCGCCTTGTCCTGGATACCTTCCCGGAGGAACAGATCTGTGTGGTGGATACCCCAGCAGGGCTGGTGGTACTCACCGGATGCGCCCACAACGGCATCCGCAACATTCTCTCCACGGTGGAACGGCGCTTCCCGGAGCGGCCCATCCAGGCCGTTTTCGGCGGTACTCACCTGGTCCCCCCGGACCCGGAACGCATTGCCCGGACGGCAGACTATTTCCGGCACAGCTCCATCACCTGTGCCGGTGTCTGTCACTGCACCGGCCCCATGGGTCTGGAAGTCTTTGCCCAAACAGTGCCCGCCTATCTGCCTACCGGCGCAGGCTTGGTATGGCAGACGCCCTCTTTCGCAAGGACATCCGCAGGCAGAAAAGAGAGTTGACCGCCATACGGAAAGCCCGCAAACCCAGAAATAAACCCCCCGGATACCTTATCCTCCCTGTCAGGGGAGCAAGGTATCCGGGGGTTTTATCTATTATGGAATCGGGCAGTTCTGCCCCGCTGTACGGTTTTTCCCCGGATCATTCCCGCAAGGTAGGTGCGCTGCCAGATAAGCGCACATCCCGGGCAGAAACTCGTGGTGCTTCGGCAGAGGCCGTGCACCGGAGCGCAGCCGTCCGATACGGGAGGGATTCATGCTGATTTCCCGTCCCAGCTGGCTGTTGGAAAGTTCCGCAATATTCATCAGTCCGTCAAATCGTTCGACAAACATGGTGATCTTTCTGCTTTTTTCTCCATTATATGACAGCTATCCGCACGAGCCAACAATTTTGGCACGGTTTGTGCAGAAAATCTGCCATGGTCATTCGAGCGCGTTCGCTTGTTTTTTTCCTCTTTCAGCCCGTATCCTATATAGGTAAGGAGGCACCCCCCGGTTCCGCAGCGGATCATCAATTTCTTAACAAGCTCACTTAGCGCAAACTCTGTCTGTCAACTCTGCAAACGCCTTGTTTTTCATGTTCGCGTATGGTAAAATACACAAATAGCCAGTCCCCCCACCCGCATTTATTTTGCATTTTGACGGATTTTGGCCATCACTGCCAAACAATTCACTTCCGCTTCAAGGGCGGCAGCACCGCCGCGGTATAAATTCAGCCGGGACAAACCCATGGCTGAACTTCTTCTATATTCCTACATTTAAGGGAGGAAAGAAACTTATGAAACGAAGGATTTTGTCATCCCTGATGGCACTTGTGCTGTGTCTCACACTCCTTCCGGCAGCGGCCTATGCCGCCGGGGGCACGGCGGTCTATGTCAGCAGCAGCGGCAATGATGGGACCGGTGACGGCTCGGCGGACAAGCCCTTCGCCACGCTGGCCAAGGCGGTCGACGCAGCGGATGACGGCTCAACGATCTATGTCATGAGCGACCTGACCATGACGGCGCCGCCCGTTTCAGACCTGTTGCAATCGCGAAAAAAATTGTCGTTTTGACTAAGCTGACCCTTGCAGGCAAACCGGCTTTATGCTATAATTTCCCCGTAGCTTCTGCGGGGTTTTACCGCAGTTGTAAATATGATCCATATCCGGTGGAAAGCGGTGAACGCCTATCAAGTAAATCAGCAAACGTCCCTGAACCCCATCGCATCCCCCTGAACCCGGGTCCCGGATGGGACTCAAAAGAAATCGCGTGGAAAGAAGGTATAGATTTATGAAATGCAAACGACTATGCGCATGGCTCTTGTCTCTTGTCATGATGTTCTCCCTGCTGCCCGTTTCGGCCGCCGCAGCGGGCATCCCAGCGGAGTATGCACCAATTTTCAAATGGGCAGGTGGGCTCAGTAAGCGTAAAATCAATGTTGAACTGTTTTTCGAAAATGAGAGTTCTCCATTAGGAACAACCTCAAGCGAAGGAGAGGGCACGATTTGTAATATAAATGTACCGAATGGAAAAGAAATTTATAAGTCTGATGCATCTTCCGGGTGTTCCTTTGCAGCGAATAAGTTTACCTTTTGGGAAGTTTGGGACAAATCGGGAGACCTGAAGCTCTACACCCGCAGTACGGCGGGCCACACGGTCACAGTCAATTATGTTTTCAAGGATGCCAGCGGCAATACCAAAGCCCCTGTTACAAAGTCAGTCAAGTATAATGACACGGAAACCTTTGAACTTACTCAGGATCATTACGACTATACGATTAAGCACGAGTCCGGCGATGCGACTCACAAAGTCGACGCGTTTAACAGGCTCTCCGTGACCGGCGGTGCGGAGAATTCTGTTTTTACCGTGACCTACACGCCGAAGGACAATGTCATTACCATCGACCAGTATTATAACAATGGCACGATCCTCGCCAAGTGGGTCACAAACATCAAAGTCAACGGCCTCGATATCGTCGAGAACAACAAGCTGGAAAAGGGTGCGATCATTGACAACACTGAGCTGACGGACGCAACGGAGAAGTACCGGTTCCTGACGGTCGGCGGCAAGACGTACGACTTCTCTTATGCCCGCCAGATCCCTTACCCAGGTGAAAGCTCAGATATAAAGCTTGCCAAAGTTTGGTATGAGCGTGACACTGGTGAGTGGTATTATGCGCATTTGGACAACACGAAGCTTCCGCTTGGCAACAAGAGCGGTGTCAACTTCTGCTACAACAAGGAGCACAATGAAGACAGCGAGTACCACGACTTTGTGGCTACGACGACCGTTGACCACACCTGCACGGAAAAGGGCTATACGGATTACAAGTGCAAATACTGCGACAAGACAAAGCGGGATGGCTTTACTGATCCGCTCGGTCATGACTGGGAGTGGAAGCACGATGATACGACATCAGGAGCCGGCAGCCAGCATTATCAGGTCTGCAAGCGTAAGGGCTGCAATGCAACAAGTACTCCAGTAGGCTGCAATTTTGACCTCGCTACCACCGAGACAGGAACACATACCTGCACAGTTTGTGGGTATTCTTATACAGATGAGGTCACGCCGACCGAGACCCCTGTGTATGTCTATTTTAAGACGGTGCATTCCAAGGATGGAAATGTAAGGGTAAATGATGGCGATGGCGTTACCTATAACAATAATACCGGCGGCTGGGCAACGCTGGGCAAGCTGACCACAGAACAGACGGTTGCTGTTTCAACAGATAAAACTGTAGTTGGCAATCTCGGTGCCGAGGTCAACAAGACAAATCCCAAATTTGTAAAGCATCAAGATAATAAGGACTTTGACCTCGATTGGATCAGCGAATGGGTGGACCTGAAACGAGATAACGGCGCGGCCGGTTACGAGAGCGAAGCACCCTTTGGCACACACGTCTGGCACCTGGACGGTCAGGTCAATGTCTATAAGCTGTCCTATGACGCCAATCGGCCCGCCGGTGTAACGGCAGATGTTACGGTCCCCGATTCTGCGTATTACCTGCCGGGCTGGAACGCCCCGGTGAGCACAGATGAACCCACGCTGCAGGGCTATAACTTCGGAGGCTGGTATAAGGAGCCGGAGTGCGTGAACGAGGCTAAGGAAAAGGTTGCTGTAGCTGAAGATACGGTCCTCTATGCTAAGTGGACGCCTCTGGCACAGCCCACCGCGGATCTGATCGACGATGACATTACCATTAAGCATGGCGTCAATGGCGATCCTGAGCACGGTAACGATTCCGATTCCACCGTGCACATTGTCAAAAAGGACGCCAAGATCTCCTATCAGGCCACGCTGGATATGAAGAACCTGGATTTTGGTGCTAACCCCGAGCATGCAGACACCGTTTCTAACATCCAGGAGGCTATGACATCTGTCGGGGCAACTTCTCTCTGGGATTTCATAAAGAACAATTCCATCGACATATTCGCCGACAGCAAGGTGAACCTGTATGTCAAGTTCAGTGACAAGCTGGAAAACCCGGCTACGCTGGACGGCATCACCCTTAAAAGCGGCTGGTTTAAGCTTGATCCGAATAACAAGCCGACCTATAACAATACCACCGGTTATTGGACGATCCCCTGCGTGATCAAAGATGCGGGGGACGAATCTGATACCAACGATTCCATCGTCACCCTTTCCAGGATCACCCTGCCCCTGACCGCTAAAGCGCAGGGTGAACTGAGCAGTGACACGGAACTGAACGTCATTTCCGAGGGCTACATCGACGGTACGATCAAGATTCCTACGCATGAGCTTTCGCTGATCGGCAAGAGCAAGGACGCCCCCGCCAAAAATACCGCCAAGCTAAAGCTTGCCGTGCCCACCTACACCGTGACCTACGATGGAAACGGCGCTGACTCCGGCAAGACCACCGACCCCACCGCCTACGCTACCGGCGCAAAGGCCACAGTAAAGGAAAACAACTATACACGCGGCGGCTACACCTTCACCGGCTGGAACACGAAGGCGGACGGCAGCGGTAAATCCTACGCGGAAGGCGATCCCATCGAGATGCTCGGTAATGTCGTTCTCTATGCGCAGTGGACGCGCAACAGCAGTCACGACAACGATGACGACAAGTACTTCTTCGCCATTCAGAAGGTGGACGCGCAGGACGGCCACGCCCTGAACGGCGCGAAGTTCAAGCTGTATCAGCTGGACAAGAACGACCGGATCGTCAACCGCAGAGTGGTCGAGACCAGACAGCAGAGCAGCAAAAACGGCATCGCCCTGTTCGGCGTGGACAACAAGAACTCCTATGACGGTATCTGGTATTACGCGGAGGTCTCCGCCCCCGAGGGCTACGTTCTGGACAACACGGAGCATAAGATCAAGGCCACGGACTTCTCCGACAGCCTCAGCACCGCCGTCAAATACGCGGACACCGTGCGGAACTACCGCGGCACCACGCCTGATCTGCTGAATGACAGCGATCACTTCGCCTATGTCATCGGCTACATGGACGGCAACGTCCGGCCCTACGGTCTGATCTCCCGCGCGGAGACCACCACCATTTTCTTCCGCCTGCTGAAGGATTCCGTCCGTGACGGCAATCTGCTCACCAGCAACACCTACACCGACGTGGCGGACGATTACTGGGCCAACACGGCTATCTCCACCATGACGGGTCTGGGCATCGTACAGGGCCGCAGCGCTACGACCTTCGATCCCAAGGCGCCCATCACCCGCGCCCAGTTCGCCGCCATCTGCGCCCGGTTCGACACCGGCAAGAGCAGCGGCACCCAGACCTTCACCGACATCAAGGGCCACTGGGCTGAGAAGTACATCCAGCGGGCAGCGGAGCTGGGCTGGATCAAGGGCTTCGAGGACGGCAGCTTCCGTCCCGACACCTACATCACCCGCGCGCAGGCCATGACCATGATCAACCGTGTGCTGAACCGGATCCCGGAGGAGAACAGCGACCTGCTGGCAGGCATGAACACCTGGCCGGACTGCAACCCCGGCGACTGGTTCTATCTGGCAGTGCAGGAAGCCACCAACTCTCACGACTTCAAGCACAAGGCCGGCAACTATGAGACCTGGACCGGCATGAACAAGAACCCCGACTGGACCCGGTACGAGCACTGACATCGAACATATCCGTTAGATAATTTCAGGCCCAATAACACCCACGGGGCGCACCGAATTCGGTGCG
>OIWU01002939.1_pt1 | contig 13674 bp, 10 predicted proteins | sample 1587711 | NCBI WGS metagenome assembly OIWU01 (sample SAMEA3888909, study PRJEB22519) | human gut metagenome | biome: human gut; feature: human-associated habitat; material: faeces | place: Denmark | collected 2010 | reverse complement strand
CTTTATCCACAATCGGCGATTTTCCGCTGTTAATAAGATCAATCTTTTCCTGCAGAATATCCACTGCCCACACTTCATGATGCTGAGATAACAATACCGCATTGGACAGGCCCACATAACCGGTTCCGGCAATCGCGATTTTTATATTTTTCTGATTCATAGTCCTTATTCCTCCGCTTATCACTCTAACATTGCGCCCGGGCAATGTCAATGAATAAGAATGCGATCGCTGCAGTTCGCAGGCAAAAAATCCGCCTGCCATGGTGTTCCACAGCAGACGGACCTTCAAAGGGGAGGATAAGTATTCAATTTATCTTCCGTACACTTACAGTATACCCTGCAATCTCTTTCTTATACGTAAATCCTCCTGATTTTTTTGTGCAAAAAGACTTGTTATGTAGTTTTAAATACTATATAATAGACAGACGAGGTGATTACTTATGACAATTAACCAGCAGGACATCCTTAACAGTATTCTGGAAAGCCTTGACCGGATTGATTACATCAAGCCAAAGGAGATTCCGAACATTGATCTCTACATGGATCAGGTGACGACGTTTATGGAAGAGCATTTAAACGCCTCCAAGCGTTATCCGGAGGACAAGATCCTCACTAAAACCATGATCAACAATTATGCAAAGAACCGTCTTCTTCCCTCCCCGGAGAAGAAGAAATATTCCAAAGAGCATGTGCTGCTTCTTATTTTTATCTACTATTATAAAGGGATCATTCCCATGAATGAGATCCAGACGCTGCTTAAGCCCCTTACTGACCGCTATTTTCAGAACGGACAGGTCTTTGACCTGGAGAGCGTCTACAAGGAAGTGGTGGTGCTGGAGAAGGAACAGCTGGAGGATCTGAAAAAGGATGTTGTGGAGAAATTCCGCAGAGCAGAGGATTCCTTTACCGAAGTGACCGGAGAAGAGCAGGAGTTTTTACAGAAATTTGCCCTGATCTGCCTGTTGAGCTTTGATGTCTATATGAAGAAGATGATCGTGGAACAGCTGGTAGCGGATCTGGCAGATACGATGAAAGCACAGGAACCGGAGAAGGAAGCTCATAAGAAAAAGAATTAGACCGTTTTGGAAAGTAAAAGGACAATAGAATGAAAGCAATCATGGATCTTCATACGCATACTCTGGCAGCAGGGCATGCGTATAGTACCTTATTGGAGAATATAGATGCTGCATTGGCAATGGGCTTACAGTACCTGGGAATGAGTGAGCACGGACCGACTTCCCCGGGAGGCCCGCATAATTTCTTTTTCAGTAATTATAAAGTGATTCCCAGAATATATGACAGAGAAGAGAACACCGGCCGGGTAATACCGAAGCCAGATGGAAGTCTGCGCCTGCTATGCGGCGTAGAAGCAAATATCTGCAGTACAAACGGTGAACTGGATCTGGAAGAGCGCTATCTGCAGAAAATGGATTATGCCCTTGCCAGCATTCATCCCTTTGCCTTTACTGCGGGAAGCCGCAAGGAGAATACACTGGCATCTGTCAGAGCTTTTCAGAATCCTTATGTGAAAATACTTGGGCATCCCGATGACGGCAGATTTCCGTTGGATTATGACGAACTGGTGCGAGAGGCCAGACAGGCACAGGCGGTGTTGGAAGTGAACAATTCATCCCTGAATCCCCAGTCGGCCAGACAAGGAGGCAGAGAAAATATTACAGAGCTGTTAAAGACTTGCATGAAGTATGATCAGCCTGTTATAATGGGAACGGACAGCCATATGTGCTTTGCCATCGGAGCATTTGATGATGCAGAGCAGCTGATGCGGGAACTGGAATTTCCGAAGGAACTGGTGTTGAACTATGATCCGGAGAACATCCGTAAGCTGATCAACATAACATTATAGCTGATTCCACCCGGCAAGACCGGACAAGAATTCCAGCCACAGACGGCAGGCCCCATAAGAGGGCAGATAGGAGAACAAATGAAAGACGCAAATTGTGGATATTGTATGAGAGGAGAACTGTTAGACAAGTTCGGTATTTTTATCTGTGATCTGAAGGTAAGCAGCCTGATCCTGTTCAAGGAGCAGAGCCATCCCGGCAGATGTATCGTGGCATATAAGGACCATGTCAGCGAGATCGTGGACATCAGCGAGGAAGAGAGAAGATTATTCTTCGAGGATGTGGCTCATGCAGCCAAAGCTATTCATGCAGCATTCCATCCCGATAAATTAAACTACGGCGCTTACGGTGACACCGGCTGTCATCTGCACATGCATCTGTGCCCGAAGTACAAGGACGGTTTCGAGTGGGGCGGAACCTTTGAGATGAACCCCGGCAAGACCCTTCTGACTGATGCGGAGTACCAGGAGATGATCGACAAGATCAAGGCAAATCTGTAATTACCCGGAACGTTTTCCCTGAGGTTACATAGAATAAATATGTAATCTCAGGGAGGATGAATGATTATGAAAAGAAGGAAAGTAACGGTAGCAGTATTGTCTGTAGTGCTTGCAGCGGCTGCACTTACGGGCTGCGGCAGCGCACAGCAGACGAACGGACCAAAGAAGACCAGAGTGGTGCTCAATGAGGTAGCCCACTCTGTTTTTTATGCACCGATGTATGTGGCAATCGAAGAAGGATATTTTGAAGATGCCGGGATCGATCTGGAGCTGGTGACGGGATTTGGCGCGGATAAGACCATGACGGCAGTACTGACCGGTGAGGCGGACATCGGCTTTATGGGCAGCGAGAGCACCATTTACACCTATGCTGGCGGAACGGAAGATTATGTGGTGAATTTTGCCCAGCTGACCCAGCGGGCTGGCAATTTCCTGGTGGCGAGAGAACCCATCGATGATTTTTCGTGGGATATGTTAAAAGGTACTACCGTCTTGGGCGGTAGAGCGGGCGGTATGCCGGAGATGGTATTTGAATATATTCTGGAGAAAAATAATATGGATCCGACAACGGATCTGTCCATCGACCAGAGCATTGACTTCGGTTCCACGGCAGCAGCTTTTTCCGGCGGACAGGGAGATTTTACAATTGAGTTCGAGCCTCATGCCACATTGTTGGAACAAAAGGGTGACGGTTATGTGGTGGCCTCTCTGGGTGAAGAATCCGGTTATGTTCCTTATACCTCGTTCTCAGCAAAGAAGAGTTACCTGGAAAAAAATCCCGAGACCATTCAGGCATTCACTGATGCCTTGCAAAAAGGCATGGATTACGTACAGGAGCATAGTGCGGAGGAAATTGCCAAGTGTATTGCACCCCAGTTTGCCGAGACCGAAAGTGACACATTGACAGCTATTGTTGCCAGATATCAGGAACAGGATACCTGGAAAGAGGATCTGATCTTCCATAAAGATGCCTTTGACCTGTTGCAGAATATTCTGGAGGATTCGGATGTACTGAAAGAGAGAGTACCTTACGAGGCACTGGTAACTACGGAATTCGCAGAGAAAGCAACGGCAAGATAAGCAGAATAAAATAGGATAAAAAGGGGGAGGATCAGACGTCCTCCTCCTTGATGTGTATATTTTTGATGGCCCATAATTTCAAAGCTTTGGCATTGGTACTGATCTTCTCCAGGGAATCCAGAATATCCTGGAAGGCCGGGCGCTCATCTTCGGAGATGATGCCGTCCTCGGAGATGGCAATCAGGGAAGCCCGCAGGGTGTCGATATCTTTTAAGGAACCCAGTACCTTCAATGCCAGCCGGTCAAAGTCCACAATGTCGACTTCCGATACACTGCTGCGGCCCAGAGGACATTCCCTGGCACAGAAGGAATTGCAAAGCTCCGGTGTATTGTAGGCCTTGGCCATGGCCTTGACTTCCTCGGGATAGGGAACAATGGTGTCCAGTTCGATCCTGGCCAGTCTGGTACGGTCGATGTCCACCAGTTCGGCGGCTTTTTCCCGGCTGCTGAAGTCCGCATTCGTCTCAGCGGCTTCGCAACGTGCGAGATAGTACATATTATCAGCGGCTTTTGTAGCTTTTTTACCCATTTTTCTTTCAACCCTTTTATATTATAGTTTAATCAAACATCTCTAGTATCACAGTTTAGTAGAAAAACGGCACATTGTAAAGGAAAAATGACGATATTTTACGAAAAGCAGTTGAGGGAATGTGTAAAATTTGCTAAAATATAAGAGATGTGAAAAAGAACAGATTTTTCATATAAAAACGGAGGTGCGGTAATGGGTTTAATCAGAGCAGCGAAAGATGCAGTCAGCAGCATGATGGCTGACCAGTGGAGAGAGTATTTCTATTGTGATTCTCTTTCCAATGATGTGCTGGTAGTAAAAGGACAGCAGCGTGTAACCAATGGACGTAACAGTAACACCAAGGGTGTGGAGAACATTATCTCCAACGGCTCTATCGTGGCAGTCAACGAAGGACAGTGTATGATCATCGTGGATCAGGGCGGAATTGTAGAGTTCTGTGCCGATGCAGGTGAATTCGTATATGATTCTTCCACCGAGCCCAGCCTGTTCTACGGAAATCTTGGTGAGAGCGTTAAGAATACATTTTCCAATATAGGGAAGCGTTTTACCTTCGGAGGTAATGCGGCAAAGGATCAGAGAATCTACTTCTTCAACATTAAGGAGATCATGAACAATCTCTTTGGCACGGCAAGCCCCATTCCTTTCCGTGTGATCGATCAGAATATCGGACTGGATCTGGATACTTCTTTACGTTGTAACGGTGAATATTCCTTCCATCTGGTAGATCCTCTGTTATTCTACAAGAATGTATGTGGTAACGTAACAGAGTCCTACACCAGAAGTGAACTGGTAGCGAAGATGAAGGCAGAACTGTTGACTGCATTGCAGCCCGCACTGGCCAAGATCTCCGCAAAAGGCGTCCGTCCCAGTGAGATTCCCGCACACACTGAGGAACTGACGGAGGCTTTAAAAGATGAACTTTCCGATCTGTGGACCAAGCTTCGCGGTATCGAGATCGTTACTATCAATATCAACTCTGCAAAGATTCCCGATGAGGATGCGAAGACTATTGCTGATCTGCAGAGAACAGCAGTACTGCGTAATACCGGAATGGCTGCAGCTACCATGACTGCTGCACAGGCCGAAGCTATGAAGATGGCAGCATCTAATACTTCTACAGGACCTATGATGGCATTTGCCGGTATGAACATGGCGAATATGGTAGGTGGTATTAATGCCGGCCAACTGTACCAGATGGATGCACAGCAGAATGGTATGGGTATGCAGCAGGCACAGGCAGCACCTGTGCAGGGGCAGGCTCCTAAGATGCAGGCACCGGTACTAGGCTGGACCTGTAGCTGCGGTGCTGCGGATAACCGGGGCAAATTCTGTTCCGAGTGTGGCGCACCCAAGCCCTCCGATGCAGGTTGGACCTGCAGCTGTGGTGCAGTAAACCAGGGCAAGTTCTGTTCCGAATGCGGAGCAAAGAAGCCGGACGGCGCACCGATCTATAAATGCGACAAGTGTGGCTGGGAGCCGGAAGATCCTGCACATCCTCCCAAGTTCTGCCCGGAGTGCGGTGATCCTTTTGACGAGAACGACAGAGTATAATACATACTCAGCAGAATATTTCTACAAAACAGCAGTACAGCGGATGCCTTTAGGCGTCTGCTGTACTTTGCTGTAACAGTGCGGCTTTGCGAATGGCGCGCTGAACTGTTAACAGTTCAGATATGTGGTGCAACTTTGGCACCTGCGTTCCTGAAACTTATGCTATACAAACATTACAACAGAATGAAAAACAGAGAGAAACATAAATGAGCGGAAATCTGATTGCAATTATCGTCATATTGGTATTACTTCTGGTGCTTGCAGGAATCATTTATTATGCCTATTGCAACATCAGGAAAAAACTGCGGGATACCTCCCGGATGTTATTCGGAACGGACTCCATGATTGAGGGAATGAAACAGAGAGAAAAGGAAGTGGAAATGACACCGAAGTCGGTCTCTTCCGCAACCAACCTGTACATGCCGTCCATTATGCGGGATTTCCCGGAATTTCATTATGATGAGATGAAGAGCAGAGCGGAGAATGTGCTGACCTCCTATCTGCAGAGTATTACGAAACAGAATCCGGCCCTGTTGTCGGAGGGAACCAGAGAATTGAAAGAACAGCTCAGACTGCGGCTGGAAATGCTACAGAACCAGTCCCAGAAGGAGAGCTTTGAAAATATCCATATTCACAGAACGGAGATCCACCAGTACCGGAAGCAGAGGGGAAGACAGAGTATTGTCCTGCAGACGGCAGTGGAGTATTTTCATGCATTAAAAGAGAACGGAAAAGTAATAAGAGGCAGTGAAGAGCATAAAGAACAGGCCAAGTATAACGTGGAACTGGTCTATATCCAGGATCAGGATATGATCGAGAATCAGGAGGATGCCGGTCTGGGACTGAACTGTCCGAACTGTGGAGCACCGCTTCCGGGACTGGGAGCCAAGAAATGTATTTACTGTGACACGCCGATCGTGGAATACAATCTCCGTGTCTGGAATTTCAGCCGGGTGGAAGAGGTATAGAGAAAGCAAAAGAGGGTCTGCATGGAAGAAAAATGTATGGGATTGAAAAACGAGGTTGCATTGCAGGAAAAACAGACAGGGGATGTGGACAGACAGCTGGATGAGACCACCAGAGAACTGCATCGGGAGCGGGAAAAGCTGATGGCTGTGATCCGTATGTCCGGAGATCTGATTTTCGAATATGATATTGTAAATGACAAGATGTATTATGCCGGTCCGGGAGAGGGAATTCTGTATTCCCGGCAGATCACGGAGGGGTATACAGATCAGCTGCTCAAAGAAGCCGGGAACCGGACAGAAACGGTAGAACAACAGCTGGCAGAAGCACTGCGCAGTGGCAAGCCGGATATTTATATCGAACTCTGCAAGACTGATGCAGAGGGGAAACCCAGGTGGGTGAAGGTCATCGGACAGACTTTTTATGATGAAAAGGGAGAACCGGAGCGGGTTCTGGGAAAGGTCTGTGACATTGATGACCAGAAGAAAAAAGAGTGGGAACTGCGGGAAAAATCTCAGAAAGATTCCCTGACCGGATTGCTGAACAATTCTACCATCAAACAACAGATCGGTGCCAGGCTACAGAGCCTGAAACGCGGGCAGACTGGGTATCTGGTCGTACAGGATGTGGACAGCTTTAAGAAGATCAACGACACCAACGGCCATCTGTTTGGGGATGCGGTATTGTGTTCCTTTGCGGATGAACTCAGTAATATTTTCCCCGAGGCGTTAAAAGGCCGGATCGGTGGGGATGAATTTGTCTTCTATGTGGAGGACATGGACAGAGAACAGCTGGAGGAGAAATTAAAACAGCTGAACCGCTGCATGTCTGACCGTTATGATGATGACAAGACAGGGCTGCACATTTCCTGTAGCCTGGGCGCGGCGGTGACAGACGGCACGGTGACGGATTACAATCTGTTGTTCCAGTGGGCAGATGCAGCCCTGTATCAGGTAAAGAGCAAAGGAAAGGGTGCTTATTACCTGCTGGATGTCAAGGAAGGTGTGGCATTGCCCGGCAAGAGTTATCTGGACAGTGAAGAGAACAAGGAGGACGAGATTGCCCATAAAGAGGCACAGTTTGAGAGTGCGGAAGATTTGGTATTATTTTGCATGGATCTGTTGGAAAATGTGCCGAATCTGACCAGTGCACTAAAGGTGATCTGTGAGCGGACCTGTAGCTTTTTTGGAATTGATGACATGATCTGTATGGAAGTCAACGAGGCTGGACCAACAATCCGTTATCAATGGAATCGTGAAGAGAAGAAAGATTTTGCCAGAAGAATCCTGAATCCCGGCGTGTTCGAATGGGACAGGATCCGGAAAAAGGCAGATGAATCCGGTGCTGTGATCTACCGGCAGTCAGAGACTCCGGATGTCTACAAGGAAGAGGCGGAGTCCGTGATGATTGTAATGTCCACGGCCGCTAAGGGATTAAAGGCCAGCGTTATTTTCTCAAATCGCCACACAGACAGAAGCTGGCAGGAGGAGAAAAATGCACTGTGCAGAATTTCTCACCAGATTTTTAACCGACTGCGCACGCTGAAGAATGCGGAGAAGGATCAGCGTGAGCTGAACCGGAAACTGAATTATGATGCTCTGACCGGACTGCCGATATATAACAAGTTTGTGGATAAGCTGGAGGCCTATATGGCTGCCCACGGGAAATCAGGATTGTTTTTTGTGTCATCTGATTTTTCAAATTTCCAGTATGTGAACGAAATGTACGGTTATGAAGTGGGAGATAGGATCCTGCATGATTTTGCGATAGCCTTGCAGGAAAAGTGCCAGAACGGCGTACTGTTCTGCCGTGTAACTTCGGATCATTTCGTGGGAGTGCTGAAGGAAGATACGGTGGAGAAGGCCAGAGACAAATATCTGGAATTCACCAATGCTTTTGTGCAGAAGATCAACAGCCGCTATGACCAGTGTAATCTGGTCATTGCCACGGGAATGTATGAAATCCTGGAGAATGACTGGTCGGTGTCCTCCATGATGGATAACGCCAATGAGGCCAGAAAACAGTGCAAGACCCAGAAGGTAGACAGTGCGGTGGAAATCTATACAGAGAAGATCCGTAAGAATCTGGAGAATACCAGAGAGATCGTATCTGGTATGGTAGCTGCATACAATAATAAGGAATTTCGGGCGTATCTGCAGCCGAAAGTTTCTTTGCACACCGGAAAAGTAGTGGGTGCTGAAGCACTGGTCAGATGGATCCGGGCTGACGGTTCTATGGTAATGCCGGGGAGATTTATTGATGTCTTTGAGAGAAACGGATTTGTGACCAAGGTGGATTTTGCCATTCTGGATCAGGTACTGGAATATTTGCAGGATGCTTTGGCGCAGAGAGAAGAAGTGGTGCCGATCTCGGTGAACTTTTCCAGAAGGCATAATGAATATACAGACTTCGTACCGAATATTTTAAAACGCCTGAAAGACTACAAAGTACCCAGTGAACTTTTGGAAGTGGAAGTGACGGAATCTGTTTTCATGTCGGATCTAAATAAACTGACCAACAATCTGGAGACTCTCCGGGATAAAGGGGTAGAGATTTCAGTAGATGATTTCGGCAGCGGTTATTCATCCCTGAATCTGTTGTCCAAGGTAGCGGTGGATACGGTGAAGCTGGACAAGCAGTTCCTGGATGACACCATGAACAGCGAACGGGAAGAAACGGCATTGACAATTATCAAATATCTGACTAAAATGTTGAAGCATCTCGGCTTCAAGGTATTGGCAGAGGGGGTGGAGACGAAGGAACAGTTAGACATGCTGCGTCTGGCGGACTGTGACATCGTACAGGGCTATTTTTATGCAAAGCCTATGCCAATCGATGATTTCCGAAAGTTTTTGCAGGAATTTAATGAAAGGGATAATGCGTAATTCATGAGTATTTATGATACCTTAAATAAAGAACAAAAAGAAGCGGTGCTTCATACGGAAGGACCGCTCCTTCTGTTGGCGGGCGCAGGAAGCGGCAAGACCCGTGTCCTGACCCACAGAGTGGCTTATCTGATCGATGAGATGGGAGTAAATCCATGGAACATTCTGGCCATCACTTTTACCAACAAAGCAGCCCAGGAGATGCGGGAGCGTGTGGATCAGATCGCAGGTTTCGGTGCGGATCAGGTATGGGTAGCGACATTCCATGCCACTTGCATGAGGATCCTCAGAAGACATATTGACCGGTTGGGCTATGATACGAATTTTACCATTTATGATACGGATGACCAGAAATCTGTGATAAAGCAGGTCTGCAAGCGCCTGAACATCGACACGAAGATGTACAAAGAGCGGACGCTGTTATCGGAAATTTCCTCCGCCAAGGACGAGCTGGTGGATGTGCGGGAATTTGAAGTAAAATCCGTGGGAGATTACAAGAAATCCGTGATCGCCAAGGTCTACAGAGAGTATCAGGAGACCTTGAAAAAGAGTAATGCACTGGATTTTGATGATATTATTGTAAAGACTGTGGAACTGTTCAAAAGCTGCCCGGAAGTACTTTATAATTATCAGGAACGTTTCAAATATATCATGGTGGATGAGTACCAGGATACCAATACAGCGCAGTTCGAACTGATCCGTCTGTTGGCGGACGGTTATCGCAATCTGTGTGTGGTAGGTGATGATGACCAGTCCATCTACAAATTCCGCGGTGCCAATATCCGTAATATTCTGGACTACGAGAAGGTATATCCCGATGCAAAGGTGATTAAGCTGGAACAGAACTACCGATCCACCCAGAACATCCTGGATGCGGCCAACGCGGTGATCCGTAACAACAGAGGCCGTAAGGAAAAAGCCCTCTGGACGGAAAAAGGAGCAGGCAGCCGGGTACATTTCAGGCAGTTTGACAATGCCTATGAAGAGGCGGAATACATTGCGGACGATATTGCCGACAAGGTGAAAAATGACGGCATTGCCTATGCGGACTGTGCGGTGCTGTACCGTACCAATGCCCAGTCGCGACTTCTGGAAGAACGTATGGTAGTGGAGGGCATTCCTTATCATGTGGTAGGTGGAGTGAACTTCTATGCCAGACAGGAGATCCGCGATATTCTGGCATATCTGAAAACTATTGATAACGGCAGGGATGAAGTGGCTCTGCGCAGAATTATTAATGTGCCGAAAAGAAGCATCGGTGCGGCATCCTTGGAAAAGGTAGCAGACTATGCACAGATGAAGGATATTACTTTATTTGATGCATTGTGTGAAGCAGATCAGATCAAGGGATTGGGAAGAGCGGAGACCAAGATCCGTGGATTTGTGAATCTGATTGAGGTACTTCGCAGCGGATTGTCTTCGTATACATTGCCGGATCTGATCAAATCTCTGCTGGAACGGATCGATTATGCAGAATATCTGCGGGATCAGGATGAGGAATCCGCTGAGGATCGTCTGGGGAACGTAGATGAATTGATCACCAAGGCGGCCGCATATGAGGAGACTCACGACGAGCCTTCTCTGTCGGAATTTCTGGAAGAAATCATGCTGGTGGCAGACATTGACAATGTGGAGAACGGTGACAACCGGGTGCTGCTCATGACGCTGCACAGTGCCAAAGGCCTGGAATTCCCGGTGGTGTATCTCGCCGGCATGGAAGATGGATTATTCCCCAGCTTTATGACCATTGCTTCCGATGACCCGTTGGAGATCGAGGAAGAGAGAAGACTGGCTTATGTGGGAATCACCAGAGCCAAGGAGGATCTGACGCTGACCTGTGCAAAGAGCAGAATGCTGCGTGGGGAGACCCAGTACAATCCGGTGAGCCGTTTTGTGAGGGAGATTCCGAAGGAATTATTGGATAATACCCTGCCGCCCAGCAGAAGATACCGGGACGATGATCTGGAAGATTTTCAGGCGAGAAGAGCCAATGAAGCAGCTCTTCGTGCCATGGGACTGGAGGCGATTGCATCTCCCCGGTCTGGATCCGGCTCGGATAGTGGTTTTGGCGGCTTCGGTAATACCGGCTTTGATCCAAGACCCAAGGCGACCTTAAAACCCCGTGTTACGGCAAAGGCGGATAAACCTTATATTTCCAAGGGCATCAGCGGACTGAACCAGTTGGCCGGACTGCAGAAGGGCACGGAGTTCAAGGCACCGGAGAAACTGGACTACGAGGTAGGTGACAGAGTGCGCCATATCAAATACGGCGAGGGCACGGTACTAAATATCGTGAGAGAACCCAGAGACTATAAGGTGACCGTGGAATTCGACCAGGCAGGGCAGAAGATTATGTATGCGTCTTTTGCAAAACTAAAGCAGTTGTAAGAAATTATAAGAATATAAGAATAAGAAATGTATTTCCTCAAATATGGTTTTTCTATAGTATTTTTGATGAAAATATGGTATCATATAAAGGAATGAAAACAAAATGCTTTGCATCCATAAATACGAATAGATGCAGGAAAGGCAGGTAAATAATATGAACAGAATTGAAAATCTGGTAGATCTTGACAAATTAAATGAGCTGAAAGTCAGCGAACTGAAGAAGCTTAACAAGCTGTTGGGCAAGGAAGTAGAAGAGAAGAAGGAACGCAATGTCCTGGTATGGGTACTGGCGATCATTGGCGCCGTAGCAGCTGTTGCAGCAGTGGCTTATGCTGTATACCGTTTCTTCTTTGCACAGGATTATCTGGAAGACTTCGAGGATGACTTCGAAGATGAAGCAGATGACGTGGAAGAGGATGATGACGACTTCTTCGAGGATGAAGGAGAGAACTAACCCATGAAAAAAGGACAGGTATATGAAGGATCTGTTGTAAGGGTCGATTTTCCCAACAAAGGGATCGTCTGTGTGGGAGATGAGACTGCTGTAGTCAAGAACAGCCTGCCCGGACAGAAAGTCAAGTTCTCGGTGAATAAAGTGCGCAAAGGGAAGGCGGAAGGAAGGCTTTTGGAGGTGACGGAAAAGTCACCTCTGGAAACCGGCCGGACGTGTTCCCTTTTTGGGTTGTGCGGCGGATGTACCTATCTGTCTCTTCCTTACGAAGAACAGCTGAAAGTCAAGGAGGAACAGGTAAAACGCCTGCTGGACAGTGTGTTAAACAAGCAGGAGGAAGCCTGGGCTTTTGAGGGCATCAAGGGCAGCCCGAAGGCTTATGAATACCGTAATAAGATGGAATTTTCCTTCGGAGACGAGTACAAGGACGGACCGCTGGCGCTGGGCATGCATAAGAGAGGCAGCTTCTACGATATAGTGACCGTAGCGGACTGTGAGATCGTGGATGCGGATTACCGCCTGATCTTACAGACAGTGAGAGATTACTTTGCCCGGGCGAAGGTAAGCTTTTTCCACAGAATGAGCCATGAGGGGTACTTACGTCACCTGCTGGTACGTAAGGCATCCCGCACCGGAGAGATTCTGGTGGCGCTGGTGACGACCTCCCAGGATCCCTGGCAGGGAGAGACGGCGGTGGAAGGAAGCTTGGATGTGGATGCGCTGATCACAGGATTTAAGGATCTGCTGCTTTCCCTGGAACAGGATAGGAAGCTAGCCGGAAAATTCGCAGGAATCTTACATATTACCAATGATTCCATTGCAGATGTGGTGCAGAGTGATCGTACGGAGCTGTTATACGGACAGGAGTATTTTTATGAGGAACTGCTGGGGTTGAAATTCAAGATCTCCACATTCTCCTTTTTCCAGACCAACTCTTACAGTGCGGAGGTACTGTACCAGACGGCGAGAGATTATGTGGGCGACCTGGGCGGCAGCGACAAGACTGTGTTCGACCTCTACAGCGGCACCGGCACCATCGCACAGCTCATGGCACCGGCCGCCGGGAACGTCATCGGTGTGGAGATCGTGGAGGAAGCCGTGGAGGCAGCGAAGAAAAACGCCGCTGCCAACGGACTGGATAACTGCGAATTCATCGCCGGAGATGTACTGAAGGTTCTGGACGAAGTGGAAGAGAAGCCGGATATGATCATCCTGGATCCCCCCAGAGACGGCATCCACCCCAAGGCACTGCCGAAGATCATTGCTTACGGCGTGGATCATATCGTTTATATCTCCTGTAAACCCACCAGCCTTGTGCGGGATCTGGAAGTGTTTCTGGAGAACGGTTACCGCGTGGACAAGGCCGTGGCCGTGGACCAGTTCCCCTGGACCGCAAATGTCGAGACGGTTGTCTTACTTTCCAAGGGCGCTAAAGGTCCGGTGGACCTTTGCTCAGCGCGGA
>OIWU01002925.1_pt1 | contig 13744 bp, 9 predicted proteins | sample 1587711 | NCBI WGS metagenome assembly OIWU01 (sample SAMEA3888909, study PRJEB22519) | human gut metagenome | biome: human gut; feature: human-associated habitat; material: faeces | place: Denmark | collected 2010 | reverse complement strand
TTCCGATATTTTCATATTAGTCCTCCGAACACGTTTGAATTTCCGTCAGAAACGGAATGTCATATAATACTGTTGTTGACTTTGAGCAGGATTCATCCGGTAACATATGGTTTGCAACAGCTGACGGACTCGACAGGTTCAACGGGACAGACTTCACGATTTACAGGCATCGGCACAATGACAAGAACAGTCTTAAGACAACAATGTCCATGACCTGTTCATTGACTCGAAGGAAAGACTCTGGGTATGCACTTCCTCAGGACTCTCCTATTATAATAGAGAGGAGACCGATGATTTCCAAAGAATCAGCATCAAGGACGCAGTGACAGTAGAATGCGTAATGGAAGTAGCTGACAACAAGTATCTTGCGGCCACACGACATGCCACATTCCTGTATGACCTGGATACTGACTCTTCCAAAGAGATCAAACTGGAAGGCAAATCATTGACCTACTACTCAATCTGCAAGGACGGTGACCGTATAATAGTCTGCACAAGGGACAAGGCCATCGAGTCCCTCAGATTTTCATGCGACTCTCTCATACGCAACTTCGAACCGGTTGAACTGCCGAAATTCGGAATCGTACCATATCCGGCAGGAGACGACAGATACTACGTGGGCACCAAAGGCAACGGCCTGATGCTGGTCGATTTCAAAAACAGCACCAGCTCGAAAATCGACACGGGCAGCGACAAATGGCTCGAAATATTCGCATTCTGCAATGATGATGACGGGAAATTGTGGATCGGCTCATCTGAAGGAGTGATGATTATGGACAAGGACGGCAAGATAAGCCGATATGCTCCGGGAATCATGCCTGACAATAATATCCGAAGTCTGTTCAAAGATTCTTCAGGAGGGGTATGGATAGGCACAGAGTACAGCGGAGCAATGTATTGGCACAAACAACGTGACAAATTCCGTTCTTATGCCCAGGACAGGTTCCAGCTTCAGGACAAGATCATAACCACATTGAAACATGACGATTTCGGCGCACTCTGGGTAGGCACGCGTAACGACGGACTCTATCGCTTTGGTGCAACCGGAAAGGTTTCACACTATGCTCTCAACAATATGCGGAGTGTCCAGGTAAGCGGGAACGGGAAAAAGGCATACGCTGGAGGAGAGGTTCAAGGCCTGCATGAGATAGATATAGAAAAAGGAACGACACGAAAATTGAAAGCACCGCTGGATATAATGTGCATCACCCCTGCCAATGACGGTAAACTGTGGCTAGGCACACTTATAGGGCTATATCTCTATGACATCGATAATAATGCCTCCGCTAAAATCAACCTGAAATACACCAGTCCCGAAAGACTGACACGAATCCTGTCGCTGTGCAAGGATAAGGACAACCAGCTCTGGATCGGGGCCAAAGAGAGCCTTTCCAAATATGTTGTCAATGAGGACAACACTTTGGACAAGACCGGCGGCTACAAATTCAATGATATTGTACAGACTCAGTGCATCTACCAGTCATCCGACGGGAAAATATGGATCGGAACCATCGATGGTCTTGCCTGTATTGACGAAAAAACCGGAAAAGGGACAGTTGAGCATCCGGACGGATTCCAGAACAGTACGATTCGAGGAATCGAGGAGGACAATGACGGAAACCTATGGATCAGTTCAGATGACGGACTTTACAGATATGCTCCATCCAAGGGTGAAATAAGACGATTCGGAGACGATGACGGTATCAGATGCGATCTTTTCAGTACAGGCGCACACACAAGAGATACGACCGGAAGAATGTATTTCGGAGGCATTTACGGCATGGAGGTATTTAATCCGGAAGACATTGTCCCAAACACCATAGCCAAGAGGCCTATTATCGACAGACTCATAGTCAACAACATGGAAATCAAGCCTGGAGACAAGTCCAGGATACTCAAGAAGAATATCAGCATTACTGAAAAAATTGTCTTGAAACATTGGCAGAACTCACTGACCTTAGGTTTTTCGTGTCCTGATATGATTTCGGAGAAGAGTTGCAGATATTCTTATATGTTGGAAGGAATTGACAAGAACTGGAATGACGCCAGAGGCACGGAAGCGACCTATACCAATCTTTCCAAAGGACGATACACATTCCTTCTGAAAGCGGCGAACAGCGACGGCATCTGGAACGAACACCCGCTCAGACTGGAAATCAGGGTAAGGCCGATATGGTACAAAAGCACATTTGCGGAAATTCTGGCACTGCTTCTGGTAATTTCCGGAATCACCGCCCTAGCACTGTGGTACATCCGTAAAGTAAAAAATATGAAGGATGTAGAAATCGCCCAGCTCACCAAGAACTATGAGGAGAAGGTACAGAAGAGCAAAATCGAGATGTACGTGGATTCCACATATAACATGAAGCATGATGACGAGCGGTTCCTGCTTTCCGCAATCAACTGCATAGAAGCCAATATCGGGAATGCCGCATTTACTGTGGAAAACTTGGCGGAAGGAAGCTGCTGCTCAAGAGGAAATCTTCATCTGCGCTTGAAGAACATAACCGGGAAATCACCAGTTGAACTTATCAAGACATTGAGGATGAAAAAAGCCTGCGCATTGCTCAAAGACACAGAAATGCCAATCTCTGACATTGCCGAACAATGCGGATACCAGACTCCGGCATATTTCATCACTGTCTTCAAGAACACCTTTGGTGAAACTCCAGGCAAATATGCTGCAAGGATACACGGAAAATGATGGGAAATACAGATTTTTCTTTCTATTTTTACGAGATGGAATATAATAAACGACATATATGAAAAGAATACTGACATTGGCATTGGCCATTTCCTTGTCTGCGGGCTTCCTCTGCGGTCAGGAAACTCCTGAATGGATCAGGAAAAACAGCATCTCCCCTGACGGCTCCAAGATAGCGTTCAGCTACAAGGGAGACATTTTCGTAGTTCCTTCAACCGGAGGCAGGGCGTTGCAGATTACGACAAACAATGCCTATGATTCTGAGCCGATGTGGACCTCCGACAGCAAAAATATCGTGTTCACATCATACCGCGAGAAGAGCAAGGACATCTTCATCACCTCCTGCGAGGGCGGCACCCCCAAGAGGCTTACATTCCACCCGGGACACGAGACTCTGCGCGCCGTGCTTCCTGACGGAAAGATAATCTTCTCCGCAAATATCCAGCAGGACGTGACTTTCGACGGATTCCCTGGCGAGGCACAGTTGTATTATACTGATACAGAAGGCTCCAGACCTGTAAGAATCACTTCCCTGCCGATTTCAGAAATCAGCATAAACAAGAAAGGCGACATCCTTTACGAGGACTGGAAAGGATATGAGGACCAGTTCAGAAAACACCACACTTCAGCTGTGACAAGAGACATCTGGCTCTACAGAGGCAATTCTGCCGGAGGCAAGTTGAGCATCAATGCAGAGGGCACGTTCAAGAAGCTCAGCGACTATGCAGGCGAGGACAGAAATCCTGTCTTCGGCCCAGATGGAGACACATTCTATTACCTGAGCGAGCGTGACGGAAAGGCCATGAACATCTACAAGAGTTCCATTTCCGCTCCTGAAAAGTCCGTACAGCTGACATTCGAGACCAGAAATCCGGTAAGATACCTTTCTGTCGCTGACAATGGGACATTGACCTACTCCTATAACGGAAGCCTTTATACACTGAAGGAGGGCGGCAAGAGCGAAAAGGTGGCTATTTCAGTGTATTCAGACCAGGATGAGCGTGATATTGAGAGACTTACATTATCAGGCGGAGCATCTGCAATAGCTGTTTCTCCTGACCAGAAGGAGGTTGCGCTTGTAATAAGAGGTGACGTGTTCGTAACCTCAGCCGACTACAAAACGACGAAGAGAATCACCAACACCGCCACTCAGGAAAGAGGAGTAAGTTTCTCAGAAGACGGCAGGACAATCTACTATGCGGCTGAAAGAGACGGCAACTGGGGCATCTGGAGAACCTCGCTTGTGAACAAAGAAGACAAGAGATTCGCTTATGCCACAGAATTCAAGGAAGAACTTTTCTCCGACAAGGGTGAAACTTGTTTCCAGCCGCAGGTATCTCCTGACGGCAAATATGTAGCATACCTCAGGGACAGGACCGAGCTTGTCATCAAGCCTACCAAAGGCGGCAAGACCATTTCTCTTCTGAAAGGCATTAACTATTCATATGCAGACGGCGACATTTCTTTCGAATGGAGTCCGGACAGCCATTATCTTCTGTCCACATACGAGGCAGAAGGCAGATGGAACAACTGCGACATCGCCCTCATTGACATTGACACTAAAGAAGTTACGGACCTGACGGAGAGCGGATACAATGACGGCGCCTTCCGCTGGGCTCTCGGCGGCAAGGCCATGGTATGGCAGTCCGACAAGGACGGATACAGGAGTCACGGCAGCTGGGGCGCTGAGACGGACATCTACATCATGTTCTTCGACGCAAAGGCAATGACTGAGTTCCTCCGCGACAAGGAAGATGATGAAATCGCAAAACTCATGGCCGGCGACGACAAGAAGGCGAAAAAAGAAGAGAAGGCCGAGAAAAAGGACAGCACGGACAAGAAGAAGCCTGCAAAACTAAAACTCGATCTGGAGAACAGAGCAGACAGGACGTTCAGGCTGACAAGATTCTCAGGACGTCTCGGCGACCACTACCTCTCAAAGGACGGAAAGAAACTGTTCTACGAAGTACGTCTGGAAAGCAGTTACGACCTCTGTGTCCGCGACATGAAGGAAGGCAATGTAAAAGTCCTCAAGAAAGGTGTCATGGGCAATATAATCCCTTCGTCTGACGAAAGTTACATCTATATTCCTTCTGCAGGCGGCATCAGCAGGATGAGCGTGAGCGGAAGTGAGGGCAAGACCATCACATACTCAGGCGAATATGAATTCAAGCCTAAGGCAGAACGTGAATACATTTTCGACCATATGTGGAAGCAGGTCAAGGAGAAATTCTACGATCCTGAACTGCACGGAGTGGATTGGGAATACTACAAGGAGAACTACTCACAATTCCTGCCTTATATAAACAACAATTTCGATTTCCAGGAACTGATGTCGGAGATTCTCGGAGAACTCAACGCATCGCATACTGGAGCACGTTTCCAGTACAGGTCAGGCCTGAATATGGGAAATCTGGGAGTTCTTTACGATGAGGATTACGAAGGTGACGGTCTGAAGATCAAGGAAGTACTTCCTGACGGAGCATTGTCATTGGCTTATCCTGAGATCAAGGAGGGCGACATCATCGCTTCTATCGACGGCAAGGAAATCAAGGCCGGCAAAGACTGGTACCAGCTGCTCACAGGAAGGGCAGGCAAGAAGACAGCCATCGTCATCAAGAAAGGAGGAAAGAAAGAGCAGGAGATTTTCGTGGAGCCTGCATTCACCGACTACAAGCTGATGTACAACAGATGGGTCAAGCAGAGAGAGGCCAAGGTGAAAGAGATTTCAGGCGGCAAAGTGGGCTATGTACACGTAGAAGGCATGAATTCGCCAAGCTACCGCGAGGTATATTCCAAGGCTCTAGGCAAATACCGTACTGCTGACGCTCTCGTAGTGGATACACGTCACAACGGCGGCGGATGGCTTCACGATGACCTGGTAACATTCCTCAGCGGAAAGGCTTATGTGAATTACCAGCCGAGGGGCCAGTACATCGGCACAGACCCTTACAGCAAATGGGTAAAACCGTCCTGCGTTCTCGTATGCGAGGACAACTATTCTGACGCCTGCGGCTTCCCTTACGCTTACCAGTCATTGGGTATCGGCAAGCTAGTGGGAACTCCTGTAGCAGGAACAATGACTGCCGTATGGTGGGAAACACAGATCAATGGCAATATCGTGTTCGGCATCCCTCAGGTCGGCTCCTGGTGCATAAAGGAAGGCCATTACAACGAGAATCATCAGGTGGAGCCTGACATCCTTGTTTACAATGACCCCGCATCAGTGCTCAGAGGCGAAGACAAACAGCTGGAGACTGCCGTAAAGGAAATGATGAAAACATCTGAAAAATAATCAATATGGAAGACAGAAAAATAGTCATTATCCCTACCTACAATGAAAAGGAGAACATCGAGGCAATCATCCGCAAGGTGTTTTCACTGGAAGGAGGGTACGACATTCTTATCATAGACGACGGCTCTCCTGACGGCACTGCCGCCATCGTGAAGGGCCTGCAGACCGAATTCAGCGAAAGGCTCTTCATGATTGAAAGGAAGGGCAAACAGGGACTGGGGACCGCCTATATCACAGGTTTCAAATGGTCGCTTGCAAACGGATACGACTACACCTTCGAGATGGACGCGGACTTCTCTCATAATCCTGAAGATCTGCCACGACTCTACAAAGCGTGCAAGGACGGAGCAGACCTCGCCATCGGTTCCAGATACTGCGACGGCATCAGCGTAATCAACTGGCCTATAGGCAGAATCATCATGTCCTACTACGCATCTGTATATGTACGCACGGTACTCGGCATGAAAGTCTATGACTGCACTGCCGGATTCAAGTGCTACAGCAATAAAGTATTGAGCACCATTGACCTGGACGATGTAAGAATGAAAGGCTACGGATTCCAGATTGAGATGAAGTACACCACCTACAAGCTTGGATTCAAGATTACTGAAGTTCCTATCATCTTCGTGAACAGGAAGGCGGGCACATCCAAGATGAGCGGCGGCATATTCGGTGAAGCATTCTGGGGAGTCCTCGGGCTCAGGTTCAGGAAAATTCACGCCAAGAAGACTGAATAAGATGAATAAGAACAGAGTACTTCTGACAGGAGCGTCCATTGTCACGGCAGAAAAAGCCGGACAAGGGGCGGCGCTCCTGATTGATGGAGAGACAATCGCAGGAGTCTGGTTCTTCGATGAAGACGGACTCGCAGAATATGAAAGCGAAAAGGTCAGCCCGGAGACTCTTCAGAGCAGGGTCAATGCAGATGTCACACGGGATTTGAGCGGAAAGCTCCTGATGGCCGGGGCCATCGATGCACATGTGCACTTCCGTGAACCTGGAATGACGCAGAAAGCAGACATGACGACAGAATCCAGAGCAGCCCTGCTTGGAGGTGTCACATCATTCATAGACATGCCGAACACAGTTCCTGCGACTGTCAGCCTGCAAGAACTGGAAAAGAAATGCAGCCTCGCAGAAGGACGCTGCCATGCAAACTGGGGCTTTCATATAGGAGCAGACAATGTCAATGCAGACAATATCAAGGAATATCTGGAACGCTGCCATGACAGCAGGGCATTCGCAAGCGTAAAGGTATTTATGGGCTCATCCACAGGCAATATGCTTGTGGACAGACAGGAAACCCTCGACAAACTGTTCAGCATAAGCGGCTCACGCTTTTTCATTCACAGTGAAGACGAAGCCATCATAAAGGCGAATCTTGCCGATGCCAAGCAGAAATTCGGCGAAAATATCCCGATGAGAGAGCACGAGAACATCCGCAGCAGACAGGCCTGCATACGCAGCACAATCAAGGCATTGGAACTGGCGATGGAGCACGGTACAGCTCTTCATATCTGCCATGTCTCCACAGCAGAAGAAGTCGAAATGATACGCGCGGCCAAGCAATACAATCCTGAGATAACAGCCGAGACATCAGCCAATTACCTCTGGTTCTGCGACGAGGATTACGACAGGCTTGGAAGCCGTGTCAAATGCAATCCGGCAATAAAGACCGCCACGGACAGGGCTGCATTGCGCAATGCATTGAAAGACGGTGTGATAGACACGATCGGCTCAGACCACGCTCCACACCTGAAGGAAGAAAAGGCGAGGCCATATCTCACCTGCCCGTCAGGAATGCCTTCCATACAGCAGGAAGTCGCCGTGCTGCTCACCGTTGCTGATGATGAGCAGATTCCATTGACCAGAATAGCGTCAGTACTGTCCGAAAAGATTTCAGACATGCTGGGAATCGTAGGCAGAGGAAAGATTCAGACAGGGTACAAGGCTGACCTGATCATCATTGATCCGAAAAAGGAATTTACAGTCGGCGGCAGCGACGAAGGCAATGCCGGACTCGCTTACAAATGCGGCTGGTCCCCTTATGAAGGCTGCAGACTTAAAGGCACGGTGGAGGACGTGTATCTGAACGGAACATTAACTGTTCAGGACGGCCACCTCATCACTGAAACGGCTGCAGGTCAAAGACTTGAATTCAGAAACCGTTAAAGGGATTTCGGCTTGGACTTCGTGTATTGTGAGAATACGACTCCGATGCAAGCCACGAAAATACCGGCCCACTGAAGCGGCGTAAGAAGTTCTTGTCCGAGAATCCAGCCTGCCAATGCCGTGAATACAGGAATCGTGGACAGGAATATGCTGGACTTCGCTACACCGAGATGCTTTATCGTATTGGCCCACAGACCGAAAGCGATGCTTGAGCACAGCACAGCAAGACAGAGAATCGGCTTCCAGACGTCCCACGAAAGATACAGCTCTGCATCGAAGTTTTTCAGGCCAGGGCCTGCGAACAGCGGGAAAAGGAACACCGAACCGATGAGGAACTGATACATCACGATGACTGACGGAGAATAAGAATCTGTCAGATACTTCGTCAATGACGCGTGTCCCACCTCCGCAAGCACGGCGACGACGAGCAGGACAATACCCAAGACGAAGTGCTCACCCATGGACTCAGAGCACAGAGTCACCATCACGATACCGCCCAGGCACACAAGGATGCCGAACATATTGAACAATGAGAATTTCTCATTGAAAATCGCCATTCCTGCAATAACGGAGAAAATCGGGGCGGCAGCGATCAATAGAGAGCTGATGGTCGGCGACTCCGTAAAGCGGATACCGTAAGTTTCGCAGACGAAATAGATGAACGGCTCGAAAAACGCAATGAGGATGAATTTGAGCACATGCTTCTTCTGCATCCGGATATTCTGTCCGGTAGCAAGGTTGAAAACAAGCAGCACCACACCGGCGATACTTATTCTGGCAAATACGATATATTCCACAGGAATGCCGAGAGCAAGCAGAGAGTCACTCCACAAATACGACATTCCCCAAAGCAATATAGCAAGAAGCGAAAGTAGATATACTCCCACCATCCCTGCTTTACCATTCATTGTTCCTTCAGCCATCTTATTACAATTACATTACAAATATAATTGTTTTCAAGTAAATCAAGAACAATCTGAAAGGAAAAATCTATATTTTCTTAATTTTTGTGAAAATTACTGCTGATTATCTTACTAATCTGAGGGATATTCTGCGTCTGTCCAAATCCACGCCAATAACCTTCACGGTAACGTGTTGATGCAGTTTCAATGTGACCTTACCATCTCTTCTGCCCATCTGGGAAACGTGGATCAGACCGTTTTCGTGGACACCCAAATCCACGAAGGCACCGAATGCGGTAATGTTGGTAACAATTCCCGGAACCTCCATTCCGACCTGCAGGTCCTCTATCGAATGTATGTCGTCTGCAAATGAAAACTCCTGCGCCGCCTCACGAGGATCCCGTCCAGGCTTAGCAAGTTCCTTGACAATATCATTGACAGTAGGCAGGCCGAATTCCTTCTCAACATATTTCCCAGGCTCGATCTTGGAACATAGTTCCTGGTTTCCGACAAGCTGCTCAGCAGTGACGCCGAGATCGGAAGCCATTTTCGAGACGATATGATAGCACTCCGGATGCACAGCCGAGTTGTCGAGAGGATTCTCTGCCCCAGGAATACGGAGGAAGCCTGCACATTGTTCAAAAGCTTTTTCCCCGAGACGCGGTACTGACATCAGGTCCTTTCTGGAGCGGAAACCGCCCTTGTCTGAACGGGTCTTGACGATGGCTGAGGCCAATGCCGGACCGATTCCGGACACATAGCTGAGCAGATAACTGCTCGCTGTATTCAGGTTCACACCTACAGTATTCACGCAGCTCTCCACGGTATTGTCCAGTTTCTCCTTCAGAAGAGACTGGTCCACATCATACTGGTACTGCCCCACTCCCAACGATTTGGGGTCAATCTTCACCAACTCCGCGAGCGGGTCCATAAGACGCCTTCCGATGGACACCGCACCTCGCACAGTCACATCCTCATCCGGGAATTCCTCTCTTGCAACATCCGACGCCGAGTAAATGGAAGCCCCGTCCTCGCTGACCACGAACACCTTGCATCCGTCAGGCAGCGGCACACGTTTTATAAAATCTTCAGTCTCACGGCTCGCTGTTCCGTTTCCTATAGCAATCGCCTGGATACCATAGTCTTCCAGCATCGATGATATAGATGTAATAGCCTTGATCTTCTCATTCTGCGGAGGATGAGGATAGATGATTTCGTGATGCAGAAGATTTCCGTGCTCATCCAGACAGACCGTCTTGCATCCGTTACGGAATCCCGGGTCTATCGCCATTGTCCTTTTCTGTCCCACAGGTGCAGCGAGAAGCAACTGGCGCAAGTTTTCTCCGAAAACACGAATAGACTCTTGGTCAGCCTTCAGCTTGAACTCCTTCAGTATTTCACCGGTGATGGACGGTTCTATAAGACGCTTGTAGGCATCATCCACAGCCATACGGATCTGCTGTGCAAGTTCACCTGCAGGATATCTGCGCTCCTGACAGAAGTCATAATATATCTTGTTTCCGCATTTCTCAGGATCAGCGTCGATCTTCACGTTCAGCCATCCCTCCGACTCCCCTCTCAATATCGCCAGAAGCCTGTGAGCCGCAATTCTCGAAAGCGGTTCCGCATAATCGAAATAGTTCTCGAACTTCTGGGACTCAAGATTCTCCTTTCCGGCCTTGGTCACCTTTGACACTACACGCCTTGTACGGAATACCGACCTCATCGCCTCCCTGACCTTGGCTGATTCCGAAAGCCTCTCGGCAATGATATCGCGGGCGCCTGCCAATGCCGCCTCAACATCAGGCACCTTGTCATTGACATACTTGGCAGCATCTGCCTGCAGATTACGGACCTCTACAGCATACATCTTGTCCGCGAGCGGCTCCAGCCCGGCTTCTTTGGCCACAGTGGCACGAGTCCTTCTTTTCGGCCGGTACGGCAGATAAAGGTCCTCAAGTTCATTGGCATTGACACAATTCTCGATCGCGGAGCGCAGCTGGGGCGTCAGCTTGTCCTGAGAATCGATGGTCGCGAGTATCGACTCCTTCCTCTTCTCCATGTCCGAGAAGACTTCGGTCCAATGCTTGATAGACGCAACTTGCTCATCATCAAGGCCTCCGGTCCTTTCCTTACGGTAACGGCTGATGAACGGTATGGTACATCCCTCCTCGAAAAGAGCAGCACAATTTTCCACCTGCCAGTCCTTGACCAGCAACTTTTCTGCTATAAAATCAATGTAAATGGATTTCATCTATGTTATTAATCTTGAGACAATTCTTTCAATTCTTCCCTGTATGCGGAGAATATCTTGGATTTGGAAACGAACCCCACATAAGTCCTGTCCTTCTTCACGACCGGCAGGTTCCAGGCATCCGTATTCTCGAACTTTTTCATCACGCTGTCCATCTTCTCGCCCTCATAGACATAGGCAGGAGAAGACTTCATATAATTATAAACGTGCATCTTATCATAAAGTTCCGTCTGGAACATATCCTTTCTGACATCCTCAAGCGAGACATAACCCTGCAGATGCCCTCGTGAATCTACCACAGGGAAGATATTGCGCGCCGAACTGGAAATCACCTGCACGAATTCGCCGAGCGTAGCATCTATGCATACCGGAGTAAAATTCGTCTCCACCACATCGGAAATCTTCAGAAGCGTAAGCACAGCCTGGTCACTGTCGTGGGTGAGAAGATCACCCGTCATTGCAATTCGCTTCGTATAAATCGAGTATTTCTCGAAGAGACGGATAGTTCCGAACGCTATGGTAGATGTAATGATAAGCGGGATAAAGAGTTCATAACCGCCTGATATTTCGGCAATAAGGAAGATTGCCGTCATCGGGGCCTGCATCACTCCCGCCATCAGTCCAGCCATACCCACCAGCACGAAATTCTGTTCCGGAACCACAAACTCAGTCCCGGCCATCAGAAGATTGGTCACCCTCGCAAGCAGGAAGCCGGCGATTGCGCCCACGAACAATGTCGGACCGAAAGTACCGCCGACACCGCCTCCCGCATTGGTCAATGTCATTGAAAAGACCTTGAGAAAAAGTATCAATGCAAAGAATACAGGGACCAGCCACGGCTTGTGCAGCATGAAAGAAAGTACAGTCTCCCCGTCATAGGAAATAGGCTGGCCGTTCAGGAGCGGACCGAGCGCGTCATAGCCCTCACCGTACAAAGGCGGGAACAGGAAAATGAGAAGTCCAAGACCAATGGCGCAGAACGCCCATTTGACATAAGGATTCTTCATTTTTCCCAACCTGTCCTCGAGTTTCAGCGTGGTTCTGAGGAAATACAATGAACAAAGTCCGCAGAAAAAGCCGAGGAGCACATAGAACGGGACGTTATGGATTTCAAACGGGGTCAATGTGCACTCGAACGGAAGGCTGTCGCCAAGAAATATATATGACACCATCGTGGCCGAGACCGTAGAAAGCAGCAGCGGCATCATTGACGTCATGGATATATTGAAAAGGAGAATTTCCAATGTGAAGAGCACACCGGCAAGCGGCGCCTTGAAAATTCCGGCCACTGCACCGGCCGCACCGCATCCCAGCAATATGGTAATGTTCCTGTAGGACATCCCCATATACCGCGCGAAGTTCGAGCCGATCGCCGCGCCTGTATATACGATAGGAGCTTCCGCACCGACAGAGCCTCCGAAGCCGATGGTCAATGAACTGGTCAATATGGATGACCACATATTATGGGGTCTGATCCTGGACTCGTTCTTGGATACGGCCACCAGCACCTTGGTCACTCCATGACCGATATTGTCCTTGATCACAAGACGCAATATGAGAAGCGACAGGAGCATTCCGACTCCAGGATAAACCAAGTACAGGAAATTGTCCCCGGCACTGTCAAACCAGCTGGTCAGGCCACGATGAATGGCCCTGACGAGAGTTTCAAGCAGCACAGCGGCCAAACCGCTGCTTATACCCACGACAAGCGACAACAGAAGAAGCTTGTTCTTTTCGGGCAAGCCTCTCAAAAAAAGTTTAAGTTCTGTCAGCCATTTCATCATCAGTACAAACTTACACAAAAGCGATGACAAAAAAAACCGGAAACGAAGAATTCGTTCCCGGCATAACTCTCATTGTACTTTTCCTAAGCATCAGACGCATCATCATCACTGGAAGAATACTGGGAGATATTGTCATCCGGCAGTGTCTCACCTCCTGCTGTATCAGGAGCCGTGGTATCTCCATCCTCTGAGGCATCTTCCTCAAGCCATTTCTCGATGTCGTCAGGATTGTCAGTCTTGATCTTGATCTTCACAAGATAGATAGCATCCGGAACTTCGACAGTCACAGCATAGAAGCATGTGCCGTCCGGCTTGTCATACTTTATCAGGTCAGGCAGATAGTCACTGAAACCCTTCGGATACTTCTCTACAAACGCTGCCGCAAGCTCCTTGGACATCTTCTCGTAGCTCACAACCGCTCTCTTTTTCTGATTAGTCGCCATATTATTTGTACCGTTACTTTTTATATAGTCTTTCTTTCTTCTTATTTCGCGATGCAATAATAGGACAATTTTTTCTAATACAAATATGTTATCTTACTTTTTTTTGAAGAAAAATGATTTTTGCATCTTTTTCTTGTCAGGATTGCGCTCCACGAAGACCGGTTTCATCGTTCTCGGGTCCAGTCCTGAA
>OIWU01002913.1_pt1 | contig 13792 bp, 12 predicted proteins | sample 1587711 | NCBI WGS metagenome assembly OIWU01 (sample SAMEA3888909, study PRJEB22519) | human gut metagenome | biome: human gut; feature: human-associated habitat; material: faeces | place: Denmark | collected 2010 | reverse complement strand
ACCTACTACTTCATCGCGGCCTTTATCTCCATCGATGCGGTCATCGGCAAGATCTACCCCGTGTTCGGCATCTGCCTCATCATCATGGCCATCGGTGTCATCTTTGGCATCTTCACCAACCCTGCCTATACCATCCCCGAGATCTGGGATCACTTCGGCAGCATGCACCCGTCGGGCACGCCCATCTGGAGCTTCATGTTCATCACGGTTGCCTGCGGCGCGATCTCCGGCTTCCACTCCACCCAGTCGCCTCTGATGGCCCGCTGTATGAAGAGTGAGAAGCAGGGCCACTTTGTGTTCTACGGTGCCATGGTCTGCGAGGGTGTCATTGCCCTGATCTGGGCCGCTGCAGGCTGCTCTCTGTACGAGGTCACCGATGGCCTGAACACCGGTCTGGCCCAGGCACTGGCAATGGGTCAGTCCAAGGCCATCTATGATGTCTGCTCCAAGACCATGGGCGGCGTGGGCATCGCACTGGCCATGATCGGCGTGGTCGTCTGCCCCATCACCTCCGGCGATACCGCCTTCCGTTCTGCCCGCCTGACCTTGGCCGACTGGTTCAAGATCGATCAGGACAGCTACGGCAACCGCCTGAAGCTCTGCATCCCCGTGCTGGGCGTGGGCGCTTTCCTGGGCATCGGCAATGCACTGGGCTTCATCAACTACACCGTGATCTGGCGCTACTTCAGCTGGACCAACCAGACCCTGGCAATGATCGTGCTGTGGGCTGCTTCCATGTACCTGTTCAAGGAGAAGAAGAACTACTGGATCACCGCTGTTCCCGCTACCTTTATGAGCGCTGTGTCCTGCACCTACTTCGTGCTGGCTCCCGAGTGCCTGGGCAAGATGATCAACACCTATGCAGACGGCAAGCTGGTGGCTTACAATACCGCCGTTGCTTACCCCATCGGCATCGTCTTTGCCATTGCAATGCTGGCCATCTTCATCTATGCCACCAAGAAGCACACCGCTTCTCAGAAGGCATAAGGCTTTGACCGCACTGCTCAACTGAACCATCTGCGCCCGCCGCTGCCCGACCAAACAGCGGCGGGCGCTGTTGTTTTTGCAGCGCAGAAAGTTTGGGAAAAAGCACAAACCTTTTTGGCAAATCTTAGCGGCCAAAGGGGTTGCATTTGCACCGGTAAGGTGCGAAAATAGAAGCAAATCTAAGCAAAGAAGGGAACGACCCATGATTTTCAGACCCGCACAACTGGGCATGGCAAAACTGGACCGGCTGGAGCTGGAGGCAGACAAAAAAGCCTGCCGCAAGATCGGCCCCTGTGGTGTCGGCAAAAAGGCCCTGTACCTCAACAGCTTTTACATCGACCGCCGCTATTATCTGCCCTATGGCAGCATCTCCCGCGTGTTCAAGCGGGTGGCCATGAGTTCCGGCGGCTTTACCGGCAAGGGGATGTTTGCCTCCATGGCCTACCTTGTGGTGGAGTACGACGGCGGCAAGCAGAAGCAGTGCAATTTCAAGGATGAACGGGACGTGGACAAGCTGCTGGAGGTGCTGGCCAAAGAGCAGCCGCAGATCCCGCTGCTGAGCGAAGCCGGTGAGCAGGCCCTGCAGAAAAAGGAGGCCGAAAAGGCCGCCCGCAAGCTGCCGGAGCTGACCGACGAGGCAAAGCACAGCGTGACGGTGCTGCGCAAGGCCAAAGAATATCTGGAGGAAAAGCCGGAGCTGGCCGAAGAGCTGAGCGCCGCCGAGCGCCGCAAGCGCGCCCAGCTGCAGAGCAAGCCAGTGTACCGCTATGTGGCGCTGGCCATCTTCGTGTTCGGCATCGTGTCGGCGGCCTACGGCCTGTATGCGGTGACGAACCATGTAGGCAACTACGGCATCTACTTTGCCTTGTTTGGCTTTGCGGCCATCTTCCTGTTCTCCAGCTACAACATGCTGCCCACGGCCCGCAACAACAACAATGCCATCATGAAGCGTGCCGACAAGGCGGAAGCGGCCATGGCGGAGTATGTAAAGCACTACCCCAATGGTGCTTTCCCGGTGCCCAGCTGCTACGCCCATCCCATCGTGCTCAAGCAGATGACCGACGCCATTGAAGAGGGCCGTGCCGTGACCGTGCCCGAAGCACTGGACGCCGTGGAAGCTCGCCTGAAATCCCTGAATGCGGACGTGCAGGTGGAGCAGGAGGAATACGACGAGGTGGTGGTCATCAAGGCCATGTTCCTGAACCACGACTATCAGTGAAATCTTTTAAGGGACGGCTGCATGGTTGATGCGGCCGTCCTTTTTGTTGGGGCTAACTTCTTGCGCGGCCGACAGCGGCGGCCTATAATAAAAACAGGAATGCAAATTACCCCGGATGGAGGAAACCGCTATGGATATGGTCACCCTTGGCAGCACCGGCATCACGGTGAACAAAAACGGCTTCGGCGCACTGCCGATCCAGCGCATCTCGCAGGAGGATGCGGTCTATCTGGCCCGCAAGGCCTACCGGGCGGGCATCCGCTTTTTTGATACCGCCCGCGCCTACACCGACAGCGAGGTCAAGCTGGGCGAGGCCTTTGACGGCATCCGCACGGAGGTGTACATCGCCACCAAGACGGCGGCGCAGAATGCAGAGGACTTCTGGAAGGACCTGCACACTTCCCTGACCAATCTGCGCACCGATTACATCGACCTGTATCAGTTCCACAACCCGGCCTTCTGCCCGAAGCCCGGTGACGGCAGCGGCCTGTACGAGGCCATGCAGGAGGCCAAAGCCAAGGGCATGATCCGGCACATCGGCATCACGAACCATCGGCTGGCGGTGGCCCACGAGGCCATTGACAGCGGCCTGTATGAGACGCTGCAGTTCCCGTTCAGCTACATTTCCGGTGAGCAGGAGCTGGAACTGGTCAACAAGTGTAAGGCCGCCAACATGGGCTTTATCGCCATGAAGGGCCTTTCCGGCGGGCTCATCACCAACAGTGCCGCCGCCTACGCCTTTGAGGCCCAGTACGACGGGGTGCTGCCCATCTGGGGCGTGCAGCGGGAAAAGGAGCTGGACGAGTTCCTCTCCTACATCGACAACCCGCCCCGCATGACCGGAGAGATCAAGGCGGTCATCGACCATGACCGCGCTGAGCTGTGCGGCGAGTTCTGCCGGGGCTGCGGTTACTGCATGCCCTGCCCGGCGGGCATTGAGATCAACAACTGTGCCCGCATGAGCCTGCTGCTGCGGCGCTCGCCCTCGGCCGAGCACCTGAGCCCGGCGGGTCAGGCCAAAATGAAAAAGATCGAGGGCTGCCTGCACTGCAACCGGTGCAAGGCAAAATGTCCCTACGGTCTGGATACGCCCGCTCTGCTGGCCCGCAATTACGAGGACTACAAGCGGGTCCTGGCCGGAGAAGTAAAAGTATAAGGCAAGCAAAAAGCGCCCCGTGTGAAACTTCACACGGGGCGCTCTGCGTTTGATGCGGTCAGGCCGCCTGCGGCTCTTTGAAGAGAGCCATGGACTGCTTGTAGCAGTGCACAAAGTACAGGATCTCGGCAAAGGCGGTCAGGGTCCAGCTGCAGGGGTACAGCAGGTACAGCGCCGGGATAGTGTGGAAGTGGGCAAAGATGGTGTACACCCAGATCACACGGAACACGCAGGAGCCCATCACCACGATGATGGTGGGCACCACGGTCTTGCCCAGCCCGCGGGAGGCGGCAATGGTGCAGTCCATGAAGGCGGAGATGCAGTAGGCAAAGGCCATCACGGCCACGCGCTTCATACCGGCGTCGATGACAGCGCTCTCGGTGGTGAACAGCGCCAGAAAGGTGCGGCCGAAGAAGAACAGGGCACTGCCCAGTGCAAGCCCCACGCCGAAGGAGTAGCCCAGACTGATGAAGTAGCTTTTCTTGACGCGGTCGGGCTTGCCGGCACCGTAGTTCTGGCTCATGAAGCTGGCGCAGGCCATGTAGAAGGCGGCCATGCAGTCGTAGATCATGTTGTCGGCGTTGGCGGCAGCGCTGTTGCCCTTGACCATGAGGGAGTCAAAGGAGTTGACGCCGGCCTGGATGAACAGGTTGGCGATGGCAAAAATGGCGTTCTGGAACCCGGCAGGCACCCCCAGGGCCAGAATGCTCTTGGTGGTGGCAGGGTCCAGGTGCAGCTGGTGTACATCCAGCGCGTAGCAGTCCTGTGCGCGGGTCAGTGCCCGCAGGATCAGCGCGGCCGAGACGCACTGGGAGATGGCACTGGCCAGCGCCACGCCCACCACGCTCAGGCGGCAGACGATGACGAAGAACAGGTTCAGCACGATGTTCAGCGCGCCCGCAAGGGACAGATAGATCAGGGGCTTTTTGGTGTCGCCGATGGAGCTGAACACCGCATTGCCGAAGTTGTACAGTGCCAGCGCCGGCATGCCCAGAAAATACACCCGCAGGTACAGGATGGCACCGGGCAGCAGGTCGTCCTTGGTGTTGAGCAGCCGCAGCATGAAGGGCGAACCCAGCAGGCCGATGAACAGCAGCGCCACACCGGCGATCAGGCTGACGATGGCGGCCGAGTGCACCGTCTTTTGCACATCGGCGGTGTGCCGGGCCCCGTAAAAGCGTGCCACCAGCACGTTGATGCCGTTGCTCAGGCCGATAAGGAAACCGGTGAACAGGGTGACCAGAATGCTGGTGGAGCCCACGGCACCCAGCGCCGTGGACCCGGCGAACCGGCCCACGACGGCCACGTCCGACATGTTGAACAGTACCTGCAGCAGGTTGGACAGGGCCAGCGGCAGGCTGACCAGCAAAATCTGCTTGGCCAGAGGGCCTTCCGTCAGGGTTTTGGTGGTTGATTCCATAGTCTCTTTTTCCTTTTCCGCTTCCAGACACCGTGCCCGCGCACACCGGGGCACAAGCTCTATTATAAAGCCCGGCGGCGCTTTTGCAAGATGAAAAATACAGAAAAACAAAAAGAGGCTGCCGCACAGCGCACTGTGCAGCAGCCCCGGGCTCAGCCCAGGTCCTCGTCGCCGCAGCCGATGATCTGTTGTACCGTAAACAATTCCATGGTGGTCCTCCTTGTCCGTGTGATGCTGGCTTTATTATGACAAAAGGAAGGATGGAAAAACAGGGCGAACATTTCTGTTTGCATTTTTTGCGCGGCTGTGCTATACTACTCTATACTGATGAATGTATCAGCCCTCGTGCGATCGTAGCTCAGCTGGATAGAGCGTTCGGCTCCGACCCGGAAGGCCAGAGGTTCGAATCCTCCCGGTCGCACCAAAAAGGCTGCTGCACAAGGGTAATTTCCCGTGCAGCAGTCTTTTTCTTTTCTGATGAAATCTCAATTGTAAAATACCCAGCAGCCCCGGTGGTGAACTGCACCCCATTTGTTAGACAGTATGATATACTATCCAACAAGTGGGATGTTTTGCTATGCCAAAAGGAGTACCAAACAAACGATATACGCCAGAATTCAAAAAACTGGTGATTGAAAAAGAAATTAAGTTACAGCGAAGCCTGTCGTAGACTTGAGGTAAACAGCGGAGATCAGATCAAATCATGGGAGCGAATCTATCCGGAGGAAGGGCCGGAAGGCTTTGCCGTCGAACGGCCCGGCCTTGGCCCCCAGCTTTGCCTGCAGCTGCTGCCACACGATATTTGATGGCTTATTTTTACAGCGGTACACCCTGCCCGGCAGCCCGTAGCTGTGCCCGGCAGGGCATACTGCAGCTATTCTATAAAAATAATAAGGCATTTTGTGACAAATGGCCATAGATAAATATGAAAAAAACAAATTTTCGCGGCTTTTCACCCCCGTCGGGCATCTGCCTTTTTTCATGCCGTTTTTCTCTGCGCCCTGTGCCGGAATGTAAAATACATGTCAAGTCATATCATTCCGCTTCACAGAATGGTATAATATCCATGCGCTGATTTTTGCAAACGCATCACGCCTTTGTTTTAGGCCGAAAGGAATTGTTATGCTTCGTTTTCCCCTGCCAAAAAAACGGCTCTCCTCGTTTCAGGTGATCATTGCGGGGTTTGCCGCTGTTGATTTTTTGGGCGCACTGCTTCTGGTGCTGCCCATTTCTACCCGGGCGCGCTGCCTTACGCCGTTTTCCGAGGCACTGTTCACCTCCACCTCGGCCCTGTGCGTGACCGGCCTTGCCGTGCAGGACACCGGCAGCTACTGGTCCGCCTTTGGGCAGTGCGTGATCCTGCTGCTGATCCAGATCGGCGGCTTGGGCGTGATCACCATTGCCGCCGCCTTTGCGCTTTTGTCCGGCCGAAGGATCTCGCTGATGCAGCGCAGCACCCTGCAGGAAGCCTCCGGCGCGCCGCAGGTGGGCGGCATTGTGCGCCTTACCGGCTTTATCCTGCGCGCCACCCTGTTTTTTGAGCTGGCGGGCGCAGTGCTGCTTTTGCCGGTGTTCTGTGCCGATTTTGGGCCAAAAGGCATTTTTTACGCCGTGTTTCACTCGATTTCAGCTTTCTGCAACGCCGGGTTTGATCTGCTGGGCACCGCCGATGCCCGCTTTGTTTCGCTTACCCGGTATGCCCATCACCCCTATGTGGTGCTGGTGATCACGGCGCTGATCATCTGCGGTTCGCTGGGCTTTCTCACCTGGGAGGATATCCGGGTGCATCGGCTGCATCTGCACCGCTACCGGATGCAAAGCAAGGTGATTCTGGCGGTCAACGCGCTGCTGCTGGTGCTGCCCGCCTTGTACTTTTTCTGCTTTGAATTTACGGCAGGCCCCGTGCAAAGCCGCGCGCTGCTTTCCTGGTTTCAGGCGGTAACGCCCCGCACCGCCGGGTTCAACACTGCCGATCTTGCCGCCATGCGCTCGCCATCCCAGGCGCTGATGGTGGCGCTGATGCTTTTGGGCGGTGCGCCGGGCTCCACGGCAGGCGGCATGAAGATCACCACGCTGGCGGTTCTTTTAGCCAATATGCTGGCCACCTTCCGCCGCCGCGAGGATGCCGAATTCTTTGGGCGGCGCATGGACACTTCCGCCGTGAAAAACGCCGCCACCATTGCCGAAATGTATATGCTGGTGTTCTTTTTAGGCTCTCTTGCCATTGCAACCGCCGAGGGGCTGCCCATGTCGGTGTGTATGTTTGAAACCGCTTCTGCCGTGGCCACGGTGGGCCTTACCTTGGGCATCACGCCGCAGCTGGGGCTGTTTTCGCAGTGCATTCTGATCGTATTGATGTTCTGGGGGCGCGTGGGCGCACTCACGCTGATTTACGCCGCCTTTGGCCGCACTCCGGCCCATTCGCGCCTGCCGCAGGAAAAAATCGCCGTTGGGTAAAGCCATGGGGCCGCCCGGCTGCAAGTTTTGTTTTTGCCTGTTTTTTACCTATATAAAAAGGAGCTTTCCATGAAATCTGTTCTTTTGATCGGTTTGGGCCGCTTTGGCCGCCACATTGCACAGCAGCTGAACGAGCTGGGCCATCAGGTGATGGCCGTTGACTCCAACGAGGAGCGGGTGAATCAGGTGCTTTCGTTTGTCACCAACGCCCAGATCGGCGACAGTACCAACGCCGACTTTCTGCGCTCTCTCGGCATTCGCAATTTTGATGTGTGCCTCGTTACCATCGGCAGCAATTTTCAGAACTCTCTGGAAACCACCTCGCTTCTCAAAGAGCTGGGGGCCAAATTTGTGGTTTCCCGCGCCGAGCGCGATGTGCAGGCCAAATTTTTGCTGCGCAACGGGGCCGACGAGGTGGTGTATCCCGAAAAGCAGCTGGCCAGGTGGGCTGCCATCCGCTATAGCTCGGAGCATATTCTGGACTATATTGAGCTGCAGGATGATCACGCCATTATGGAGGTGACCATTCCGCCTGAATGGGCCGGGCGCAGCATCAGCGAGCTGAACATCCGCAAGCGCTATCATATCAACATTCTGGCGCTCAAGCGCGGCGGCAAGCTGGATATGAGCATCACGCCCGACACGGTGCTGAGCAGCGAGGAAACCATGCTGGTGCTGGGCGAATATGCCTCGATCCGAAAATGCTTTTGGCTGTAATAGGCCGTGAACTATCGTTTTATCTTCCGTGCAGGGTGTTATTTTCCCTGCACGGTTTTTTATTTGGCCCCTGCCGCGCGCCGGGTTTTTCCAGTTTTTTCCACACATCTTACACAAGTTCTTCAGCATCTTTTCAATTTTTGTTCTTAGAATTTTCTTTGTAATTGAGGAGGTGCGAAAAAACATGATCGCAGTTGAACATTTAACCAAGCGATACGGCTCTTTCACAGCGGTAGACGATATTTCGTTCACCCTTGAGCAGGGCCATATCTATGGTTTTCTGGGCCCCAACGGCGCGGGCAAATCCACGACCATGAACATGATGACGGGCTGCCTTGCCGCCACCGCGGGCAGCGTGACCATTGACGGGCTGGATATCTTTGAGCAGGCCCGCGAGGCCAAAAAACTGCTGGGCTATCTGCCCGAGATCCCGCCGCTGTATCCCGAGCAAACGCCCGAGGAATACCTGCGCTTTGTGGCCGAGGCCAAGGGCCTGCCCAAGGCGCAGATCGATGCCCAGGTGGCCAAGGCCCTGGCCGAGACCCGCCTTGAGCCCATGGCGAACCGCCTGATCCGCCATCTTTCCAAGGGCTACCGCCAGCGTGTGGGCATTGCCCAGGCCCTTTTGGGTGACCCCCACTACATTATTTTAGACGAGCCCACCGTGGGCTTGGACCCTTTGCAGATCATTGAGATCCGCGATCTGATCCACGAGCTGGGGCAAACCCACACGGTCATTTTAAGCTCGCACATTCTCAGCGAGGTGCAGGCCATCTGCGAAAGCGTGCTGATCATTGCGCACGGCAAGCTGGTGGCCTTTGACACCCCGCAGAATCTGGAAAACCGCCTTACCAGCGGCGGCCGCCTGACCCTGAGCGCCGATTGCTCTGCCGAGGCGCTGCACCGCATTCTGGCCGCCGTGCCCGCCGTTTGCGATTGCAGGCTTCTGACAGCCGAGGAGGGCCGCTGCAAGGCACAGCTGGAGATCACCGGCGATGCCGCCGAGGCCTGCAAGGCGCTGTTTTTTGCGTTTGCCAAGGCCGAAATCGCCATTTTGCAGCTTACGCCCGAAAAGGCCGATCTGGAAAATATCTTTATCGAGCTGACCGATGCCCAGCCCGATGGAAAGGAGCCCCGCCATGAAAGCGATCTTTAAGCATGAGCTCAGCCTGTATTCACACGGCCTTCTGGCCTATGTGTTCGGGGCATTTTTGCTGGAGTTCATCGGCCTTGGTGCCATGCTGTACAACATCAACCGCGCCGTGGCCAATTTTGAATATGCGCTGGGCAGCTTTTGCATCGGCTTTATTGCGCTGGTGCCCCTGCTCACCATGCGCGTGGTGGCCGAAGAGAAAAAGCAAAAAACCGACCAGCTGCTTTCGCTGCTGCCCATCACCAGCACCGACATTGTGCTGGGCAAATATTTTGCCATGGCCCTTGTGTTTATTGCGCCCATGCTGGTGGCCTGCGTGTATCCGTTTATCTTTTCCCTGTACGGCGATGTGTATCTGCCCAGCGCCTACGGCGCGCTGATCGCGTTTGTCTTTTTGGGGCTGGCGCTCATTTCCATTGGTATGTTCATTTCCTCGCTCACCGAGTCGCAGGGCATGGCCGCCGGGCTTTGCGTGGCCGCCATGCTGCTGTGCTACTACGCTTCCTCGCTGGCCGATCAGATCTCGGGCAAATTTGTGAATGTAGTGGTGCTTTTGGTGCTGGGGGGCCTTTTGGCCCTGCTGGTGAATAAGCTCACGGCCTCGGGCCTTGCGGGCGGCACGGTTTTTGCGCTGTGCGCCGCCGGTGTGGCCGCTGTGGGCATTGCAAAGCCCAGCCTTCTGGAAAGCGCCGTGCCCACTCTGATGAAAACACTTTCCCCCTTCGAGCGCTTTTACACCTTTGTGAACGGCGTGTTCGATGTTACCGGCATTGTGTATTATATCAGCGTTGCCGTGTTCTTTTTGTTCTTGTGTGTGCAGTGCTGGGAGAAAAAGAGGTATAACGGATGAAAAACTTACAAACCAAATGGCGGCAGCTGCTGGCAGGCAGCCGCCAGGCGCTTACCACCCGCACAGCCCGGGTGGGCGGCTACAGTTTTTTGCTGGGGCTGATCGTTCTGGCCATTTTAGTGGCCGTGAATGTGCTGGCGGGGGCATTGCCCAGCCGGTTTACGCAGTTTGATATTTCCGCTGCGCAGCTGTATTCGCTTACCAGCGACACCAAGGTGGTGGCCACCAATCTGGATGAGGATGTGACCATTTACTGGATCACTCAGGCAGGCAAAGAGGATACCGTGATCCAGAAGCTGCTGGACCGTTATTCCGATCTGACCGATCATATCACGGTGGTGAAAAAAGATCCCGACACCTACCCCACCTTTGCCAAGCAGTATACCGATGAAACTGTGCAGAACAACTCTCTGGTGGTGGAGTGCGGCTCCAAAAGCCGCTATATCGGCTATGATTCCATTTATAACACGGACATGAGCGCCTATTACTCCACCGGTTCGGTTTCGCGCAGCTTTGACGGCGAGGGGCAGATCACCTCGGCCATCGACTATGTGACCACCGAAACGCTGCCCCAGGTGTATTTGCTGAGCGGCCACGGCGAGGCCGCACTTTCGGATGCCTTTTCCGGCCAGCTGGAGCGCGCCAACTATGAAACCGTGAGCGATTTTTCGCTTTTGAATGTGGATGCCGTGCCCGAGGATTGCTCGGCGCTGATCATCAACGCCCCCACCAGCGATATTTCTGACGAAGAGCTTTCGCTGCTGCGCAGCTATATTTCCGGCGGCGGCAAGGTGCTGGTGTTCTCGGGCCCGCAGCAAAGCGGCACGCTGACCAATTTAACGGCCCTGCTTTCGGATTACGGTGTAAGCGCCGCCGAGGGCATTGTGGTGGACCCTGACCGCGAGCATTACGCCTTTACCGAGCCGTATGTGCTGATGCCGGACATTGGCGAGAGTGACATCACCGCCCCCCTCACCGAGGGGGCCTATCATGTGATCGTGCCCATTGCCGCCGGCCTTACGCTGAGCGAAGGCAGCACGGCCACCGCCCTGCTTACCACCTCGGATTCCGCCTTCTCCAAGCTTTCCGGCTATGCCATGACCAGTTACGACCGCGAGGACGGCGACCCCGCCGGCCCCTTCACGCTGGCGGTTTCGGCCGAAAGCGCCCAGGGCGGCAAGCTGGTGTGGGTGGCCAGCGATTACCTGCTGGACGATCTGTACAACTCGTATTCCTCGGGGGCCAACATGGATCTTGCCATGAACAGCCTTTCCTGGATGATCGGCCAGGCCGATTCCGTAAGCATTCGCTCCAAATCGCTGGACAGCACCTATCTTACCATCAGCTCTTCTTCCGCTGCATGGCTGAAGGTGTGCATGATCGGCATTGTGCCCCTTGCCTTCTTGCTGCTGGGCATTGACGAAGTGATCCGCAGGAGGAAAATGGTATGAAACGACAAAAAAATCTTTTGATTCTTGTGGGGGTGCTGGCCGCCCTGTGCGCAGGCATTGCCGCCGTTAAGGGCGTGCAGAAGCACATTGACAAGGTTTCCACCGTGAGCGAGGATATCCTCAGCATCGACCCGGACGCCCTCACCTCCATCCGCTGGACGGTGGGCGGAAAATCCCTCACCTTCGCAAATTCGGATTCCGGCTGGCAGCAGCAGGATGACGATGCCTTCCCGGTGGATCAGGACAAGATCAGCAGCCTGCTGGATCATTTTGCCCCGCTTACCGCCAGCTTTGTGATCCACGATGTGACCGATTACAGCCAGTACGGGCTGGATAAGCCCACCGGCACCGTGACATTTTCCACCGCGGACGGCGACACCACCCTGAGCATGGGCAGCTTTTCTTCCATGGATGAAAAGCGCTATGTGATGCTGGAAAAAGGCACGGTGTATCTGGTGGACGATGATGTGGAGCAGGCGCTTTCCACCGATCACGATGCTTTTCTGAAAACCGACAGTGTGCCGGAGTATACAAAGATCACCAGGATCAGCCGCACGGGCGAAAACGCCTTCTCGGCGGATTATCTGCCCGGGGAAACGCATTCCTACACCACGGACTACCATTATTACACCGACGACGGCAGCTACACGGCACTTTCGGATGATAAGATCGACACCTTTGTGACCCGCTTAAAAAATCTGGACTGGAGCGACTACGCCACCTACACGGCCTCTGACTCCTCGCTGGGCGACTACGGCCTTTCCAGCCCCGAGGCCAGCTTTGCCATCGGCTATGAAACCGATGACGGCAGCGGCAGCTTTACCGTGAGCTTCGGCAAGGTGGGCGAGGATGGCTATTATTGCCGCATGAACGATTCCGCCATTGTGTGCAAGGTTTCCGAGTCGGACTATACCAGTCTGGCCGGCACCAACGCCAACACCCTGCGCCCGGCGGCCCTGCTTTCGCTGGATTGGGACAAGGTGACCGCGCTGGATTTCTCTGTGGACGATGTGACCTGCGCTGTTTCCCACAAGGGCAGCAAGTTCCTGTATAACGATGAGGAAACAGATTTTGAGGCGGTAAAGAGCGCCGTAAACGCCCTGAATGTGAGCAGCTACAACAGCGAAGCCCCCACCCAGAAGCAGGAGATGGAATTCACGATCTCGCTGGATAACACCGACTATCCCACTCTCACCGTTTCGGTGTACCGCTATGACGGCGAAAACTGTCTGGTGCAGCTGAACGGCGAAACCCAGGGCCTTGTTTCCCGCAGTCAGATCAGCACCCTGCGCGAGGCCGTAACGGCCATTGCCCTTGGCAAGGCCGACAGCGCCGACAGCGCTGCCCAGTAAGCGCCGCACCAAAAGAGCCCTGATCAAAAACAAAAAGCCCCCGGATGCTTTTTCCGCCGCAAGGCAGATGGCAAAGCACCCGGGGGCTTTGTATATAAGCTTAAAAACGATCTGTCGGCTTAGTTAGGGCAATACCGCATCATTCTAAGTGCCGATGCGGAGAGCGGGGTGCGGCAGATGCTAAGCCAAAAGCGCAGACAATACTTTGTGTATTATCGAGCATTTTGGCAACGCAGATGCCGTGTCGCAGCCGCCGGAGCGGTGCTTAAGCCGTAAGGCGGGAATTGTGCGGTGGTGCCTTAAACGATCAATCCACAACTTCCACGGTTTTCATCACCACGGGCACACGGGGACGGTCGCTCCAATCGGTGGGGGTGGCGGCGATCTCGTCCACCACTTCCATGCCGCTGGTCACATGGCCAAAGGCGGCATACTGGCCGTCCAGATAGGGGGCGTCGGCGTGCATGATAAAGAACTGGCTGCCGGCGCTGTCGGGGTTCTGCGCGCGGGCCATGCTGATCACGCCGCGGGTGTGCTTGATGGGGTTATCCACACCGTTTGCGCGGAATTCGCCCTTGATCTCCCAGCCGGGGCCGCCCATGCCGGTGCCCTGAGGGTCACCGCCCTGCACCATAAAGCCGGGAATGATGCGGTGGAAGGTGAGGCCGTTATAAAAGCCCTGCTTGGCCAGCTTTTCAAAGTTTGCCACGGTGATGGGGGCTGCGGCGGCATCCAGCTGCAGCTCGATCACCTTGCCGTTTTCCATAGTAATACGGATCATGTTATGAATCTCCTTTAATTGCGCTTGCAGGCCCTGCACGCGCCGGGCCTTATGGCAGTAATTTTATTTTATTGTAGCCCATCTTGGTGCAAAGCACAAGAGAACATTTGTGCAAAATCATTTTTTCCTGCCGCAGCTCCGCAAAAGGCAGGGCCGGCGAAAAAAATCAGCGCCATTTCACGGTCACGCCGCAGGGGGCGGGGCTTGGCTCCGCCCGCATTTGCCGCACCCGAAAACCTCAAAATATCC
>OIWU01002905.1_pt1 | contig 13823 bp, 8 predicted proteins | sample 1587711 | NCBI WGS metagenome assembly OIWU01 (sample SAMEA3888909, study PRJEB22519) | human gut metagenome | biome: human gut; feature: human-associated habitat; material: faeces | place: Denmark | collected 2010 | reverse complement strand
GCAACTCCCCAGAACGCCCCGTTCCTGCCGTTTTCGGGGTCTTCATTGATGACCGGCGCCTGCCATCATTTATGACCCGTGTTGGTCTTAATAGAAGACCCGAGCAAGGCACAAAAGGCTGTTCTTTCGATTGCCGGTGCAAAGGTACGAAGATTTTCGGTAACCGCCAAATTTAGGCATGTGATAAGGAGCGATTTTCAGCAACTTACGATTTGAAAGTTAGTTATGAAGAATAAATTCTATGTTTTATGGGGCGCATCTCTATGTTTTAGCGGCATAGAAAACTATGTATTATGATATAAATCAGCATGTTACAAAGTAATACCCGATTACGGGGAAACGTGTTCAGTATTCAGTATTCAGTTTTTTTCGCGATAGTTACCCATTTTGTGGTTACAAATTGTAAGTAATTATTTTATATTATATATTATATATATATAATAATATATAATATACCTTCTATGTAGAGGATGGTAACAACAGCGAAAAAAACTGAATACTGAATACTGAACACCCTTTTTAGGCATTATAAGCCTGTAAAGGCAAAAGCTTTCCAGCCTGACCAACCTTGTGATATATCCATTAGCCACGATTCATGGTCATAATGAATTTGCCAACAAAGCCTGTCCCTGCTTTGATGTAAAGAAGGAGTGGGGGAAGGAGTAAACACAAAAATAGCGGATCTGTCACAGACCCGCTATTTTTTTATTATTTAAAATATAATTATTATGTTTTGCAAATTTCGTTGTCTTATACAATGCCCTGAGCCATCATAGCCTTAGCTACCTTCAGGAAGCCGGCTACGTTTGCACCCTTTACGTAATTTACGTAACCGTCTGGCTCTGTACCATACTTCACGCAGTTTGCGTGAATATCGTTCATGATGTCGTGGAGCTTAGCATCAACCTCCTCACGAGACCACTTCAGACGCTCTGAGTTCTGGCTCATCTCAAGACCTGATACTGCAACACCACCTGCGTTGGCTGCCTTACCTGGAGAGTAGAGAATCTTAGCATCCTGGAATACCTTGATAGCCTCTGGAGTAGAAGGCATGTTTGCACCCTCGCTTACTGCGATTACACCGTTGGCGATGAGAGCCTTAGCTGCCTCCTCGTTGATTTCGTTCTGAGTAGCTGATGGGAGAGCGATGTCTGCCTTCTCAAACCAAGGCTTAGCACCTGCAACATATTTTACACCATACTTCTCTGCATACTCCTTGATACGGCCACGCTCTACGTTCTTGAGCTCCATGATGTAATCGAGCTTCTCGCGGTCGATTCCGTCTGGGTCGTAGATGTAACCGTCTGAATCTGAACATGTAACTGGCTTAGCACCCAACTGGAGCAACTTCTCCATAGTGTACTGGGCTACATTACCTGAACCTGAAACCAAAACAGTCTTGCCCTTGATGTCAATACCCTTGGTAGCGAGCATGTTGCAGAGGAAGTATACGTTACCGTAACCTGTAGCCTCAGGACGGATCAATGAACCGCCGAACTCCTGACCCTTACCGGTCAAGACGCCCTGGAACTGGTGTGTCAACTTCTTGTACATTCCGAAGAGGTAACCTACCTCACGGCCACCTACACCGATGTCACCAGCTGGAACATCCTCGTCTGGACCCATGTGACGGTAAAGCTCTGTCATGAAAGCCTGGCAGAAACGCATTACCTCGTTGTTGCTCTTGCCACGTGGAGAGAAGTCGGAACCACCCTTAGCACCACCCATTGGGAGAGTAGTAAGAGAGTTCTTGAATGTCTGCTCGAAAGCCAAGAACTTCAAAATACCCAAGTTTACTGACTTGTGGTAGCGAAGACCTCCCTTGTAAGGGCCAATCGCGTTGTTGTGCTGTACGCGGTAACCCATGTTAGTCTGTACGTTGCCCTTATCATCTACCCAAGATACGCGGAACTGGATGATGCGGTCTGGAATGCAGAGACGCTCGATGAGGTTTGCCTTCTCAAACTCTGGGTGCTTGTTGTACTCTTCCTCGATAGTACCGAGAACCTGACTAACTGCCTGAATGTACTCAGGCTCGTTTGGGAATCTTCTTTGGAGATTCGCGATTACTTCTGATGCTTTCATAATCTTTAATCTTTTATTGAGTTTAAATTCTTATTTTTTATTTCTGATTGCAAAGATACATGTTTTTCTCGAAAACACCAACAAAAAGAAAGAAAAAATGCAGAAAAAGTAGAAAAAAGTCATTTTTTAACATTCTTAATCACGATTTGTAGCGCTTTTGTGTACGCACACCTTATTATATAAGAGACGTTTTTCCGGCGTTTTTGTCATTCTCTCCGTTTGGGGGAATCTTGCATTCTGACGATTTCTGTTTTCCTATCTTCCGCAAAAGGGCATAAACAAGCAGGATGACAGCGTAGAGACCGAATACCTGAGGCAGACTGATTCTTACGTTTTCGATGCTTGCTCCAGGCAGCATACTGATCAGTTTTATGGCTGTATTCAAAAACTGGGTGATGCTGGTCAGGGCGCCTGATGTAAGGCTGATGAGTGGGGCGACAACCGATGCTATGGGCGCCCATAACGTGAGTGGGGAGAACAGGATTAATGCTGCTCCAAGATATAGGATGAGGGTTGCTGCGGGAATGGCGATGTAATTGGTGAGAAGTGAATAGCACGATATTCTGCCGAAGGTGTAGACGATGACCGGAAGGGTTCCTATCTGGGCTGCCAGTGAAACGCAAAGGAGTCCCCATGCCCAACGGATGAAACGGCTGCGGATGGGGAGGAGGGAGTAAAGGGGTGTGAAGAACAGCAGAATGGAGGCTATGGCCAGGAACGAAAGCTGGAAACTCAACTCGAAAAGATAGAGCGGACTGATGAAGAGCATAAATATATAAGCTGAGGCTAAGGTGTTGAGCGGCAGGCCGGTACGATGGAAGGCTAAACTTAAGCTGTAGGCTGAAAGCATGATGGCTGCACGGACTGCACTTGCCGGCAATCCTATGAGGAAAACGTAGGTCCAGATGGAGATGAGGGACAGGATGATGGTGTAAACTGAGTACTTTCTGCCGCCTAGCAGAAAGATGAAAAGCTGGAAGATAATGCCTATATGAAGTCCGCTTACTGCCAGGATGTGACTGGCTCCGGAAATGGAGTAACTGTTTCGGGTGTTCGAGTCGAGTGCGCTCTTGTCGCCCAGCGCCATGGCTGCGATGACTGCATAGTCTTGCTGTTTTACGTGAAGGGAAACCAGTTTGCTCTCAATATTGCTTTTATAGCGTTCGGTATTGATTTTTGCCCGTGTAAGGTAAGACAGTTCCTGCCAGTTTTTCAGTTGTGTAGAGGTTTGGGAATCAGCTATTTGCTTACAGGTAAGAAAAGCCCCAAGGCTCAGGATGCATAAATGAATCATCACGCATTGGGAGAAGATGAGAAACTGGTGGCTCCTGCAGAAGTAAGCTTTTTGGCTTAAGAACTCAGTAAGGAAAAAGATGCTGCTGCCAAGGGCGCATGAAATGATGGAGATGATGAGCCAGAAGCGCATGTTGAAATCATCATAGCCCCATTTGGCTATGATGATTCCGATCGTCAGTGTGAGGCTGATGGTCATGAGCGGGGGGAGAGGTAGCTCTTTCATCATTCCTCTTTCCTATTTAAAAAGATGATTATTTACCTATTTCTTGAATCCGAAGATGCGCTTGATGAATTTCTTCACAGCGTTTTCTTGCTTCTGTGGATTTACGATAGGAGTGTGCTTGCGTGCAGCCGGCTTGTCGCCTTTTTTCTGGGCTACGCCTCTGCCACGGCCGTTGCTGCCTGGGCGAACATTGTTCTCGTTGCCTGGGCGCTGCTGGTTGCTGTTATTGCTGTTATTGCGGCGCTTCTGGCTGTTGCTGTTCTTTGGCTGCTCGCCTGGCTGGGCTGGCTTTCTGTTCTGCTGCTTTGCGTTCTGCTGCCTGTTGCCCTGCTGAGGCTGCTGCTTTGCGTTCTGCTGCCTGTTGCCTTGCTGAGGCTGCTGCTTTGCGTTCTGTTGCCTGTTGCCCTGCTGAGGCTGCTGCTCGTTGCTGCGTGGTGCTTTTTCCTGACGCTCGTTTGGCTTGTTTGGCTTGCGCTTGTGAGAAGTCTGGTCGCGGTCTTTCTGTCGGCGATTCTTGGCGCTGTTCTTTCCGCCCTCGCCGTTTCCGCCGTTACCGCGTCTGTTGTTTCTTCCGGTTGCGCCTTTCTTCTTCGGCTTGTTGAGCTTGATGTATTCAGGACCTTCGCCGCATCCCTCAGGGAGAGGCATCTTGTCTACCACCTTCTCCAGGAACTTCTCTATCTGCTGGAACCAGTACTGGTCTTCTTCGCTTACGAAGGTGATGGCTCTACCATCGCGGTTGGCACGGGCTGTACGGCCGATGCGGTGAACGTAATCTTCTGTATCGTGAGGAACATCGTAATTGATGACCATCTCAATATCATCGATGTCGATTCCGCGCGCCACAATGTCGGTAGCTACGAGAACATCATACTGTCCGCTCTTGAACTTGAACATCACATCATCGCGCTCAGCCTGTTCCAGGTCGCTGTGCATGGCTCCGCAGTTTACTCCAATCTGCTGGAGGGAAGCTGCGAGTTGCTTCACCTTGAATTTGCTGCCGCTGAAGACGATGACACGCTTCAGATCGCCTGCCTTGAAGATGTCCTTGATGATGGTCATCTTCTGGGTTTCGTAGCATACGTATGCTTCCTGCTTGATTTTCTCGGCTGGCTTGCTGACGGCAAGTTTGATTTCTACCGGATTCTTGAGCAGGGTCTTAGCCAGTTCTTCTATCTTCTCAGGCATGGTTGCCGAGAACATGATGGTCTGGCAGGTCTTTGGCAGTTTTGACGCGATGGTCTTGATGTCTTCAGAGAAACCCATGTCGAGCATGCGGTCGGCCTCGTCGAGAATGAAGAAGCTTACCTTGCTGAGGTCTACATTGCCCAGAGAGATATGGGAGATGAGGCGGCCCGGGGTAGCGATGACTACATCGGCGCCCATGCGGAGGCTGCGCAACTCCTGATCGTAACGGTTGCCGTCGTTGCCGCCGTATACGGCTACGCTGCTCACGCCCTGCAGGTAATAGCCGAAGCCTTGCATCGCCTGGTCTATCTGCTGGGCGAGCTCGCGGGTTGGTGACATGATGACGCAGTTGATGGCGTCTTTCGGATAACCGCCGTCATCGAGCTTGCTCAATACTGGCAGCAGATAGGCTGCGGTTTTGCCGGTTCCGGTCTGGGCTACGCCCAATACATCGTGACCTTCTAATATCTCTGGAATGCACTTTTCCTGTACTGGAGTGCATGTGTCGAAGCGCATGTCGTATAATGCGTCGAGCACGTTGTCGTTTAAATCTAATTCGTCGAAATACATTTTTTTTTAATGTTGAATGTTGAATGTTGAATGTTGACTTTTTACCTCGGTGCCTTGCGGTAGCAGAAGTAGGCTACGATGGCGAAGAGGAAGTTTGGAAGCCACGCTGCCAGAACAGGCGGAAAGTTGGCCTGGATGGCGAAGGTGGCAGAAACCGTCTGCAGCATGATGTAGCCGAAACTCAGCGCAAGACCTACGCCCAATGCTGCTCCCATGCCGCCCTTGCGCTTGCGGGCTGAGAGGGAGACACCGATGATGGTGAGGATGAACGAGGCGAAGGAAGAGGCGATGCGCTTGTGGTATTCTACCTCGTACTGCACCACGTTGCCCGAACCGCGGTTAATCTGCTTGGAGATGTAATCGCGGAGCTCAGGACTGGTGAAGGTTTCCTGCTGACCCTTGGAATAGACCAGGTCGGTAGGTTCCATCATGATGATGGTGTCCTTCTGGGCTCCGCTCGTAATATGCTCCTTCATGCCCTGGAGCTTGCGGATTTTCCAGTTGCTCAGTTGCCAGTGATACTTGCTGTCGGAAATGGTGTCGTACTGGATGTCCATCGCTGTAAGGTGGCTTACGAGTTTCTTGTCCTGGAACTTGTCGAGACAGAATCCGTAGCCGCGTTTCATGCTGTTGTCGTAATGCTGCATATAGGCAATCACTCCCCTGTCTACCTGCAGCTGTACATTCTCGGCACTGGTATTCTTCTTCTTGTTCTTGTACATCGTCTCGAAGTTCTGCCTGATAACGGTTCCGTGGGGAATGACGTAGGCTGAGAGCCCGAAGGAGAGGGCTGAGAGCAGCACGCAGGTAATCATGTATGGGCGGAGGAGACGCTTGAAGGATACTCCCGACGCCAGGATGGCGATGATTTCGGAATTGCTTGCCAGCTTGGTGGTGAAGAGAATGACCGCCACGAACACGAACAGCGCACTGAAGAGGTTGGCAAAATAGGGCACGAAGTTGGCGTAGTAATCGAAGATGATTGCGCGCGCCGGTGCATGGTGCTCTGTGAATTTTGACAGGTTCTCGTTGAAGTCGAAGACGATGGCGATGGAGATGATCAGGGCGATGGAGAAGAAATAGTAGCCCAGAAACTTCTTGATAATGTACCAGTCGAGCTTCTTGATGTACCTGAACGGGTTGAGAAACCGGAATATGCGCAGGAACCGGAGCTTGTGAGCCAGCCAGCGCACAGCCCTGATGAGCCACCCGAACTTGCGGGAAGCCCATCGGCCGGTGCGGTAGAGCCGGCGGTGTTTTCTTATTTTCTTAAAATCTTTCATGATGCTTGCTTACTTAAATTCTTCGGCCAAGCTGGTCGATGATGGAATTCTTCCATGCCACGAAATCGCCCTGCTCGATATGATGGCGGGCATCGGTCACGAGGCGCAGATAGAAAGAGAGGTTGTGGATGCTGGCTATCTGCATCGCCAGCAGCTCCTGGGCCTTGAAGAGGTGGTGGAGGTAGGCCTTCGTGGTTACGAGGTCGATGTCGCAGCCGTCTGGATCTACCGGACTGAAATCTTTCTCCCACTTCTTGTTGCGCATGTTCATCGTGCCCTGATAGGTGAAGAGCATGGCGTTGCGGCCGTTGCGGGTCGGCATTACGCAGTCGAACATGTCTACGCCGCGCTCGATGGCTTCGAGGATGTTCTGCGGGGTTCCTACGCCCATCAGATATCTCGGCTTGTCTTTCGGCAGGATTTCGTTCACTACTTCTATCATCTCATACATCACCTCGGTAGGTTCTCCTACGGCAAGTCCGCCGATGGCATTTCCGTCGGCTCCCTTGTCGGCAATGTATTTGGCTGCTTCGCGGCGCAGGTCCGGGAAGGTGCAGCCCTGAACGATAGGGAAGAGACTCTGCTGATAGCCGTAGAGGGGCTCGGTTTCGTTGAACCGCTTGATGCAGCGGTCTAGCCAGCGCTGGGTGAGCATGAGGCTGTTCTTGGCGTACTGGTAATCGCTCTTTCCCGGTGGACATTCATCGAAGGCCATCATGATGTCGGCTCCGATGACGCGCTCGGTGTCCATCACGTTTTCCGGTGTGAAGAAGTGCTTGCTGCCGTCGATGTGGGAGCGGAACTCGCAGCCTTCTTCCTTGAGCTTGCGGATGCCGGTGAGCGAGAAGACCTGGAAGCCGCCGCTGTCGGTGAGGATAGGACGGTCCCAGCCGTTGAACTTGTGCAGTCCGCCTGCTGCCCTGATGACGTCAAGACCTGGGCGCAGGTAGAGGTGATAGGTGTTTCCGAGGATAATCTGTGCCATGACCTGCTTCTTGAGTTCCTCGAAGTGGACGCCCTTCACGCTTCCTACGGTTCCTACGGGCATGAAGATTGGGGTCTTGATCTGTCCGTGGTCGGTGGTGATGATGCCTGTACGCGCATCGCTCGCTTTATCTGTTACTTGTAATTCAAATTTCATTTCTATTCTTTTTTATCATTTTCCTCAATGCTGAAGTCTGTAGGGTTTTTCACCTTCTCGTCGGTCAGCGCGAACTGCCAGACGTCAGCCACATTCTCTACATAGTGGAAGTCTACGCCCTTGAGATATTTCTCCGGTATTTCCTCTACGTTCTTCTGGTTCTCCCTGCACATCACGATGTGCTTGATTCCTGCCCGCTTGGCTGCCAGAATCTTCTCCTTGATTCCGCCTACCGGGAGCACTTTGCCGCGGAGGGTTATCTCACCGGTCATGGCTGTGTTGGCACGCACCTTGCGCTGGGTGATGGCTGAGGCGATGCTGGTGGCGATGGTGATTCCGGCAGAAGGACCGTCTTTCGGGGTGGCTCCCTCAGGCACGTGGATGTGGATGTTCCACTGCTCGAAGATGCGGTAGTCTACCTGCAGCAGGTCGATGTGCGACTTGACGTATTCCAGTGCGATGATGGCTGATTCCTTCATCACGTCGCCCAGATTTCCGGTCAGGGTGAGCTTGCCTGCCTTGCCCTTGCTGAGCGAGGTTTCGATGTAGAGGATTTCGCCGCCCACTGAGGTCCAGGCCAGTCCGGTTACCACTCCTGCATAGTCGTTGCCCTGGTAGATGTCGCGGTTGAACGGCGGATTGCCCAGCAGGTCTTTTACTTCGGCAGGGGTGATGGTGTAGTTCTTCAGCTCCTGGTTGCAGGCAAGTTTGTAAGCCATCTTGCGCAGACTCTTGTCAATCTGCTTCTTCAGCTGTCTTACGCCGCTCTCCCGGGTATAGTGCTCGATGATGAACTCGAGGGCATTCTTGTTGAAGCTTACCTTCGGCGAAACCTTGTCGAGTCCGGTGCTTTCCAGCTCTTCCGGTACGAGGTGGCGCTTGGCAATCTCTGTCTTCTCTTCGGTGATGTAACCGCCTACTTCTATCAGCTCCATACGGTCGAGGAGCGGACGCGGAATGACGCTCAGGTCATTGGCTGTGGCGATGAAGAGCACCTTGGAGAGGTCGTAATCCATATCGAGATAGTTGTCGTGGAAGGCATTGTTCTGTTCCGGGTCCAGCACTTCGAGCAGGGCTGATGCTGGGTCGCCGTTGAAATTGCTCTGCGCCACCTTGTCAATCTCGTCGAGGATGAAGACCGGATTGCTGCTGCCTGCCTTCAGCATGTTCTTGATGATGCGGCCCGGCATGGCTCCCACATAGGTGCGGCGGTGACCGCGGATTTCGGCTTCATCGTGCAGACCGCCCAGCGACATGCGTACATACTTGCGCTTCATGGCTGCTGCGATGCTCTTGCCCAGACTGGTCTTTCCTACGCCCGGAGGACCGTAGAGGCAGAGGATAGGACTCTTGCCGCCGCCGTTCAGTGCTCTTACGGCGAGGAATTCCAGAATGCGCTCCTTCACATTCTCCATGCCGTAGTGGTCGTGGTTCAGAATGCGCTTGGCACGGGTCAGACTGAGGTCGTCCTGGGTGTAGGAGTTCCAAGGCAAATCTACCATGGTCTGCAGGAATCCTATCTGTATCGAATAGTCAGGACTCTGCGGGTTCAGGGTGTCGAGCTTGGCAATTTCTTTCTTGAAAATCTTAGCTGTCTCTTCGCTCCAGTTCTTCTGTTTCGCCTTCTCCAGAATCTCCTTCTTCTCCGGACTGGCGTTGCCTTCTCCCAGTTCTTCCTTGATGTTCTTGATCTGCTGCTTGAGGAAGTATTCCTTCTGCTGTTCATCGAGGTCGTAGTGGGTTTTGTTCTCAATCTCAGTCTGGATGCGTAGCAGATGGCGCACCTTGTTCAGGGATCTGATGGCAATCATGATGCGCTCGCTGAGATTTTCCTCTTTCAGCATCTTGATTTTATCCTCGATGGAGAAAGGGAGAAGGGAGCACATGAAGTTGCACTGCATGTGAATGCTCGAGAGTTCGTTGATGGCCTGGATGGCATCATCAGTATAGTTGGCGTTTGATTTGATATAGTCTGTCGCTTCGTAATGGAAGTTCTCGTAGAGCATTCTGAAGAGTTCATCGTTTTTCTCGTCAGGCCATTTCTCCGGAAGACTTTTTACGTCAATTACTGTGTAAGGCTCTTTTTGAACGAGATGTTTCATCTGACATCTGCCCAGACCCTGGATGATGATGCTCATCTGCTCTGTGCCAGGCATCTTGATCACCTTGATGAGTTTGGCGAAGACGCCTACAGGGTAGAGGTCTTCTTCGTAGGGCGATTCTGTATCTTTGTTCTTCTGGCAGAATACGCAGAATATGGTGTCTGGCTTCTTTTCCAGCATCCGGACGAGATTCAGACTTTCCTTTCTGCCCACAACGATAGGGGTCATATTGGTAGGGAAAACTACAATATCTCGCATGCAGAGGGTAGGGTACAAGCCTTCTTCCTGGTCTTCGATCAGGGTTTTCGGGTCGCCCTCGTAATCTGCAATCATTTGTATTCGGGTACTTGTTCTTCTATTATCCATTTTGTTATGATTTCTATTTTCCGTGCAAAGGTACTCATTTTTTGTGAAATATCGTGGAAGATAATAGATTATTTAATAATAAAATTGCTTTTTCTATATATTAGTACCCGTTTTTATAGATGTAAGTAGCTGCTTTTGTAGGTAGAAGTGGCAATTTCTGCTGCTTGCGATAAAATAAATCGGCGGCGCATTCGTTTTCTTCTGTAAAGAGACAGAAGAATTTATGGGTAATTTTCGATTTAAACAGTTTGAGATAGAGCAAGACCGTTGTGCCATGAAAGTGGGAACTGACGGCGTTTTGCTGGGTGCATGGGCGCAAGGTGGCAGGCGGATTCTGGACATTGGCTCCGGAACGGGACTGATTTCGCTCATGATGGCGCAGCGTTTTCCTGAAGCTGAGGTCGTGGGGATTGATATGGATGCTGATGCCTGCGGACAGGCGAGGGAGAATGTGATGGCAAGTCCGTTTCGCGACAGGGTGGAAATAGAATGCTGCAGACTGCAGGATTTCGGGGGAGCTTCGGAAGCTGCTGAGGCTTTGGAGACTGCTGAAGGTTTGAAGGCTGATGGTGGTGCATCGGAAACTGCTGAAGGTTTGAAGGCTGCCGGTGTTTTTGATGCGATAGTGAGCAATCCTCCGTTCTTTGTAGATAGCTTGAAAAATCCGGACAGTAAGAGGACGATGGCGAGACATACGGACAGTCTTCCGTTCCGCGATTTGTTTGCGGGTGTAAAACGGCTGCTTTCTGATGACGGTATTTTCTCTGCAATTGTTCCTGCGGAAGTAGTGGAGCAGTTTGTTGCAGAGTCTTGTATATTAGGTTTTTATCTTATACGGAAGTGTGGTGTAAAGACGGTAGAACGCAAGCAGCCAAAGCGCTTTATGCTGAGTTTTGCCAAGCATCGCATTTCGCCTTATGAAGAGCATGTTGAAACGATGATGGATTCGCAGGGAAACCGCTCGGAATGGTATAGGAAAATAACGGAAGAATTCTACCTATGAGGAATGTTGAATGTTGAGTGTTGAATGTTGAATGTTGAATGGATAGGGTTTAATGATTAACTGAGCTTACTTGCGATACTTCAGAACATTTCATTCAACACTCAACACTCAACACTCAACACTCAACACTCAACACTCAACACTCCCTCTAAATTCAACATTCAACATTCAACATTGTATTAAAGGTTCAGCTTCTTCTGTACCAGTTTGCTGATAGCTTCTACTCTTTTGCTCTGGCGCTGGATGTCTTTATGAATATCATCGCGCACGGCATTGAAGTCGTTGAAGAAATCGGCAAAGGCAGACTGAATCATGTTCGGCTTGCGGTCGTTCTTGTTGGCAAATGGGTTCACCAGCATCTTGATTCCCTTCTCTTCCAGGTGAATATCAATCTCTGCACCCGTCATTACAGGGTCGCCATCATAATGGATTACGCCTGGCTGACTGCGGGTGATATGGAGCTTCTTGCAGCGGAACGACTTGATCTTCGAGTTCTTGTCCAACGTCTTGTTGAACATGTCGAAACTTACCTGAGGCGCCTCGATTACATCGAATGGTTCCATGATGACGACATCCATCAAACCGTCGCTCATGGATGCTTGAGGGGCAATATAGGCATTGTTGCCATACTGAGATGCGTTGGCACAGGAAATGAGGAACGCCTTATACTGTTTGGCGCCCGTCTCGTCCTCTAGCGTGTAAGTCTCAGGCTTATACTTCAATCCCTCGCGCAGGATGTTTTCAGCATAAGTGATAGGACCACGCTTGCCGCTCTCGGCAAACTTCATGCTGACGAAAGCGTCAAAGCCCATGCCGCAGGTGCAGAAGAACGGGTGGTCGTTGATGACACCATAATCCAGATCTCTAATCTGGCATTGGTTGATGACCTCTATGCATTTCTTCAGGTTCATCGGGAGCAGCAGATGTCTTGCCAGTCCGTTGCCCGAACCGCAAGGCAGAATGCCGAGGGCAGTATCGGAGTGAACCAGTGAGCGGGCCACCTCGTTGACGGTTCCGTCGCCACCAACCGCCACAACCACATCTACATGGTTGTTCTTCGCTTCGGTAGCAATTTCCGAAGCGTGCCCAGCTCTTTCAGTCATTCTTATCTCGTACTCAAAAAGCTCTTTGTCCAAAACAGAATCTATCAGACTGGGAACTGCCGCCTTGCTGGCTGTTCCTGAAATCGGATTCATGATGAAAAGTATCTTTTTCTTCATTATATAGTCAAGAGTTTGTAAAATTTAGGCTACAAAAGTAATAAAAATACCCAAAATAACAAGAAATATCGATTAAAAAAACTATAAAAGTAAACTTTCTTATAAAAAAAGCCGTTTATTGAGTTCTTTTTTGTATCTTTGCACCCTGAAAGTTAGAAAAGTATAAAAAAAGAAAATAAAGTACACCTATTAATAATGGGACAATTACAAGAAAGATACAAGAATTATCGTGAACCTCAGAAGTATATGGCTGCCGGTGTGTATCCATATTTCCGCGAGATCACAAGTAAGCAGATGACAGAGGTAACCGACATCGATGGTCATAAAATCCTGATGTTCGGTTCTAATGCTTATCAGGGTTTGACTAACGACCAGCGTGTTATTGATGCAGCAAAGGCTGCGCTCGACAAGTATGGTTCTGGTTGTGCAGGAAGCCGTTTCCTCAATGGTACGCTCGATTTGCACGTGCAGCTCGAAAAGGAGCTTGCTGAGTTTATGGGCAAGGATGAAACTTTGTGTTTCTCTACAGGATTCTCTGTAAACCAGGGTGTCTTGGCTTGCGTTGTAGGTCGTAACGACTATATTATCTGCGATGACCGCGACCACGCAAGTATCGTAGATGGCCGCCGCCTCTCATTCGCTACCCAGCTCCACTACAAGCACAACGATATGGAAGATTTGGAGCGCGTGCTCTCTAAGCTCCCTCAGGAGGCTATCAAGCTCATCGTTGTTGACGGTGTGTTCTCTATGGAGGGCGACCTGGCTAACTTGCCTGAAATCGTTAAGCTCAAGCATAAGTACAACTGCTCTATCATGGTAGATGAGGCTCATGGTCTTGGCGTATTCGGCAAGCAGGGTCGTGGTGTATGCGACCACTTCGGTCTGACCGACGAGGTAGACCTCATCATGGGTACATTCTCTAAGAGTCTGGCTTCTATCGGCGGTTTCATCGCATCAGACAAGGATACTATCAACTTCCTCCGTCACAACTGCCGTACTTATATCTTCAGCGCCTCTAACACTCCAGCTGCCACAGCAGCAGCTCTCGAGGCTCTCCACATCATTCAGAATGAGCCAGAGCGTTTCGAGAATCTCTGGGATGTAACCAACTATGCCTTGAAGCGTTTCCGCGAGGAAGGTTTCGAGATTGGCGAGACAGAGAGTCCTATCATTCCTCTCTACGTACGCGATGCTGAGAAGACATTCGTTGTTACCAAGATGGCTTACGATGCAGGTGTGTTCATCAACCCTGTTATTCCTCCAGCTTGTGCTCCTCAGGATACATTGGTACGTTTCGCACTCATGGCTACTCATACAAGAGAGCAGGTTGAGCAGGCTGTCCAGAT
>OIWU01002898.1_pt1 | contig 13868 bp, 7 predicted proteins | sample 1587711 | NCBI WGS metagenome assembly OIWU01 (sample SAMEA3888909, study PRJEB22519) | human gut metagenome | biome: human gut; feature: human-associated habitat; material: faeces | place: Denmark | collected 2010 | reverse complement strand
CCAGCTCTGCGGCACGCGGCGCGTTCCTGCCGACCGCGCCGCGCTGCGGTCCATCCTCGCCGACCCGTCCTCCGGGACGGTACTGCGGCTTTCGGCGCAGCGCGCGCTCGCCCTGTTGGAGTAGTGTTCTCGCATGCGGCCGCGTTTTTTTTTCATTGCCCCCCCCCCCTTATTTTTTTTTGAAAAGCGTCAGTTTCGTATTGCGTCCACGGCGGGGAATCGGTATACTGCCATCCTTGATTTAACCCTGCAAGTTCAGCTAGAGGAGTCTCGATGTCCCGTATTGTCCCGTTCTCGCTCGCCGTGTTCGCGGTGAGTTCCCTGTGCCTGGCGGCCAACCAGGTCGTCCACGTCAAGAAGTCCGGCGCCGAGCGCGTCGTCGTCACGGTTGAGACGTCCGAGGCGACGCCCGCCGCCAAGGCGTTCAACACGTCCCTGCGCCGCAATCTCGGCATGAGCGGCACCTTCAAGATCGGCCCGAACGGCCAGATCAAGGTGACGGGCACGCCGGGCGCGGGCGTGGCCGCGACGGGCGCGGGCAAGCAGGTCAAGACGGCGGCCGCGTTCTCGGACGAAAAGGCGGCGCGCATGGCCGCGCGCGCGTTCTCGGACGCGATCGTGCAGGCGCACACGGGCCGCAAGGGCTTCGCCTGCGACCGCATCACCTTCGTGGACCGCAAGGGCAAGGACAACGCGGAGCTCTACGTCTGCTATCCCGACGGCTACGACATCCGCCAGCTCACGCGCGACCGCCGTGCCGCCGTGGGGCCCCGCTGGACCCCGAACAAGCGGGAGATCTACTACACCGGCTTCCTGCAGCAGGCCCCGCTCGTCTACCGCATCAATCCGGACAACGGCCAGCGTTCGCTGCTCGCGCAGTTCAAGGGCCTTGCGACCGGCGCGGCCGTGGCGCCCGACGCCTCGCGCTACGCGATCGTCCTCTCGCACCAGGGCAACCCCGAGCTCTACGTCGTCACGCCCGGCGCGAACCGCGTCGACCGCATGACGCGCACGCCCGCCGCCTCCGAGGCGTCGCCGTGCTGGAACGCGAACGGCACGAAGATCGTCTACGTGACGGACCTGACGCGCCAGCCGCAGATCTACCTGCTCGACGTCGCCTCCCGGAAGTCGACGCGCATCACGAACACGGGCAGCCAGAACACGAACCCGGACTGGGGCCCCGACGGGCGCATCGTCTACGCCTCCAAGCGCGCCGGGCAGAACGTCCTCGTCGTCATGGACCCCCTCAAGGGCGAGTCCACCGCGCGCGTCGTCACGAAGCCCGGCAGCTGGGAGCATCCGAGCTGGGCCGCCGACGGACGCCACGTCGTCGCCGAGCGCGACGGCGCGCTCTTCATCGTCGACACGGCCCCCGAGGAGGACCGCGACCCGCCCGTGCGCCTCTTCCACAACGCGGGCCACTGGATGAACCCGGCCTGGAGTCGTTAACGGCGATGCGCCGGTCTGCTGGAAAACGGATACAAGGAGGAATGAAGATGAAGCGTCGTGATTTTCTTGGACTGGCGGCGGGTGCCGCCGCGATGGGGGGCTGCTGTTCCCTCTTTAAGAGCGAGCCGCCGAAGATCCTCTTCGGCGCATGCCGCGGCCTCAAGGACGTGCCGCTCATGAAGGAGATCGGCTACGACTTCTTCGAGGGCGGCGTGGCGGGCATGTTCATGCCGGAGAAGGACGAGGAAGCGTGGAAGAGGCAGAAGGAGGCGATTCTCGCCGCCCCGTTGCCGATGCGCTCCTGCAACGGCTTCCTCCCCGGCTCGTTCCGCCTGACGGGCCCGAAAGCCGCCTTCGACGCGCCGCTCGCCTACGCCGAGACGGCGTGCCGGCGCGCGGACGAGGTGGGGCTCACGACGATCGTCTTCGGCTCCGGCGGCGCGCGCAACGCCCCCGACGGCTTCCCGAAGGACCAGGCGGTCGAGCAGTTCACCGACTTCTGCCGGAAGCTCGCCCTGCGCATCGCGGGCTGCCGGGTGACGGTGGTGCTGGAGCCGCTCCAGCCCAAGGAGGCGAACTTCCTCAACTTCGTCCGCGAGGGCATCGTCATCTGCCGGAAGGTCGGCTCGCCGCGCATCCGCCTGCTCGCCGACATCTTCCACATGGAGCAGGGCGGGGAGGACGCCGCGTCGATCCGCTCGGCGGGCGCGCTCCTCAAGCACTGCCACATCGCCGAGAAGGGGACGCGCACCGCGCCGGGCCTCAAGGGCGACGGCTCCGAGTTCGCGCCCTACTTCAACGCGCTCAGGGACATCGGCTACGCGGGCGGCGTTTCCTGCGAATGCGGCTGGGGCGACAGGAAGGACTTCGCGAAGAACCTCGAAACCGCGCTCGCGACGATGAAGCGCCTCGCGGGGCAGGCCTGAATCTGAAGGGGAGAAGACCGATGAAGAACCTCCTGCCGTGTGGCATCGTCGTCTGGGCTTTGGCGGGAGGCCTCGTCGGCTGCCGCCCGCCGATCAATCCGCCTCCGCCCGTGTGCCGCATGGGCTGACCGTCGAGTACCGCGAGAACCCCTGCGGCCTCGACGCCCCCGCGCCGCGCCTCGGGTGGAAGCTCGCGGCGGACGGGCGCGACGTGATGCAGGCCGCCTGGCGCGTCCTCGCCGCCACCTCGCGAGAGAACCTCGCGCGGGACGTCGGCGACCTGTGGGACTCCGGGCGCGTCGCGGGCGACGCGAACGTGGGCGTCGCCTACGCGGGCAAGCCCCTCGCGACCTCCCAGCGCGTCTTCTGGAAGGTGAAGACCTGGACGGCGGCGGGCGTGGAGAGCCCGTGGAGCGCGCCCGCCGAATGGACGATGGGCGTCGTGAAGCCGACGGACTGGCGGGCGAAGTGGATCGGCCCCGCCGCCGTGACGCGCCCGGACGAGGACTTCGGCGCCGCGCAGTGGATCACCGCGCCGGCCGACAAGAAGGGCGTCGCGACGCTCGCGTTCTCCTTCGTCTTCGACGGGGCGAAGCCGGGCGAGTACGTCGAGATGGTCCATGCGGGCGTCTCGCAGCACGAGATCGACGTCAACGGGCGGTCGTTCAACAAGTGGAGCGGGCACGTCCACGACTGGCGCTACCTGCGCTTCCGCGACCTCACGCCCTACCTCGTGAAGGGGACGAACACGGTCGTCGTGCGCCTTTTCGCGGATAAGCCGCGCACCGCGTCCGATCCGGTTGACCCCATCCGCCTCCACGCCCCGAAGGACGCGCGCGCCTTCCTCGCGAAGATCGTCTTCCCGGGCGGTAGGACGCTCGTGACGGGCGCGAAGGGCTGGACCTCCCCGAACGGCGCGGTCGTCGCGCTTGGCGGTCCGCGCGCTCCCTCCTGGGGGAAGGACATGGTGTTGCGCGCCGAGAACGCCTCGCCCGCGTTTGCGAAGGCTTTCACCGTGAAGAAGCCCGTCGCCTCGGCCGTCCTCCACGTGACGGGCGTCGGCTTCTACGAGGCCGCCCTCAACGGGAAGAAGATCGGAAAGAAGGTGCTCGACCCCGCGCCGACCGCCTTTGACCGCCGCGTCCTCTACTCGACCTACCGCCTCGACGGCGACCTCCGGCAGGGCGCCAATGAACTGCGCCTCCTCGTGGGGCACGGCTGGTACGACATGCGCGCCGTCGCGACGTGGAACTTCGAGACGGCGCCGTGGCGGAACTTCCCGCGCGGCCTCGCGCAGCTGGAGATCGTGTACGCCGACGGTTCTAAGGAGGTCGTCGCGACGGACCGGACGTGGCGGCAGGTGAAGAGCCCCGTCGGCTACGACGACCTCTTCGAGGGCGAGGTCACGGGTGCGTACGACCCGCGCATGCCTGACCTTGAGAAGACCGTCGTCATGGCCGAGGAGGTGTCCGCCCCCGGCGGCCGCCTCGTCGCCGAGGCGCAGCCCGGAGCCGAGATCATGCGCATCGTGCCCGCGAAGAAGATCCACGCCGTCGGTGGCGGCACGTACGTGATCGACTTCGGCGAGAACGTGGCCGGCTGGGCGCGCCTCGCGCTGCGCGGGCAGAAGAAGGGCGATGTCGTCTCGGTCCGCTACGACGAGCGCGTGCAGGACGACGGCTCCCCGGCGCGGCCCTCCGTCAGGGACGGCCTGAACGACTTCAACTTCTGGGGGGGCGACCCGGACGAGGCGGCGCGCCGGCGCCGGATCGACGAGCACTTCCGCTACACGGCCTCGCACCGCGTCTGCCCCGTCGACGCCGCGTTCCAGACGGACCGCGTCATCTGCTCCGGCGCGGCCGTCGAGTCCTACGAGCCCCGCTTCGTCTACCACGGCTTCCGCTACGCGGTCGTGAAGGGGTTGCGCCAGGCCCCGAAGCCCGAGGACGCCGTGGCGTGCGTCATCCACACGGCCTTCCCCACGATCGGCTCCTTCGCGTGTTCGGACGCGACGTTCAACGCGCTCATGGAAATGGGCGACAAGGCCTATCGCGGCAACTTCGTGGACGGCGTGCCGACCGACTGCCCGCACCGCGAGAAGAACGGCTGGACGGGCGACGCCTCCATCGCGAGCGAGCTTGCGCAGTACCTCTTCGAGAACACGGCCGCCTACGAGAAGTGGCTGCGGGACCTCCTCGACGCGCAGCTCCCCGACGGCAACCTCCCCGGCATCGTCCCCTCCTCCGGCTGGGGCTACCACTGGGGCAACGGCGCGGGCTGGGACAGCGCGCTGCCCGTCATCGCGTGGAACCTCTGGACGTACCGGGGCGACCGCCGCATCCTCGACGAGGTCTACCCCGCGCTCGTCAAGTATCTCGCCTACACGGCGACGAAGGCGGACGCGGACGGCCTCGTGAAGCACGGACTCGGCGACTGGGTGCCCGTCAACCGCGCGCACATGCCCTCCACCCTCTTCACGAGCTCCTGCTACTACTACCAGGCCCAGCGTATCGCCGCCGAGATCGCCGCGCTGAAGGGCCTTTCCGCCGAGGCCGCGCAGTGGAACGCGAAGGCCGCGAAGACGCGCGCGGGCCTCAACCGGCGGCTCTACAAGGGCAATGGCGTCTACGACAACGGCGGGCAGACGGCGCAGGCGATGGCGCTCGCCTTCGGCCTCGCGGAGGAGGCCGCGCGCGCGAAGGTGGAGGCGCAGCTCGTCGCCGCCGTCGGGAAGGCGGGCGACCACCTCGACGTGGGCCTCTATGGCACGAAGCACCTCTTCCGCGCGCTGAGCCGCATGGGCCGCACGGACCTCGCGTTCAAGCTGATCGTGAACCCGACGAAGCCCTCGATGTCCGAGTGGGTCCAGAAGGGCGGCACGACGCTCTGGGAGGACTGGGGCGACGGCTCCTCGCGCAACCACATCATGTTCGGCGACTTTGTGGGCTGGGCCTACCAGTACCTCGCGGGCATCCGTCCGGCGGAGACGAAGGACTCCACGAGCGCCGTCACGTGCGCGAAGAAGCCGGCCTTCGGCGAGGTCGTCCTCGCGCCGCAGCCGATCGCCGCCCTCTCCTGGGCGCGCGCGTCGGTGGACGGCCCGAACGGCGAGATCGTCTCGTCCTGGAAGCGCGAGGGCGACACGGTGACGTACGACTTCACGGTGCCGCCGAACACGGTGGCGGTCATCCGGCTCCCCGGCGCGGCGCCGAAGCGGGTCGGTTCGGGGCGCCACACGTTCGCGGTTCCGGCGCATGTCGCCCCATGACTTCGCGCACGTCCCGCTGAGCTGGCATCCGGCGCGCGCGGACCTCGCCGGCGGCCCCGTCTACCTCGCGCTCGCCGCCGCGCTGGAGCGCGACATCGCGTCCGGGCGCCTCCCGCCCGGCACGCGCCTCCCGCCTCAGCGCGAGCTGGCGGACGACCTGGAACTCAACTTCACGACGGTGACGCGCGCCTTCGACCTCTGCCGGGCGAAGGGGCTCATCTACGGCGTGGTCGGGCGCGGCACGTTCGTCGCCTCCCTGCCCGGCGTCAACGAGGAGGCGGTGCGGACCGCCGTCGATCTCGGCGTCGTGCAGGGGTTCCCCGGCCTCGGCACCCGTGCGGTGGTGGAGGCCGCGCGCACGGTCCTCGCGCGGGACAGCGCCGAACGGCTGTTCTCCTACGGGGAACGCGACGGCACGGAGCGCGTGCGCGAGGCCGGCCGGCGCTGGCTCGCGCGTGTCGGCGTCGAGGCGTCCACCCGCCACATCGCCGTCTTCCCCGGCGTGCAGAGCGTCCTTTCGATTGCCCTCCTGTCGCTCTTCCGCGTGGGGGATGCCCTGGCCGTTGACGAATTCACCTACGGCAACCTCATCCGCCTCGCGCGCATGGCGAAGATCCGCCTCGTTCCCGTGCGGGGCGACGCGGAGGGGATGCTGCCGGAGGCGCTGGAGGAGGCGGCGCGCGCGGACGGCGTGCGGGGCGTCTTCCTCATGCCGGCCTGCGCGAACCCGACGACGCGGACGATGCGCGGCGCGCGGCGGGACGCGCTTGCCCAGGTCGCGCGTGCGCGGGACCTGTTCGTCCTGGAGGACGACGCGCAGCTGGGCCCCGAGGCGGAGGCCCCGCTCCAGGCGCGCATCCCGGAGCGCACGGTCTACCTCGCGGGCACGTCCCGTCTGCTCGCCGCCGGCCTACGCGCCACGTTCGCGGTCGTCCCCGCGTCCCTCTGCGCGCGTCTGCTCGCCGCTCTCCACAGCACGGCGATCAAGGCGAGCGCGCTCGACGCTGAAATCCTCGGCGAACTGATCCTGGACGGCGCGGCGGAGACCTTGCTGGAACGCAAGCGGGCGGCGGCCCGCCGCGCGAACGCGGTGTTCGATGCCGTCTTCGGCCTTGCGGGGACGACGGACGACGTGCGCCTCTTCCGCACGCTGCCCCTGCCCGGCACGACTGGGTGCGGACAGGAGATCGAACGCGCGCTGCGCGCACACGGCATCGAGGTCTTCCATTCGGACCGCTTCCGCGTGGGGACGGCCCCCGCCGACTCCTTTCTGCGCATCTCCGTCTCGAACGCCCGCAGCGAGAAGACCCTCGCCTCCCACCTCCGTGCCCTCGCCCGGAAGTTAAAGGGTGGCGCACCGGGTGACGCCCCGTCCGCATCGCGCTTCCGGACGGAAACGTGAAATTCTCGGGGATGACCAAAATTTCGTCCGGCACACATCCGTGAAATCGTGTATAATATCCCCTGATTTCCTTTGGAGGGATGGCAGAGAGGTTGAATGCACTGGTCTTGAAAACCGGCGAGCCGAAAGGCTTCGGGGGTTCGAATCCCTCTCCCTCCGCCAAAATTTCTGAATAAGAGAGAGCCGGTTATCCGGCTCTTTTGCATTGAGAACAGGCCGGTGGGGAGCGGCTTTATGCAGCCCCCCTGAAACGGCAACCAACACCCAACCCAACCGAGGGGCGATATGCTATACTTGGAAACATGAAGAAAGAATTGTCGTCTCTTTTGTCTTTGGTGTGCATGTTTTCCCTTGGCGTTGCCGGGATGGCTTGTGGCGCGGATGCGTTGGCGGAGGGGTTCGCGGACCCGCCCGCCGAGTCGCGGCCGCGCACGTGGTGGCACTGGATGGACAACAACATCTCGCGCGCGGGCATCACGAAGGACCTGGAGGCGATGAAGCGGGCGGGCCTTGGCGGCGCGACGATCCTCGACATCGCGGAGTTCCGGCACGACAAGGGGACCGTGAAGAGCCTTTCGCCCGAATGGTACGGGATGGTGAACTGGGCGGGGCGCGAGGCCGACCGGCTGGGGCTGTCGCTCTCGTTCCACAACTGCCCCGGATGGAGTTCGTCCGGCGGGCCGTGGATCAAGCCCGAGAACGCGATGAAGATGATGTGCTGGACGGAGACGGTCGTGACGGGCGGCGCGCCCGTGCGCGTGCGCCTGCCCGCGTGTCCGAGTCCCGTCGGGTTCTCCCGCGACGTCGCGGTCGTCGCGTTCCCCTCCGTGCCGGGCGACGCCTACGACGTGGGCGCCTATACGCCCGTCGCGACGAATGTCCATCTCGACGCCGCGCTCAAGACGCCCGCCGTCCCGAAGGGCTGCGCGTGGGTCGTCGGCACGCAGGGCGCGAAGACCGAGCAGTGGCTGGAGTATGCGTTCCGCGCGCCGGTGGAGATCGGGACGGTGCGCATGCGGATCGGTCCGCAGTTCGCGCAGTACCATCTCAACAACCAGGTCACGTGCGCGTTCCGCGTCTCCGACGACGGGACGGCCTGGCGCACGCACTACGTGTCGGACTCGACCCAGAAGGAGGATCCGACGGTCTTCTCCTTCCCGCCCGTCACGACGCGCCATCTGCGCGTCGTCTTCCGCCGGGTGGGCCGCACGAACACGGGCTGGGCCGCCATCCGGGGCGTGGACTTCGCCCCCGGCGAGCGCGTGCCGCACGCCTCGCGCAAGGCGTACCACGTCTTCTTCCGCAACGCCTTCGCGGACATCCCCTACGTGCCGACGAACGTCCAGCCGTGCCGCGCGGAGAGCGCCGTTGACCGCGCGCGCGTCCAGGTCGTTTCGGACAAGATGGCCCCCGACGGGACGCTCGCCTGGACGCCGCCCGCGCCGGGAAGCTGGACGGTTCTGCGCTTCATGATGGTCGCCCGCAGGAGCGGCAACCACCCCGTCAATCCCGAGGCGCACGGCCTTGAATGCGACAAGCTCTCCCGCGCGGGCGTGGACGCCGCCCTGGGCGGCATGATGACGCGCATCATGGACGACGCGCGGCAGACGGGCGTGAAGGCCTTCAAGTACACGCTCGTGGACAGCTACGAGGTGGGGGCGCAGAACTGGACGGACGGCATGGAGAAGACGTTCCGCGCGCGGCGCGGCTATGCGATCGAACCTTTCCTGCCCGCGCTCACCGGGCGCTACGTCACGGACGCCGACGTGACCGAACGGTTCCTGCAGGACTTCCGCTGGCTTGTCTCGACGCTCTACGCCGAGGTGTACGGCGACTACTTCGCGTCCGTCTGCCACGCGAAGGGGCTTCTCTTCGAGAACGAACCCTATGTGGGGCCGTTCGACGAGATGCGCCTCGGCCGGGCGGCGGACGTGCCGATGGGCGAGTTCTGGCACGGTGCGCCGGACAGCCTCGGCACGGCCCGCCTCGCGGGGAACCTCGGCGACGTCTACGCGCGGCGCTATGTCCAGACGGAGACCTTCACCTCCGGCGACAAGTCCGCCGCCTGGACGAGCTACCCCGAAGACCACAAGGTGCAGGGCGACGCCGCCTTCTGCGCGGGCGTGAACCGCTTCGTCTTCCATTCCTACGCGCATCAGCCGTTCGATACGCCCGGCCCCGGCGTGACGATGGGCCCCTGGGGGTTCCACTTCAACCGCCACAACACGCTCTGGGAGTTCTACCCCGGCTGGCTTGGCTACCTCGGACGCGCGCAGTTTCTCCTCCAGCAGGGGCGGGGCGTCGCGGATGTCCTCTACGTCACGCGCGAGAACGTGCCCGTGAAGGCCGACTGGCGGCCCGAGCTGCCGTTCGGCTGGAAGGGCAACTGCTGCGGCGCGGATCTCTTCATGAACGGCGTGACCGTGCGGGACGGACGCATTGCGCTGCCGAGCGGCATGACCTACCGCCTCCTCGCCCTGCCGCAGGCCGAGGAGCCGTCCCCGTCCTACCTGCGCGCGGCGCTTGCGCTCGTCGAGGCGGGGGCGGAGGTGTGGCTGGGGCCGCGCCCGACGCGCGCCTTCGGCCTCGTGGACTATCCCGCGTGCGACGCCGAGGTGGCCCGCCTCGCCGCCCGCCTGTGGGACGGCTTTGCCGCCGGCGCCGTCGAGAAACGAATCGGGAAGGGGCGCGTGTGGCGCGGCCTTGACCTCGCGGACGTGCTGGCGCGCCTCGCCGTGCCGCCGGACTTCGCGTTCGACGCGCCGCCGTCCGGCGCGGACGTGAAGTTCATCCACCGTGCCCTGCCGGACCGCGATGTCTACTTCGTCGCGAACGTCGCGACGAAGGCCGGTGCGCGTATGGACGGAACGGCGCGCTTCCGCGCGACGGGCGCGGTCGAGTTCTGGAACGCCGACGACGGTTCGCGCTTCTCCGTGCCGGGCTGTCGTCCGCTCGGGAACGGCGTCACGGCGGTGCCGCTCTGGCTCGCGCCCACCGAATCGGTCTTCGTCGTCTTCCGCCGCGACGGTGGCGCGGGCGCGCCGCCGCTCCCGCAGGGCGAACCGAAAGCCGTGGCCGACCTCTCCGGGGGATGGACGGTCGTCTTCCAGCCCGGGCGCGGCGCGCCGGCGGGCGAGATCCCTCTCCCGCGCCTGGCGCGCTTCGACCTGTCGGACAACGCGGGCATCCGCCACTTCTCCGGCACGGCGACGTACCGCCGGACGTTTCGCCTCGATGTGCCCCCCGCGCACGCCTGGCTCGACCTGGGCGGCGTCCACGACGTCGCGCGCGTCTTCGTGAACGGCAAGGACTGCGGTTTCGCCTGGCATACGCCGTTCCGCGTGGAGGTGGCGGGGGCGCTGCGCGCGGGCGAGAACACGGTCGAGGTGCAGGTGGCGAACCGCTGGGTGAACCGCCTCGTCGGCGACGAGGACCTGCCCGTGGAGGGCGAATGGAAGACGTCGCCGGGACATCCCGAGACGACGCGCCTCCTCGCCGTGTGGCCGGACTGGTTCCGTGCGGGGCGGCCGGCCCCCGGCGGCCGTATCGCGTTCTCCACCTGCCGCCCCTACGCCAAGGGCGACCCGCTCGTCCCGGCGGGCCTTGAGGGCCCCGTGCGGCTGATGACGCGGGAGCGCACGTCCGACAGGTGACAGGTGAAGATCCGCCGCGCCCTCGGGAGGGCGTGCGTGGGAGGGGCCGACGTCCCCGGCGGCCCGCGTGGCCGTGGCGTTCCCGATGGCGTCCCCGTTGGCGTCCCCGTGTGCGCGGCGCGCCGAGGACGTCGCGCCCTACCATGTGTGCGTGGTACGGGCCGGCGCCATGTGATACCGTGGTAGGGGCCGACGTCCTCGGCGGCCCGCGTGGCCGTGGCGTTCCCGATGGTGTCCCCGGCGGCCCGCGTGCCGAGTACGCTTTACGGGCTTAAATAAAATCTACTTTTTCGGTAGACAAACCGACGGCGGGTGTGATACACTGTACGGCGTTTCCTACCAAGAAGGTAGACTTACAAAGGAAAGGCGGTAACTGAAATGGCACGAATCTATAAAAACATTCTGGAGAAGGTCGGTGGCACGCCGCTGGTGGAGCTGTCGGACCGGACGAACAAGGGCGGGGCGAAGGTGCTCGTGAAGGTCGAGTTCTTCAACCCGGGCGGCAGCGTGAAGGACCGCATCGCGGCGGCGATGATCGTGGCGGCGGAGAAGGACGGCACGCTCAAGCCGGGCGCGACGATCATCGAGCCGACGAGCGGCAACACGGGCGTGGGGCTCGCGCTCGTCTCGGCGGTGAAGGGGTACCACCTCATCCTCACGATGCCCGAGACGATGTCCATCGAGCGCCGCAAGCTCGCGGCCGCGTACGGTGCGGAAATCGTGCTCACGCCGGGTTCAGAGGGCATGAAGGGGGCGATCGCGAAGGCGAGCGAACTGAAGGCGGCGACGCCGGGTGCGGTGATCCTGCAGCAGTTCGAGAACCAGGCCAATCCCGCGCAGCACGCGGCGACGACGGGTCCGGAGATCTACGCGGACACGGACGGCGCGGTCGACGTGTTCGTGGCGGGCGTCGGGACGGGCGGCACGCTCTCGGGCGTGGGGCACTACCTGAAGGCGCAGAAACCCGGCGTGAAGGTGTTCGCCGTCGAGCCGGACACGAGCCCGGTGCTGTCGCAGGGCAAGGCGGGGCCGCACAAGATCCAGGGCATCGGCGCGGGATTCGTCCCGAAGACGCTCGACACGGCGGTCTACGACGGCGTGATCCCGGTCTCGTCCGAGAACGCGGGCAAGACGGCGCGGGCGCTTGCGGCGCAGGAGGGCCTGCTCGTCGGCATCTCGTCCGGCGCGGCGGCCTATGCGGCGCTGGAACTCGCGCAGAAGCCCGAATACGCGGGCAAGACGATCGTGGCGCTGTTGCCGGACACGGGCGAGCGCTACCTCTCGACCTGGCTGTTCGAGTAGGGTCCGCACGAGCCTGCGCCGTCGTCCCGCGCCGGGATGGCGGCACCAAGCCCGGACGGCGCGCGTCCGCATGGCCGCGCGCCGGAAATTTTTTTGTATTTTTTCAAAATTCGCAATTGACAGGGGGGGGGGGCACGGTTTATACTACTTTCGCTGGCTTCACAAGGACGTGGATTGCGCGTGCGCAATCTGGAACAACGAACGGCGAGGTGAGACATGGACACGACGGGACGGACATGGACGCTCGGGCTTCTGGCCCTGGGAACGGTTCTGGCGGCGCGGGCGGCGGATCCGATCGGCGCGGACAAGCGCGTGGCCTGGCTGGCCGCCGTGACGGACGGCGTCTACAGCGATGCCGCCAACTGGACGGGCGGCGAGCTGCCGGCCAACGGCGCGGACGGCAAGTACGGCGTCATCAGCTTCCAGCAGAACGACGTGACGGTGCGCGCGCCGGCGGAGGGCCTTGTCGAGAACTCCGGCACCATCTTCCTCGGCGCCGGCGCGGGACGCCACACGCTCACGCTCGACACGCGCGGCACGTTCTGGCGGAAGACGGGCGTCAAGAGCGTGAACAACTGGTGGTGTTCGCCGTTTGCGGCCAATGTGGGCGGGCAGCACGTGTTCAACTTCGAGAACTGCGCCTACAACGTGGCGAACACGGATCCCGTCTGGGGATTCGCGGACGCGCTGTTCACCTGGACGTCCGAGGCCGCGACCCGCCAGACGTTCGACCTCCTGTCGGGCACGTTCACCTTCTCAAAGGACCTCTACCTCGGCTCGGCGGGCGGCACGGTGGACTTCTTCATCCATCCCGGGGCGCGGCTTGAGTCGGGGGCGTGGGCGGCGTTCCGGCAGCGCGGCAACGCGCGCACGACGACGACGGTCCTCGGCGGGCGGCACACGCTCGCCGACCTCGTGTTGAAGGACGGGAACTCTGGCGGCGGATCCACCTGGTTCGTCCTCACGAACGACGCGGCCGTGGCCGTGCGCGGGTCGCTCCAGCTGGGCGCGCGGAGCACACAGTCCCAGAACGGCCTTAGCCACGGCCTGCTTGATTTGTTCGGAACGTCCCGGATGGAGGTCACGAATGCGGCCTATCTCGGCGCGGGCTCAGAGATCTTCCCGAACCTGCGCAACCAGGGGACGATCACGCTGCACGATGCGGCGACGTTCTACGCGCATAACGCGACGTTCGTGGGGCGTACGCAGTGCGCGACGGGCATCGTGACGGTGGCGGGAGACGCCGCCTACCTGACGCGCAGCACGGCATCCGGCGGGGGGAGTGTCTATCTGGGCGTCGGGACCAACGCTGTCGGGCGCCTCGTCGTGCAGGACGACGGGCGCTTCGCGTGCGGCGGCGTGCTGGCGCTCGGTTCCGGCCCGTATGCGACGGGCGTCATGACGGTGAAGGACCGCGGGCGCGTGACGTGCGGCCTCAAGACGGGCAACTGGCTCACGCTCGCGACGGGGGCGGAATCCGCCTTCGGACGGCTGGAGATGGCCGACGACGCCGTGCTGACGTTGGGCGACTGGGCGTGCGTGGAGATGACGTATGGGAGCGCGGCGGCGCGGGCGGAGATCGCCCTCGCGGGGCGGGCGCGCCTGGAGGGCGGCCAATGGTCATACGTCACGAACAAATGCCCGACGGCGGGGGCGGCGTCGATCTCGCTGGCGGACGAGGCCGTCCTCTCCATGCGGGCGGTCTTCGGCGCGATTCCGGAAACGGAGGAGGCGGGCCTCGGCCTGGCGGCGGACGGCGGAACGCTCGTGGCGGCCGGCGCGGGACCGCTGCCCGTCCCCTACCTCTCCGGCTGTCGCGCGACGCTGGGCGCGCGCGGCCTCACGTTCGACACCGGGCGGCATGACGT
>OIWU01002890.1_pt1 | contig 13902 bp, 7 predicted proteins | sample 1587711 | NCBI WGS metagenome assembly OIWU01 (sample SAMEA3888909, study PRJEB22519) | human gut metagenome | biome: human gut; feature: human-associated habitat; material: faeces | place: Denmark | collected 2010 | reverse complement strand
GCGAAGTGACCACATGAGCAAAAGGAAAGCATCGAAGATGCGATTTTGCGAATGGGGTTCTGAATATTACGACTATTCAGAGCCATGTAGCTTCAGGCAGGGTATTCGGCAGATGCTTGCATACGCAAGAATATCTGCCTGAAGTTATAGGGCGAATTATCGTTCTGAATCGTCGGTAAGCCCGGATAAGCGTACTCACTTCCGTAACATCACTACCAGCTCATGAGCCAGCAGTGGAAATGCTGCCAGTACATTCAATAGCAGCCATTCCTGTCCGGACAGATGGGAGGTTCCGAACGCTCCGATGAGAAACGGTACTTCCGTTACCGCAAACTGCAGCGCAAATCCAATAACACAGGCCAACACCATCAGCGGATTATCCCAGGGTCTCATGGCAAATACGGACTTCTGCATATCCCGCATTCCCACTGCATGATACAGCTGGCACATTCCCAGTACTGTAAAAGCATAAGTCTGGGATCGGGCAAGTATTTTTTCCCGGGACAGTAATTCACGAAGTCCCTCTACCCAGTCAGACAGATTCCAGGACAGTTCTCCCCTGCCTGCCAGGATCCCACAGGGCAATACCAGAAATGCCGCCAGACCGATACCGGTGATCAGCGCTCCATAGAGTAAGGTACAGGCCATTCCGCCCCGGGCGAACAGACTCTCCGCTGCTTTTCTTGGAGGACAGCGCATCAGGCTTTTTCCGTCATTTTTATCCACTCCCAGTGCCAACGCCGGAAGGGAATCCGTGATCAGATTGATCCACAGTATATGACTGGATTTTAGAGGGGAAGCCAGCCCCAGAGCCACTGCTGCGAACATGGTCATCAGTTCCCCGAGATTGGAAGACAGTAAAAATATCACCGACTTGCGGATGTTTTCATAGACGCCTCTGCCTTCCTCGATTGCCTTTTCAATCGTTGCAAAATTATCATCCGTCAATATCATGTCCGCCGCCTGTTTAGCCACATCCACGCCGGTTCCCATGGCTACACCGATATCTGCTGCTTTCAGAGAAGGAGCATCGTTCACACCATCCCCTGTCATGGCCACAATCTCCCCATTCTGCTGCAGCCCCTTCACGATCCGTACCTTCTGGGCCGGAGTCACTCTGGCATAAACCCTGATATTCCTGATCCTCCTGGCAAAAGAAGCATCATCCAGATGATTCAGTTCTTCCCCTGTAATACACTGACTGCGATGCCCTGCAATCCCCAGCTGTCTGGCAATGGCATAGGCGGTATCCACATGATCCCCGGTGATCATTACTGTAGATACACCTGCACGGCGGAAAATCTCCACCGCTTCCTCCGCCTCCGGTCTGGCAGGATCACGCATCCCCACGATTCCCAGGAATGTCATACCTTCTTCCCCACACCCGGGAGTGTTTCCGCTCTGTGCTGCCGCCAGTGTCCGAAGCGCCAGGGAATTCATGAGTTCTACAACCTCACTGATCCTTTTTCTCTGTCCGGCTGTCATTGGCACACTTCTTCCGTCCTGTAAAATATGAGTGCAGTGCTGTACGATCACATCCGGTGCCCCCTTCGTATAGGCAATGCTTCCCTTATGCCCTCCGTTTTTCGGGATTCTGTGATAGGTCGTCATCATCTTCCGGTCCGAATCGAAAGGCTTTTCATCATAGCGGGGGTACTGCTTCTCCAGACGTTCTCTATGCATCCCCATCTTCTCTCCGAAGTCTAAGAGCGCCAGTTCCGTTGGATCTCCGATCCGTTGCTCTCCCTGCAGGGAAGCATCGTTGCACAACAGCATTCCCCGGAGCATCTCCTGTACGCATCGGGATTCTCCCCTGCCATTGCTGCCGGCAGCATCCTCCAGCACATCATACCACCAGCATTTTTCCACCGTGAGCCGGTTCTGGGTCAGTGTGCCGGTCTTATCCGAGCAGACCACGCTGACCGCTCCCAGAGTCTCAACGGAAGGCAGTCTGCGGATGATCGTATGTACTTTGACCATTCTGGTCACTGACAATGCCAGACAGATCGTCACCACTGCCGGCAGACCTTCCGGCACCGCAGCCACCGCCAGGGAAATCGCCACCAGCAGCATTTCCGGAATATTTCTGTGTTGAAATACCGCCAGCAGAAACAATGCCGCACATACTCCCAGCGATAAAATACTCAGAAGCTTTCCCATATCCCCCAGACGTTTCTGTAACGGTGTCATTTCCTCTTCCGCATCTGTGATCATGGAGGCGATCCTGCCGATCTCCGTGGCCATGCCCGTAGCTGTCACGATTCCTTCTCCGTGGCCATGGGTCACCACAGTAGACATATATACCATATTGACCCGTTCAGCCAATGGAATCTCGTGTCTGCAGTCTGCCAGAAACAGCGCATCTTTTTCCACAGGTACCGATTCTCCGGTCAGGGCGGATTCCTCTACCTGCAGATTGGAGCTTCTGGTCAGCCGTATATCCGCAGGTACCTGTGCCCCTGCCTCCAGGTCTACCAGATCGCCCGTCACCAGTTCCGCCGCCGGAATCTCCTGACGGATACCTTCCCTGATCACAATGGTCTGTGGACTGGTCAGCTTTTTCAACGCTTCCAGTGCCTTTCGGGCTTTTCCCTCCTGCAGCATGCCCACCAGGGCATTGACCACTACCACAGTGCCGATGATCACGGCATCACTGAGCTCCCCCAGAAAGACGGATACCACAGCTGCGATCAATAATATGTAGATCAGCGGGTCCTTTAACTGCTCCAGAAAAAGCTGTATTTTCGTCTTTTTTCTGGCAGCTTTCATTTCATTTCTGCCATTTTGCTGTAAACGACGAAAGGCCTCACCATCGGTAAGGCCCTTCACTGCGTCACTTTTCAGTTCATTTACGGTTTCCTGTATATTCTGTTTTTCGAAGACGGCTGCCTCCAATGCTTGTTTCTATTAAGCATTGTATGTCATATCTTCAGAATTCATTACACCGAATCATCGTACATTTTAATCTCTTAACTGGAATGCTGCGGTCAGCTCGTTCATGTTGGTGGCCTGCGCAGACAATTCCTCACTGGTGGCAGAAGTTTCTTCTGCGGTCGCAGAGTTGTTCTGCACCACTGTGGATATCTGTTCAATGCCCTGTTCAATCTGCATCATGGCATCTGCCTGTGCCTTGGATTCTTCCATGGCTTTCTTGGACTCGTTGGCCAGATCCTCAATGCCTTCCACGACCTTCTGCAATGCTTCGGCTGTCTTGTCCGTGATCTGGTTGCCATGCTCAATCTCCTGCAGGGAAGTCTCAATCAATTCTCTGGTATGTACCGCAGACTGTGCACTGTCATCTGCCAGCTTACGGATCTGATCCGCAACCACTGCAAAGCCTCTTCCGGCCTCTCCTGCTCTGGCTGCCTCAATGGCTGCATTCAGGGACAACAGATTCGTCTGGGATGCGATGTCCTCAATCTCACCGATAATATCGCTGATCTGCCTGGAAGTATCGTTGATCCGCTGCATGGCATCCGTCAGACCCTTCATTTCCTCTCCGCTGTCCTTCGCCTGCTGCTGGTAATCCATAGCCTTCTGGTAAGAACCTCCCAGTGCCTTGGCATTCTTCTCCACGATCTCGGTTACATTCGTGATGGTAGCCTGCAGTTCCTCTACGGAACCGGCCTGGTCGGTAGCACCCTCCGCAAGTCCCTGGGCAGCATCTGCCATCTGGTTTGCCCCCAGAGATACCTGTCCCACTGCCGTCTTGATCTCATTAAGTGTCTCACTGAGCTTATGGTTCAGCTTACGGATAGATTCCAACAGTCCCTGAAAGTCTCCCACATAGGCTTCTGCGCAACCTGTAGTCAGTGCAAAATTGCCCTGTGACATCTCTCCCAACAGATAATCCGCATCGCCAATCACTTTCTGCAGGTTACCGGATAATGCGGCGGTAGCCTCTGCCAGGATCTGTGTCTCATCCTGTGTCCGGATCACTGGTGCCGGAGTATGCAGATCGCCCTCAGCCAACAGACGTAATCTCTCGGTACACTTTGCCACCGGTTCACCGATCGCCTGACCGATCTTTTTTGCCCTGCGCACACTGAAACATAAAGCTGCAGCACCTATTGCTACACCAATGACAATACATACAACGGTAGAACCAAGGAAATCTGTCAGTGGTGCATTTACTGCCACGCTCCATCCATTGGTTCCTTCTATTGGTGCATAAGCCTGTATTGTGAGGGTTCCGCCTTTCATATAAGTGCCATATCCGGTTGCTCCGGTCATCATCTTCTGCTCTACCTTTGCAATTCCCCGCAAAGATCTGTCCGTCTGAGACAGTTCAATGTTGCTCTTCTGCTCCTGGGCAATCGCAGAATCACAGTGAGCAATGGTGATACCTGTTTCTCCCAACAGATAGCACTCGGAATTCTTACTGACAGAGACTGCCGCAGCAATATCATTTAAGAACTCCGGATCCGGCACAACGAATACCACGCCGACAATATCACCATTCTTATCTCCGTCTGCATATACGGGTGCGGAAATGATAACGCTGAGCTTACCGTCTGTCTTTGCAATCACGGGATCCGATACCACGACCTCTCCCTGCATGGATCTCTTAAAATAATCACGGTCACTATAATCGGTTCCGTCATAAGCACAGATACCGTTGGAGCCGATCAGCTTGCCTCTGACCATTCCATAAGCTTCCACACGCTGGTTGATATACTGTTGCTTCTGCTCCTGGGTAAATACCGGAGAAGACAGCTGATAGCTGCATCCGAGTTCGGATACGATCGTTGTTGTCACCCGTAGTTCCTCTTTGATACGGTCTGCAGAGATCTCTGCCACCACCAGCATATCGCCTTCCAGTGTTCTCATGGTACTGGACAGATTCAGGATCACGGTAAGGATGACCAACGGAATAATCGAGAACACTACCAACCTGCTGATTGCCTTCTGCAGACGTTCCCGGATCGTCGTCATGCCGGGTGTCTGCCCCTTTGTGCCCTTCTGTGATGCTTTTGTACTCATATGTCCTCATTTCTGCGCTGCATTTTTATTATATGCTTTATTTTCCTGTACTCTGTGAAGTGACCACTTGTCCGGCAGCGCCCGGATATTCCATTCATCTCCCTCATTTGGAACAGTGATCTTCTGCAGAGATACTCAATTTTATATGTCGATTTTATTTTACCATGATTCAGGAAAATTTTCTATCTTTTGAAGCCCAAAAAGAGAGTTAATATTCCGTTAAGAATATCAACTCTCTCCTGTCATTTATCTCTCTATCCCCTCATGATAAGAAATACCCTGTTAATAGCCGAACTCCTGGGCAAAATACAACTTGCCATTGGTCTCATAGACCGCAATGCTGCAGGTGGTAAAATCGCCTGCCAGGATATTCGCTGCGTGTGTAGGAGAAGCCATCCAGGCATCTACTACACTCTGTGCGGAATCATAGCCCTTCGCCAGATTCTCGCCCCACATCAGTTCACTGTTCACTGTGTACCAGTCCTTACCGTTGGGTCTGGTATGGGAAAACTTGGAAGCTGCTTCCTGTGCTCTTACCATAGCGCAGGACTCCAGACCGTTGCTCCAGTTCAGTGCTGCCAGGCCGTTCTCTGCTCTCTTCGCGTTTACAATATCCAACGCATCGATAGCCATGGCACGAAGTTCATCTGCACGGGCCAGCTCAGCTTCACTCATACCGGCTTTTCTCACAGAACCCGCCAGTGCCACTGCCTCTTCATCGAACCAGACAGTTCCGTCATCCGTGGCAGGATCACGGCTTACAGAGGATAATTCTGTACTCTTGCCGCAGCCTGCAAGGCTCAGCACCATGATGACTGTCAGAACAAGACTCATCCATCTTTTTTTCATTTGTTCTACCTCTTCTTTCCTTGATTGTTTATAGTAAATATATGTTTATTCGTTATGATTGCTTCTTCTTAATAATAAGCCATGCTCCCAGCCCTGTCAAGGAAAGGGCAAAGCCCCGATTCCATGTATTGGAATCATCGCCGGTCCTGGGTCTTCTGGAAGCTCCCAGGACTGCTCTGTCCGCCAATGGTGTAGGATCATCGGTAATGCTTACAACCCGCTGACGTCTTACACCAAGCACCTGAGGTGTTACCGGGGTTGCCGGCTCAGACGGTGTACCGGGAGTATCCGGGGTATCGGAATCATCCGAATCGTCCGGAGTATCCGGGGGTGCGGTCGGAGTAGTGGTCGGCGTCGTGGGTGTGGTATCCGGTGTGCCTGTCGGCGTAGGCTCCGGAGTAGCACTGGGAGTCGGTTCCGGGCTGGTAGTCACGGGCGGAGTAACCTCCGGCTCTCTGGACAATTCAAACTGCATTCCGAAGCCGTATCTGGTCATCTGATAGCCGTTGTTGGCCAACACACCGTTAAGGTTAGTGGTGATCTTCACTTCTCCGTCCTTTAACAGGTCGGATACCAGAGTATCTGCATAGGAACCTTCCTGTCCGTTTTTCAGCATCCGGTCATACAGACCTTCACCGTCAAAAGTATATACATTATGATATGTCGTGTAATATAAAGCATCTGCTACTGCAGAACAGCTCTCCGCTACTGTGGTATCGGCGGTTCCGTTGGTCAGGATTGCCAGTTCCTCTGCCGTAAGTTCTGAAAAGCCGTAGACCTTATTTCCTTCTTCTCTGGAAGTATTGTTGAACCAGTCTAAGTAATACTGTGCCAGGCAGCTCTGCGTAACCTCTTCCGGCTTCATTTCTTCGCTGCCATATCCTTTTTTCAAAAGAGCCTCTCCGACAATCGCATCCGTAACCTTACCTGCGGTGATTCCGAGATCCCGTAACGGAGCATTTAAAATACGGCGGGGCAATGTACAGAACGCTCCCACTTCACCGATCTCATAACCTTCAAAACCACTGGACAGAACCGTTACTTTCTCTCCTGCCTTAGGCGCTGCCGGGATCGTACCGATCGTGGCCTTTGCAGGATCATACTGATACTCCTTATTGCTCTCATTTACCAGCTTTATGTTGTAGTACAGGGTATCTCCGGGCTCTGCCGCATTTCCTCCTGCCACGGTACCGTTCAGATAACCGATGGCATCGGACAGATTGATTCTTACCTTGTCCGGGGCATTGCTGTGGATCGTAATGGTGATCGTTGCATCATAGGTCACCCTGCCGGTGCCGCTTTCCCAATGCTGTTCCAGTTCCGGAGTTGTAGTAATGGTAATACCTTCGGAAATATAATGGAACACTGCGCCGTTCTCATTCTGTTCAAAAGTTACCGTTCCCGTGGGATATTCATAATAATCTACTGCGGATACCCCGGGAATCCTGTAATCGTATCCGTCATAATTGATCCAGGTCTCTGTGGGTGTGGTCACATACCATACCGTGGCAATGGTGACTCCACTGAAGGATCGACCGGTGGTGAGCAACTGATCCATAAAACTTTCCGTTACATTTTCACCATACAAGACGCCGTTGTTGTCATTCACATACTGTTTTACATCCTCAAGGGTTTTTCCGCAGTTTTCTTTATAATAGGAAGTGCCTTCGCTGTCTCCACCGTAATAAACATAGTGTAACAAATCTGCGGGCTTGCAGTCAGAATATTTGTTTACATCTAATGCTACGAATCCAACGCACTGCCAGCTTGCCCCGTTACTTCCGGTTAACTTTCCTTCGGCATCTACCCCTGTATTATCCACAGAAAGATATTTAAAGGTTTCAGCATCATCCAAAGTCATCTTATGACCTGCAAACAATGAAAAATCTCCGTTTGCCGGCTTGTAATTATTGGGCCATACGTTGGGGCTGGCTACCTGTCCTCCCACATATTTTGCCATGGTGCCTCCAGCAAGAATCACCGTTTTGATGGTGGGATAGGTTTTCTCTTTTACAGCAACAACGCTGTCGTTTCCGCTTGCACTTGCCATTTCAACAACATCGTTCTGCTCATTCTGCGTTGCTTCTTCCGCCTGTACCGTAAATCCGGTGTTGGAGATGCTGCCGATCATCAGTGCCGCTACCAGAGTTTTTGCCAGTTTGGTCTGTATTACGTTTTTTAACTTCATTTCTGTTTCCCCTCAAAACCAGTATTTCTGTTTTTATTACTTCTTTTTACTCTCCTAATAAGTAAGACTACGCCAAATGGAAAAAAGGACCAGAATTTGAAAAATTTTTCAAGATTCTGATCCTTTTATACTTTTACAGCTAAGATCGGCTGTCGTTCCGTTCCTGTTTAATGTTCTTTTCGCTTAAGAACAAGCCATGCTCCCAGACTCGTCAGGGAAAAGGCAAAGCCCAGATTCCAGGCATCGGAGTCATCGCTGGTCTGCGGTCGTCTGGATGCTCCGAGGACTGCTCTGTCCGCCAAGGGAACTGTCTCATCCTCGATGGTCACCATTCTGCGGCGTCTTGCACCAAGTACCTGCGGGGTATCCGGGATTCCACCGGCCGGTGTGCCGGGATCTGCCGGGGTACCGGGATCATCTGGTGTATCATCCGGAGTATCGGGTTCATCCGGGGTGTCAGGTGTTGCGGTTGGTGTTGCGGTTGGTGTTGCGGTTGGTGTAGGTTCCTCGGTTACTACCGGTACCGTCGGTGTCGGCGTAGGCTCTTCGGTTACCACCGGTACCGTCGGCGTAGGCGTAGGCTCTTCGGTTACCACCGGTACCGTCGGTGTAGGTGTAGGCTCCTCGGTTACCACCGGTACCGTCGGTGTCGGCGTAGGCTCCTCGGTTACCACCGGTACCGTCGGTGTCGGCGTAGGTTCCTCGGTTACCACCGGTACTGTCGGCGTCGGCGTAGGCTCCTCGGTTACCACCGGTACCGTCGGCGTAGGCGTAGGTTCCGGCTCATCCGGTTCGCACGGACAGTGAATCTCTCCACCCTGCTTATACTTATCCGCTATGATGCCTCCGACAACAGTTCCGCCATTATAGACAGTTGCATTCGGAGCCAGAATATATCCGAAAATAGAATTTACATTAACTTCTGTTGCATTGCCAAAGTTCCAAATAATTCTGTCTGCCCACAGCTGATGTTCCAATGCTTGCTTTTTTGCACCATGCGCATTCATCCAGCCGGTAATATTCACTGTACCGGAATCACTTACATTTACCACAACTGTTTTTCCATAAAAAGCTGCGCCGGTGATCTCTTTGTCATAGTCTTCCATCCTGGTATTTAACTCAGCACTTGTTACATTCAATACCAGTTGTGTATCGCTGTCTTCATTCGCCATAGCATATAAATCTTTGCTTTTCTGTACCATATTACCTGCCAGGACATTGCTGATCTCAGATGCAATATCTGTATCCCATACCTCACAGTTCTTCAGAAGATTTCCAGTATATAATTTATTTTCACCAGCTATAATATTATAACCCTGTCCAGTCACTTCCCGCTCAACAGAGTTCTGGGTTCCGTCAGAATTAGTAAGGGGAATTATCAGTTCCTTTTCGTCTGTTCTGCCTGACGCTGTATATTTAAGAATCTGATTCGGAGCAGAAAGATCTCCCAGATAAGATTTTCCCCCATAGCTTACCATGGAAACCTTTAATTCTTTAATTGCGGCATTTCCCTCAATATGGTCCAGATTTGAGGATACAAATTCATTTGTATATAATACAAATGAAAATGGATCATTTAAATCCGTACCTGCTGCCTGCACAGCAATCCCTTCGTTCCCTGCAACAGAACCTACAACCAGTGCTGTCACCAGAACCTTTACCACTTTTTCCCTTACATACTTGCTAAATCTGCTCATCTGATTTCTCCCTCAATGAAACTGCGTGTTTCAACGTCTTTAAACGTTTTCGTTCCTCTTTACAATCATTAAGACTGGCGCCATTTCAAAAAAGGTTCAGATTTTTATTATATTTTTGATCTTTTCAGTATCATTTGCTATTTTTGTAACATAAGCCTTAGTATACAGCCGTTTCTGTCAGGACTCCATGGATCAGAGCCCGCCTTTTTGTACCGGATGAGCCGTAGCAGGTAGATAGGGATACGATATTTCCCCTGTCACTTAAGTCTGCATCTGAAGCATACAGGGAATGTTCCGTGGCCCACTGCACATAATCATCATAGGAGGCATCTGAGGTAAACGTGGCAAAACGGTCACTGGTACTCTTTGTTTCATAATAGGAAAAAATCTCATAAATGTAGACTTTATCTTCCGTGTATATATAGAAGTAAGGATTCTCCTCGCAGCTTGCCGTCCCCTTCAGCAAATTTTTAAAAGCCCCAAACATGCTCTCATCCCGCATATTATGTCCGAATACAAAGGTATTCCTGTCTGACCAGTCTGCTGAAGCCCCACAGTCCATGAAAATGCATCCAGCATTCACACTCTCCCCCTCGAAGGAATGCTTCAGATAATAGTCATTGTCCTCCCCCTGTACCACCGGATAACTGATGTCCAATGCCGGGAAATAGAGCCATCCACGAAAATCCTGGTTGGTCCTGATAAGTTCGGCAAAGTCGATCTGCAGCTCCGGATAATTTTTCTCCGCAATCTCTTCCTGTGTTTCCCCCGCCGCAGGCTCTGCCACCACCTCCTGGCGGATGGCATCGTATTCATTTTTTGCTCTCTGCTCTGACAGATAAGAATGCAGACTCATTCCTCCGGTCAGCAGTACCGCTGCCGCCAGCACTGCTGTGATCGCATTTTCCGCTTTTTTATTTTTCATGCCAGTTTCCCCTTCCTGCAAGAATCGTTATAATTTGTTAATGATTATACCTTATTTTTCCGCATTCGTCTTTACGAAAGAGTTATTTTTTGATATTTTTAAGGTATGACTTTAAATAAGAAACTATTGGGGGAATAAAATCTTATGATACATCTTTTTGCACTGCTTTCACTGCTTTTGTGCGGTGTCTGCTATACAGGCTTTCAGAACAGTTCTCATTTCCACAATACAAGCAACCGGCGTTCTCTTCTGTTGCTTGTATTTGGAGGTGCCCTGCTTCTGCGCCTGCTCCTTGCATACACCACCCACGGCTTCAGTAATGATATCGCCTGTTTTGCAGCCTGGGCTGACCGGATTTTCACTTTAGGGCCAGGGCAGTTCTATTCTGCCGAGATGTTTACGGACTATCCGCCCGGTTTCATGTATGTATTGTATCTGATCGGAGCGTTACGATCTCTGCTGCAGATTCCTTATTATTCCGATCTGCATATTTTACTGTTAAAATTACCCGCAATTCTCTGTGATATTGCCTGTGGGTTTCTACTCTACAGAGAGGCGGTAAAGCGACTGCATTTTTCCGATCTGCAGGGAATCTTTGCTGCCTCTGCGTATCTGTTCCAACCGGCGGTCATTCTGAATTCTTCCTGCTGGGGACAGGTGGATTCCGTATACACGCTGATGATCATCCTTATGTGCCTGTTCCTCATGAAGGGAAACCTGCTTCCTGCCTATGCTGTCTACGGACTGGGTGTCCTGTTAAAGCCACAGATGCTGATCTTCACGCCGGTACTGCTGGCAGGGATCTGGGACCATGTGTTCTTACAGGATTTTTCCTGGCGGAAATTCTTCTATAATTTGTGCGGTGGTCTGGTTGTCATCTGCGGGATGCTCCTTCTGTGCGCTCCTTTCGGATTAACCGCTGCAATCTCACAATATACTTCAACGTTGGGATCCTATGAATATGCAGCCATCAATGCCTACAATTTCTGGGGACTATTAGGAATGAACTGGGTCGACCAGAACACGATTTTCCTCTTCCTGCCCTGTAAGACCTGGGGCACTATCGTGATCCTGCTGATCGTACTCTTTACCTTCCTTATTGCAGCCCGCTGCCGGAAAGAGCCTTCAAGATATTTCTGTCTCGGTGCCTTTATCATCCTGACGATGTTCCTGTTCTCCGTCCGTATGCATGAGCGTTATATGTATCCCGGTCTGGCACTGTTGCTTTTCTGCTGCCTGTACCGGCCCTCTACACCTCTCTGGAAATGCTTCAGTGGATTTGCAGTGCTGCATTTTTACAACACCGCCAATGTGCTGTACCATTACGATCCGCAGAATTATGACCGCAAGGCTCCCATCATTCTGCTGGTATCTGCCGGAATGTTGTGCTGCCTGTATTATTTCTATAAGATCATCTGGAAATATTATGTTCACGGTGAAGCAGGAGCTGCCACCGATGCAAAGCCGCAGCCCACGATAGGCCGTAGAGCTTCCGGGCATACTGCTTCCACAAGATCTGCCGCAGGACTCGGACAAAGACTTCGAGAATATTTTCTCTCTCCCCTGGAGCCCATTCCTTCCGAAGAGAGAATCCATTTCACGAAACCGGATCTGTGCCTGTTGCTGGCAATCGGTATTCTGTACAGTTGCTTTGCCCTCTATGATCTGGGAGACCGCAAAGCTCCGACAACAACTTACGATATGTCGGGAGAATTACAGGCCATCGAGCTGGAATTCCCCGAAGATGCGCTGCCTGTGACTATGGCCAGTTATCTGGCTCCCTGGCACCAGCGACATTTTGGGATGGATGTCAAAAGTAATGCCGAAGACTCCTGGACTTATCTCGGTGAGATCATTTTAAACAATGTCTTCACCTGGCAGGATGTCTCCCTGCAGGATCTGCTGACACAGGCCACAGAAAACAGTACTTCTGATATGTCTGCCACAACCAGATATCTGCGTCTGTCATTGACGGATAATGATGCCTCTCTGATTGAACTGGTCTTCCTGGACGCGAATGGCAACATCACACGCCCGTTGAACGCAGATGCCTACCCTACACTGTTTGACGAAAGCGATCTGTACCCGGAACGCTATTCCTTCCGCAACAGCATGTATTTCGATGAAATCTATCACGCACGCACGGCTTACGAGTTCCTTCACGGCCTGCCGACCTACGAAAATACCCACCCGCCTCTGGGCAAGATCTTCATCGCCCTGGGTGTTGCCATCTTTGGAATGAATCCTTTCGGCTGGCGTATCATGGGTACTCTGTTCGGCATTGCCATTGCCGCAGCCGAAACTGCCGTAGCGATATCCATTATCATCAATGTATATCGCAATTTGCGCCAGATTCTGACCGACGACATCAACGATTTGAAAGGTTAACCCCATTGTGAATTAAAAAAGATTATTTTTATGGACTATACGATTTTGATACTTGTGCTTCCCGTGCTCAGCTTCCTGGTATTAGGACTGACAGGCATGTTTATGAAGCACCGTGTAGCAGGGCTTATCGGTTCCGCCTCTCTGCTGGGAGTAACCATACTGAGTTACCTTACTGCATTTAAATACTTCATGTCTCCGCGTACAGCCGACGGGGTTTATCCTACCTTGACACCGTGGAATATAGAGTGGCTGCCGTTTACAGACTCTCTTCATATAGATATGGGCATCTTGCTCGACCCTATTTCTGTCATGATGTTGGTAGTTATATCTACCGTCAGCCTGATGGTGCACATCTATTCTTTCGGCTACATGAAAGGCGAGAAAGGTTTTCAGCGTTACTACGCTTTCCTTTCACTCTTTACATTCTCTATGCTGGGATTGGTAGTTGCCACCAACATATTCCAGATGTATGTATTCTGGGAGTTGGTAGGTGTTTCTTCTTACCTCCTCATCGGCTTCTATTACACTAAGCCCGAAGCGATAGCTGCCAGCAAGAAAGCGTTCATCGTAACCCGTTTTGCCGACCTTGGCTTCTTGATAGGTATTCTTATCTACGGATACTACTGCCAGTCGTTCGGATTTGAGTTCAGTGCCGAAGGCTTTGCCAAAGGAGCATTCATGATTCCTACCGCTCTCTTCCTTATGTTTATCGGTGGAGCTGGTAAGAGTGCCATGTTCCCACTTCATATATGGTTGCCCGATGCGATGGAAGGTCCTACACCAGTATCCGCATTGATTCATGCCGCTACTATGGTTGTAGCCGGTGTATATCAGGCCGCACGTCTGTTCCCGTTGTATATAGACTATGCCCC
>OIWU01002887.1_pt1 | contig 13914 bp, 12 predicted proteins | sample 1587711 | NCBI WGS metagenome assembly OIWU01 (sample SAMEA3888909, study PRJEB22519) | human gut metagenome | biome: human gut; feature: human-associated habitat; material: faeces | place: Denmark | collected 2010 | reverse complement strand
TCGCCCAAGTACCGTTGGGCAAAGACCCGGAAGGAAGAGCGGCTCCCCTGCGTCCAGTTCTCCCACGCCACGCCGCTTATGCGTCACCTCCGGGGAGAAGAAATGGTCTGGCAGGAGAATAAGGTGACAAATCTGAAGCTGGCCGTAAAGCGGCTGGACGGGCTGATCCTGTATCCCGGCGAGACCTTCAGCTATTGGAAGCTTATCGGAAAACCCACCGCCCGGAAGGGCTATAAGGAGGGTATGGTGCTGTTTCTGGGACAGATCGGCGGGGATATTGGCGGCGGGCTGTGCCAGCTGTCCAATCTGATTTTCTGGATGACCCTCCACACGCCTCTGACGGTGACGGAGCGCTACCGCCACTCCCATGACGTGTTCCCGGATGCCAACCGTACCCAGCCCTTCGGCAGCGGGGCCACCTGCGCCTATCCCCATCGGGACCTCATGATCCGCAATGACACGGATCGGCCGTATCAGCTGTGCCTGCGGGTGGGGGAGACCCATATGGAGGGGGCGTGGCGCTCGACAGAGCCGCCGGCGCTGCAATTCCGGGTCATAGAAAAGGACGCCCGGATCGATCAGGCGTCCTGGGGCGGCTATATCCGGCACAACCAGCTTTGGCGGGAGGTGTATGGCCTGTCCGGTGCGCTTTTGGAGGAGCAGTACCTCTGCACCAACGATGCCATTATGATGTACAGCCCCCTGCTGTCAGCCGCGCCTGCGGATGGCGAATGATACGAAGGAGACAGCAATGCACTATCAGAATGTCCGGGCGGCGAAATTCATCGACCGCCCCAACCGCTTTATCGCCCATGTGGAACTGGACGGCAGCGTGGAGACCGTCCATGTGAAGAATACGGGCCGGTGCCGGGAACTGCTGGTGCCGGGCTGCACGGTCTATCTGGAAAAGGGAACGAATCCCAACCGAAAAACCGCATACGATCTGATTGCGGTGGAAAAGGGTAGCAGCCTTATCAATATGGACGCGCAGGCTCCCAATAAGGTGTTTGCGGAGTGGGCGGCGGCCGGAGGTTTCCTGCCGGACGTCACCGCCATCCGTCCGGAGTATACTTACGGCGGGTCACGGCTGGACTTTTGCGTCGAGACGGAGGGACGGCTTCATCTGGTGGAGGTGAAGGGCGTCACACTGGAGGAAAACGGAAACGCCCTGTTCCCGGACGCCCCCACGGAGCGGGGCGTCAAGCACATCCGGGAGCTGCAGCGGGCGGCGGAAACCGGCCTTGACGCAGTCCTGTTCTTTGTGGTACAAATAAGAGATATTCACAGCGTCGCACCCAATGACGCAACCCATCCCGCCTTTGGAGAAGCCTTACGGGAGGCGGCGGCTCACGGGGTCCGGGTGCTGGCCTATGACTGTGATGTGACGCCGGACAGCCTTAAAATTCGCAAGGAAGTTCCGGTGATCCTGTAGGAGGCTTAATCAATATGGGATTTCTTGAGCTGTTTCTCATCGGCGTAGGGTTGTCGATGGACGCCTTCGCCGTGGCGATCTGTCAAGGGTTGTCCATGACGAAGATCAAATGGGGCCATGCCTTAACAGTGGGATTGTATTTCGGCGGCTTTCAGGCATTGATGCCCCTTCTGGGGTGGGTACTTGGCTCGCAATTTTCGGGATATATCCAGCAGTATGACCACTGGGTCGCCTTTATTTTGTTGCTGCTTATCGGCGGCAACATGATCCGGGAGGCCCTCTCCGGCGAGGAGGACGAGGCGGAGGACGCTGCCGCCGGCGGGGGGCTGGATCACAAAAAGCTTTTTCTCATGGCCGTTGCCACCAGCATCGACGCACTGGCGGTAGGCGTGACCTTCGCCTTTCTGGAAACGCCGATCCTCTCGGCTGTCAGCCTGATCGGCGTGACGACCTTCTGCATCTCCGTGGCCGGCGTGGCAGTGGGGTGCTGGTTCGGCGCCCGGTACAAGCAGCGGGCGGAGATCACCGGCGGTGTGATCTTAGTGCTGCTTGGCTGTAAAATCCTGCTGGAGCATTTAGGACTGCTGTCATTTTGATGAAGTGTGTCGCGTCCCGGCGGTTTCCGTTCTGAAACTGTAAGGGGACACGCAATGAAGCTGATAGATAGAACGGAGGACATACTATGCCGGAACCATACAGCATTTCACTTTTAAATGATTCCTTCCCGCCGCTGATCGACGGCGTGGCCAATACTGTTGTAAACTACGCCCAGGAGCTGACAAAGCTGGGAGACCGGGCCATCGTGGTGACGCCGGAGCACCCGGACGCCGACGACAGTCGCTTTCCCTTTCCAGTGGCCCGCTATCCCAGCGTGGATACCCGGCGGCTGTTCGGCTATCTGGCGGGCTATCCCTTTTCCCCGGAGACCCTGCGGCAGCTGAAGGAGCAGAAGGTGGATCTGCTCCACAGCCATTGCCCTGTGATGTCCACGATCCTGGCCCGGTCCATCCGGGACGTGGTGGATGCGCCGCTGGTGTTTACATACCACACGAAGTTTGATGTGGACGTAGCCAAGCTCCTCCGGGGTCGGCTGCTGCAGGAGAGCGCGCTGTATGTACTGGCCTCCAATATCTCCGCCTGCGATGAGGTGTGGGTGGTGAGCCACGGCGCGGGGGAAAACCTCCGGTCCATCGGCTATCAGGGAGACTATCAAGTGATGGAAAACGGCGTGGATATGCCACGGGGCCGGGTCAGCGAGGAGGCGATCACTGCCGCCGCGGCGGACTACGATCTGCCGGAGGGCGTGCCTGTGTTTCTGTTCGTGGGCCGCATGATGTGGTACAAGGGACTGCGGATCATTCTGGACGCGCTGAAGCTGCTTCAGGCCGGGGGTCAGGATTTCCGCATGGTGTTCATCGGCAGCGGCGCTGACGCGGCGGAGGTGCAGGAGTATGCAAAGCCCTTGGGCAGCAAGTGCATCTTTACCGGGGCTATCTCCCAGCGGGAGACGCTGCGGGCCTGGTACTGCCGGGCGGATCTGTTCCTGTTTCCCTCCAGCTATGACACCAACGGGCTGGTGGTGCGGGAGGCGGCGGCCTGCGATCTTGCAGCGGTGCTGATCGACGGCAGCTGCGCGGCGGAGGGCGTGACCGATGGGGTGGATGGCTTCCTCATTGATGAAAATGCCGGGTCTATGGCCGCAAAATTGCAGGAGATCTGCAAGCGCCCGGAATGTATGGCTCAGGTGGGCTGTCAGGCCGGGGACCGGCTGTATCTCTCCTGGGGCGATGCGGTAAAGCGGGCCAGAGAGCGCTATGGCATTGTGATGGAGAACTACCGCATGGGCCGGTATGACGATCACCATAGGCCCATGGACGGTGTTTTGAATGCTCAGGGCAGCATGATGGACGCGCTGGCAAAGCTCCGGGATCTGGGCGATGGCCTGGCAGAGCGGTACCGTGAGGGCTGGGATGAGCACAGAGAGGGGATTCAGGAGCGCCGGGATGAGTTCCGGGAGGAATTTCAGGAGCGCCTGGAAGAACACAGAGAAGGCCGGCGGGCCTTCCGCACGGAGCTGAAGCAGAAGGGCGAAGCCCTCTGGCAGAAGCTGGACCGGTATCTGTAAGAACCTATAAAATTGCTGACAAACGGGATGCGGTGTGCTATACTGTGCACGGTATCCCGTTTGCTTGGATTTTCCGGCAAATGGCAGGAAACCGCATGAAATTTCGTGTATAAGCAGTGTGCTACAAAATGCACAAATGCCAGTGCATGAAGTTTTCGCGCAGCATTCCGGTTGCCCCGCAGGGGCGCGGGAAAGGCACATTTCTTATTTTGCGATGCTTTTGCATGGCAAAAAGGGAGCGAATTATGGAAAAACGAACGAAACGATGGGGTGACCGGCCGGATGCCTGCTGGATCCGGAATCTGGACGGGCTTCACGCCATCATGCCCCATCTGATGAATAAGCGCACCGACGCCGAGGTCTACGTCAATATGGAATTTGACGTGACGGAGGCCCTGCGCTATATCGAGGAAAAGAACCGGGGAGAGGACGAATACAAGACCACCCTGTTCCACTGTATCCTCATGGCCGTTGCCAAAACCGTATACCTGCGGCCGGATCTGAACCGCTACATCTCCGGACGGCGGTATTACCAGCGCCACGAGATCACCCTTGGCTTTGTGGCGAAAAAGCGGTTTGAGGACCACAGTGAGGAAAAACTGGTGGTGGCCACAGCCCCGGAGGACTGGACCCTGACCGCTGTGACCCGTCAGGTGGTGGGGAAGGTCCACAAGGCCCGAACGGAGAAGAGCGGCGGTGCCAACGGTGCCATGGATATCCTGAAGATCATGCCCCGCTGGTTCCTGATGCTTTTCTTCTGGGGGCTGAAAACCCTGGATTTCTATGGGAAGGTGCCTGCTGTGCTGAAGGAGGATGATCCCAACTTTGCCAGCGTGTTCCTCACCAACCTGGGGAGTATCCAATGCCCCAGCGTGTACCACCATTTGAACAATTACGGCACCAATTCCATCATGATCGCCATTGGCACCATGCACAAGGCGGAGAAGATCGCCGCTGACGGCACCCGCCAGGTGCGGGACGTGGTGGAACTGGGGATCACCTTGGACGAACGGGTGGCGGACGGCTTCTATTTCGGCCGTTCCCTGAAAATCGTGCAGCACCTGATGAGCCACCCGGAGCTGCTGGACAGACCCTTGAAGGAGGCCATCGACCTTGACTGCTGAACAGACAAAAATCGCAGAAGAATCCCATGTGAAAGCGCCGTGGCTGAATGTTTACGGCGTGGTGCCGCCCCATCTGGATTACCCGGACTGCACCATGTATGAGGCCGTGGAGCGTTGCGCGGAAACCTATCCCAACCACACCGCCTATGTGTTCATGGGCCGGAAAACCACCTACCGCGCTATGGCGGCGGAAATCGACCTCTGCGCCCGGGCATTGAAGGCCACCGGCGTTCGTCCCGGCGACCGGATCACCATGGCTATGCCCAACTGCCCCCAGGCGGTGATCATGTTCTACGCCATCAATCTGGTGGGGGCCACGGCCAATATGATCCATCCCCTCTCCAGCGAGAAGGAGATCGAGTTTTACTTAAAGGAATCCGGCTCCATCTTCGCTGTGACGCTGGATCAGTTTTACCATAAATTTGAAGCCATCCGTCAGAATGTGACACTGGACAACATCATTCTGGCCTCCATTCCGGACGCCCTTTCCAAGCCGGTCCGGGTGGGCTATATGCTCACCGAGGGCCGCAAGCAGGCCAAAATTCCCAAGGACGCGCCGGTGCTGCGCTGGAACGAATTCCTGCGCCGGGGCCGCGGCTACCATTGGACGTACCGGGCAGAGCGGAGAGCCGGGGATGAGGCGGTGATCCTCTATTCCGGCGGCACCACCGGCGTCACCAAGGGCATCCAGCTTACGAATCTGAACTTCAACGCTCTGGGAAAACAGATCATCGCCACCAACCCCATGTTCCGCCCCGGTGACAAAATGCTGGCGGTGATGCCCATGTTCCATGGCTTCGGTCTGGGCGTGTCCATCCACTCCATGCTGGTCAGCGGCGGCTGCTGTATTTTGGTGCCCCGGTTCACCCCGGACAGCTACGCAAAGCTGCTGCTGAAATACCGGTGCAACCTGATTGCCGGCGTCCCCACGCTGTATGAGGCGCTGCTGCGGCTGCCCAAAATGAAAAACGCGGACCTGAGCTGCCTGAAGGGTGTTTATTCTGGCGGTGACAGCCTGTCCGTAGAGCTGAAAAAGCGGTTCGACCAGTTCCTCTTTGACCACCATGCCACCATTCAGGTGCGGGAGGGCTATGGCCTGACGGAGTGCGTTACCGCCTCCTGCCTGACGCCGTACCACATCTCCCGGGAAGGCTCCATCGGCATCCCCTTCCCGGACACCTACTATAAGATCGTGGAGCACGGGACGCAAAAGGAGGTTCCCTACGGCACCGAGGGCGAGATCTGCCTGTCCGGGCCTACGGTGATGATGGGCTATCTCCACCACCCGGAGGAAACGGCGCAGACTCTCCAGACCCATGAGGACGGCCTTACCTGGGTCCACACCGGCGACCTTGGCTATATGGACCCTGACGGCTTTGTGTACTTCCGGCAGCGGCTCAAGCGCATGATCGTCACCAGCGGCTACAATGTGTATCCCTCTCAGATGGAGAACATTCTGGACGCCCACGAGCTCGTGCAGATGAGCTGCGTCATCGGCGTACCGGACCCGCTGAAAATGCAGAAAGTAAAGGCGTTCGTCATGCTGAAGCCCGGTGTGCCCGCCAACGAGGAGACCAAGGCTGTGCTGATGGCCTATATCCGCAAAAACGTAGCTAAATACGCCCTGCCCTATGACATCGAATTTCGGGCGGAGCTGCCCAAAACGCTGGTGGGCAAGGTAGCCTACCGGGTCTTGGAGGAGGAAGAACTGAAAAAGCTGTCCGAGACTGCCCAGGAGCAGTGAACTTTTCCGGATCGGACATAGGATGGGTTTTTTGCAGCGACTCTTAATGAAAAACAGACCATCCCCGCAGGCAGCTGCCTGCGGGGATGGTTTTTGCTTGAAACTGTCGATAAAAGCGGTAAGATTTTCACAACGGTAAGGTAGGGCAGCCGTTAACGGCTGTGCTGCTTTATGGATGCTGCATACCCCTTGCGGGTAAAGGCGGTGCGTGGAAATCCGGCGCGGCTGGGCGATTGTGTGTTGAGAGGGTAAGAGTTGGAGGGGGCTTTAGTCCTGGCCGGGGACCTGGGGCAGGGTGGCAAAGCTGGCCTCCAGCTCGGCGTCGGTGGGAATGTAGTCCGTCATCTCGCCGTTGTGGAACTTCTCATAGGCCACCATGTCGAAGTAGCCGGTGCCGGTGAGACCGAAGACAATGGTCTTTGCCTCGCCGGTCTCCTTGCACTTCATGGCCTCGTCGATGGCTACCCGGATGGCGTGGCTGGACTCGGGAGCAGGGAGGATGCCCTCGATCCGGGCGAACTGCTCGGCGGCCTCGAAGACCTTGGTCTGCTCCACGGACACGGCCTCCATGTAGCCGTCGTGGTACAGCTGGGAGAGGATGCTGCTCATGCCATGATACCGCAGACCGCCGGCGTGGTTGGGAGAGGGAATGAAGTTGCTGCCCAGGGTGTACATTTTTGCCAGGGGGCACACCATGCCGGTGTCGCAGAAGTCATAGGCAAACTTGCCCCGGGTGAAACTGGGGCAGGAGGCGGGCTCCACGGCGATGAACCGGTAGTCCTTCTCACCCCGGAGCTTTTCACCCATGAAGGGGGAGATCAGACCGCCCAGGTTGCTGCCGCCTCCGGCGCAGCCGATGATGATGTCGGGCACAATGTTGTACTTATCCAGCGCCGCCTTGGTCTCCAGGCCGATCACGCTCTGGTGCAGCAGCACCTGGTTGAGGACGCTGCCCAGCACGTAGCGGTAGCCGGGGGTGGAGGTGGCCACTTCCACGGCCTCGGAAATGGCGCAGCCCAGGGAGCCGGTGGTGCCGGGATGCTCCTGGAGGATCTTCCGGCCGATGGCGGTGGTCTCAGAGGGAGAGGGAGTGACAGAGGCGCCGTAGGTCCGCATGACTTCTCGGCGGAAGGGCTTCTGCTCGTAGCTGACCTTCACCATGTAGACCTTGCAGTCCAGGCCCAGGTAGGCGCAGGCCATGGACAGGGCCGTGCCCCACTGGCCGGCGCCGGTCTCGGTGGTAACACCTTTGAGGCCCTGCTGCTTGGCATAATAGGCCTGGGCAATGGCGCTGTTCAGCTTGTGGGAGCCGGAGGTATTGTTGCCCTCAAACTTGTAGTAGATTTTGGCGGGGGTGCCCAGGGCCTTTTCCAGGCAGTAGGCCCGTACCAGGGGAGAGGGACGGTACATCTTGTAGAAATCCAGGATCTCCTGGGGAATGGGGGTCTCCCGGTCATCATTGTCCAGCTCCTGGCGGATCAGCTCGTCGCAGAACACAGGGCGCAGGTCCTCAAAGCCCATGGGCTTTCCGGTGCCGGGATTCAGCAGGGGAGCGGGCTTGACATTCATGTCAGCCCGGACATTGTACCATGCCTTGGGCATCTCATCTTCGGAGAGATAAATTTTGTAGGGAATGTTGTTGATTTCGGCTGCCATGGTGCGTTCTCCTTTCATAGCTCGTAAACGGTCCTTTGTGGAGAAGGCATCAAAAAAAGACCTTCATCCACAAACGAACCTGTTGATAGGTTCCTTTGGGACAAAAGTCTGAAACTTCTGCGGTGCCACCCAAATTGACGAAAAATCGTCCCCTCGGCGACGTGCCATCACACGTCTTTCCTTGGTAACGGGGGAAAAGCCCGTCGGTGCCTACTAAACTGCCCTGTTCGGCCCGCCCTCCACGGTCCATTCCACGAACGCCTTTCCGCTGCCCTTTCACTACCGGCAGCTCGCTGGGGGAAATGCCCTTTCGTGTACTTACTCCGTGTCATCGGTTTTGGTTTTGAACTTGGCGCAAGCATACGCCGCCCGAGGGCAAATGTCAAGCGGAAATTTGCTGTTTCATCCAAAAAGCTAAAAATTAGCAGGACGTTTCCAACAAAAACGGCAAACCGCACAAAGAAATGTGAAGACGGGCAGGAAAGCTCTGTTGCATTTCCTACTGGATTTTCTCCGGTTTTGCCCCTATAATCAGGGACAGAAAAGAGGTGAGCGGATATGACTGCAGAAGAAATGCTATGGGAATACGGCGGTGATATTCTGCGTTCGCCTACCATGGATCAGGAGCGCACGATCCCCCAGCACGGCAGCACCACCTGCTACGATCATTCCGTGGCGGTGACGCTTTGCAGCATCCGTCTGGCTCAGAAATGGGGCTGGGACGTGGATTGGCGGAGCCTGGTGCGGGGCGCACTGCTTCATGACTATTTTCTCTACAACTGGCGGGAACACAACCGGGACCACAAACTCCACGGGTTCTACCACGCCCGCAAGGCCATGGAGAACGCCCAGCGGGATTTCGGTTTGAATCCCCTGGAAGCGAATATCATCCACCGGCATATGTTTCCCCTGAACCCCACGCCGCCCAAGTACAAGGAGAGCGTTGTGGTGACCTGCGCGGACAAGATCTGTGCCACCCGGGAGGTCTGGAGCTGCGTGCGGAACGCATCGACCCGGCGCTTCCGTGCCCTGATGGGAACGAAGTAAACACTGTGTCAAGAAGTGAAAAATACCCCCGCTTGTGAGACAGAGCCTTGTCTCGCAAGCGGGGGTTTCGTTATACCTGAGAAGAAAATTACCGGCGGGGACGATTTTCAGGACTCCTTTTTCGGACAGCCGTCGGCACAGTGCCGGCAGTCTCCGGAGCAACCGCAGCTGCCCTTTTTCCGCCAGTGGCGGATCGCGGCGACGGCGGCAAGGGCAACCAACGCCAGCAGCAGCCAATCCAAAGTGGTCATCACAGAATCCCCACCAGCGTATAGACCACAAAGGCCACGATCCACGCCACGCAGCACTGCATCAGCACCACGCCCATAGTTTTCAGAGTGGAGTTGAACTCCCGGCGGATGGTGGCCACCGCCGCAATGCAGGGGGTATAGAGCAGGGTGAATACCAGAAAGCTGATGGCGGCCCGGCTGGCGAACAGAGTGGAGAGGGCGGCGCCGCCCAGCAGGATCTCCAGCGTGCTGACCACGGATTCCTTGGCGATGAAGCCGGAGATCAGGGAGGTGGCGCAGCGCCAGTCCGCAAAGCCCAGGGGGGCGAACACCGGCGCGATCCACTGACCGATGAGGGCCAGCAAACTGTCGGCGCTGTCAGTGACCACGTTCAGCCGGGTATCAAAGCTCTGGAGGAACCAGATGATGATGGTGGCCAGAAAAATCACGGTAAAGGCCCGCTCTAAAAAGTCTCTGGCCTTTTCCCACAGCAGCAGAGCCACACTTTTAAGGCTGGGAAGGCGGTAGTTGGGAAGCTCCATGACGAAGGGCACGGGCTTGCCCCGGAAGGCCGTCTGATTCATAATGAGGGCCGCCACAATGCCGATCATGATGCCAAGCAGATACAGGGAGATCATCACCAGCGCCTGATACTTGGGGCAGAAGGCGGCGGTGAAGAAGGCGTAAATGGAGATCTTGGCAGAGCAGCTCATATAGGGCGTCAGCAGAATGGTCATTTTCCGGTCCCGGTCAGAGGACACGGTGCGGGTGGCCATGATAGCGGGCACGGAGCAGCCGAAGCCGATGAGCATGGGCACGATGCTGCGGCCGGACAGACCAATTTTTCGCAGAGGCTTGTCCATCACAAAGGCTACACGGGCCATATAGCCGGTGTCCTCCAGAATGGACAGGAAGAAGAACAGGGTCACAATGATGGGAAGGAACACCAGTACACTGCCTACGCCGGCAAAAATGCCGTCGATGATGAGGCTGTGGACCACCGGATTGATGCCGTAGGCCGTCAGTGCCCGGTCCGCCAGAGCGGTCAGGGCGTCGATCCCCACGTCCATCCAGTCGGACAGCCGCTGGCCAATGACGTTGAAGGTCAGGTAGAAGGTCAGCAGCATCACTGCCAAAAAGGTGGGGATGGCGGTGTACCGGCCGGTGAGGATCCGGTCGAACTTCATAGAGCGGGCGTGTTCCCGGCTCTCATGGCACTTCACCACGGAGGTGCTCACCACATTTTCAATAAAGCTGTACCGCATATCCGCCAGTGCGGCGTTGCGGTCCAGACCGGTCTCCGTCTCCATCTGGACGATGCAGTGCTCCAGCAGTTCCTTTTCGTTTTCATCCAGCTTCAGCTGGTCCGCCAGATCGTCGCCGCCCTCGATGAGCTTGGCGGCGCAGAACCGGGCGGGAACGCCTATACGGTCGGCATGGTCCGCGATGAGGTGCACCACGGCGTGAATACAGCGGTGTACGGCGGAGCCGTCCGAACAGAAGTCCGTCACCTTGGGCAGGATCTTTCCGCGGGCCACAGTCAGCGCCTGATCCACCAGTTCGCTGACGCCCTCGCCCTTGGCCGCCGTGATGGGGATTACGGGGATCCCCAGCGCTTGACTCATTTTCCGCACGTCGATGGAGCCGCCGTTGGCCCGGACCTCATCCATCATGTTCAGGGCCAGCACCATGGGCACCCGCAGCTCCAAAAGCTGAAGGGTCAGATACAGGTTCCGCTCAATGTTGGTGGCGTCCACGATATTGATGATGCCGTCAGGCTTCTGATTGATGATGAAGTCCCGGGAAACGATCTCCTCCTGCGTATAGGGCCGCAGGGAATAGATACCCGGCAGGTCCACAACGGAACAGCCCTTTTCATCCCGGATCTCGCCCATTTTCTGATCCACGGTAACGCCGGGGAAGTTGCCCACGTGCTGATTGGAGCCGGTGAGGGCGTTGAACAGCGTGGTCTTGCCGCAGTTCTGATTGCCTACCAACGCAAAAATCATCACGCGTCCTCCTTCACTTCAATTTTTTCGGCTTCTTCCACCCGGAGGGTCAGCTCGTAGCCCCTGACCCGGATCTCAATGGGGTCTCCCATGGGGGCGATCTTCTGTAAGGTGACCCGTGTGCGGGGAATCAGTCCCATATCCAGCAGGCGGCAGCGCAGAGGGCCGTCTCCGCCCACAGAGGTAATGGTGCCGGAGGCACCGATCTTTAATTGATCCAATGTCATTTCGGTTTCGCTCCTGTCCGATCAATTTGCCATTCTGATGGTATCATTCTCCATAAGTGCTGTCAATGTGAAGTATCATAAAAAATAGCCGATTTCCCATGAAAAAATGAGAACCGTGCCTGTATCGGCCTTCAAACAAACTTCCCTTGACAATTCTGACGGATACATTTAATATAGTAAGCGTTTAGATTTGCCCCGACAGACACGGAAAAACCGCCTGTTTTTTCCGTGCGGTACGGCAAATTGCCTGCCATTCGCCCCAAAACCGGGAACGGATACGGCGAATTTGGGAGCCGGACCCTGTTGCCGGCAAATGCATCCAATCAAACGACCAGAGAATGAGAAAGGAGCCGCCGACCTATGGAGATTATTACCAGCAGACAGAATCCGCTGTGCACCCATCTCCGGAAGCTGGCGGCCTCTGCGTCCTACCGCCGCCAGCGGGGAGAATTCCTCTGCGACAGTCCCAAGCTGTTGAAGGAAGCGCTGCTGTGGGGGGCGGAGGTCCGCACCGTTGTGGCTACGGCGGGGGTAGACCTGCCGGAACTGCCCTTGGGTGTACGGCAGGTGGAGGTCCCGGCGGATGTAATGAAGTCCGTTTCGCCTATGGAGACCCCCCAGGGGACGCTGTTTACCTGCGCCATCCACACGGAGTTGCTGCCGGAAATGCTGACGGGCCGCCGCTATGTGGTGCTGGACACCTTGCAGGACCCCGGCAACGTGGGTACCATCCTCCGCACGGCGGACGCCTTCCATGCCGATGGAATGTTTCTGGTGAACGGCTGCGCGGATCTCTATAACCCAAAGACCCTCCGGGCTACTATGGGAGCGGTGTTCCGCTGCCCGGTGTGGACGGTGGGGGCGGAGGAGCTGTCCGCTCTGCTGAAAAAGAGCGGCATTCCTCTTTACGGCGCGGCGCTGCGGGAGGACACTCTGGACGCCCGTGCGGTGGATTACAACCGCTGCGCCATTGCCATCGGCAGCGAGGGCCGGGGACTGACGGAGGGCGTGTTGGCCCTCTGCGACCGGACAATCAAAATTCCCATGAGCGAGCACTGCGAATCGTTGAACGCGGCGGCGGCAGCCACGGTATTGCTGTGGGAGGCCGCCCGGAATGACTGAGCGGGGAGGACGGGGGATATGCTGAAATATTGGGTATGGCTGTCGGAACTGAAGGGCCTGCGAAATCAGACCAAGCTGGCGCTGCTGCGCCGTTTCGGCGATCCGGAGAGCATTTTCTACGCCGACCCTGATGAACTGATGCTGACGGAGGGGGCCGACCCCGGTCAGCTGAAGCTGCTGGAAAACCATGATCTCGCCCCGGCTGACAAAATTCTTGCCGACTGTCAGCGGCTGGATATTCAGCTTCTGACCTTTTCCGACGCCGCCTATCCCGGACGGCTGAAAAACATCTACGATCCACCGGCTTTGCTCTACTACAAAGGAAAGCTGCCGTTGCTGGACGATCTGCTCAGCGTAGCGGTGGTGGGCACCCGTGACTGTACGCCCTACGGCATCGCCTGCGCGGAAAAGCTGGGCTTTGGCCTATCCTCCGGCGGGGCCGTGGTGGTGAGCGGTCTGGCAAAGGGCATCGACGCCGCGGCCACACGGGGCGCTCTCCGGGCCGGCGGCGTGACCATAGGCGTGGCGGGTAACGGCTTGGACGTCCATTATCCCTATGAGAGTCGGTATCTCTATGAAGATGTAGCGGCATCAGGCGTTCTGTTTTCGGAATACCCACCGGGGACGGAGCCGGCGCCGGGGCATTTCCCGGTGCGGAACCGTATTCTTTCCGGTCTGTCCTTAGCGGCTCTGGTGGTGGAAGCGCCGGAACGGAGCGGCGCGCTGATCACCGCTATGACGGCCTTAGAGCAGGGCCGGGATGTATTTGCGGTCCCCGGTCCCATCGACGCACCTACCAGCGTGGGCTGCAACCGTCTGATCCGGGACGGCGCGGGGCTGGTAACGGATGCGTCCGACATTTTGCGGGAGTATGAGGGCCGCTTCACCTTGGATCTGAAAGAGGCGCGGGAGGAGCCGGAGACTCTGGGCTATCAGGCCCGGACGGTGCCGGAGCCGAAGCCTGTGGCCCCTGCCCTCAGCCTGTCCCGCGGCGATGTGGAGCTGACGGATGACCAGATCGCCATTTTGAAGGCCCTGTCCGATACGGAGCCGATGCAGGTGGATGACCTCACCGAGCTGGTGGACATCCCCACCCGCCGGGTGCTTTCTGCCCTGACGGTCCTTGAGATCGACCAATATGTGGTCCAGCACGCGGGCAAGCACTATACCCGCGCCGTGACCCTTACAGAATAAACGC
>OIWU01002885.1_pt1 | contig 13933 bp, 10 predicted proteins | sample 1587711 | NCBI WGS metagenome assembly OIWU01 (sample SAMEA3888909, study PRJEB22519) | human gut metagenome | biome: human gut; feature: human-associated habitat; material: faeces | place: Denmark | collected 2010 | reverse complement strand
TTTCTCCTGGAGTGGCGGATGGAAAATGCATTGTTCGCCGGCGTGTCTCCTGCGCCAAAGCACGGTCCGCAGAATGCCGTCTTCACAATCGCACCCGTCTCCATGAGCGTGGCAACGGCTCCGTTCTTCACCAGTTCCATATAAATCGGCGTACTTGCCGGATAAACGCTGAGCGTAAACTCATCCGGTCCGATCGACGCACCCTTTAAGATGTCCGCCGCATCACAGATATTCTCAAAACCGCCGCCCGCGCAGCCTGCAATAATACCCTGATCCACATACAGTCTGCCGTTTCTGACCTTGCTCTTTAAGTCGAGCTTGACCGCACCGTCAAAGCTTACCTCTGCCCGCTTCTCGCAGTCATCCAGAATATCCATCAAGTTTGCGTTCAGCTCCTCGATCGTGTAGGTGTTGCTCGGGTGGAACGGCATCGCAATCATCGGTTTGATCTCATCCAGATTGATCTCGATCATTCCGTCATAGTAAGCGACTGCTGCCGGATTCAGTTCCTTGTAATCTCCCTCTCTGCCGTGAATCTCATAGAACTCCTTCACCGCGTCATCCGTTCTCCAGATAGAGGAAAGGCAGGTCGTCTCGGTTGTCATGACGTCCACACCGATACGATAGTCCACACTCATGTTGGAAACGCCCGGTCCGACAAACTCCATGACCTTATTTTTCACATAACCGCGGTCGAACACCTCGCCGATGATCGCCAGTGCAATATCCTGCGGTCCGACGCCCTTGCGCGGTGTACCCGTCAGGTAAACGCCTACTACGCCCGGCATATCGATATCGTATGTCTTGGAGAGAAGCTGCTTTACCAGCTCTGGACCGCCCTCGCCGACTGCCATGGTACCGAGCGCTCCGTATCTCGTGTGGGAATCCGATCCGAGGATCATCTTGCCGCCTGCCGCCAGCATCTCTCTGGCAAACTGGTGAATGACTGCCTGATGAGGCGGCACATAGATTCCGCCATAGCGCTTTGCACAGGTCAGCCCAAACATGTGGTCATCCTCGTTGATGGTGCCGCCCACTGCGCAGAGGCTGTTGTGGCAGTTCGTCAGTACATACGGAATCGGGAACTTCTCCAGTCCCGATGCACGTGCTGTCTGTATGATTCCTACGAACGTAATGTCGTGGGAAGTCAGCTTATCAAACTTGATCTGCAGCTTGTCCATATTGCCGGATACATTGTGATCCTTTAAAATGCCGTATGCGATCGTTCCCTGCGCCGCCTCGGCTTTTGCCACCTCTCTGCCCGTCCTGCTCTTTATTGCGGCAGCTGCCTGCGCGTCATCCGCAACCAGTTCCGTTCCGTTTACCAGATATACTCCGCTGTCATATAACTTCATGATTTCCTCCTTGCCCTTATCATAGCCTTTCAAAAATTATATCGGTCTTGCAGGTAAAAATCAAGCACTTTCGCGCTTTATCATGACAAATCGCCGTCTTCAAACATCAGTATGATATCAAAGAGTGTACCCGCTTTTGCCGCGATGCGTTTTGCCGCATCCGCATCCGGTTCCGCCAGATCCGGCACCATGACCGTCCGGATTCCCGCATCCGTTGCGGAGCGCACGCCGTTGGGGGAATCTTCGACCGCAATACAGTCCGCAGGCGCTTCCCCGATCTGCTCACAGGCATAGAGATAAATATCCGGCTTGGGCTTGCCGTTCTCCACCATCGTTGCGCACACTATACGGTCAAACTTGTCGTAGATGCCGATTCTGGTGAGATAATCCTTTGTGCGCGCCGGATCTGTGGCAGTTGCCACCGCCGTCTTAATCCGATGCGCCCGCAGATAGTCCAGAAGTTCATCCACACCCGGCTTTTTATCGTTCCCGTTCGCCGCGATGTGCGCCTTCATCAGTTCCTTGCGCCGCTCGCGGATCGTCCAGTACGGGAAATCCGCTCCAAACCGCTCCTGCAGAAACGGCGCCGCATACTTTGCCGCGAGACTCCGGATCGCAAGACCATCCTCCACCGTCATATCATACCCCGCCTCCGCTGCCGCCTGGCGCCAGTATTTGTTCAGCCATTTTTCCGTGTCAATGAGTACCCCGTCCATATCAAAGATCACTGCTTTTACCATATCACTGCCCCCTTTCTTCCTGTCCCTCCACATAGAGCGGAAGAGCGATGGTCGCCTTAAACAGGTCTCCATCCACAGAAATATCAAACATTCCTCCCATAAGAAGCGTGAGATTCTTCGCGATGGAAAGTCCCAGACCGCTTCCCTCCGTCGTTCTGGAGGAATCCCCCCGGATAAACCGTTCCGTCAGATCTTCCACTTCGCTGTTCTCTCTTGCCAGTGACCGCGCCGAAACATTCTTAATAGAAAAGACGGCACGTTCTTCGTCCGCCTGCACTTCCACATAGACACGCGTCTTTTGAAGTGCATACTTGGCGACATTATTATAGAGATTCTCGATCACGCGGTAGAGGTGCCGTCCGTCTGACCAGATGTAGACCGCCTGGCGCGGAAGCTTTGTCACTATCGTAAGTTCTTTGTCCTCGAACTTTTCATTGAATTCGCCGCCAGTCTGGCACACCAGTTCCACAATGTCGATCTTGTGCATCTCAAGCTTCACATTCCCGGAACTGACCTTGGATGCCTCCACCAGATCTTCTGTGAGCTGCTTTAAGCGCTGGGACTTTTCGTCCAGGATCTTCACGTAGTTTTTCACGCGCTCGTTGTCCACATCCTCGCGCTGTATAAGGTTGACATAATTGATAATCGATGTCAGCGGTGTCTTGATGTCATGGGAGACGTTGGTAATCAGATCCGCTTTCATGCGCTCGTTTTTCGTGCTGTCGTCCACGGCATGCAACAGTCCGGCGCCGATATTGTTGATCGTCTCCGCCAGCTTCCGGTCCTCACCGTGAAGTTCTTCAACGTCAATCTTGGCAGAGAGATCACCGTCCGCAATCTCCTCAACTCCCTGCAGGATCTGATAGTGCTCCACCGCTTTCCGGAGCAGAATGTATGCCTCCATGGCGCTGAATAAGAGCAGGGCAATGAGTGCCGGCACATTTCTGTAGTAAAACGCTCCCGCCGCCAGGAAAAAGCAGACGATCATATGAATCGCAAAGATCATCAAAATCTTAACTGTGACAGACCTTTCCCGGAACGTCTTCTCAATCCCGCGTCCAAGCCAGCACACAAGGCTGTTCTCCCACATCACTTCCGCTTTCAGGCGACGCACCATACTCAGATAGAAGATAAGAAACAGCGTATCAATGAGAAAACTGATGGTCCCTGATGCGACAAGGAGACCTGCAACCTCCCATTCCCGGCTGCTTGCTCTCGCAAGCAGCATAACCAGCTCCGCCGATAAAAACACAAAGCCAGCAATCATAAGTTCGGTCTTGATGCGGTCAATGGAGCTTAAGGCGATGCCTTCCTCCCCCTCCTTGTGTCCCGCTGCCAGTGTCAGGTACACAAGCGTCAGAATCCAGCCCAGCAGACTGATAATTGCCCCTGCAATGCTCACTTTGATCCACGGATGAAGCCTTTCATATTCTATCTTGGCATCCCGCAGATCATCCCCTGCCGAAAGCTGTGTGTCCACGCCGATGACAAGCACCACGTCTTCCAGGGGCCAGTAGATCTGATTGCCGTTATTGCTGAAAAAATAATTCTCCAGTCCCCGGATATCCGTGCCGAATTCCTTGTCTTCCATATCGTAAAGCAGATAATCTCCCATGGTCTTTGCCTCCATGAGAACCGTCTGCGTATCGAACTGCTGCCCCTCTCTGGTATCCGGCTGATTAGTATACCACGCGCCATTGATCTTATACCAGTAACAAAAATTTGTACTCTCCTGCTTAAATTCATTGGTATACTGCAGATAGCGTTTCTCATCCTCCGCTGTCCGAAGCGCGCCTTTCTGTGTCAGGAGCAGATAATCGTTCAGATCATTGCACTTCTGCTCCATGCATTTCAGATAATACCCGGAACTAAGGAAATCATCGGTTCCAATATCGGTAAGCTCCAGAATATTCTTGCTGACAAGCGATGCCAGAAGGAACACGGACACTGTAAGAACGATTGTAAAAAAGGAATGAAGGAGCACTCCCGTTATTTTCATTCCGTAACTGTAGGATCTTTTCTCCATAAAGACGCTCCTCTAGTTCTTGTCAATCTTATAGCCCACGCCCCAGACTACCTTGAGGTAGCGCGGCTCTTTCGGGTTGATCTCGATCTTCTCGCGGATATGGCGGATATGAACCGCCACCGTATTGTCCGCACCGATCGCATCCTCGTTCCAGATGCTCTCATAGATCTGGTTGATGGAAAATACCTTCCCCTGATTCTTCACAAGGAGAAGCAGAATGTTGTATTCAATCGGCGTCAGCTTAACCGTCTCCCCGTCCACCGTGACCTCTTTTAAATCATCGTTGATCGACAGACCGCCGACGGTATATACGGACGCGTCGTTCTCTGCCGCATTGCCAAGCTGCGTATAACGGCGAAGCTGCGACTTTACACGTGCCACCAGTTCCAGAGGATTGAACGGCTTTTCCACATAATCGTCCGCGCCGATATTAAGTCCTAAAATCTTGTCCGCATCTTCCGTTTTCGCAGATAGAATAATGATCGGGATACTGCTCTCCTCCCGGATCTTTAACGTTGCCCGGATGCCGTCCAGCCGCGGCATCATGACGTCGATGATCAGAAGATGGACTTCTTTTTCCTTTAAGATCTCAAGCGCTTCCTCTCCATCGTACGCCTTTAATACCTGATAGCCTTCCTGCTGTAAGTATATGTCGATCGCTTCCACGATCTCTTTGTCATCATCACATACCAGAATTGTCTGCATTCTCTTCTCTCCATTCTAACGTGGCAGATATCGCACTGCATATCAGCCTTTCTATTGCCTGTTTTCTTCATTTTAACAGACACGCGCAAATTGTTATAGAGGAGATTTCTTAATTATTTTTAAAAATCTGCGCGCAAAATTAAGAGAATCTTTATTGCGGGCGGCATATTCCCGCTTTAAGATAAGCAGGTAACCCAACCATGCTTTTATTCTGGAGGATCTTTGATATGAAAAAGAAAAAAACGAAGAAACACCGCAGAGTCATTTTGCTGATTGCAGAAATTATTCTGATTCTTCTGCTGACTCTTTTGTTGTTTGCAGCTGTAAAACTTTCAAAAATACAGAAAACAAAGCTTGACATGGATCAGGTCGCCATCAATGAAGATCTGTCCTCCGAAACAATGGATGCCATGTCAGACTATCGCACAGTTGCTCTCTTCGGTCTGGACAACCGTACAAACAATTCCCTGTCCAAAGGGCGGAGCGATGTCATTATGCTCGCCAATATCAACAACAAAACGCACGAGGTCCAACTGGTCTCCATCTACCGGGATACCTATCTGGACACCGGCAGCGGAGTCTTTGAAAAATGCAACGCCGCCTACGCAAAAGGAGGACCCGAGCAGGCGCTCTCAATGCTCAATACCAATCTCGATCTTGCAATCACAGATTATGTGACGGTGGATTTCAGTGCAATTGTCGAATGTGTGGATCTGCTGGGCGGCGTGGAAATGACGATCACCGATGACGAAGCCAGCCTGATGCTCGGCTATATTCAGGAATTAAACCGCCTTACCGGAAATACCGCTTCCTGCCCGTCTTCCGGCGGAACTTACACCTTAAACGGCGTGCAGGCAACGGCATTTGCACGAATCCGTTACGGCGGCGGTGATGATTACAAGCGCACGGAACGTCAGCGTGCGGTACTTTCAGCTATGATTGCCAAAGCACAAAAATCCGATCTGAAGACGCTCAACGCACTAATCAACACTCTCTTCAGCGATATTCAGACCAGCTTCTCCAATGCAGATCTGCTTGCACTCGCCACCAATATTTTTAATTACAAGCTCAGCGAGACCAACGGGTTCCCATATGAAAAAACTGCCCACCGCTATGACAAAGTGGGAGATGTCGTGATTCCCTGCGACCTATCGTCCAATGTCACGGCACTTCATCAGTTCCTCTATGCAGATATGGCTTACACGCCTTCCGATACAGTGAAAAACAACAGTGAAATGCTCACCAGCAAAACCGGTTACCGCGAGGGCGACGGCTTCTGATCCCGCTTCAAATGGGCTTTCTGCCATATCAGTGACAACTGCGCCTTTAATGATAAAAATACACCTGCTATGATATTCTTTATCTTCAGCGGGTGTATTTTTTCATGTCATGCATATTCTAAGTAGTATCATTTTCAACTTGCAGTTGAACTCTTCATAACCGCAAGTATGGGAAACATGCACTAGACTAAGCAGGAAAGCGAGGCGTTGATTATGGACAAGAATATGGCAGACCGTTTAATTGAATTACGTGAAAAGAATCATCTGTCCCAGAGTGCAGTCGCAAATCGTCTCGGTGTAACGCCTGCCTTAATCAGCGCTTATGAGAAAACGGAGCGTAACCCCAGTCTGGAGCGCCTGATCGCACTGGCTGATATCTATCACACATCCACGGACTATATTCTCGGACGAACCACGACCGATTCCTACGCTACGATCATCGAGGTAAAAGACCTCACCGATGCGCAGATCCGTATTCTGCGTGAACTTGTCGAAGTCATGAAGCACACGGACGCTACCCGGTCGTAGTGTCACTCTTTCTTTTGTCTCTTTTGTCTGTCCCTCCTCTTCTCCTGTGTCTTTTATTCTTATCCCTTTTATCTGTGTGATCTGTATTCTGTTCCCACTTCATCTGGTCTTTTTCACTTAGTTCCCGCGCCATCTGCAAAAGAACCTCTGTGCGGTCACCGAGCCGGGCATACGCCTGATCCTCCCGGATTCTTCGGATTGCAAAATGCCTCTTGGCAAAGATGACGATCATGTCAATGATCAGATAAGACAGCGCAATATTGGGCGTAATCCCTGTAAAATAGTAAAATAAGATGCAAAAAATTGCCGGTCCGATCAATACCAGCGAATACAGGTTGTTGCGCTGTATGTTCGTCATAAGATAAAACCAGCTCTCTTCGGGATCCGCATCCACCCAGTGTGCGCGTTCGTATGCAAATCTTTCCCGCCTTTTCAGAATTCTATCTCTAATACTCATGTCCTGTCCTTTATTCTATCGAATTGATACTGTTTTAGACATTTTAACATAGAGTTGAAATATTTGCAATCTATAGGTGTAGTTTTTATTTCTTAATTTTTCCGTTCTCCGCCAAAATACCGCACATCGTATGTGTTACAGATTCTGCGTATCTCGATGACGCCCACCACCGCTGCAAGCACGCCGCTCGCCACATTGCTCACTGCCATGACAATGCCGGCGCTGACGTTTCCGAGATCCGTGAACTGCTGCAACGCCCAAAGTACCGGCACGCGGAACAGAAAGACACGGCAGAAGTTCATGACCAGCGTCACACGCGTCTTTCCAAATCCATAGAGCAGCGCCATTACCGCCGCGTTGACGCCGAGCGGGATTGCTCCGACCGCCTCAAACCGGTAAATCTGTTTGATCATCTCGGCAAACTCTGCATTGTCCCCGGCAAAGAGACCTGCCAGCTGGTTTAAGCATAACAGTGATGCCGTCATGATGACCAGTCCGATGAGCATGTCAATGTAAAGCCCCCAGCGGAACGCCAAAAGCGCGCGCTTCGGTCTGCCAGCCCCCAGATTCTGACTGATAATGGAGGAGCCTCCCTCCTGAAATCCGTTCTGCGGGTTTGTCGTGATGCCGCCGATATTGTTGGAGATTCCAAGCGCTCCCACCGTCCAGGAACCGTAGACGGTACTCATCGAATTGACAATCACCTTTCCAACCGCAAACGCAATCCGCTCCACGATGACCGGAAACGACAGCGTGAGCATCGGGCAGATGACCTCCTTTTTTATGGAGATGGCACGCAATGAGAAGCCAAACGCATTTCCCTTCTGGTTCATATTGATGCACGCAGCGAGAAGAAGAAAGCTCTGTGAGATGATCGTCGCACAGGAGATCATATTGATGCCTCCGTCCAGCCCGTAGACAAACCATGCCGTCAGCCCCAGTTTCACTACGATGACCGCCGTGTTGAGAATCAGAATCCGTTTGGAATTGCCTCTGGCACGCTCAATGGCGATGTAGACGTTATTGAAAAACGTGATGACCATTCCGAACAGCTCCAGCCTGAAATACGTGCTCCCGTCCGCAATAAATTCTTCCGGTGTATTCATCAGGCGCAGGAACTCCGGCGTGAACGGCACCAGGACAAGCAGTATTGCGATACCGAGCGCCCCGCACATGGCAAACATTGTGCTGACACGCTTTTTTACCAGCATGAAATCGCCGGCCCCATATGCCTGGCTCACCTTGATGCTGGCGCCCACCGCAAGCCCGGTTCCCACCGCCGAGATCATCATGTTGATCTGGGACAGATACGCGACCGCGGACACCGCGGATGCGCCGATATGTGACGCCATCATGGTATCGAGTATCTTAAAAAGCTGGTTCAGGCTCTCATAGAGCGCCAGTGGAAATCCCACATACAATACCACCCGCCACATGGGTCCGTTCAAGGAAAACTCGCGAAATTGTTCGTCCTTTTTTGAAAGATCTGCCTGCATGTTCTTCTCCATTCTTTTTGTATCTGCATTTCTTTACTTTTCTGTTCTCCCATGGTATAACAAAAATATTTATTTATACGAATTTTTTCCGTTATTTTGCTTCACACTACTGATTTTTTGTCATTGCAGGTAAAAATCCAGAATTACCATTCCGCAGAAACCTTCACGGAACCAGGAACAGGAGTTATACCTATGAACGATTTCGCTTCCTCCAGCTGTCACGACCGCATTGCCGATTTTAAAATTACGCAGGTACAGCGCGATTCGCATTTTGATATGGGAGAATCCCATTATCACCCGTACTACGAATTTTATTACCTGCTGTCCGGTCAGTGCCGCTGTTTTATCAGCCACAGCATTTACCGGCTCTTTCCGGGGGATCTGATTATGATTCCTCCCTCTGTGCTGCACCGCGTTCTCTATGAAACCAAACGTCCTGCCGAGCGCATCAACATCTTTTTTTCGGAAGATTACTTACACCGGGTGTCTGCCGCCAGCGGCCCGGATCTTTGCGTCGGGCTTTTTTCCCGCAGCAGACTCACCATTCCGTCTTCCAGCCGTCCGCAGTTAGAACGCCTGATGACGCGCCTGCGCCTTGAATCCGAAAGCAGCGATCCTTATGCACCGCTCATGACCAAAAGTCTTTTTTCAGAGCTTCTGGTTGAGATCGCGCGCTGCCAGGATGTCCACCAGACTCCGCAATTTCTGGACGAGACCAGCACCGCCATCCAGGAAAGCGCGCGCTACATCTACGAACATTACGAGGAACCGGTCTCACTGGCAGCCGCCGCGGCGGTCGCACATATGAATCCCACTTATTTTTCTAAAAAATTCCGGGAGACAACCGGATTCGGATTTAAGGAATACTTAACGCACATCCGCCTTCAGAACGCCGCGCACCTTCTGCGCACGACGGACACTTCGATCACTGAAATTGCCGGGATCTGCGGTTTTTCCGACGGCAATTATTTCGGGGACGCGTTCCGGAAACACTATGGCATGTCGCCGCGCGCCTATCGGCTGACGTGACAAAACGCCTGAGTCCCCCAAGCACCTCGTGAGATGCAATATAGGGGAACTCAGGCGTATAACCCGGCAATACTTCTTCCTTGCTTCCTGTATGAAATTGAATGGTGGAAATATCTTTCTCCGGATCTGCTCCTTTTGATTCTCTTACTTCGGCCGCTTGCCAAAGAAAGAATGGCGCTCCGGTTTCTTCTCCTCTTTCCCGCCGTCAGCGTCTTCCTTCCATTTAAAGTATTCCGCATCAAGATTTACTTTTATCTCCGCCCCGGTCTCACCGGTGTTCTTCTCCGGCTCTTCCTCCGGTTCCTCTGTCTCTAACGGAATCCCGTTCTTCTCAAAATACTCTTCGTTTATCTTGATCTCCGGCTTTACGGATGCATAGATGGACGTGGCCTCTTCTTTCTCCTGCCCGTGCTTCGCGCGTTCCTTTGCAATCTCCTTGTTGCGCTGCTCGATCAGATTCATGTATTTGTTCGTATCCCTTAAATCCTCAAGGTGGCTCTTTAACTCCGACTGATCTCTGCGCACATTTGATTTTTCCTGCGCAAGCGCATCATTCATCTTATCGCAGATCTCCCGGACAGAGTCCATCGCATCCTGCATGATATCCTGTACGCGGTGAAGCGCCTCATCCGTATACATGACCGATCCGGCATACACATCCTCCGCCATGCGGTTCGCATCCTCGACGATTCCGTCCGTCTTCTTGCGGAACTGTCGTTCCGCTGCATCGCGGCTCTGCTGGGTAAGCTCATGTTCCTCCATGAGTTCGTAGATGCAGACATTCAGGCGCTGCAGGAGATTTAACGCCTCCTTTTTGTCTATGATAACCCGATTTGTCGCTTTATCATACACCTCGCTGTTGGCATACATGATATGCATTTCCCGCAACACCTGCTCTGTCTTATCCTGCGCACTCATAATGGTCTCCTGTATTTCAATTATCTTTTTTGTATTGTATCCGCTTTCCGTCTCCGTATACGTTTTATCAATTTTACCACTAACACAATCAGTAATACAACCAGAATTATCACAATCAGAATCACAGCGATAATCATAGCCGCATATTTATTCGGGCTCTTTACAAGATCTCCGAGCGAGCGGCTCTCATCCACCACCTTTCGGTCGTGCATCTGGCTGTAATAAGACGGCACATTGGCAATACCATCGCCATCCGTATCCTCAAAGGACTGCATATATCTGGCAATCGAATCCCACGCTTTTAACTCGCGGTCCCCCTCCATCACGATGACGTCCTCAAAATCCTCGATCGGCGTTCCGTCCGCATACTTTGGCACAAGTGACAACAGTCCGTGCGACATATCCGTCACCGCACTTAACATCTGTCCGCTGTAGAGATCTGCCACAACGCGGTACAGCTTATCGTCCTCAATCTCCACGCGGCTTCCGTTCTCATCGGTCAGATAAATATCCGTGACCTTATTTAAAATCATGCGGTTCGGATTGTATGTAAAATGAAGTCCGCTCATGTAAAGTCTCGCTGTCGTCATGTAATCAGAAACGGACGCGTCAATCTCTGCGGCTGTACGAAGTTCTTTTCCGGTCAGATAGACACTGATCAGCGGGTATCCCGGCACGCCGTCCGGACCGATGCCAAGGGAAAAAGAATTAAACACCTGCTCCACTGTAATGTCCCCGTCCGTGTAGGTATCGCGCACCGTACCGCTCGGAACCACGGCAACGTCCACCGGTACTCCGTCAAAATCATCGGAATTCTCCACGGCATACACATAGGCGTCCGACATCAGATCACCCAGATTGTGTTCCGCGTGCTCATACTCGAGATCATGCAGCGTGGAAAACTGCACATTATTGGTTGCAAGCACCTCATCCTTGGTGTAACCGAAATCCGCGAGATAACCGGTATCCACCGCTTCCATGAAGCCATCGATCTTCTCCTGGGTCGCCCCGTCCGCAGTGATGGTCGAAAGAATCGGAACCAGCTTATAATCCGTCATCTCCCATCTGCCATCGCTCTTCTGGATCATGGAAAGTTCTCCGATCTTCCTGCCGTACTCTCCCGTGGATACAATATACGTGTCACCATGCACAATCGGCTCCGCGAGCTCTGTGTGGGTATGACCGCTGATAATCAGGTCAAGATCCGGCACACTCTTGGCAAGAATCTCATCCTCGGATTTGCTCTCATCCTCCCACGTACCGCTGTGAGATACACAGACGATCATGTCCACATCTTCATTTGCCTTGATCTCTGCCACCGTCTCCCTGACCGCTTCCACCGGATCGCGGAATAACAGTTCACAGGTCGGCGCGCAAGCAAGTGCGTCCACACCGAACACACCTGTCACAGCGACATTGACGTCTCCCTTCTGCAGCACGACATAATCCTTCACGCCGTACTCCTCAAATCCGCTCTGGATCTGCTGCTGTCCGTCATTTAACCCCGCAGCCTCCATCGCGTCCCAGTCTACATTGCACACCACAAGCTCCGGCAGTACGTCGCCGCTTTCGGCTGCACTCTTTAGCATCTGTGCCAGTCCGCTGGAACGGTAATCAAACTCATGGTTACCAAACGTCGTCACTTCACAGCCGATTGCGCCCAGCATCCGGAGCTCCGCCGCCTCATCCTCATAGACGGTCTGCACCAGCGTACCCATGGAAAAATCACCGCCATCGACCACGAGCGTGTCCGGATTCTCCGCTTTCTGCTCATCGATCACTGTCTTGATCCTTGCAAATCCACCCACCTCTGTGGATTCCCCGTCAATCACCGTGGAAAAACTGTTCAGATGGGAGTGGGTATCGTGTGTGAACACCACATCCAGTGTCTTCCCGGCCGCCTCCGCAGCCGCAGCTGTCTGTGCGCTGCCGGCAAACAGCGGCACAACCAAGGCTGCCGCAAGCAGCCCTGTCAGAATTCTTTTTTTGTTTTTCATTCAAAAACCCTCCTTAATTATGAAATATACTCCCCATTTATACTCACCGGGTCCCCTTAGATCCCGATCAGCTCATAAGATAGCTTTATTTTACCACAAAATGAGGTGCGACGCAATGTAACGCGGTAACGCAAAAAGAGCCCGGCATGCTGTGGTGTGTCTGTCAGCATGCCGGGCTCCGATGTCTGTGACAGTCTGTCTCCGTCCGTCTATACAGCGTCTATACCTGTGTACTTGTGCGCCTATGTGTCAGCACCCTGTCTCTGGCAGCCTCGGACTAAGAGATCTTCTTGCCCGAGTACATTGCAAAATACTCCTGCGCCGTCTGGCAGGATATGTTCAGTCTCTCCTGCAGCCGCTCAAGAATCTCCTTCTTCGATACGCCGTAGGCGCATCCGGTCTCCACAATCCCCTGTGCCAGCCCCCGGTTCAGACCTTCCTGCTCTCCCTTTTCAATCCCCAGTCTTTCTCCTTGCTGCAATCCCGCTTCGTACTCCGCTTTGCGAAGCTTCTTCTCTTCATATTCCTTATCGTATTCCAGAATACTCACCATTTCCACCTCCGCACGATTCTTCCGAAGGAAATCCGCTAAGATCCCTTCCGCAATACACTCCTTAATCGTCCACCGCACCGCCTCTTCCAGCTTCATAGAAGCGGTGTACCCGCGGACTCTTGCCACATACTGTGCATATTCCTTCAGCATCCTGCACTGCTCCATAAGCTCTGCATTATGTTCGGCATTGATGTTGAGTACCATAACCTTCAGTTCCAGATTCGGCTCTCCCTCAAAGTGTTCGTATGCCTGTGACAGTCGAAGCTCCGTGCGCTCCTCCATGTCCTCCGCGCCATTGTAAAACACAATAAACACGGGTGCCGGAATCTTCAGCAATGCGGACGAATACAGCGACTTGTCACTCACATACTTCTGATATTCCAGAGAAATATAAAACAGATCCCGCAGCGGCATGTTCGGGTTCTTCGTCGACTGATGTTCGTACAAAGAGATGTGCAGATCCAGTAAAAATGCCAGATCGTTCTTCATGCCCATATAAATGGCATTTTCCAGAGTCACGATCTCCAACTCTTCCGGGTTCTGATAATGTTTCCCTGTTACTGCATTATACAGAGATAACAAATTTTCGATTTGGGAAAATATCCATCGAAAAATAGTATCCTTGTATTTGCGGTTAGCAATAAGCAATTCGTAGCTGCATTTCTTCATAGTGTCCTCCTGTTCCCATAGCACTTGAAATCAAGAAGGTACACTTCGCCTGTCCTATCCACTTGTCATTCAACGTACTATGCTGTGCATGCATGGTTAATGTGGTATAAAAGCATAGAATTCATTGAAATGATATAGATGTGTGGATCAGCTCTCGCTGCCGGAATCGTAAGAATATAT
>OIWU01002879.1_pt1 | contig 13954 bp, 11 predicted proteins | sample 1587711 | NCBI WGS metagenome assembly OIWU01 (sample SAMEA3888909, study PRJEB22519) | human gut metagenome | biome: human gut; feature: human-associated habitat; material: faeces | place: Denmark | collected 2010 | reverse complement strand
ACAACGCCCGCAGTCTCATCTGCCGCCTTGACCGCGATGAGCTGCTGCAGGAGCTGCTGACCAGCTATCTGGACAAATAAGCAGCGCACAAAACGGAAAAAGCCTCTGCCGGCCGGCAGAGGCTTTTTCTATACACAGATAACGCATCCGCACGCACCAAGTCTTTTATGTCTAAGACTTACTAAAAGGTACGTATAATATAGGTAAACTTATAAAAAGTACACCGGCCTCCCCTGAAAAAAACATGTCGTTTTTTCACCTTCGGGTTTCCGTTTGCCGCAAGTTTGACCGGAATAAATTTTTCCCGCCTGCTTGCTGTTTTCCTATATTATACGGTAATTTTGTTGTCTCAGACGTTTATATAAAATCGGTTTCCCGATGTTATTTTCGACTGATCAAAAGTCTACCTGATTTTTATAAGTTTTTTCTGCTATTTAGTTTTTCTGTGGTTTAGGTCAAGCGAATTATTTGGCTTCCTGCCGTCAGGCGTGAAACGAGGGTTTCTACCATGTGTGCATCCTCTGCGCCTTTCGACCATGTGGATAGCTCTCTGTTTGTTATTACAATCAGACTCCTTGTCTCATTCAAAAATGTCAGTGCGTGATATAACTTTGGAAGGTGCTCGTCTGGGATCCTTGCGTACATCATGTCATCAATGACCACAACGGATGACTGCGTGATATACCGGAATTGCCGCTGGTGTCTGTCTGACCGATCTTTGCGGTCGATGATTTCTAACAGTCGACTGATCGTCATGTACGAAACCTTTTCTCCAGCTTCCAATGCTCTGCGGCCCAGATGCGATGCCAATGATGTTTTGCCAGTGTCGCATTCCCCGATAATGATCAGGTTCTGGAATTCATCAATCCACTGTAGCGATTCCAGCCGGTCAATCTGCCACGCTATTCCTTCGTTTACTCTGCTTTTTAGGAATTCTTTGTACGGTAGTTTGCTTTCCTTTTCGCGCCTTGCTATCGCGTGCTCTTGCCGCATTTCTAATTCCTGTGAAAGTACCCAGTACAAGTAGTCCAAATTACTGAGCTCCGGCCTGTCCTCCAACTCCACGAATCCATGTGCTATGTTCTGCAGATTTAGGACTCTCGCTATCTCTACGATTTTACTGATATCTGTCATGTCTTTCCCTCGCTATTCCGTCTGCTCTTGTTTTGCATGAATAAAAGAAATTCTTGTCCAGTAGTCTCTTGGCTATTCCTGCTCCGTGCCGATATATGAGAAATGCCGCCAGCTCGAAGGCCGTACAGTTCTGGACAGTTATGCAGTATTCCATTGCCTCTTCTACTTTTTCAATGCCATATCCATCGACCAGCTGTGCGATCTTCTTTATGTGTGCGTTTCGGTATCGGGGCACAATGATCTCCAGCTCTGCCATGAACGTCTCTCTAATATCCACGCCATCCAGCCGGTTCCGCAGCTCTCTTTCCGCTACGGTCTCCATTTGCACGCTGGCGTCATCGCACGGTACCGCTGATCCTGCCGGTGCTTCGTCTATCGTATATACCAAGGCTCCATACGGAAGAATGTAGAAGTTGAGCTTTCCGTCCTTCTTCTCAATACGGACTTGGTCGTGCGGGGCGACAGAAAAGTGTGGGAGCTCATAAATGCTGTTCTGGAAGTGCACTTGGTACTTGTCCGATACATTTCTGATCTCTACGCGGTCGATTATTATGTGTGGCACCTTTACGAGGGCTTTTGCTTCTTCCTCGAACATCTCCTTCGGGGGTTTGTGCGTTGTTTCATTTGGCTCTGCATTGGCGACGGTATCCAGCCACTTCAAAGCTGCGACGTTCAGTGCATTGATGCCCGTAAACACCCGTCCTTCTAAGAAGCCCTGCTTCACGTACTTTACGAGGTTTTCTACTTTGCCCTTGGTTTGCGGGTCTCTCGGTCGGCACAGCACCACAGTATAGCCGACCTGTTTCACATAGTCTTCAAATTGTGGGACAAGCATAACATTTCCGAAGTTTTCGGATATCACGTAAACTCGGTCTTGGTCGTACATGATCGTCTGTGGCCTGCCTCCAAAGTATTTGAAAGCATAGTCATGTGCTTCGATTGCGGCCTTTGTCGTAAACGGTTCCGCGCTAAAGTAAACGAAGTGCATCCGGCTGTATGACATTGTCATGCAGAAAAAATATACCCTGACTCTTTCACCGTACATTGATAGCATCGCAAACTGACCGAAATCTGCCTGCGCTTCATAGCCCGGGGGGTAGTGGTTTTCGTATTGAGGTTACTCTTTGCCTGACATAGATGCCTCCGAGTTCCTGCCGCAGGGTTTGCATGTACTTATGAAATGTCGTCGACTTACAATCGAAGTCTGAAAACGCTTCCTTCAGCTGGTAGTAGATATTGGTGTTTTGCAGCTGGGGATTTGTTTTGAGCTTATCTATAATGAACTCACGGTAGCTGTCCATGTACGGGGTCTGTGTTACAGCAAATTCATCGTATTGCTTTTCGTCCATCAGCAAGTATCTCCGGCACGTGGGCACGGCCAAATCATTTCTTGCTGCAATTTTGGTGATCGGCACACCAAGCTCATAATGCTCTTTCATTTTTAGCCACTGTTCTTTATTTATCTTCACTTGGATTCTCCTTCCTTTATTATGATTTGTGGCTAATTTTCACGCAATCATAGGACACCACCTCCGCCGTGATTATATCACACCTCGATCGTCATTCATCCTATTGGACACGCTTTTTCACCTGATCTGGGCAAAAAAAGAGCTGCTGACAATTTGTCAGCAGCTGAAAAGTCATATCGATGACCATGTAGGTGTGTTGCTCTGGCATGCTGGTTCCTCCGTTACTCCAAATCCTTGAGTACCTTGACCGCTACACCTTGTATGATGCAGTCGGTAACGATGATATCTTCCATTGTGTGATTTTCCGGGTGCAGGCGGATAATGCCATTCTCCGGCTCTGGGAAAAAGCGTTTCAGGGTAGCTTCGTCTTCCATAAGAGCTACGACGATCTGTCCTTCCTCTGCGGTGGACTGCTGCCGGATCAGGACAAGGTCACCGTCGTCGATGCCTGCCTCGATCATGGAATCGCCGTTTGCCCGCAGGAGGTAGAAGCTGCCTCTGCCGAATAGCGCGACCGGCAGTCGCACATATTCTTCAATGTTTTCCTCCGCCAGCTTGGGAACTCCGCAGGACACAGCTCCGAGGACTGGTACTCGGAGGGTCTGCTGCCTTGCCGACTTGTCCTTCTTCGTGACAATGCTGCGGTGACTACCGTCGCCGTCCAGAATACCGCTTTCACGCATATACGCTACGTAATCCGCGACGGTGGATTTGGTGAGGCCGGTTCCGTCTGAAATCTCGCGTATCGTCGGTGAGACGCCTGTATCGTCAAGGTAGCTGCTTACGAACTTCTCTATGGCAGATATGTAATCCGTGTTCTTCGTGCGCATGAGTGGGATGCACCTCCTGTTCGTCCTAAACCGGACATTTGTACGGTTTACGCTTTTATAATACACGGGCTTTGGCTTCTCGTCAAGGCCCGATTTCGCTGTTTCCCGTAAGGTGGTCAATTCTGGCAGAGTTATAGGAAGAGTAGTCTGGTCGAGGCACTCTTGATGCTGGTGTGATGCTTTTTTGAACAAATCCGCACAAAGGCAGTACACAGACCGGCGCAAAACCGTGCCACAACATACCACCAAAACACTATGAAAACGCCCTCGGCTGCCGGTTCTGCTTCCCGGTGCCGGGGGCGTGTTTGGTTTAGTCCATGAAGTAGGAGAAGACCTTTTCCCGTGTATCGAGGATTTCCTCCGTGGGTACACCCATGGTTTTGGCGAGCTTTGCGGATCCTTGTAGGGCCTGCAGCACGTCTGGTACGAATGCGACGGCCAGCACATCCATATAGGATGCAAATGCCGCATTCATCCGGTCGATGCTGCTCCGGTAGGCTTCTTCTAATTGCTGATCCAGCGTATTGATCTCTGAAATGTATCCGGCGAAGATGGCCTGTTCCTTTTTGGTCAAGCTGTCTTTCCCGATCTGGTATAGGAGCGTTCCGATGGTGTTTCCGATTACTGCACCCAGCACGGGTACCGGGATGAGCATCTGTCCGGCGAGCGAGGAAATTGCGCTGACGGCGGCATCCATACACAGGGTCTCCGAATGCTCGATGAATTCCTGCTCACCGATGGCTCCGGTTCTATACAAGTGAGCCTGCTCCGCTACGCCGAAGGAAGCTGTGGTCACGGCACTTGCGACAGCAGCCGGTGTGGCTGTGAAGTTCGTCAGCACATAAATGCTTCCGCCGCGAATGGCTCCTTTGACTGTGCCAGTTCCGGCCTCTCCGGCAATCTGCTTCCAATCTTCCTCGGTGAAGTCTTTGAGCTTCTTGCCGCTCTTCCGCTTTTGAACAATGGCCATGCACAATGCAGTTCCGCCTTCGACTGCAGCGGAGATTGCGGCTGCCTTGGCTCCTTCGGCAAGGGTAGGCTTGCTTTCCTGATAAGCTGCGTCACGGCGTTCCTGATCCCGCTGGGCAAGGTGTTCCTTCTCTTTATCGAAGGTGGCCTCATAAGTGGCGCTTTGTACTTCAGGGTATTCAAGGATCGAGGGCTCCAGATGCTGGATGTCCACGCTGCCGTCAGCGAAGAAGGCGTGAACTTCCCTCCATTGTTTCAAGGAGAAATCTCCGTTAGCTGTGGGCATCTTATTGGCTGCGTCTTCAGGTATCGAGAGGTAATAAACGATTTTGTCGTAGTGATCCTTCGGTATCTGGTAGCATCCGCCGTCTTTAATGAAGTCCGGGTAGGCTTTCAGATGCATGCGGACAGCCTGCAAGGAGAGGTGCCCACCGGACTGCACGAACTTTTGCTGGATTGCTTGTGCGCCACGCATGATGTCCACCGGGCCGTTATCATTGACCCAGACGTGGGTTGCAGCTTCTCCTTCGATCTGCTGCCGGGCGTTACCGATCCCGCACTCCGCGATCTCTGCAATGAAACCGTGCATGCCTTTTTCACCACCACGGTTCCGGGTGACAATGTCCTCTTTGATTTTTGAGAGGGCAATCTCGATGGTGATCATGGCGTCCGACCAGTTTTTGTCCTGCTGGTTGAGGGCCTCCATCAGCCGGTCTAACCGGATTTGATTCAGGTAGTTAATCCATGAGGCAACTGCCTGCTCTTGGTTCGTTTTCAGGATTGCTTTTCCGTCCACGTTTCTGCCTCCTTATTCGAGGCTCTTCTTCAATGAGGCCGACATGGCCTTCGTGTTGTTTACCAATGTGCCAAGCTGCATCTGTTGATCCTCCGGCAGCGACAGGAAGTCTTTGCCGAAGGTTGTCATGCAGGAATTATATTGGCCGTTCAGCCGGTTTCTCAGCTCTGTGGCTTCGTCGATCAGCTCTTGTATCTTGGCTGCGGCGATGCGGGTAGCATTGGTATTCGTCTTGATCGCTTCGATCTCTTCTTTTTTCTGCTTGCCGAGCTTCACCTTGTTCACGGTGAATAAGGTGATCGATGTCAGCAGGGTCGCTCCGGCGACTGCCCAGCCTACAGGGCCAGCCATGGCAAGGAGGGCAGTCCCTGCTGACATGCCTCCGCCGCCAGCAGCGAGGGCTCCGCCGCCGAGCCATGCAAGGGCGGCATTGGTAGCGGCTGCACCGGACAAAGCGGAGATTGCCGTTCCTGTGGAAGCTGTTCCGAAAGTGGTGGCGATCCACATGGCGGCTGCCGGGGCTACGCTCACGATTGCTGCACCGGCTGCAGCACCCGCTCCGGCACCCAGCGCGGATTTCTTTGCCGCTTCCAGCTCTGCTTTTGCAAATTCGCAGGCATCCGTAAATTCCTTCTTGTCCATCTGGATTACAGCGATGTCCGTATCGAAGCTCTTAGGCCGGTTTGCGATGCTGTTGATCAATGCCTCAATATTATCAATCAAATCCACAGCGCGGGTACGTAAAACGCACAAGGCGTTTCCGTTATCGTTCATGGTGGTATAGGCATCGTTATACTCGGTCACGGCCTGCCGCAGGGCATCGTCCAGCTTGACTTTAGGATCGGCTTCCTGCTGCGTGAGCTCTTTGGTCGGCTCTTCGGCAGAGGCCTTTTTTGCCAGTTTATCAAAGGTGTTTTTCGCGCCATCTACCAGCTTGCCGGTGGTTTCACTAAACTGTTCTCCGGTCACGGCTGCGGCATGTTTGATTTTTGTTCCGGCATCAGAGGTCGTGGCTTTGATCGCCTCGCCCGCCGCTGCCGCTGTGGTCTTAAGTCTTGCACCGGCCTCGCCAGTGGTGACCTTAATTCCTTCACCTGCGGCTGCCGCAGTAACCTTCACCTTTGATCCGGCTGCTTCGGCCATATCCTTGGCATCGACAAGAAGGTCTGCGAAGGATTTTTTCTTCATAGGCGTTTCCTCTGTTTTATTCTCAAATATACTTTTTGAAAGCCTTCTTCATTTTTACGAGCTTATCCATAATCCACTCAAACTGCTGTGGCCAATCTTGCTCGTCTGTAAGATTGGCATCTCTCTTAATTATAATGCGGCTGACTTTCTTATCTGGGAGTTCCCGCCAATCAAGTTCTGCACCAATCTCTTCTTCTATTTTTTGCTTGTGGCCATGCAGCATACGGAACAGGTCTTTGTCGTCATATACATTGAATTCTACACCGACCTGACTCTGCTGCTGCAGGCGTAGGATGCTTAATCCGCAAGACGAAGTTCCAATACTCAGTGACATCCAATGGTCAGTGGAGGGTTTTCTCTGCTTGAATTCTTTTGCAAATGTTTTGTTTGCAAAGGCGTAGTTATTAAACGCCGTCCAATATTCAAGTCTTGCCTGCTGGGTCGCATTTGATGTAGCCGACACCTTTTTGATCTCTTTCGCCCAGTCGTTTGGCCGCTCGACCACCTTGAACATAGGGGCATAGGCAGAATCGTCGATCTGCCACAGCTCGATTTCAACAAGGAAGAAACCTATCTGCTCATCCGTATGTTGGTTCAGCCACTCGATTGCCTGCCGATGCTCATCACGTGCTCGTTTCACTATCCAAATGACCACAGAGGCATCTTTGCCGGATGCATAGGTGATAATCTTGCCAAGATGGTCGTGGTTTGTGTCCTCAAGCTGGTTTTCGATGATTATTCTACGTCCGGTTCCTTCTTCGGATGCGTACAGGTCTACGCTGAAACCACCGACGGCAGATTCCAACTCTTCCAGCATAATATCTATACCTACGGCATCGCTCAGAAGGGCAAGGTTTTCTTCCTCTGCCAGCCACTGTGAAAAATCATACTCTTCGTGTGCCCACACTGACCGTAAATCTGTGATTTTCTTTATCTTACCGAGGTTTTTTTCTGATGCCATGTTAGTCCTCCTTTGGCTTCAGGAAGCCCTGCTTGAATGCGTCCGGGAAGATGAAGGTTTTTTCACCGGCAGAAAATTCAACACGGATGTGTTTTCCGGCTTTGTCGATCCATGTGACCTCACCGGTTCCGAATGTCTTATGTGTTACTTTGGCTCCGACTTCTACCATGGAATAGTCCACCGTCTCCACCTTTACCGTAGCAGCCTTGGGGGCCGGGGTGGGTGTCTTTATGCCATAAGTGCTGGTGACCAGCGGGGTCTTGGGAGCTGCGGGAGTAGCGGTAATAGTGGTATAGGTTTTCTGGACAGGTGCGGGCTTCTCGACCGGCTTCGTAACGGGTGCTGGCTTCTTTTCCTCCGGTTCTTCCTCTGGCTCTTCCACGGGAGGTGCCTGCATCGTTGCCTGCTGGTTGTAGAACATCTGCTCGTATTCGGCGCGTTTGATAACAGTATCCCATCCGCCGACGTCTTTGCCTTCGTGTTTGTCGATACCGGTATAGGACAGGCTGGAATCCTCGTACCTCTTGAACTTGAAAATCGCGTCGTTCATAAGGTTCGCGTTAAATACACCAAGGGAACACAGCAGCTCGAAGTCCTTTACGTCAAGGCCGGTGACCTTCTTGAACAGGCCGGGCTCCAGCTGGGTGATAACGTCTTTCAGGGATCGCTCGCGGCAGTCGGTCAAATACATGAATACCGGCACGCGAGTAGCGAACTTGATGAGCTTCTCCTGGATCTTCTTGCGCATGGATTTGTACTCTTTTTCTTCCTCGGAGAGCTCTTTCTTTTCCTGCTTGGTTTTTTCTTTTCCGTCTTTCTTGGCTTTTTTGACGGCTTCGGATTTGTTGATGATGGTCTGGATATCCTGATTCAGTGAACGGAAGCCTTCGATGCTCATAAGGGCATCCAGCGCATCTTTGTTGTTCAGCAGGCGCTGCAGGGTGTCGTTGTCGACGTTGACCAGCAGGGCGGATTCCCATCTCTTTGCCAGCAAGGTGGCCGAGGTACCGGCCATCGCAATGTCCAGAACGTCCTGTGCGCTGATCTGTCGCATGGTGCTGCCGTCGTATGCCAGCACAGGCAAGAAGTTTATAAATTCCGCGACCTTCTTTTCAGGGTTCGCTTCGTTTACGTCGAGGCGGCAGCTGTAGTCGGAAATCTGTCGCAGGGCCCGGTCAAGGGCAAAGTCGAACACGTAGCATTCCTGCTTCATGATCTGCCTATTGCCTGTTTCGTCGGTGATCTCCCACGGGGACTGTACGCGGAATGCCGTTTGGAAGTAGGTCTCCGGGCTCTTTAGGTTGCGAAGCATGAAGACGCCCGTCCACGGTTTCACGGTAACGCCTGTGGTCAGCTTGCCGCAGGAGAGGGTGATTGTCTTCGTCTTGAGCGGGTCGCCCATGGAATGCTGCACCGGTGCCAGCGCGTCGAGGCCGATACCGGCTTTGGTTCCAGCGCATACATTAATGGCGTAGTCGTGGTAAAAGGCGTTCTGCTTTTGTGCCAGCAGATTTGCCATAGCGAAGCAGCTGGCGACGTTGGGCAAGAACCACAGGGTGTGGGAAAGGACGTTCAGCAGGCGCGTGTCGGAATACGGCATCGGGGGGCGTTTGTCCTGCCCCAGTTTCAGATCGTCGATATTGGACGGCAGATAGGATCCGCGAATCAGATCCAGCCATTTCTGCACTTCGTTCTCATATACGAAGCGGGAGGTCTCCGGCTTGCCCTTTTCGGTGGGCTTGGCAGAGAAAAACACGTTCAGGTCGAACTCATTAAATTCGCCTTGCATGGCGATCTGCCGGATGCTGTCCGGGATGCGGTAGGTCAGCATGACCATCCGGGGCAGTGCCAGATAAGGATTGTTGGGCCCCTTCCAGCTGTCCTTGGCCCGTTGCTCATCGGAATATGTCCAGTTGAAGATCTGGTCTTCAATGAATTCGCCGCTGTTGATGGCGCGGAAGGGGGTGCCGGATAGGAACAGGTAATAGTTCGTCGTGATCGGCAGGAAGGTTTCGTTATAGGCGTTGCCTGCTTCTTCGAGGCTGTATTTCTCGGAGTCGAAGTCTACGTCTTCTTCGTCCGGCTTGTCAAACAGGCGGGCTGCGTTCTCACGCCATGCGCCGAAGTGGTATTCATCGAAAATGACCAGATCCCAGTTATCGGCGTGGATGAATTCGTTCTTTGCCTTGATGCCGCCTGCGTCGTTGGTGCCCAGCAAATCTTGGAAGGAACCGAATACCACGATGGGTTTTTTCTTGTCGGCAGCATTATACTGCTGATCGATGTTGATGCCGTTGCCGTGGGCATCCTTGTTGGAGATAAACTGCCAGCCCTCAAAGTCAACATGTGTCTGCAGGTCTTCCCGCCATGCGGATTCGACTGCGGGTTTGAATGTAAGGACGAGGATCCTCTTCAGACCCATCTTTTTGGCAAGCTCGTAGGATGCAAAGGTTTTGCCGAAGCGCATCTTTGCGTTCCAGAGAAATTTGGGTGCGCGTCCGGGTTCGTCGAACTTAGCCTGTGTGTAGTAGGCGATGGTGCGTTTTACAGCTGCCTGCTGCTCCGGACGCATTCCGAATGTGGCTGTGCGCTTTCCTTCGAGGCGTATTCCGGTCTTCAGCTCACGGATGGCTGCCTGTACGTCTTTGACGGTACAGTTGAACCATTCGTTTCGGTCGGCTCCGGCATTCAGCTGCTTAAAGCCTTTGCGTTTCAAAATATCGTGGACGTCATGATCTGTGAAGCAGGATCCATCCTCGCGCATAGCGGACTCTTGGTAGAGGATTTTGTACTCGACTCCGCTGGTATGCATTTGCTCGTAAATGCGCTGCTCCACGTCACGCTCGGTGTATCCGACTTTCACGTAGCCCTCATGGGTGGTTACGCCTATGAGCTTATATACATATATCGTCGGGGTGACTGCTGGTCGCTGGGCGAAGAATTCCTGATTAGGCATTTTCTTCAACCCCCATTTCCTTTATTATGGACTCAATGTATTCTATTTCTTCTTTGGATAGTGCGTATTTTTCGTAAAGAGCCGCGTCGGTAACAGGGTTGGAATAATCCTGCACAGGCACAAAGCAGAATTTGTCTTTTGTTATATGAATGGAAGTTAGCGCTTGCAGAAGCAAAAATCGAGATAGTTTTCCCGACATGTACAAAACCATGTTATCTGCTTGCTCTTTCGTATCAAAAACGCCCAAAATAAGGTATGTTTCTGTACATGCTTCTTGGGGAGGTAGTACTCTTAAAGAGGATAGAATCTGATAGTTTCCTTCCGACGTGGGCTTGTTTCCTCCTGACATGGCATAAGTTATTATTACCTTATATTTATCCAAAATATGCTCTTTGTCAGAAATCGAGGTTTTATGGAGAAAAATCTCTCCCTTTGACGTAAGGACTTTAACACAATTTGGCCGCATTTCGTCAGGGCCGCTGACTGTTGTTGCAAGGCTAAAATAATTTCTTGAATACACCGTTGTGCTCATCAGAGGCTCGTTCTTGGCCAACACTTTTCGTATAACTGATAATGCAAGATTGCTTCTTACAAAGTACTCGTACTCTCCCAGTGATCTTGTTACCGAGGAGGTTTCTGTACCTTCTTTCATGTTTATTACTGAGCAGTCTCCTACATAATCTCTTTCCCACAAAAAGTAGCAAACGCCACCCGCAATATTTACACCGGGGAAGCAGTCCGCGCTATTTGCTATGTCTACCAATTTTCTTACATGTTTTTCCGATAGCATTGTACTACGGAAATCGTCCAGCCCTTTGCCGCCCGCGTACCATCTCGCAGGAATTACCATACTCAAATAGCGCGGCTTGAGTTTCATAGCTTGTAGCACAAATTTGTGGTACAAGGGGGATGCACTCGCTGCATTACCTCCGTCGCTGAGTTGATAGGGCGGATTTGAAATAATAACGTCAAACTTCATTCTGAAAATCTCCTCGGGCTTCATGGTGTGGATCCATTCGTAGGCGTGAGTTTCGAGTTCTTCTCCACGCTCGTACTGGGTTTCTGCAGCGCCGCAAAAAACACATTTTCCGTTTCGATCCCACCCGTGCTGAATGCGCTTGAATCGAATGTTTCCTTGAGCGTCGTCGAATAGCGATACGCTAAACTCGCTGTTCGGGTATTTGCTACAGTATAGCCCACGGCGCGAAAGAAGGCTTGTCAATTCGGTAATGGCAATGCCATACAACTGCTTGTGGAAAATGTGATCCAGCCGCTCCTGTAGGTCGGGGATCTGGTATTCCAGCCCTTTAATCAGGCGTTTTGCAATCTCCCGAAGGAACACCCCGGTTTTGCAAGCTGGGTCGAGGAATGTGGTGTCCGGGCTTGTGAATAGTTCCTGCGGCAGCATATCCAGCATTTGGTTGACGACCTCCGGGGGCGTGAATACCTCGTCGTTGGATAGATTCGCTAAGCAGGACAGCACGTCCGGGTTATAGACGTTTTCAAATAATCCGAAATCACTCATGGTCACCCAGCCTCCTGTAGTGTGTTATGTATTGCCGGAGGAATATGCCTTCCTCATCCGGCTGTTCTTCGTCTTCATCAAAGAGGGATACTTGTTCCTTCTGCTTTTTCTTCTTCGGTGGTTCGTTAGCATTTACAAGTTCTGCAAAGGTGTAGTCTTTTCGCTGCATCCTCGCGTCGTTGAACGGGAAAGTCCACTCGGAAAACACGATGGGTTCCGTTGTGTCGTTGCAGGCATCGTCTACGCAAAACAGGGTTAACGCGTTCCCGCAGACGATGTTACGTTCAAGGATAAAGCGGGCTGCGGCTCTTGTGTCGTCGTTACACTCTTTTTTGCAAACCGCTTTGTATTCCTTTTCCCAGATCTGGAATAGACGCTCCCGGCATGCTACGCAGTTGTCCTGCATGATATCCACTCCGTACATGCTGCCGAGTGCGAGGAGGGAGTATCGCTCCCAGTCGTAGGCACTGCGCCGGTACTTCTTTTTTACAATGGCCAGTTTCCTTTTCAGGATTTCTGCGAGGAAGTTTCCATCTCCGCAGGCTGGCTCCAGAAATCGACTGTCTATGCGCTCGGTCTCTTGTTTTACAAGATCGCACATTGCCTGCACTTCACGGTCGGCTGTGAATACCTCGCCATGGTCGGCAACACGCTCTTTAGATTTTACTTGGCTACTCATGTTGCCTCCTTCGGGTTCTTTGGCACCATAGAAATGATGCGGGTAATGTATTCGTCTTTCAGGGCCTCCGGCTCCGCGATATCCATGTCGGTTCCGAACTGGAATAGCCAGCCCCAGAAGGTCGGGGCGATGCGTACCTGTACGGTGGCCTCTACGGTGTGATCGTCGACGCGGGTCATCTTCGTGTCTTCACCGAACTTATCCAGCACGGGCCCGATCAGTTTGTCGGCAAACCGAAGTGTTACATTCTCTTGCGGGCCGTTGAACATCTTGAAGGCTTCCTCAGTGTATCGGGCGACCTTCCTGCGGAGAGAGCGTGCTTTGTCAGATACAGGATCATCGATGATTTCCACGCTGTCAATTCTATCTACACGGTAGTTTGCGGTGCCGGCGTGCTTCTCGCTGAACACGATCAAGTAGTAGTTGTCTTCGTTGAAAACCAGCGCCACCGGCTCCACAACGTAATGGTGGCCGTCTCGCCGGTAAACCTTCTGCCCGTTTTCGTTCAGATCGAAGTACCGAAATATGATCTTCTTGTTCCGCTGGATCGCATCTTCAATGAAGCCGATCGTGTAGTATATCGTTTCATTCGTGTGCTTCCGGGTATTAAACTTTACCAGATTGCCCTTGAGGATGGCTGCTCTGTGGCTGCCGCCCAAGGCAGCGATTTTCCCAACAAGCTCGTCGGTCTTCTTCTCGGTCACGAAGCTGGCCGCTTGCACGGCATCGATCAGGATCTTGAGCTCCGGGACACTGAAGCTCCGGTCACACACGAAGTAACCTTTTTCGTGGCCGATCAGTCGTTCCATAATCTCATAGCCCTGTTCGTTCAGCAGCTTGATGTCTCGGATCAGCGAACGGGGACTACAGGATACATGCATGGCCACCAGCCGGGCAGCCAATTCCACCTTGGTCATCGGGTGCTCTTCGTCAGTCTCTTGACGCAAAATCTCCATGATCTTCATGAGCTTGATTTTTTGGTTTTTTTCTTCCGCCATGGCACACCTCCGATAGCGATAGTTATATAAATAAAAGTATAGCACGGCGTATGTCGAATTACAACATTTGGCCGCGCCAAATCTGCGTCGGTTAGCAAATTTTGCCCGCGCTCAGGGCGTTTCATAGTTCAAATCCGCTCACTTCCTCGTAACCGATAAGTCTTTACGGAGCTAAAACTTACAAAAAGTACAGCGGATTTTTTAGCTATTTTTCGGCTCTGAAAATAAAAAATGGGCTTCGGTGCAGTCTCATTGACCGCTCCGAAGCCCATTTTTGCTTGATTTACCGCGTTTTTTACTTGTTTTGTCCTGAAATGCGAAAAAACTGCACTCTTGTCGTGGTAGACAAAAGCGAGGTCTTTTGTGGAGCGGGGTACGGGGGTTGAACCTTTTCTGGTTCAAATCCACCCTCCGCTAAATTTTTCCGACTACTTTGCTCAGTGCATTTG
>OIWU01002876.1_pt1 | contig 13963 bp, 12 predicted proteins | sample 1587711 | NCBI WGS metagenome assembly OIWU01 (sample SAMEA3888909, study PRJEB22519) | human gut metagenome | biome: human gut; feature: human-associated habitat; material: faeces | place: Denmark | collected 2010 | reverse complement strand
GTTGGGCAGTGCGGAACAGGCGGCGATCAAACAAGTAAAAATCCCGTATCGCAAGAACGGCGGTTCTGGCGGTTCGGACCAGAGCGGAGCAAACGGCCTGTCCTGCAAAGTGTTTCTGCTGTCCTGCTATGAATTGGGCTGGACAACCAGTAACAGTTCGATGTACCCGGTTGACGGTGCAAAACTGGACTACTTTATCGCCGGGTCCGCTGGGAAATCCTTGCGTATTGCGTATTTGAATGGAACCGTTAATGTTTGGTGGACACGCTCCCCCTATGCCAGTGGAACCAGCAATGCGTGGTTTATTCAGACCGATGGCAACAGCAATAGTTCTGGCGCGTCCTCCTCTTACGGTATTCGTCCTGCGCTGGTGCTCCCCAGCAATGCACTATTTGACGAAACCACGATGCTTTTAAAGGGGGTGGCATGATGGGCAGAGTGATTATGAGCGGCATTGTGCCGACAGTAAAAAAGCCGAAGGCATACAAAGAAATCTTTGGAGATAACAGCTGGGCAACCATTGTTGAATCCTGCAAAAATCGTGAAGTCCCGGATACTTGGGTGGTGGGCAACAGCAAGACCATGCTCATTAACGGAACCGAGTATCAAATCGACATTATCGGCAAGGGGCACGATGACTATGCGGACGGTTCCGGCAAGGCTCCACTGACCTTCCAGCTGCATGACTGCTACGCGGCCGTAAACCGGATGAACAGCTCCAACACCAACGTAGGCGGCTGGACGAGCTGCGCCATGCGGCAAACGCACCTGCCTGCCATCCTGAGTCAGATGCCGACAGAAGTACAGAACGGCATCCGGGAGGTGAATAAGCTGACCTCGGCGGGCAGCCAGAGCAGCACCATCAACACCACGGCGGACAAGCTGTTCCTGCTGAGCGAGATCGAGATTTTCGGCAGCGTCAGCTATTCCAAGAGCGGCGAGGGCACGCAGTACGACTACTACAAGGCAGGCAACAGCAAGGTGAAGAACTACAACGGCAGCGCGTACTTCTGGTGGGAGCGCTCTCCGCGTGGCAGCGGCTCCACGCGTTTCTGCTATGTCATCAGCGGCGGCGACGCCTTCTACGACTCCGCGAGCTATGCGTATGGCGTGGCCTTCGGCTTCTGCTTTTAATCCAGCATCTGAGGAAATCCCGCAGCCTGTGTGCTGCGGGATGGAAGGGAGAGAACCATGTCGGTCTACAAATCCAAACGAGGCGAGAGCAGCGTGCAGTTCATCGAAACGGCAAGGCAGCTGGAGGCGCACACCTTCGCGTGCTGCATGAAGGCACCGAAGCGGTACGAGCGGTTTCTGACGGGACGCATCATGGAGCTGAGCAGCGAGGTGCATGACCGGGTACGGGCGGCGAACAACATCTGGCCGACGAACCGGCACGAGGCGCAGCTGCGCAGGGACGAGCTGATGCGAGCGAACAACGCGCTGCAGAACCTCAGCCCGAAGCTGCAGCTGCTGTATGACAGCATTTTGCAGAACCCGGAGGGCTACGGGTGGATTCACAAGGCAATGCAGCGCTGGGGCGACCTCATCTGCGAGGAAGCGAAGCTCATTGCGGCGGTGAAGAAGAACGACCGGCAGCGGTACAAAGACCTTCCGGAATGAAGAATATGGGTCAAGCTCTGTATTTGTTGCACTTGCGGCAGCGCGAACAACTGGTGGGAGCGCTCTCCGAATGGCAGCAACTCCACGAATTTCTGCAATGTCAACAGCAACGGCAACGCCAACTACAACAACGCGAGCAATGCGAATGGCGTGGCCTTCGGATTCTGCAAGAGATGGGTCAGGACAGTAACCGGCAGCGGCGAAGCAGCACCCTTGCAGAAGGAGAGCTTGTTCCCGGCACGGCCAAAACAATCCTCTGATGCAGTCAGCCGGACGCTGCTTGCATGGCGGGCGAATGTGCGGACAGCCCGTTCCATGGCTGGTACTGCCACGCGGATAGAACACGCACCCAAGAATAATTCCGTACAGGGGATGCCCTAACGGGCGAGGAGAATTATGACGAGCGAAGAGAGACACGAGGCACGGTACAGGAGAAGAAAAGCGGAACGCCAGCGGCGAAGAGATGCACGAAGCGAGGCGTGCGGGAGCTTTGAGCAGGTGTTCAGCTACGAGCACCTGTACCGGGCGGGACGGGAATGCTGCAAGGGCGTGGGCTGGAAATGCTCCACGCAGCGGTATCTCGGCAACTTTACCGCCAACATCGCCCGGACGCACCGGGAGCTGATGGACGGCACATGGAAGACCAAGGGCTTTTTCGCCTTCGACCTGATGGAACGGGGAAAGCTGCGGCACATCCGTAGTGTGCACATCGCGGAGCGGGTGGTGCAGCGCTGCCTGTGCGACAACGCGCTGGTGCCGCTGTTCTCGGCGGCGTTCGTGTACGACAACGCGGCGAGCCTGAAGGGCAAGGGCATCGACTTTGCCATGGATAGGCTGACCTGCCACCTGCAGCGGTACTACCGAAAGCACGGGACGGACGGCTGGGCGCTGGTGTTTGACTTTTCGGACTACTTCAACTCCGCGCCGCACGCGCCGATCTACGCAGAGAGCGAGCGGCGCATCCGGGACGAGCGGGTGCAAAAGCTGGCGTGCGGTCTGATGGAGGACTTTGGCGAGCGGGGCTTCGGCCTCGGCAGTCAGGTGAGCCAGATCGACGCGCTGATGCTGCCAAACCGGCTTGACCACTTCATCAAGGAGCAACTGCACATCGAGGGCTACGGCAGATATATGGACGACGGCTATCTCATCCACGAGAGCCGGGACTACCTGCAGGAATGCCTGAAGCAAATCCGGGCGGTATGCGAAGACCTCGGCATCCGGATGAACGAGAAGAAGACGCGCATTGTAAAGCTGCAGGAGCTGCATTTCCTGAAGACGAGATTCTATCTGACGGAGACGGGGAAGGCGCGGCGGAAGATGTGCCGCAAAAGCGCAAGGCGGATGCGGCGGAAGCTGAAGACCTTCCGGCGATGGATGGCGGAAGGCAGAATGACAGAGGAAGACATCCGCACGGCATACGAGAGCTGGCGCGGCCACATGCGGCGGGGCAACAGCTACCGGGTGCTGCGGCGGATGGACAGGTTCTACAAACGACTGATGGAAAAAGGAGCGTGAAAGCATGTACGAGATCAGAAAGGACGGCGGCGTGATCGCGCTGACAGAGAAGCCGAACTACATCCGCAGGCACGCGGACGGCTTCTACATCCTCTGCGAAGAGGAGGACGCACAGGGCGTGGCTGTGGACGGCACGGTATACCGTCTGATGGGGCACACGGGGCTTGATGAACTGGAGGAAGTGCAGCTCATTGAGAAGGACACCGGCACGGTTTTGCAGAGCAGCAGTGAGGCGGTGGGCATCGCATTTGTCACCATGACAGAGAGGGGAGACATCGACGGCGTGACGGCAGGAGAGCACGCGGAGCTGTTCAGCCCGTGGGCGTACCCGGTGGCCTACACCGCAGGACAGATCAGGGAACGCAGCGGAAAGCTCTACAAATGCCTGCAGGCGCACACCTCGCAGGGGGACTGGAAACCGGAGGACAGCCCGTCGCTGTGGGTGGGCATCTCCGACCCGGCGGAGGAATGGCCGGAGTGGAGCCAGCCGGTGGGCAGCACAGATGCCTACGCCAAGGGCGCAAAGGTGAGCCACAACGGCAAACACTGGACGAGCGATGTGGACGCGAACGTGTGGGAGCCGGGTGCGTATGGATGGACGGAGGCGACGGCATGACGGAGACGGTCATTGTGGCTGTGCTGAGCCTGATCGGAACCATGGCGGGGGCGTACTTCGCAAACAAGAAAAGCGCGGCGCTCATCGCCTACCGGCTGGAGGAGCTGGAGCAGAAAGTAGCGAAGCACAACGGTTTGGTGGAGCGCACCTACCATCTGGAAGAGGCGGCGGCGGTCTTCGAGGAAAAGCTGAAGGTGGCAAACCACCGCATTGACGATCTGGAGAGAGGGACATGAAGGGCAGGCATCAGAGAAGACGGCCAAGTAAGACAACGACCACCAAGCGCATTGTGTGGGCGTGCCTTATCAACGGCATCGGCTGGGTGTGGTGCAGCTACGTCCTCGCCTTCCTCGGCAGGACGGAAATTGCGGAAAGCCTGAGCCGGACGGCGGTGACGGAGATCATCGGCGTGGCGCTGCTGTACTGCGTGAAGAGCCTGTTTGAAAAGCGGGAGAGCTTCGGCGGTATCGGCAGGAAGGAAGAACAGGTAACGGACTTATGAAAGGAGCAAGACCATGACGGACATTGCAATCGTGAGACTGGGTATCGGGCTGGTGCTGCTGATCGCGGCAAACATCGCCCTCGGCAGCGTGAACGCCTTCATGGAGGGCACATGGGACATGATGAAGTTCCGCAACGGCTGCATCAAGGGCGGCGTGGTGGCTGCGTCGCTCATCGCGGTGTACTACGCAGGCTGGCTGAACCCTGATCTGCTGGTCATCGAGGCGGAGGGACAGACGGTGAACCTGATGACGGCGGTACATATCGCGCTGCTGGCAGCGTTCACGGCGTATGCGGTGGATGTGCTGAAGAAGCTGAAGGACATGCTGAGCACCGCGACACCCGGCAAGGAGGAAGACCATGAGCAACAGTAAGCTGGTGTGCTACACCAAGCTCAGCCCGTACACCTACGGCAAGCGAAACCATGCAATCGACACTATCAGCATCCACTGCATGGCGGGGAACCTGAGCGTGGAGAGCTGCGGGCAGATGTTCCAGACGAGCAAATCCAGCAGCAACTACGGCATCGGCAGCGACGGGCGCATCGGCATGTACGTTGAGGAAGGATACGCGAGCTGGTGCACATCCAACAGGAGCAACGACAACCGCGCTGTGACCATCGAGGTGGCCAACTGCGCGAAGGGCGAGCCGTGGCCGATCACGGAAAAGGCATACAAGAGCCTCATCGAGCTGCTGGTGGACATCTGCAAGCGGAACCACATCCCTGAGTTGCGGTGGAAGGGAGATCAAAACCTCGTAGGTCGGGTAGACCGGCAGAACATGACCGTACACAGGTGGTTTGCAAACAAGTCCTGCCCCGGCAACTGGCTGTACGAGCATCACGGGCAGATCGCAAAGGAAGTAAACGAAAGACTGGAGGAAGAAAACATGGTGAGATACGAACGGCTGCGGGACATCAAGAACAAGGAGTTCCACGACATCATCGAAAAGTTGATGGACGCAAACATCCTCGGCGGCGACGGCAGCGACCCGACGGGCAACGAGGACATCATCGACCTGAGCCACGACATGGTGCGCAACCTTGTGCTGGAGTATCGCGGCGGCGCGTTTGACCGCAAGCTGAAGGCCGTGGGCATGGAGCCTGCGGTGAAGGACTGAGAGACAGGCGGAGGCCGGTGCATGCCGCCGGTCTCCGCCTTCTGAGCGAAAGGAGGCACGAGGATGCCAAGTAACCTATTGACCGCAGACAGCACCTTCCCGACGCTGACAAAGGAGCAGAGCACGGACGAGAAGTTTGAGAAGATCACAAGCTATCTCTATATGCTGCTGGAGCAGCTGCGTTACAGCATGGGAAACCTTGACAAAGAGAACTTCAACGACGCGGGGCTGGAGGAGATCGCAAACATCATCACAGAGCCGGTGTATGTGCAGCTGAAGGATGACGAGGCGAATATCGCAGCGCTGACGGTGACGGCGGCGGGACTGGGCGCGCGGCTGAACGACGCGGAGGGAAACATCACGCAGCTGACGGCTACATCCAAAAGTCTGACCAGCCGTATCAGCAGCGCAGAAGGCAGCATCTCGACACTGCAGCAGACGGCCACGAGCCTGACAAGCCGTATCTCGGATGCAGAGGGGAACATCTCTTCCCTGACGCAGACGGTGAACGGCATGACGCTGAGCGTGACCAACGGTTCGGCCAGCTCCACCATCAGGCTTTTGGCCAATGGCGTGCAGCTGAGCAGCCAGTCTATCAGCTTCTCCGGCATGGTGGCATTCTCAGACCTGTCTACCAGCGGCGAGACGACCATCAACGGAGACAACATCACAACGGGCACCATTGAGGCCATTGACATCTACGGCTGCACCATCGAAGGCAGCACCTTCCAGAGCGTGCTGCAGGCAAATGGCACTGTGGGCGGCGAGATTCAGTTCTGCTACCTGAACACCAGATATGTGGCGGGCGGCATCCGGCTGGACGATCAGGGCGCGGGAACGGAGTACGAGCGCACCTACCGCATGTTCATCTACACCAACTATGTGCGGGGCGTGGGCTTTGCCATGAAGCTGCAGAGCGCCAGCGGCATCAGCGTGGAGGCGGACGAGAACATGTTCCTGTATGCGGGGACGAGAATGACCATCAGAGGCGATAGCGGCATCTACCTGACGGGAGATGTGTATGTCAACGGGACGCTGCTTCAAGTGAGCAGCAGTTAAGGAGGGAAAGCATGTATTTGATCGAATGCGCAAACGCCTATCTGGCTGCGGTGCAGCTGGAGCAGAAGGAGATGGACTACCAGACGGCATTTGCCGTGATGATGGTGAAGAAGCAGCTGCAGAGCCACGTGGAGTTTCTACAGAGCGAAGAAATGAAGCTGGCAGAGAAGTACGGAGAGAAGGACGAGAAGGGCAACGTCAAGTGGACGGAGCGGGGCACCTTCCCCTACCGCGACGCGGACGCGGCGGTGGGATACCAGAAGGAGCGCAGGGCATTGGGCATGACACAGGTGGAGGATGACTTCACGGTGCAGCACGCGCCGGTGCCGGAGAAGATCACGCCCATGCAGCTGGAAGCGCTGGAGAAGTTTATTGTGTTCGGGGGTGAGGGCTAATGGCAATCGGACTTCCTGCCATGGCATACGGAGACGGCATCAGCAAGCGCAAGCAGGTAAAGTTCGGCGGATACAATCACACGCTTGCAGCGGAGAACGGAGAGCTGTGGGATATGGAGAACCTGACCAGCGATTTCTACCCCCTGCTCAGCCCGCGCGAGAGACGGTGGACGTGCCGAACACTGGCGAAGCCGAACGGACTGTATGCCCACGATGGGCTGTACTGGGTGGACGGAACGGGCTTTTACGCAGACGGCGAGCTGAAGGGCATCGTCACGGACGGGCACAAGAAGTTCGCAAGCCTCGGCGCGTACATCGTCATCCTGCCGGATAAGAAATATTACAACCGGCTGACGGGAGACTTCGGCACGCTGGAGGCGGAGTGGAGCGGCGGCGCGAAGATTCAGGACGGAACCTATGCGGGAGAAAAGGCAAAGGCAAACACCATCCACGCTTCCGGCGCGGCGACGAAGTTCCGGGAGGGCGACGCGGTGACGATCTCCGGCGCAGTGAAACATCCGGAGAACAACAAGACCGCCATCATTCGGGAGATCAGCGGGGACGACCTGCGCTTCTATGAGAACACCTTCACCATCGCGGACGGCGGAGACAGCGAAACATTGCAACTCAGCCGCACGGTTCCAGAGTTAGACTATATCTGTGAGAATGAAAACCGGCTGTGGGGCTGCAAGGGCGACACGATCTACGCCAGCAAGCTGGGCGACATCTTCAACTGGAATGTATTTGACGGCGTGGCCACGGACAGCTTTGCGGTGGATGTGGCAAGCACCGGAGATTTTACGGCGTGCTGCAGCTACCTCGGATACCCGTGCTTCTTCAAAGAGGAGCACATCTACAAGGTGTTCGGAGATAAGCCGTCCAATTTTCAGGTGATGGGCAGCGCGTCCTTGGGCGTGGAGAAAGGCAGCGACAAAAGCCTTGCCATCGCGGGTGAGACGCTGTTCTACCTGAGCAGGACGGGCATCACGGCATGGAGCGGCGGCATCCCGCAGAGCATCAGCGCGGCATTCGGCACGCAGCGCTTCCGCAACGGTGTGGCGGGCAGCGACGGAACAAAGTATTTCGTATCGCTGCAGGACACGACAGGGGCGCATCAGCTGTTCGTCTACGACACCAGAAGTAATCTGTGGCACAGGGAGGACAACACGCAGGCGGTAGGCTGGGGCTGGAACGAGGAACTGTACTGCCTCGACGCGAGCGGAAAGCTATGGATGAACGGGAACGCCAGAACCGTGCCGCAGGGCGCGACGCAGGAGGCGCTGGTGGCATGGAAGGCGGAGTGGGCGGACTTCTACGAGTACACCACCTATTCGTCCTCTTCCACGGCGACACCGGAAAAGAAGGGCATCGGGAAACTGCTGCTGCGGCTGGAGCTGGACGAGGATTCCAGCGTGCAGATCGACATGCAGTTTGACAGCGACGGCGTGTGGCGGACGGTAAAGACACTGCAGACGGAAGTGAAGCGCAGCTACTACCTCCCTATCATCCCGCGCAGGTGCGACCATTTCCGCATCCGGATAACCGGCACTGGCGGATGCAGGCTCTATTCTCTGGTGCGCGAAGTTTACAACGGCAGCGAGCTGTAAGAAAGGAGACAACATGGCATCGAGATACACCTACGACGATTTTCAGAAGGCTGTACAGAGCAGCGGCCTCGGCGGGCAGTTCTCTGACGCGGACATGAAGCTGGCGCAGAAGAACCCGGACGCAGGCATGAGCATCCTGAAGTACAAACAGGACTACCACAACGCCACGACGGACGAGGCGAGAGCACTGGCCAACCTTGGCGCGGAGGGCATCCGCTCCAGCTACGGCGGGTACACCGGCGGGCAGAGAGGCGCGAACTTCTACCTTGACCCGCTTTCCCCGAAGGACTTCCAAAGCGAGAAGGCACCGACCTACCAGAACAACTACGAGGGAACCATCGGCGGCCTGCTGGACAAGCAGCTGGGGTACGGCAGCTTTTCCTACGGGGAGAAGCAGCCGGAGTACACGAACCGATACGATGACACCATTCAGGACCTGCTTGGCCAGATCGTAAACCGGAAGGACTTCAGCTATGACCCGGAGAACGACCAGCTCTACAGTCAGTACCGCAAGCAGTATGCGAGGGAAGGCCAGAGGGCTACGCAGGACGCGCTGGGCGCAGCTGCTGCAGCCAGCGGCGGCATTCCGTCCAGCTATGCGGTGAGCGCAGCGTCGCAGGCGGGCGACTACTATGCCAGCCAAATGACGGACAAAATCCCGGAGCTTTACCAGCTGGCCTACAACAAGTACATGAACGACTACAACATGAAGCTCAGTGACCTCGGCGCGGTGCAGGGCGCGGAGAAGAATGACTACGACAAGTTCCTCAACGAGATGCAGCAGTACAACACCAACCGCGCCTTCGACTATCAGGCGTGGATGGATGAATACAACCGCATCAACAACGACCTGCAGACGGCCAGCAAGCTGGAGCAGCTGGACTACACCAAGTACCTGAACGATCTGAACCAGTTCAACACAGACCGCAGCTTCAACTATGGGCAGCTGCTGGACGAGGTGAACAACCAGACGGCCAGACGCAGCGAGGCCATGAACAAGGCACTGACGGCGGCGGAGCTGGGCGACAATTCGTTCCTGAACAATTTGGGCATCAATACCGACAACAACCCGACGGACTATGAGCGGCGCTACCAGCTGGCGCAGCTGGCTGCACAGTACGGCGACTACTCCGGACTGCGGGAACTGGGCATCAACCCGGATGCAGCAGCGCTGAACCGATTCAACACCACGGCGGCGGGCAAGTCCTCTTCCAGAGGGAGCCGAAGCAGTGGAGGCGGCGGAAACACAACGCCGCAGGAGACCGAGACGACCGGGCTGAGCGCGCAGGACATCGCAGCACTGAAGGCGGCCTACGGAACGAGCATCGACGCTGACACATGGAACGGCATCCTGCAGAGCAATCCCGGCATTACAGAGGCAATGCTGACACAGGCGGGATTCACCAAGAGCGGCGGCGATTCCGGCGGCGGGAATGTCTCCGGCGTGACCGACTACGACAGCGCCATTGCCTACATGAAGGCGGCGGGTGTGGATGGCAGCGTGCGCTCTGGTCTGATGACCAAGAGCGAGTGGAGCCGCAGGAAGACATCACTACAGCAGTACGGCACCGGAGGCACTGAGGTAAAGAACTACAACAGCTACGCGGACTATATCAAAGACTACTGCGAATACGCCGCCAGCAAGTAAGGAGGACACGGTATGGCATCCTTTTCTGAGTGGAGCAACAACAAGATAAGGCGGGCGACCGGCGCAGCGAAGACGACCGGCACGCCGCAAAAGGTACAGAGCTTTTCTGCGTGGAGCGATCAGAAGCTGGGCAAGGTAGACACGCAGAAGAATCCTGCCAGCGGCAACACAGGCTTCGACCGGAGCGGGAAAACCAGAGACGAGTATGACAGCAGCGTGCGGCAGAACTATGCCGCACGCGCAGCTGCATCTGATAAGCTGACAGAGAGCGAGTATAACCGCTCCACTGCCATGCAGCAGAAGTACGGCAGCTATCAGAACTACCTTGTGGGCGCGACGGCGGATGGGAAATACTATTCGCAGCCGAAGCTGGGCGCGGATATGGAGCGGAAATACAACACCGTGACCACCTATGAGGCGAACGCCAAAAAGAAGGCGGAGGAGCTGCAGAGCGCCAATGAGACGGCGGGCAATCTCTATACGAAGCTGAACGAGCTGAGCGGAAAGCTGCCGGAGCTGCAGCAGTACGCGGGCAGCAGCGCTATTGCGTCCGGGATTGTGCAGCAGATGCAGCAGGAATATGCCAGCACGCTGAAACAGTATGAAGACGCGACAAAGGCGGTTGATGCCGCTTATGCCGCCTATGAGCCTGCGTGGAACCGGTACAAGCAGGCGGCGGAGGATTATGAAACCTACCGCACAGAGCAGCAGAACCTGTTCGACAACTGGAAGAAGACCATCCGAACGGACGAGAACGCCATCAACGCTGACCTGACGGCGGCACAGAGCAATGTGAAGCAACTGCAAGAGCAGCAAAAGACGCTGCAGAAGCAGGCACAGCAGCTGATGAACAAGGTATCTTCCCGGCGCGGCGGGACAAATGAATTGATGCAGTGGAGCCAGCAGGCACAGGCGCTGCAGGCGCAGGCCAAGGCCATGGACGGCAAGATCGCGGAGGCGGAGAGTGCAAAGACACTGCTGCAGGAAGAGCTGAGCTGGGCGGACTATTATCGATACGCCGACTTGTCGGCGGATGACAAGGCGCTGGGGCAGTATGGCAAGGGCAACATCGACCTGCACAACCGCCCGCAATACAAGAACCCGGACGGAAGCATCTCCACCGTGGACAGCACAAGCTACAGCATCGACGGCAAAGAGGTGCTTCTGCCTACCGTCTGGATGAAGGACGGCAAGCCGTACCACAGCCACGATGACGAAGAGATTCTGCGGCACTACGAGGAAACGGGCGAATACCTCGGAAAGTTCGACACGCCGGAAGATGCGAACGCCTACGGCGAGCAGCTGCACAGGGCACAGGACTTCTACTACGGCAGCCAATACAAGAGCACGGCAAACGGAAAGAAGCGCTCAAACCTCGACGTTCTGTTTGATAACTACAGTGACGATGCCAGCGGCTGGGATGACCCGCTGTATGAGTACATCAACGGCAACAGCGAGGCGGGCGCGTACATCACAAATCAAGCCGGGGCGAACTATGGCGGGGACAGCAACCCGCTGGGCGCTCTGTTCGGCATGGCGACGGAAAACAGATCGGAATCGCAGCAGATGACCGACGAAGAAGTGGCCATCTTCAACTATCTGTACGCATCGCAGGGCAAGGACGCGGCACACGCCTACTATGACTACCTGACGGGCGATCTGAACTATCGCCAGCGGCAGGAAGAAGAGGCGTACTGGAGAGACTATGCCAAGGAATCGCCAGTGGGCAGCAGTGTGTTCAGCGTGCTGACTTCCCCGATGAAGGGACTGAGTTATCTCGCACAGGCGGCGGACTATCTCGGCACCGGAAGCATCGACCAGAATGCGGCGTACAACCGCTTTTCCTACGCCAACAATGCCATTCGCAATCAGGTGGCGGAGACCATTGAACAGAGCGGGAACTGGGGACAGGCGGGCAGCTTCCTGTACCAGACCGGCATGAGTATGGGCGACTTCCTGCTGAATACTGCGATCACGGGCGGATTCGGCGGAGGCGGCGCACTGAGCGAGGGAATGTCTCTTGCCATTATGGGCACCGGTGCGGCGGCGGATGCCACCATTGCAGCGAAGGATAGAGGACTGACAGACACACAGGCGTTCACGCTGGGAACCATCGCGGGTGCGGCGGAAGTGTTTACAGAGAAGTTCAGCATCGAGGCGCTGCTGAAAGGCAAGTGGGAAGACGGAGCCATCAAATATATCCTGAAGAATGCGTTCACGGAAGGCGCGGAGGAAGTGGGCAGCGACTTCATCAACCTGTTTGCCGACATCCTCATCGCCAAGGACAAGAGCGAGTGGCAGCAGACCATCGACGCATATATGGTGGAGGGCAAGACGGAGGGCGAAGCCTTCGGCCTTGCAGTGGCGCAGCAGGCGGCGGAGATGGGGCTGGACTTCCTCGGCGGCGCACTATCCGGCGGCACCATGGCCACGGCGGGTGTGGGCATCGGAACGGTGCAGCGAAACGCCGGATACCAGCAGACCGGCAGCACGCTGCGCAAGATGGGCGACGAGATGGTGAACAGCATCATCGAGACGGCGGAGACCCTTGATGAAAACAGCGAGGCATACAAGCTGGGACAAGAGCTGAAGAACAAGCTGAACAAGGGCAAGAAGCTGACGGATACGGAGATCGGCAGACTGTTTGCGGAGACCACCAGAATGCTGGAAGAGACGGAACCGACTGCAGGACAAACCGGAACCGCTCAGGAACAGACGAAAGGCGTGGTGCTGCCGACGGCGGAAGAGACCGGCGGAACGGAACTGCCAACAGCTGAGCAGGCAGAAACGCAGACGCAGCAGCGCACAACGGAGCAGGAACGCCAAACTGCGCCGCTGAGAGAGACTATGGAGGCAGATCGGCTGGGCGTTTTGCCGACGGCGGAACAGGCGGAAACGCGGCAGAGAGCTGCGAGAGCCGAGACGGAAACGGAACGCACGGGCATTCTTGCGGGCGTGGACGAGGACACCGCCGCCAAGGTACAGCGCATCGCCAACATTGTGGGGCGCGAGGTGGTATTCTTCGACGAAGGCGCGGATAGCGCTGGAGGAATGCACAACGGCTACTACAACCCAGCAGACGGGAAAATCTATGTCAACGCACGCAGCCAGAACCCGGTGGCACAGATCATCAGCCACGAACTGACACACAGCATCGAGGCAAGCGGAAGCTACAGCGATTTGCAGAAGCTGGTATTGAACCGCATCCGGCAGACCGGAGGAGACCTGCAGGCTATGCGGCAGCAGAAGGCGGAACTGTATGCGCGGCACGGCGAGAACCTGACGGACAACGCAGCCATTGATTCGGAGATCGTGGCGGAGTATGTGGAAAAGTACCTGCTGACCGACGAGCAGAGCATCCGCACCATGGTGCAGCAGAACCGGACGCTGGGACAGCGCATCCTGCAGTTTATCAACGAGCTGCTGGCAAAGCTGGGCAACAGCGACGCGCAGGAGCGGGCGTTCCTGACGAAGGCAAAGAATTATTACCAGAGCGCCCTGCAGGAGACACAGAGCAGCTTCACCGCAGACATGCAGCAGCGAGCCGCTGCGCAGGCGCAGAACATGAACACGCTGCAGCAGCAGATGGCAAACGGGGAAATCTCTGAAGAGGATGCAGAAGCGGCGTTCAACGACATGTATGACCCGGAGATCGACATGCAGCAGGGGCTGGGCGGATTGCAGCACAGCTATGCCGGGGCGAACGCCAACGGCGCGAACCTTGAAAGCCTGCGGGAAGCGCAGGAGATGCAGCAGGCCGGAGCCGACATGGAGAGCATCCGCAAGGCGACGGGCTGGCATCAGTTTGCGGACGGCAAGTGGCGGTTCGAGATCGACGACAGCAGGATGCAGCTGCGCACCGACGCGGCGGATATTCCCAACT
>OIWU01002868.1_pt1 | contig 13989 bp, 14 predicted proteins | sample 1587711 | NCBI WGS metagenome assembly OIWU01 (sample SAMEA3888909, study PRJEB22519) | human gut metagenome | biome: human gut; feature: human-associated habitat; material: faeces | place: Denmark | collected 2010 | reverse complement strand
CGGCCAAGGGCGAAGTTTGGCTTGCGTCCACACAAAACGCCGTCGTTTCGGCTTTTATGGATCTCTTCAACGCGACGTTTGACATTCACCTTGAACAGCTAACCCCCACAGCGCTTGCCTTATCTATCCTGGGACAGGAGCGGGAAGAAGAAATCATGGGCATCAAGCCCACGCGCCTTACTTCCGAGGAAGAAGACACGGACGCCACACCCAACACGATCCTTGGGCAGGATTTCCTGACCTGGCTTTGGTGGAGGGCGGCGACAGCCAACCCGTACAGCGCTTTCCCCGTGTCCATCAACACCAGGATCGTTGTGACTGGAGGCGACGGCGCCGAGAAAGAAACAGTTACGGTCGCGTCAAAGGTTCTGTCTTCTCTGAAAGAAGCAAAAATCGGGTTATCCCGCGGCAAAAAAGTGTCACGTGCCGCGGCGTCTCTGATTGCTGATAATTTCGCCTACGAGGCAACGATTGACGCACAGACTTTTGCTTTGAGCGGCGTAAGGCCGCCGGAAATCGAGGGCGAGGAAAAGGCCGACGCCGACGGCTTACTGCTGGAGAAGATCTTCCTGATTCAGAAAGTTGTCAGCCAGCTTGATGCCCACTATCGCGACTTCCTGACTGTACGCATGGACGGCGAAGAGTGGGAAAAAACGGCTGAAGGCATGTCAAAATGGATTATGGAGGGATAGCCATGAGTGACGACAACTTGGATCTGCTGGAGAAAATTCTCCACTTTATCCGGGACAACGACAAATCCGTGATTGTCTGCTTTGACGAAGAAAACACCAATCTGTTTTTAGGTGCAGATTGCAATCTGGACAAGTTTTTCAGGGGGCTTTTTACGTCCTTCAAAAAAAGCATGGATATGTTTATGGCCCCGGGTGAGACCTACGACGTCATAAAAGACAGCCTTGAAGAGGTGTTCAACGACAAGGAAGAAAAGAAATGCGTGTAGAAGTTCTATGGGAGTATGGGTACGGACCCGCGCTTTTCGGCCTGGGGTTATCTTACGGGCTCACTTCCGACTACTATTTTATTGACATTGGATGGCGGGAACAGATTTATGAGCGCCTTTGCCGCGTTTCTCAACGGTGCGCCAAAAGGGGCAATGGTGAAGAGAAGTTCCTGAGAATGATCCAGATTTGGGCGGACGTCACCGCGCCGCGGTTTTGGTGGAGCGAGTTCGATACTTATAAGGTCGGGACTGTCGCTCTCTCTGAGTCCACAATGCACACGCTGGGTAAGCGCCCGCTCACGCCGGAGGATTTTGAAACCCCGATCGAGCCGGACTATCTGGACACACTCAATAGCGCGTTGCGCTCTGATAACGCCATTGACTTCAATAAGGGCATGTTGCCGGAGGGGTTTCTGCAACGCCGCATTGTCAACTTCAACTACGCCGTTCTGGCAAACATGATCCGGCAGAGGAGCAAGCACAAACTCCCCCAATGGAGGCAATTTTTAACCGAAGTTCGGGCCAACGTTGCGAAGCCGGAGTTTTTGCCGGAGATCAAGGAGGAGGACTAATGAAAAACCAGGAGACGCGAGCCCGTGAGCATAGAGACTGCCTTTTAGGCGTGTCCTTTCCCCTTGCGGCGATTAACCTGTATCCCCACGCGTGCGGAAGTCCTTCACCAGCGCTTGAAAAAGTGCGCGTTATCCTTGTAAAACTGCACAAGATTCTTGAAATGGGGACGGTAAGCAGAGGGGAAGACCGGGATATTGAAGAGACGTGCGCCGCGGCAATTGCCCATGGCTGTTACTACGAAGACACAGAGACACCCAAACAGCAGTTAGCCCGGTGGCGCGTTATGTGGTTCGTGTCAGAATACGCTTTCGGTGACGCTTACAGCCTTTCCGGGTACTGGAAGCTCAAGGCGCCTTCACTCTGGAAAGACGCAAAAGGATACATCGACCGTATCACCACGACTATGTGCCGCTATCATCCCGCTGAAGAAGAAGAGGCGTGCAAAATCTGGTGCTGTTTTGCCTCTCCCTATCGCAACCCGAACCTGGTGAAAACATGGGAACAGAACTAGATCCCCGGCTTTCCATTGTGCGCGAAGCTATGCTGAAGATCCGCCGCTTTGAGAAAGCGATTGCGGAACAGCGCGCGATTATAGAAGAGACGCTGGAAGTGACAGGCACCCGTAGACCGACAAAGCGAAAAGCGATAAGCGTTGAAGACGCGGCGGCCCTCATCAGAAATGGAGGACTGCATGATCTTCACACGTAAAGACGGGCGCTTTGTCGTCAAATTCAAAGACGGCGAACGCTGGAAACAAAAAACCTTCCACGACCGTGACGCCGCGGAAGGCTTTGAAAGGAGCCTGCAATATGATGAAGAAGAAAATACCCGATTGACCGTATCGGAGTCAATTCTTTTGTTTCTTGCCAAGACGAAGCATTGCGAAAAAGTCCGGAAGCGCTACGCCGTTATCCTGCACAGAATGGGAGACGAAATAGGATCCCGTTATGTTGACACACTGGATCGCCGGGATTTGGAACACTTTCGGGAAAAAATGCAAAGGGAATGGCATATGGAGGCGGGCGTAATCAATGTTTATGTGCAGAAGATGCTTGCCGCGTGGCGCTGGTGCGCATCTGAAGACTTCCTTGATACTGTCCCGTGGGCGAAGTACCGGAAGCTGCCAGAAAAACGCCAAGGGCATTGGTGCGGCAATTTTGACGATTTCCGCAAGGTGTACGCCTTGTGCAACTCTGCCATCCAGTGGGCTGTACGTACCTGCCTTGCCCTTTGTCTGCGTCCGGGCAAGGAGCTAGCCAACCTTCAATGGAAAGACATTGACCTTCAAAAAGGGAGTGCTGTGATTTTTATGTATAAAGTTGAGCGGGAAAAAACCGTTTTTTGTCCTGCCTGGTGGCTGGAAGAAGCCAAAATCAGGGCGATAGGAGCGGCCCCCCAAGATCTTGTCTGCAAATCGCCGCGCGGGAAGAAACTTCGCGAGCTTGGGCACGATTGGCACCGCGTTTGCCTGCGTGCCGGAGTAAAAGATCTTCCCCTTTACACCGTCCGACACTTGGCCGCTTCACTCATGATTGAGGCCGGAGCGGACATTGCCGCTGTTGCCGCTCAACTTGGGCATAAGGACGTAACCACAACCGGCGAGTTCTACACCCACGCTATGACCGGAGCACAGGAACGCGCCGCGCAGGATATACCGGCGCTAGACGCCTGAAAATGGTGCAGAATGGTGCAGAATTTTTCCATAACATATTGAATTTATTGAAAAAATGCCTTAAAACTTTCACTCTGCTCTGGTGTGTGGAAAAACGCGCCTCGGACATTGTTTTCTGTCCCGGAGATCCCGTGTGGATGGAGCAGGACGGCGTATGGCGCAGGGTGACGGACGCGGGGCTCACGCCTTCGGAGACGGAGCGCATCGTCAACGAGACGACCATGCAGGCCTCGCGCGCGGGATACGTGCGCTCCGGCAGGAGCACGGACTACGCCTACCAGACCCGCGTGCCGGAAAGCCGGGGCGTCTGGCAGCGCTTCCGCGTCAACGCGACCAGCACGAACAAGGGCATCTACATTGTCATGCGCGCCCTGCCCCGCTCCATCCCCACACTCGGCGACATGGAAGGCATCAGTGACAGTCTGCGCCGCGCCCTCTACCCCGCCTCCGGTCTCGTCTGCGTCTCGGGCGTCATGGGCTCCGGCAAATCCACCCTCCTCGCCGCCGTCATCCGCACGGGCCTCTCCGGGGCAGCAGCGGGGCGCCAGATCCTCACGCTCGAGGATCCCATCGAGTTCGACTTCACGGGCGTGGACGCCAGCCAGCGTGAGGCGCCCATAGCCCAGTCCCAGATCCACACGGACGTGCCGGACTGGCCGTCAGGCGTGCGCTCCATGACCCGCCGCAAGGGGGAAATCGTCATGGTGGGCGAGTGCCGCGACCGGGAAACCCTGAGCGCCCTCCTCTCCTGCGCCGAGCAGGGCGTGACCGTCTACACCACCGTGCACGCCCAGGACGTGCCCCAGACCGTGACGCGCATGGTGGACGCCTTTCCCTGGACGGAACGCGCCCAGGCCGCCTCCGTGCTCAGGGCCAACCTGCGGCTCATCGTGCACCAGCGCCTCGTGCCCCGCGTGAGGACGGAAGAGGACGTCCGTGCCGGCGTGCCCGGCCGCGTCGCCCTGCGCGAGTACCTCGCCTTCGGGGAGGACGAGAGGCAGTATCTCTATACCGTTCCCCTTCAGGATCTCATCCCGGCCGTGCGCCGCCTCGTGACCGGACGCGGGCACTCTCTCCTCGCTGACGCCCGCGAAAAATACAGGGAAGGCAGCATAAGCAGGCCCGTCCTTGCCGCCATTGAGCAGGAACAGGCCCGGTCAGGTGACGGCGTATAAAAATAAAAAACGTTTATCTCTTTAAAAACCATAAGGAGACACCTTGTATAGCACCAGTGTCATGTGGCGCGACACGGCGCGGCCCGTGCGCATCGGCTTTCTGGACGCGCGGGCCGCGGCAGGGGCCTTTGTCTGGCTCCTGCACATGTCGTGGCCCACGTTCTGGCTGTCGCTCTTCCTCGCGGCCGGTTTTGTGGCGCTCGGCCACTTCGGGATAACGCCCCCGGCCTTTCTGCGCTCCCTCCGGTTCGCCCTTGCCGGAAGTGAGCGTCCCTGTTTTTCGCTTTACCAGGAAAGGAGGAGACAGAGATGACCGCCTACCCGGCCGGCCGCACCCGCCGCCCGTTCTTTTTCTGCCGCCGCGCTCCCGCCGTGGCCGTTCTTCTCACGCTGGCCCTGCCGGCCCAGGGGCACGCCGCCTATGAGGAAAAGCCCGTGAGCGGCGTTGTCCGCGGAAGCCTGCCGGACGCCATGCCTGCACCGGGCCGCGCGGGGTTTCCCTTCAGCGGAGCCGCCTTCGCGGATCCCGTGGGGTCCCGCGGCGCCGACGTTCCCTTCCGCTTCGCCGTGCGCCTCATCGTTCCGGAAAAATGGAAGCTGACCCTGACCGGACGCTTCCGCAACGCCCGCCGCGTTTCCTGGAAGGCGGACGAGTCCTGGGGATCCGTCCTCGACAGGGCCTGCCGCATAGCCGGCGCCGCGGCGCGCGCCGATCCCGTAACGAAGAGCGTCGCCGTCACGGGGCTCTCCGGAAGCTGCCTGCCCCCGGATCCCGCCCTGAAGCCGCTCCGGCCTGGTCTCGCCTCCGTCACGCGGCCTCTCACTGTCACAGCCTGCGCGGCTCTTCTCGGCATGGATCCTGCCGCCTTCCTGAAGCTGAACGGCCTCTCAGAGGACACGGTCCTGAGACCGGGATGGGCCGTCCGCACGGGAGGGGCCGGGCCGTCCCTGACGCCTCCGGCGCATGGGGCCGTCATGCCGGAAGCGGAACCCGTTTCCCGGGCTGCGGAGGAAACGGGGCTGCCTGCTGACAGCCCCGGCGCCGGGGAAGCGTCCCCCGCCGCGGATGCCGCAGGGAATGGAGATCCCTCCCCTGAAGAAGAGGCGCCGGAATTCCGCGTCGTGCCCGGCGCCCTGGCGCCGCAGCTCGCTGACTGGTGCCAGGACGCCGGCTGGCAGATGGTCTGGAGGGCCGGCAGGGACGTGGCCATCGTGAGCAGCGTCTCCTACAAAGGCCCCTTCGCCTCAGCCCTGGAGGCCGTGTTCCGCGATCTCAGGGCCGTGGGTCAGCCCTTCCGGGTCACCGTTTTCGAGGGCAACCGCGTCGTGGACGTGGCGGAGGAATAGATGACGCATCGCGCACATGCCGTCCTCGCCGCGGCTGCCGCGGCTTCCCTGCTCCTGCCTGCGTGTTCCGGCCGCGTGCCGCACGACGAGGAGGTCATACGGGACAGGGCCGCGGATTTTGACAGGCTGACCTCCTCCCGGGACTTCAGCGTGAGAAAGTCGCCCTTTCTCGGCACGCGTTCCCTCCCTCTCTCGGACGAGAACGCCCCGGCGCTCATGCAGCAGGTGACCATGAAGAGCCGCGGCTCCTTTTCTGACATCGTCGAGGTCCTGCGGCGCATCGCGCCCGTAACCGTAACCGTGGCCGCGGATCCGGACGACGCCGCTGCGGAAAAGCCCGGGAACCCTGCTCCGGCTGGCCGGGATGAACCCTCGCTCGACGACCTGCTCACGGGCGGGGATATCCTCCCTGCCGGGACATCGGCCTTCAGCATCAGCTACGACGGCCCCCTGCGCGGCCTCCTCGATCAGATAGCGGCCCAGACGGGCTGGGGCTGGGACTTTGACAGGGCGGCCAACACGGTGACGCTCGCCCGCATGATGGCGCGCACCTTCACCATCAGCGCCACGCCGGGAGCCGTCGCCGTGGACACGCGCATCACCAACTCCACGAAGCAGGCGGAGGCTGCCAGCGTGTCCCTCTCGGGCCAGGTCGGCAGCACGGTCTCTTCCCGCGCCGCCGATTCCCAGACGGCCCAGACCTCCACAAACCGCCTCTCCTACGACACCTGGAAGGAGATACTCGAGAACGTGCGCATCCTTCTCTCGCCAAAGGGCCGCGCCACAGGCTCCCTCTCGGCCGGCACCGTCACCGTGCACGACCGTCCCGAAAACATCCGCAAGGTGTCCCGCTACATCGCCGGCGTGAACGAGAGCTACTCGCGCCAGGTGGCTCTCAGGGTCAATGTCTATTCCCTTGAGACGAACAGGAACTCCCAGGCTGGCATCGACGTACAGACACTCTTCAGCAGGGCTTCCGGCGCAGACGTGAGCGTTGTGGCTGGAGCGCTCTCCCTGGCCGCGGGGTCCGCGGACACCACCTCCGCGGCCATAGTAAAGGGCGATCTCAAGGGCTCTTCCGGAGTCCTGAAAGCGCTCGGCGCCTGGGGAAAGGCCACCCAGATCACGAGCGGCGGCCTCGTGGTGCGCAACAATGTGCCGGCTCCCCTCCAGGCCATACGAAAAGTGGGTTATCTCGCCGGGATCTCTTCCCAAACCACGGACTACGGGCAGACCACAACGCTGACGCCCGGCGAGGTGAGCACGGGATTCTCCATGACCATCCTGCCCCATATCCTGGACGGCCGCCGCGTGGCCCTCTCCTGCTCGGTCACCCTCTCCTACCTCGAATCCCTGCGCGAGTACACGGCCGGCACAGCGAAGGTCCAGCTCCCCCAGACAGCGAGCCGGGCCTTCAGCCAGTCGGCCACGCTCCATATGGGACAGACTCTCGTTCTGGCAGGCTACCAGCAGACCGGGCAGGACAGCGCCAGTTCAGCGGGCCTCTTCCGCTTCTCCCGCACAGGCGACGAATCCCGCACCCTGCTCATTATCACCATAGGAGTGGAAAACGCGGCCCCCGAACTCGCAGGAGGACAGCCGTGAACGCTCTTCCCATCCCTGAAAAATCCCCGCGCCCTGTGCCGCGCGTGACGCCATGACGGGAAAAATCCTTTTCCTGGGCGGACGCCCCTGGCGCGCGGGCCTCGACTGGACGGCGCCGGGACCCGCCCTTTCCGTTTCAGGAATCCGCAGGGAAGCCGCTCTCCGCGGCGCGGACCTCGTTGTCCTGCGGGGCCCCCGCGGATCCCGCCAGACGGGCTGCGCCGAGGCCGGCGGCGGACGGGCTCCTTCCCTCGCGGCCGCGCTCTGCCGCGCCCTTTCCGGGGAGAAGGGCGTTCTCCTCTCCCTCCGCCTGAAGGACGCCGGGGGCGCCTCCTTCTGGTGGGTGCTCGGCATACTCGGCGGCGCCGTGGCGCCGGGATACGGCGACCAGGTTCACGCCACGGAGGAGGACGCAGGACAGGCGGCTGTACGGCTTGCCCGGCTCGCGGGCGGCAGGGAAGCCTTTTCCCTGCGCGCAGCCTCCGCCGATCCCGGCGAGTCAGCGAAGATCCTCACGCGCCTTCTCGCGCGGGGCGGCATGCCCGGACGCGCTGCCCGGTTCGCCTGGCGCTGCCGGCCCGTGCGCTCGCTGCGCTCCCCTCTCCGTATCTTCCTTGAATCCGTCCTCTTCTGCGCGGCCTGCGGCTTCTTCCTGCCGCCGGCCATATCCTCTCTCTCGGAACAGGTGGACGCGCTCACGGGCAGGGGAAAATCCGGCGCCCTGGCCCTCCGGGCCGGGGAACACCCTGAAAAAGTCTTTCCTCCGGCGTGGTCCTCTCTTCCGGAAACGGCGGCCGCGGGGCGCTCCTGTCTCGCCGGCATCTACAGGGCGCCGCGTGAGCTCTCGGGCTGGGTTTTCCGCAGGGGCGCGTGCCGCGCGCGGTCCGGAAACGGCGGGGACCCCGGAGTGACCCTGCTCCTCACCTACGCCCGCACCGCGGCCTCAAGCTATACGGGGCTCCCAAAAGACGCGGCTTTCCAGGATTCGCGTCCCTCGGAAATGACGCGCAGGGTGCCGCTTCCCGCGGCACCGGGTCCGGGGCCTGACGCCTGGAAAACCTTTCTCACGAAAAAAGACGCGTCCGCCCGCTTCCTTGATCTTCTGCAGCGCGCGAAAGCCCGCGGCGGCGTGCGTTTCAGGGAACCCGCGAAAATGACGGACGGAAACGGCACGACCATAGCCTGCCCGTGGGCGGCGGGCGCCTGGAACATAACCGGCCTTCAGGGAGACAGCCTCAGGGACGTCTTTGCCGCGCTTCACGGTCTGCCCGGCTTTTTCCTGACCGAACTCACCGTACAGGGCGGCAGCTGGACCGCCAGAGGAGATGCCTATGCCCGATGAAACCAGGGAAACCGCTTTCCCGGACGACAGCAGAAACGCCATGGAGGAAAGTCCCGGAAACGCCGCGGACGATCTGTCCCGTCTTTTCGCGGACACGCCGGGGAAAGGGGAAAATCCCGTCCCCGCTTCCTCCCGGCGCCGGCCGGGCAGGCGCGTCCTGATTGTGGCGGCCTGCCTCGCCGTCCCGCTCACCGCCTGCGGCGCCGCCTTCTTCCTGCAGGGAGACCCGGACCCGGGGTACGGAGTCTCCCCGGATCCCGCTCCAGCGCCGCGCGTTCACAGGAAGCCGGAATCTCCCTCAGCGAAGGAAAGATCCGGCAGTCCCGCCCCTGAGACAGGAAAGTCAGCCGCGGAACCGGGTTCTCTCGGGGAGAACGCGAGGCTCATGAACGAGCTCGAGGCGATGCGGCTCAGGACGCGCATCGCCCGGGAAGAAGCCGATTACCTCAAAGCGAAGCAGGCCGCCGACGTGGTGAGAAACGGAAGCGGCACAAAGCCCGCGGAAAGCCGTCCCGCCGCTCCGGCCCCAGCCAGGCAGGACGGAAAAGCCTCCCGTCCCGCTGGAAGGGACGCCATCATTTCCGTACAGGGAGCCGGGAACAGCCTGTGGGCTCTCGCGCGCACCGCGGAAGGACGCGTTGTCTCCCTCAGGCCGGGCAGTCCCTTCGCCTGCGGCAGGGTAAGCGCCGTGACCCGCCAGGGCGTGCGCGTGCGCTGTCAGAACTCCACGCTTTTCATTTCATTCTAGGGGAGAGAAACATGCCGGATACCGGAAACAGTCAGACCCTGCGCCTGCGCCTCGCGGAACTGATGGCCGGACTCGACGGCGCGGTCCGGGAAAAAATCCGCCTTTCGCCTGACAGGAGCGTCCTGGACTATTCCCGGGAAATCGCAGGGAACCTGCCCTTCATGGCGCTCGCCGCCTTTCTGCAGGAGAACTGCGGGACACGCGCCGTGCCGCATCCGGCGGCCGAGTTCGCCCTGCGCTTCGCCGGGCGCGGCGGGGAGACGGAGACAGGCCGCACGGAGGTGCAGAGAAGACTCGTGAGCCTCCTCGCGGAAGCCGGGGAAAGCGGGGCATCGGACGTGCATATCGCGGACATGGGAGCCTACGGTCTCGTGCGCTTCCGCGTGCGCGGCGAGATGCGCCCGGCTGCCGAAATCTCCGGCACCCTCGCGAGGCGCTTAATCGCCGTGGCCTTCAACGGCCTCGGACAGCAGAACGGCACGCCGGGCTTTTCACAGGCCTCCCGTCAGGACGCGCGCATCGTGAGCCGCTCCGTCCTGCCTCCGGGCGTCCATTCCGTGCGCCTGCACGCGGAGCCGATCCAGTCCGACACCGCGTCCAGGGGAACCTTCCTCGCCATGCGCCTCCTCACGGGAGCGGACGGCGTCACGGGAAGCCTCGGAGAACGCCTTGCCGCGCTCGGCTACTCTGAGGACCAGTGCCGCCTCATGGCCTCCCTCGCCGGATCACGCGGCCTCACCCTCCTTGCCGGCCCTACGGGACACGGCAAATCCACAACCCTGCGCCACGTCATGGAGTCCATGGTCATCTCCCGTCCCGACCAGAGCTACCTCTCGGTCGAGGATCCCCCCGAATACCCCATGGCCGGCGTCAGGCAGATTCAGGTGCCCACGTCCGGGGGAGACAGGGCATCAGCCTACGCCGACGCCATAGCCGGCGCCATGCGCTGCGACCCCGATGTCATCATGATTGGCGAGATCCGCTGGCCCGCGGCCGCAGCCGCTGCGCTCGACGCCGCGCTGACCGGCCACGCCGTGTGGACCACAGTGCACGCGGCCGACGCCTTCGCTATAGCCCGCCGCCTCACGGGCATGCTCACGTCAGCCGGCGTTCCCGATCCCAGGGAAACCCTCTTCGGGCAGGGCGTCTGCGCGGGACTCATCTGCCAGCGCCTCATGTCCCTGAACTGCCCCCGCTGCAGCCTGCCGCTCTCCTCCCTTACAGGGGAAGCACGGCGCAGCCTCCTTCCAGAAGAACTTGAAGAATTCCTCGCCGGCGCCATCGGTCCCTCCGCCATGGGCGGCGTGCGCCTGCGCAATCCTGACGGCTGCCCTGCCTGCGGGGGACAGGGCATTCTCTCCCGCGCTGCCGCGGCCGAGATTGTCGACTGCCGCGGCGCGGTGGGCAGGCTCCTCGCCAGGGGTGAGGACGGGGCGGCAAGGGAGCTCTGGAAACGGAACGGCGGCGTCACCATAGCCGGCCGCTGCCTCGGACTCATCGCGAAAGGGCTTCTCGATCCCGTCACCTGCGGACACAGGCTGGGCGGCCTGTCCGATCCGGACAGCGTCTGATATCCGCGGACAGACCGTCTAACAGCCTGCTTTTACTAAATAAATATCATATAATTAAAGTAATGCTTTATAATTCGGCTGTCCCTGTGACGGCCGCCCGGGAAAAGGAGTCCGCCCGTCCCGGACGTACGGCGCCTGTTTTCAGGCAGCGCCTGAAGAACTCTGCCCGCATGGAGGAACCATGTCCCTTATTTCCGAATACGCCCTGCGCCGGGCTTTCCGCCCGTCCGTGCGGGCAAAACTGTGGAGGCGTCTCGCGGCCAGGGCGGCGCTCGGGCTTCCCGTGTGGGACGCCATCGAGGACGCGCGCGGACGGGCCGAAGGGAAGAATCCCGGCTTCGCCAGGGCCTGCGGCAGGCTTCTCCTGGCCCGCGACTCCGGGCTCGGCCTCGCCGACGGGCTTGGCGGACTCGGCGCCCCGGGCGAAGGACTCCTTCTTTCCGCCGGCGAGAGCTCGGGCCGCACGGCCGAGGGACTTTCCCTCGCGGCGGAGCTTCTCGAGACACGGGGGCGCGTGGCGAAGGAGGTGAAATCGGGGCTCGCCTACCCCGTATTCCTGGTTCTGCTTTCCGTCATCGTGCTTGTCCTGACCTCGGGGCTCATTGTCCCCCAGCTGGCCGCGGTGCTGGATCCGGAGTCGTGGACCGGAGCCGCGGCGTGGCTCTACGCTCTCTCCGGATTCCTGAACTCGTCACGCGGTCTTTTCCTGGGACTCGTCCTCATTCTGCTCATTATCCTCACCGTGACAAGCCTCGGCACCTGGACCGGGCCTCTCAGACAGCGCCTCGATGCCTTCGGTCCGTGGAAACTGCACGCCCTCTCCGAGGGATCGGCCTTCCTTTTCACGCTGGCCACGCTGTCCAGGGCCGGCGTGCAGACGCGCGTGGTGCTTGAGACCTGCCTCGCCTCCCCTTCCTCCTCTCCCTGGCTCAGGGAACGCCTCAGGGGCGTTCTGCGCGTCTACGGAAACGGCACGAATCTGGGGGACGCCCTGGCCGGCGCCGGGCCGTCCTTCCTGCCTGAGGAGGCCATCGAGGATCTGCGCGCCCTGGACGGACTGGACGGCTGCGGGGAGCGCCTTCTTGAGACAGCGCGCGCGGAAATCCGGGAAGGCACGGAACGCGTTCACGACTCCATGCGGGCGCTCGGCACGTTCCTGCTCCTTCTCGTTTTCGGCCTCGTTCTGCTCATTCTGGCCGGCGTCTTCTCCTTCCAGCAGCAGTTCGCGTCCGCGATGTAAGCCCCTCTATCTGCGGCCTTTCAGGAGGAAGAACGTCCAGGGGATCAGCGCGAAGCAGAGGACAAAGGGGAGAAGAAGCGCGGTGGCAAGCCCCACGAGCTTGGCGATGCCGCCGAGAAGCGGCGGGAAAAGGAGAAGCGAGCTGTAGGCCAGAACGGAGACGGCAGAGCTCGCCCGCTCAAGGCTCACGCCGGGACACCTGCCCGCCTGACTGAAGAAGATGGGCCCCACGGGCGAAATACCGGCGCCGAGAATGGCGTAACCGGCCAAGCAGATCAGGGGATTTCCCGCGAAAAGCGCCACGGCGAGCCCGCAGAAGGCAATGGCCGAGCCAGCCACGGACAGGGTCCGGTCCCCGAAACGCGCGCGCATCCTGTCCCCGAAGAGCCGGCACACGGCCGCTGCGGAGCCGTAGGCGCCGTACGCCAGAGCCGCTGTCTTCTCGTCCGCGCCCTTGACGCTGAAAAGGTAGAGGCTGCCCCAGTCACCTGACGATCCCTCCACGGCCTCAATGAGAAGATACCCGAGGCCGCATCCTATGACGAAAAGAGGTATGCGGCCGCTCTCCTTCGCACCGCCTCTGCCGGCCTGAGGCTCATCTTCGTGCTGCAGGGAACGGCAGGCGGGCAGAAACAGGAGGAAAAAGAGGGCGGCGAAGAACGCCACGTTCGGAAGCGGAGAAAGGGACAGGGAAGAGAACACGCTGCCCGACGCGGATCCGAGGAAGATGCCGAAGCCGTAGAAGGCGTGCAGAAAGGACATGCTCGGACGGCTGAAGTGCTTTTCTATGAGCATGCCCTGTGTATTCACGCACGCGTCCAGCATGCCCATGAAAAAACCGAATATCCCGACGCCGATGGCCAGCTGCCACACATTCACCGCGAACATGGCCACGAGAAGGGAGACGACCATGAGCGCAGCGCTCCAGCGGCAGAGCCGTCCTGACCCGAAACAGCGCAGGGCTCGGGCACTTCCAAGAAGCGCCGCGAACCCGCACAGGCCCATGGACAGGATGATCAGGCCCACCTCCGCCTCATCCGCGCCCACCTGGGACTTGAGGGCCGGCATACGCGAGAGAAGGATGGCGTAGAAAATCGTTGAAGCGGCGAAAAAGAAGGAAACGGCCAGACGGGCCTTTGTGTATTCGGAAATTTTCATGATGGATACGGGCTGGATGTTGTGGAATAGAAGACTATAGCCCGGCTGGCTCCAGCGGGCAATGCCGGTAGCCCATAACAGGTTCGTCAGCCCCCCGGATACGGAGCTCTTCTGACTCGGGCTTCCTCCCTGAAGAGACAGCAGGAGGAAGGAGCCTCACACTTCCCATCCTTCAGAAACCGGCCCGGCTGCCGGACCGTCAGCGGTATGATGGGTTCCGGGAACCTGAGATCCCGGACGGACCTCAGCCAGTCTTTCCTGTGAAATCCGGAAGAACAGGCCTCATCCGGCACCGCATCCGGAACAGACGTATTCCCGAGCGGCATCTTCTCCATCAGGCATGCCCCGCAGGCAGCCGGATTCCTGTTTGACCGGCATGCAGAAATGTTATAAATAAAAAAACATCTATTCCCTGGATATGCCTGACTGGCTTTCCGCTCCCCCGGCAGCAGGGACATCCGTCCGTACCAGGGGCATCACGGGAAGAGCAGGAAAGAACAACGCAAAGGAGTATTTCTATGAAAATGAAGAAAACGGCTCTGGCTTTTATCGAATGCGCCGTAAAACCCCGCCCTTCAGGGCTGGGGATATAAGGCGCGT
>OIWU01002865.1_pt1 | contig 14021 bp, 9 predicted proteins | sample 1587711 | NCBI WGS metagenome assembly OIWU01 (sample SAMEA3888909, study PRJEB22519) | human gut metagenome | biome: human gut; feature: human-associated habitat; material: faeces | place: Denmark | collected 2010 | reverse complement strand
TGATGTGCGTATTATAGGTCTTTGTGATTCTTTTGTCAATCGCCGTTTTTCACACACTTCTTACAGAACAAACCTCTTCCTTTTAGGCAATTTTATCGTTTAAATTTTATCGTTTAAAGTGCTGCGCCGCTCTGCGTCGTATGCGAAAGTATGGGCTTTCTCATCTAAATGCGCGGCCCGCGCCTACGCCTCCTGCCGACTGCACAGCACAACAAGAGCGCCGTTTTCGGAATGACCGAAAACGGCGCTCCTTCTTTTGTCTCAACGGGCGTTCTGGTATTGCCGCTTCAGGAACGACAAAAACAGCCGCGCCGGGGAATTGGCTGCCGGCATGGCCTTCACCGCCACGCCCAGACGCCGGGACAGCGGCTGATCCAGCGGGATGACCCGCACCTGATTCTCGTAGCCCGCCAGCGAGTAGGCGGACAGCACCGATACGCCCAGTCCTCCCGCCACCATGGACAATATGGCGCCGTCGTCGGAGGCCGCTACCTCCAGCCGCGGCGTGTCCGCCGGCAGATACTGCTCCACATACTGCTCCGGGCAGGAGAGGAACGGCTCCTGCATCAGCCGCGCCAGCGAGATGGTCTCCCCTGTCCACGGGAAGTCCGGCGGCGTTACCGCCACCAACGGCGCGTCCGTCAGCGGCGTCCACTGGAACCCACGGGCGCAGTTTTCGTCCACGATGGCCAGCTGGATACGATCCTCGTCCAGTGCGGCGGCCAGCTCGCTGCCCTGTACCAGCACGTCCACCTTGATCTCCGGGTGCTGCTTGCGGAACTTCCGCAGCAGCTCCGGCAGCTGGGCGCGGGCAATGCTGGCAAAGCACCCGATCCGCAGGGCGCGGCTGTGCGCCTCCCCCTGTGCCTCCGCCTCCTGCCGCAGGGCGTCGCAGGCGGTGATAACGCCGTGGATATAGGGGAGCAGACGCTCGCCCTCCTCCGACAGGCAGACGCCCTTGCTGCTGCGCAGCAGCAGCGTGCAGCCAAGCTCCGCCTCCAGCTTGCTGACCAGATGGGTCATGGCGGACTGGGTATATCCCAACTGTGCGGCGGCCTTTCCAAAGCTGCCGCACTGTACGGCTGTCAGCAGCGCCCGCAGCTTACTATCATCCATAGGACTCTCTCCTTCGACATTTTGCACAACAATTGCATAGTTATTTTTCAATATATCACAATGCAATTTTGATTTCAACATGATTTTTGTCAATTTTCCGCCGATTTCATCTGCCTTTCTGGTACATTTTTTGTTGCCATAACTTTTTTTAATGCCCCCATCAATAACGGTCATTTCCGCGGTCATGAAAAAAATGATACACTATATTCATATTTTGCATGACGGAACACTTGCAAAATTCGGAACAAAAAAGAGGAGACGATAACATTATGCAGAAGAAAAGCAACTCCCTCCGCGACGTGATCGTGGTGGGCTTCGCGTTGTTTTCCATGTTTTTCGGCGCGGGCAACGTGGTGTTCCCGCCCTATCTCGGCATGGAAGCAGGCCCCCAGTGGCTGGCGGGCTTTTCCGCCTACTTCATCGCGGACATTGGCCTGGCGCTGCTGGGTATGTTCGCCCTGCTGCGCGTGGGCAGCAGCGAGGCCGTCATCAGCCGCGTAGGCAAGGTGCCTGCCGAGCTTTTGATGTGCGCCATCATCCTGTGCATCGGCCCCATGGTGGCCATCCCCCGCACCTCCGCCACCACGTTTGAGATGGCCATCTCCCCCAACCTCTCCGGTGTGTCCCCGGTGCTGTTTTCCGTGCTGTTTTTTGCGCTGATCCTTGTGCTGTGCATCAAGGAGTCCGCCGTGGTGGACATCGTGGGCAAGATCCTGACGCCGCTGCTGCTGCTGGGTCTGTTCGCCATCATCATCAAGGGCGTCATTACCCCCGTGGGTGAGATCTCCGCGCTGCCCCAGATCTCCAATGTGGCCGTCACCGGCATCAAGGCCGGTTACCAGACCATGGATGCGCTGGCCGCCCTGCCCTTTGGCATCATCGTACTGCAAAGCGTCACCGCCAAGGGCTACGACAACAGCAAAAAGCAGTTCCGCGTGGTCGGCGGCTCCGCCGTTCTGGCGGGTGTGCTCCTGCTGGCGGTGTACATGGGTCTTGCCTATCTGGGCGCCACTGTGTCCGGTCAGTACAACGGCGCCATCGGCCGCGCCCAGCTGGTCATGGCCATTGTGGAGGCACTGATGGGCAAGGTGGGCATGATCCTGTTCGGCGTTGTCGTGGGTCTGGCCTGCGTCACCACCGCCATCGCCCTGACCAGCTCCGCCGCCGCCTATTTCGCCGAGCTGTGCCGCGGCAAGGTACCCTACAAGGCGTTCGTCATCGCCATCTGCGTGTTCAGCGCCGTGGTGTCCAATCTGGGACTTGACCGCATCGTGGCGGTGGCTGCCCCCGTGCTGGACGTCATCTATCCCCCCACGCTGGTGCTGATCTTCATCTCCCTGCTGATGCCCCGGATGCCGGATCGCGTCAGCCGCGGCGCCTGCATCGGCGCGCTGATCACCAGCGTGCTTTGCACCCTCACTGCCCACGGCGTCAATATCCCCGTCGTACCCAGTCTGCCGCTGTACGATCTGGGTCTGAGCTGGCTGATCCCCGCCGCCGTGTTCGGTCTGGCAGCGTCCCTGCTCCCCTTCCGCGCCCGCAGCCGCGAGAAGCGCATCGTCCCGCTCCCCAATGAGGAGCATTGATCTGATGTGACCCTACTTTCCAAGGCAGGAGAGTGTCCAATGGACATTCTCCTGCTTTTTTCGCCCCATTTCGGTATCCTTAACGCGCCATTAGCGTCCAATGGGCGTATAATACGGCATCAACAGAAGAAACGGAGCGAGGTTATGGATATTTGGAAGGAGCTGCAGGACGAGGGCATCGACCCGTCGCTGCTGGAGGAGATACAGCACTTTCGGGCGGCACACCCCGTACCTCCGGAGGGGGCGGCGCGCATTCCCGCGCCCCAGTGCCTCTATTACGGCAAGGAGGTCTGGGAGAGCGCGGCGGCGGCGCTGCTGTGCGGCCAGCACCTGCTGCTGGCAGGGCCGAAGGCCACCGGCAAGAACGTACTGGCGGAAAATCTGGCCGCCGTATTCGGCCGCCCCGTGTGGGACGTGTCCATGTACGTCAATGTGGACGCCGCCGCCCTTATCGGCGCGGACACCCTGCAAAAGGGCGAGGTGGTGTTCCGGGAGGGGCCTATCTGCCGCTGCGCCCGGCTGGGCGGCTTCGGCGTGCTGGACGAGGTGAACATGGCCAAAAACGAGGCGCTGGCTGTGCTCCACGCCACGCTGGATCACCGGCGGGTCATCGACGTGCCGGGCTATGAGCGCATCACGCTGGACGACGCCACCCGCTTCATCGGCACCATGAACTACGGCTATGCCGGTACACGCGAGCTGAATGAGGCGCTGGTGTCCCGCTTCGCGGTGCTGGATATGCCGGTGATCTCCGATACCGACCTGCAAAGGCTGCTGCGCCGCACCTTCCCCACTCTGTCGGCCAAGTGGGCGGAGCAATTCGCCCTGCTGTTCCGCGACCTGCGGCAGAAGTGCGACAGCGGCGAGATCTCCACCAAGACGCTGGATCTCCGGGGCCTGCTGGCGGCGCTGCGCCTGATGGAGACGGGCATCCCCTCCGGACAAGCTTTGAAGCTGGGCATCATCAACAAGGCCTTTGAGCCCTTTGAGCGGCAGCTGGCCGCCGACACGGTCTGGGCGCGGATCCCGCAGGATCTCAGCGGCAGCCAGCTGTTCGGAGCGTGACATGGAGCGGCAGGAATTACAGAACCGCCGGGCGGTCAACCAGATCTGGAACGGCGCAGGACGCTACGATGTGCAGCCAGAGCAGGCCGCCTTCGACGAGGACGGCGACCCGGAGCTGTATCTGAACACGGTGATGGGTCTTGCCCGCCGGGACTATGACTTTGCCCGCTTCCAGCCCATGCTCCATGCCTTTCAGCAGCAGCCGCAGGGCGGGCTGTACAGCGACATCTTCTGGCTGGGGCTGGAACACGCCGTCTACGAAAAGGAATCGCCCCGCCGTCCGGCGCTGGAGTCGCTGCGGCAGCAGCACGCCCGCCGTCTGTTAGCGGAGAGCGGTGAGGCCGGCGACCCCCGGCAGATCCCGGCGCTGCGCCGGGTCTGGGCGTCCCGGGTGCTGGGGCAGCCCCATACGGAGGATGACTGGCAGACGGCCCTGCTGGACGAGCTGGCCTTCGCCCCCGAGCTGGATGAGCAGCAGCTGATCCACCGGACGGAGGAGCTGCTGTACCGGTACTTCCGCCGGGCGCGGCGCAGCATCACCGACCGCCAGTGGGCGGCGTGGGCGGGGCGCTCCCTGACGAAAGGCGGCGGTGTGCGGTTCATCAAGCCCAACGCGCTGCGGGCGCTGTCCCATACGGAGAGCGGCGGCGGTGCAGGACAAGCGCCGAAGCTCCTGTCGTTCTTGCAGGGACGCACACCGGAGCCGATTTTACGCCGCTATGTAGAGGACTGCTTCGGCGTATCCATGCTGACGCCATCGGAGCTGGCGGAGGCGGAGCGCCTGCTGTGTACCGGTGTCCACAAAAACTGCCGCCTGCACTTTACCAAGGGCGCGCCGCCGGATCGCCCTCCCGCCCCCAACGCCGCGTGGGACGCGGAGCACTTCCGGCAGCAGCGTGCCAAAAACCGCGCCTACTATCAGGCGCACCTCGCCGAGAACCAGATGACCCTCCACCAACTGACACAAAAGCTGCAAAATGTCCTGCTGCTGCGGCAGGATGACGGCGGCGCAGGGGCGCGGGCAGGCCGCTTGCAGCCCGGGCTGGCATGGCGCGCCGCTGCACTGGACGACGAACAGGTTTTTCTCCGCCGCAGTCCCGACGAGCCGGAGGAGCTGTCGGTGGACATCCTGCTGGACGGCTCCGCCTCCCAGAACCTCCAGCAGGAGAAGCTGGCCACCCAGGCCTACCTCATCGCGGAGAGCCTCACCCGCTGCCATATCCCGGTGCGGGTCAGCTTCTTCTGCTCCGTCAGCGGCTGCACGGTGCTTCGGATCCTCCGGGACTTCGGCCATCCGGAGGAGAACGACGCCTGCTTTGACTACACCGCCGCCGGGTGGAACCGGGACGGTCTGGCGCTGCGGGCCATGGGCTGGCTCATGCGCCGCAGCACCGAGCCGAACCGGCTGCTGCTCCTGCTGTCCGACGCCAGTCCCAACGACGACCAGCGCATCCCCATCGGCGCGCTGCCGCTGGGCGGATATGCGTACAGTGGTAAGCGGGGCGTGGAGGACACCGCCGGGGAGACAGCCGTTCTCCGGCGGCAGGGCATCCGCCCCGTGTGCATCTTCACCGGCTCCGATCAGGAGCTGGACAACGCCCGGCGTATCTACGGCGCGGCGCTGGAGCGCATCCCCACCGCCGGATGGCTGGCGGACGCGGTCAGCCGCCTGCTGTGCGCCCAACTCACCCGCACATAAAAGCACACCGCTTGGTAGCGCCAAGCGGTGTGCTTTTATCTCAGAGCAGGAGGCCATGCCGGTCTGTCAACGGCAGCTCCACTCCGGCATTTCTCCCCCGTACAGGGCGCGGTGCAGGGCGGCAATGTGCGCCGCCGTGGTGCCGCAGCAGCCGCCGAAGATCATCACGCCGCTGTCCAGCATGGCGGGTACGCAGGCGGCAAACGCCTCCGGTGGGCAATCGTACACCGCCCGGCCATCCACCATAACGGGCAGCCCCGCGCTGGGCTTGGCGATCAGCGGCACACGCGCATACGCCCGCAGCCGCCGAAGCTGGGGCAGCATCTGCGCCCCGGTGGAGCAGTTCAGGCCAAAGGCGTCGATGCCCATGTCCTGCAAAGCCGCAAGGGCGGCGGTGATATCGGTGCCGGAGATGCTGCGGCCGTTCCCGTCGCAGGCGAAGGTGACAAAGATCGGCTTGTCGGTGACAGCGCGGATGGCCAGCACCGCGGCCCGGGCGTCGGACAGGGAGATCATCGTCTCGATAACGTACAGATCCACACCGGCCTCCTGCAGTCCGGCCACCTGCTGGGCGTAGGCGTCCACCAGCTGCCGGAAGGAGGCGCCGCCCAGCGGCGGCAGGAACAGCCCCGTGGGGGCCATGTCACCGGCCACCAGCGCTCTGCCGCCGGCAGCCTCCCGGGTCAGGGCCGCCAGACGGCGGTTGTACGCCGCCACATCTTCCGTCACGCCGTGGGCTGCCAGCCTGACGGCGTTGCCGCCGAAGGTGGGCGTATACAGCACCCGGCTGCCCGCGTCCACATAGCCGCGCTGAAGCTCCCGAATACTGTCCGGGTGCGCCAGCGTCCACTGCTCCATGCTGATGTCGCCGGTATAGCCGCGCCGTTGCAGCTCCGTACCGGTTGCGCCGTCCAGAATCAGGGGAAAGTGAAGCTCCATGTCCATACCTCCACGGTGCGAACGCCGCACAACGGAAAAAGGCGGCGTCTCCATACAATACCACTACTTTACGGAGGACAAGTGCGTTTTGTCAAGGGGCATTGTGCGCCGCAGCGCCGCCATGCCAGCAAAAAGCGTCCTCTGCCGCAGGGCAGAGGACGCTTTTTCATTTTGTTACATATCGCGGATATCCTTCAGAAGATCCTCCAGCGACATGGTGCGGACATCCTCCTCGTCCTTGGACACGGGCTCCTCCGCCAGCGTCTTTTCCACCGTATCCTCCATCACGGGGAAGTCCGGGGAGGACGCCGCCGGTGTCGCCTTGGGCGCGGGAGCCGCCGCAGGTGCATCATCATCCAGCGGGATATCGAAATCCTTCCAATCGCGGGGTGTCGGCGCGGCCTTTTTCACCGGTGCCTCCTCCCGAGGCACGATGCGGGGTACAGAGCGGGGACGCTCCGGCGTGCGCCGCTCCTCCTGCCGCCGGTCACGGTCATCCCTGTCATGCCGCCGGCGGTCATGGCGGTCGCGGGGATCGTCTCCTCTGTCGGGGCCGTCCGGACCATCGTCATCGTCTCCACCGCCGGTGCTGCGTCCGATCAGCAGTCCCAGCAAGAACAGCAGGATCAACGCCAGCACCACACCGCCGCCAATGGCGACAACGGTGCGCACCTCGCCCAGCAGGGGCAGCTTGACATTCACCGGGATCTGGAGCATGGGAATCTCCGGCTCCGGTTCAGGCTCCGGCTCCGGCGTAAGCTCCGGGATGGATACAGTAGGCACCGTGCCGGTATACTGCGGCATCCGGAGGACATGGACGGTGTACTCCTTTTTGGTGACCCGATCCTCGGCGGTGCAGGTGACGACAAGGGCGTTATCGCCCTCCTTCTCGATGGCCACCTCGCCTGTGCCGCCAATGCCGTGAGCCTTGCTGTCATTGGCGGTAGCGGCCAGCTTCACGGTCTTCGTCTCAAAGGGAACGTACACGATGTAATCCGTGACCGTGCTGCTGAACGCGGGACTGAGGCTGACGCCCTCCACGGTCAGCTCCGACAGTGAGGCGTCGGTGGACGGCTTATAGTTGGGATCCTGCTCCCGGGTGGCCTCGATCACATAGCTTTTCGTTTTGCCGTTGGCCGCCGTGACCTTCAGCGTCACGGTGTTGACGCCCACCGCCAGCTCCGTACCGCTGATGGAGACCTTCTGCCCCTTGTCGGCGCGGTTATAATCCAGACTCAGCTTGGACACGCTGTAAGGGACCTTGGTGGTGTAGTACGTCGTATCGGGGGAAAAAGCCGGGGACAGGGTGAAGTTGCCGCACATGATGGCGGACAGAGAGCAGTTGTCGCTGGGTGCAGCGCCCACGCTGCCCGACCAGCTGGCGGTGCCGAGCTCAAGATCCTTCTCACCGTCAGACGCCACAATGTTTTCGAATTTGGCGGACAGCGCCGCACCGGGCTGGGCGCCCGATGCCACCTTCAGCGTCACGGTGATGACCCCGCCGCTGGCGCTGTTGGTGCCGTACACGCTGAAGCGGTTCTGGTTGACCAGAATGCTCCAGCCGCTGACAGAGCAGCTGTAATTGGTGAAGGTCAAGCCCTCGCCGCAGTTGAGATCCGCCGTCAAGCCGTAGATCTTGCTGTCTACCGACAGCGTCAGCGTCACGGAGTTACCCGGCTGCACGCTGCTGCTGCCGGAAAGGGACGCACCTGCGGCATAGGCCGTCCGGGGCAGCGCCGACACCGCGATCAGCAGTGCCGCCGCCATGGACAGGACGGCACGGAATAGTTTCTTTTTCATGAGTTACCTCCCACTCAGATGGTGCGCTGGCCCACTGTGACCTGCGCGGCCTGTACCACATCGGTGATGGTGATGCGGCCGTCACCGTTGATGTCACCAGCCATCATGGCAGCCTCATCCAAGCCACTGACATTGGCGGCGTAATTTTGCAGCTTGACCACATCGGTGATGGTGATGCGGCCGTCGCCGTTGACATCGCCGGTAACCACGATGGTCAGGCTGGTGCTGCCGCTGACGGCGGTCATGCCTGTACCCACATAGCCGGAGGTGACCTCCTGCTTGCCGCTGTACACGGTGTAGCCCGAGTTGTTCAGGCTCTTGATGGAGGTCCCCGGCGCGATACCGGTCAGGAACCCGCCGGAGGGCTTGGTGGGATCGGCGGGCGTACCGCCGCCCTCGGCCTTGGCGGTCTTGTCGAACTGGGCGGTGTAGGTGATATCCTTCGTTCCCATGTAGGTGCCGTCTGCCACAAAGACTCCGCCGTCCTGATCCGTCCACTGCTTAAAGCTGTAGGTGTACTTGCTGTCCGCCGCCTTCACCGGGTTGGCGGGCGCCGTGATGAGGTCGCCCTTGGCCAGCTTGACGGTGCGGACTGCCTCGCCGTCCACCTTAAAGGTGACGGTGTAGAGGTCGCCGAACTTGGCGTACAGCGTATGGTTGGAGGCCGCCACAGGGGAGTTGGGCGAGACCTCCGTGCCGTCCTCGCGGAACCAGCCCTGGAAGCCGGGCTCGTCCACCGTGGGCAGCTCGCCGTAGGTGTCGGACAGTGTGTATGTACAGGTCTTTATCACGGTATCTCCCACTTGGAAGGAAACGGTGTATTTTTCGTCGTCCTGTCCGCCGGGTACGGGTGCCGTGTTCGCTCCCACGGTAAAAGAGGTTTCTGCCAGCTGGAAGGTACCGGCACTGTTGGTGCCGGTGATCGTCAGCGTATAGGTGCCGACGGTGAGCCTACTGAATGTACAGGCGCTGTCCAGCTCCCACAGGTCGAAATGGTAGGCGGTGCCATTGATATTCTTGGAGACATTGAACCCGCTGCCGCCATTGTCGGAGACGGCCTTCACCGTGATATTGGAGATGGGCAGGCTGCTGGTCACCACACCGCGAATGGGGTAGGAGGAGTAGTTGGACAGCAGCTTCGTGGTATACCCCTCGCTTCCGGGGAAGAATGCTCCCTCCAGTCCCCAGACGCTGCCGGCGGCTGTGATCTGGAGCCTGGTAGCCTCGTCCACATTTCCCGTAGTGCGCACGCCAGCGTCGGACAGTACCAGATACTGCTTGGTTTCGCGGTTTTGCAGACAGTACGGCGTGTCGCCCGCCACTGCCCACAATTGGTCGTTTCCAGAGGTGGGATCTGCCCATCTCACAGTACCGTTCCCCCCGGTCAGGCGCTTGCCATCAACAGTCAAGGTGTAGTAGCCGCTGGCGTAATAGATGAGCTGAACGGTGCCGGCCTCGGCAATGGCGGCCAGCCCGGAGAGGTCTGTCTTCATGGCCCGCTCCGTGTTGCCGTGAGGCGAAATGCGGTAATCGCCGTTGGGCAGCGGCGCATTGGTGTTTTGGTACAGCATCACAACAGCATCCGCTGGCTCATTGATATGCAGGCGGCGGTACACGCTGACCTGCACATCGCCGGAGTTTCCGCTGAAATAGGCCATGGACCGGCCGGAAATGCCGTACTTCTCGGCGGTATCGCCGGACATCGTCTTCTTGGCCGGGGTGTCGTCCAGTCGGCTGCACTCATTGTAGATGGCTTGGATCAACTGGGCCTCGCTCTGGTTTTTGAAACCGCCCAGCTTTTTGAAGGCACGGAGCACTACGCCGGTGGCGCCACTGCAGCCGTCGCTGCTGTTGGCGCCGCTGAGAACACCGGCGCCGTGGTGTACACTGCGGCTCCACAGCACATTGCGCAGCGCCACGGAGTAGTTGTTCAGATCAAAGGCGGGGACGGCGGATTTCAGGTTGTTCAGCAGATCCGTATAGGCGTGGGTCTCCCAGTAGTCCTTCTGGGCCTGGGTGAACTCCTCCGGATAATCGTCGCCCACGCTGCGCCAGTTGGCGTTGAAGTTGCTGCCGTAGCCGGGGGAGTATTTTTCGTTGACGTCGTAGGCGTAGGCCTTGTACAGCTTGTCGCCCATGTAGCGGTAGAGGGAGCCTTCCTCGAACTCCTTCAGCCACTGGATAAAGCTCAGCGGCGTGCCAGCATTGCTGGCGAACATATAGATGCCGTAGGACGTGCCGCCGCTATCTCCCTTGACGGTGGAGATATAGCCGGGATCCGCGCTGTTGCCCGTCTCGTAGTACTGGCTCAGGTCGCCCAACCCGGCGCCCGTCCAGTTTTTGCTGGCGGCCAGCAGTGCGGTGGCCAGCAGGCCCAGCACCAGCACAGCGGCCAGCACGATCGCAGTTCCTCGTTTTATTCTTTTCATCACAAACACCCTGCCTTTATCTCATACTGGTAAAGCGGTGCGGAAAAACCCGCTAATTTACATAATAATAATCATTGACAGTATACCATCGGTTTTTGCCGTTGTCTACCAGAAATACGGTGTAAACACAAAAAATACGAAAATTTTGTCGAACAAACCACAACATTTGGGTAGAAATATCGTCAAAACTATCGTATAATGGCCAGCACAAGCCCAAAACGAACAAGGAGAATTCATTATGTCAACGAAAGAAAGAACCGGCAGCGCCGGCCGCACCGTGGGGATCGTCATCATCCTGCTGTGTCTGGCAGGTCTGGCCTGTCTGGGCATATACCTATACCGGCAGCAGCTGCCGCCGCCCCGTCCCGAGACTGCCATCGGCTATGTGGCCTCGGACGGCTCCTCCGCGCCGGTGTATGACATCGACAGCGGCGAGATGCTGGGCGTGCTGGTGCGGGGCAGTCAGGTGGCCTATGTACCCGCAGATCTGGAGCAGCCCCGGGAGGATGGGCGCGTGCGCATCGTCAGCAGTGAGGACAGCTATGTGCTGCTGGACGCGGCGCGTCTGACCGACGACCCCGCCAAGACGGTGCAGGTGGATATCGTGTACGCCCTGCGGGGCATGAGCCTGCTGGATGAGACGGGCGCCGTCCCCGGCTGCGCCGTGGAAAAGGGCACGGCGCTGACGGTCATCGGCTTCGACGGGCTGGACGCGGACGGCAACGTGCTGCGCTGGAAGGTCTCCTGCGACCGGGGCGAGGGCTACATCGCCGACGCCAACATCCGCATGACGGAGCCGGAGGCACAGGCCCAGTACGACGAGGCGCTGTACCAGCTCCACGCCGCACGGGGCGATAGCTGGGGCGGCGGCGACGCGGCGGGGCTGGACTACTTCCCGGTGGAAAAGGGCCCCATCGCAGGCAACGATATGCCCGACGAGGTGCGGGCGCTGTACCTCAACGGCTCTGCCGTCCAATACGCGGACAACTACCTCCGGGTGGCGGAGGGCAGCGGCGTCAATGCCTTTGTGGTGGACATCGTGGACGGCACCGCCGTGTCCTACGCCTCGCCGGTGATGCAGCAGTACAGCCCCTCCGCCTACGCGGCGGCCATGGATACCATGGAGGGCTTCCGCGCCAACGTGCAGAAGCTGAAGGACGCGGGCTACTATCTGATCGGGCGCATCACCGTGTTCAACGACGCTCATCTGGCGGCGGATCACCCGGAATATGTGATCTCCGACCTTGACGGCACACCGCTGAAGATCAGCTCCATGTACTGGCCCAGCGCCTACAACCGCACGGTTTGGCAATACAAGGTGGATCTGGCGCTGGAGGCGGCGTCTCTCGGCTTCAACGAGATCCAGTTCGACTACATCCGCTTCCCCGATGGGGCGTACCGCTATGAAAAGGCCGGCACCATCGACTACCGCAACACCTACGGGGAAAGCAAGGCGCAGGCGGTGCAGCGCTTCCTGCTGTATGCGGCGGAGCGGCTTCACGGCGCGGGGTACTATCTGTCCGGCGATGTGTTCGGTGAGTGCGCCAACCCCTACGTCACCGCCTGCGGCCAGTACTGGCCCGCCATCAGCGCGGCGGTAGACGCCATTTCCGGGATGCCCTACCCCGATCATTACAGCGCGCAGGGCGACTATAAGCCGTGGGAGCATCCCTATGATACGGTGCATATGTTCGGCGCAGCGGCGGCGGAACGGCAGAAGGAAACTGTCTCCCCCGCGGCGGTGCGCACATGGATCCAGGCGTACAACGCCCTCTGGGAGCCGTATAACACCTACGGCGCGGCGGAGATCGCCGCGGAGGTCAAGGCGCTGCGGGACACCGGCTGTACCGGCGGCTTCATGACGTGGAACGGCGGCTCGGACATCAACAAATACCAGAGCATCATCAGCGCCTTGCGCTGAAAAAAGAAACGGAGCGGCGAAAGCCGCTCCGTTTCTGACTGTTTAAGACCTCCGCCGCCTCGGCAGAAAACCGCGCCGGTCAGGGCAGGTAGGTCAGCTGTACGGGGATGTGCTGCTCGGTGGTGAAGTCGAACCAGCGACCGTCGAAGGACACGGAGGTAACGGTGTCCACATCCACCATGCGGTTGAAGATGTATACCGCGTGAGCGAAGGGGGCGGTCTCGCCGTCGCCGTAGATGTAGCCCAGCACCCAGTTCATCAGGTTCTGGCTCTCGCTGGTCACCACATAGGAGGTGCCGTCGGCATAGTGCAGCGTCAGCTCCTGCGCGGTCAGCTCCCGGTCGGGGGAGGCGTTGCCCATGGTGATGCCCACGGCGGAGATGCGGGCCACCTCGCCATCGGCGGCGGTCAGCGTCCGGACAGGGGCGTAGGTGCGGGGCTGGATGGCCACGGCGTAGGGCTCCCGGCCCTCGCCGCCGCCGTCGTAAACGGTGAAGTAGAAGTTGTCGCCCTTCTGATACGTCTCACCGGCGGCAAAGTAGGCCACCACGTCCAGATGGGTGGCGGTGCTGGTGGTCTTGTCCACGTGAAGCTTGACATTGATGCTGCCGCCCTGCTGGTAGTCGGGGGAGCGCAGGTACATGCGGGGCTCCAGCGGCAGACTGTACACCTCACCGTAGCCGGCGTCCTCGTAGGATACGCCTTCGGGATCGTCCACGGTGTAGGTCAGAATGCCGCAGCCGCTCTCGTCGACAAGGAACGTCTCCAGTGTGATGGTGGTGCTGCCTACGGTGAGCTCGGCGTCCAGCTTGCTGAGGTAATCGCCCACCAGACGCTGCACGGTATCCCGGTCGCCGGGGATGCGCTCCATGTCCGGCAGAGTGATGAGCTCACCGGAGTTGCCCTCCACCGTGGGGGTGGAGGCGTCCATATCGTCGGTAAAGGCGTGATAGGTGGTATCGTCCACCTTGTCGGCAGGGGATACGTCGGCGCGGATCAGCACCACACCGGTGGCCACGGCCACGGAGAGGGTCAGCGCGGCGGCAATGGCGATCACAGCGCCGCGTCCCAGGATGCGGCGGGTCTTTTTCTCGTTCTGCATAGTCCTTTTGACCTCCGAAAGTGTATCCGGGGAGGCGTGCAGAGCGGAGAAGGTTTTTTCAAAAAGCTCGTGTTGGGTCATACTGCGACACCTCCGATAAAATGTTTTTCAGCTTGGCCCTGGCGCGGGAGAGCCGGGTACGCACCGTCTCCTCCGGTACGCTCAGCAGCGCGGCGATCTCCTTCTGCCGGTAGCCCTCATAGTAGTACAGCAGTACCGGCAGGCGGTAGCGCCTGTCCAGGGACATCACCGCGTCGAACAGCTCCCGGTGTTGGGACTGCTCGAACACCAGCGTGTTCTCATAGTCGGCGATGTCCTCCGCCTTGTGCCAGGGGGCGCGGAGTACGTTTTTGCTGCGATTGAC
>OIWU01002864.1_pt1 | contig 14023 bp, 10 predicted proteins | sample 1587711 | NCBI WGS metagenome assembly OIWU01 (sample SAMEA3888909, study PRJEB22519) | human gut metagenome | biome: human gut; feature: human-associated habitat; material: faeces | place: Denmark | collected 2010 | reverse complement strand
TTGCGGATGCTTGACAGCTCCCACGATACCAAACTTTATGCTTTCTTCCCCTCCCGGCAGTCCGGCAAGAAAAGCCCCTTGATGATTGTCATTGAACGGGCCACGAAGGGCATCGCGCATTTCATCTGAGAAAGCGGCGATACGGGGCATCTTTTCCACATTGGCTTTCATCGCCAGTCTGTCTGCCTCTAATTGAGGAGAACTGGCAGCCCATCCTTCACCATACATAAAAATAGACGGATCTATTTTATCAATAGCCGCACGTATCTCATTCATGGTTTCAATATCATGTATCCCCATCAAGTCAAAACGAAAGCCGTCTATGTGATATTCATTAATCCAATATAAAATAGATTCTATCATATATTTACGCATCATGGCGCGGTCGCTTGCCGTTTCATTTCCACATCCCGAACCATTTGCCCATTGCCCGTCCTTCGTCTGGCGATAGAAATAACCGGGAACCGTACGTTCGAAATTGCTTTCGTCTGTATTGAAAGTGTGATTATACACCACATCAAGCACCACTCTGATTCCCGCCTTATGTAAAGCTTGTACCATTTGTTTGAATTCCCTGATACGGACATCGGGTTTATAAGGATCTGTAGAATAAGAACCGTCAGGCACATTGTAATTTTGCGGATCATACCCCCAATTATATTGGGCTTTGTCCAGTTTTGTTTCATCCACCGAGGCATAATCATACGACGGCAATAAGTGCACGTGGGTAATTCCCAATTCTTTCAGATGGTCAATACCTGTCTTCTCGCCTGAAGAACTGGTAGTACCCTGCTCCGTCAAAGCCAGGAACTTGCCTTTATTTTGAATTCCGGAAACAGAATCCAAAGAGAAATCGCGATGATGCATCTCATAAACCGTAATATCAGCATAATTCTTCAAAGGAGGACGCACATCGTTCTCCCATCCTTCCGGATCTGTAGAACGAAGATCAAGCACAGCTGCCCGCTTACCATTTACCCCTACGGCTTTTGCCATAATTCCCGGAGTGTCTCCTAACCATTTCCCGTTTACCTTCACATTAAAGGTATAGAATTTACCCTTCAGGTCCTCTTTTATTGAAATATTCCAAGTACCATTCTCTCCCATCTCCATTGGAAAAGTATTAGAAGCTGAACCTTCATTACCCGATTCAAATAAAAGGACACGCACCTCTTCCGCTGTAGGAGCCCAAAGTGAAAACTTGGTTTCGGCAGGCGAGTACTCCATTTCAGTCAGCGCATCTTCACGGACAGGATATTCATCAAACGAATTATATTCTTTTTTCACAGACTGACAACTAATAGTAGTAGAAACAATTGATGCCCAAATAACATGTCTCACATTCATAATCTTATCTTTTTATTTTATCAGGATTCTTATTTATAAAATCTTTCCAGCCGGAATATTCTTTAGTCAATGTCGGTCTGCCCATTTGTAAATAATGACAATAAGCAGCCGCCAACCCATCTGTTGCATCCATAAAAGGCAGCATATCACTCTCCGGTATATGTAACATCCTTTTCAACATATCAGCGACCTGTTCCTTGCTGGCTTGCCCATTACCGGTTATCGCCATCTTTATCTTCAACGGCGCATATTCTGTTATAGGAATATCACGGCTCAAAGCAGCAGCCATAGCCACTCCCTGTGCCCTCCCTAATTTTAACATCGACTGCACATTTTTTCCAAAAAAAGGCGCCTCAATAGCTAACTCATCAGGTAAATAAGCTTCTATTATACCAACCACCCGTTCAAAAATACGGCGCAGTTTTAAATAATGGTCACCATATTTACGAAGATCAATGACCCCCATAGTCATTACCTGCGGTTTAGTACCTACTACTTTCAGCAGGCCATACCCCATTATGGTTGTTCCAGGATCTATACCCAGAATGATTTTCTCTTTTACCGGCTGAATCACTTAATCACCTCCATCAAAGTGGGAAAGCCAACCACCTTATCTTTAAATATCTTCATCATTTCCTCATTCAGATGCATCCCTTGCTGAGTATGCCAACGATGCAAGGCCGCTGTATCTTCCACCTCCCATTGCAATGAAAAACATTCTGAATCCTGCTCTTTGTGACTAAGGATGTGCGTAAGACGGGGATTTTGCAATATTCCCGTCTTTTCCACTTCGGGAATATAGCTTTCACTAAGCCAAATGACAAAATTACGCGCATCGTCAATGCCTGTTTGATAAGTTGTATTATAAATTAACATATCTATAGTCTTTAAATTAAAAAAGGCCTGCTTCGCAGACCTTCATTTTATCATTAAAAAAGTGGAGCATGCGAGACTCGAACTCGCCACCTCGACACTGCCAGTGTCGCGCTCTAGCCAGATGAGCTAACGCCCCTTTTCTATCTTATATGATAACGTTTGTAAACGAATCTTTTTTGTTGCCGCAAATATAATGCATTATTCTGAAATAATTGCTATGTTTGCGGTAAATAATAGTATGAAATTAAGATATGCTGATTTATAATACAACTTTTCAAGTGGACGATGACGTTCACGACAATTTCATGATTTGGATAAAAGAGAGTTATATTCCTGAAGTACAGAAACACGGTGCGTTGAAGGCACCCCGCATTTGCCGGATATTAAGTCATCGGGAAGAAGGAAGTGCGTATTCTTTGCAATGGGAGGTGGAAAGCAGTGGATTACTACATCGCTGGCATCTGGAACAGGGAGTGCGGCTAAATGACGAACTGGCAAAAATATTTAAAGATAAAGTGATCGGGTTTCCGACCCTGATGGAGGTGATAGAGTGATTCAACCGGTAAAAGAAAAGATAATCCTGGGGATTGACCCCGGTACGACAATCATGGGATACGGTGTTCTAAGAGTGAAAGGAACCAAGCCCGAAATGATTGCGATGGGGATTATCGACTTGCGTAAATTTGCCAACCACTATCTGAAACTTCGCCATATCCATGAACGGGTATTGAGTATTATTGAAAGTTATCTGCCTGATGAGCTGGCTATTGAAGCGCCTTTCTTCGGTAAAAATGTACAATCGATGTTGAAGTTGGGCCGTGCACAGGGGGTAGCGATGGCAGTGGCGTTGAGCCGGGACATTCCGATTACGGAATATGCTCCTTTGAAGATAAAGATGGCTATCACCGGAAACGGGCAGGCATCCAAAGAACAGGTAGCGGATATGTTGCAGCGGATGTTGCGCTTTCCCAAAGAGGATATGCCTACTTTTATGGATGCAACAGACGGATTGGCAGCAGCCTATTGTCATTTCCTGCAAATGGGGCGGCCGACCATGGAAAAAGGTTATAATAGCTGGAAGGATTTTATAGCGAAGAATCCGGATAAGGTGAAGTAAAGCGACTGATTATAGGGATAGATATAAAGGAAATATCTAGGGGAGGTTTAAATGAAGATGGGAAGTAATTATTTAGCAATATTAGGGGTGACTACAGTGACAACAGTAATGAGCTGCTCCCCTGCGAAAAAGGAATATGCTTCTTTTGAGCTGTATCCGGTTCGTACGGGAAGTCTTACGGAAATGGAATATACGCCGTTGGCAACCAAATTTTATCTTTGGTCACCAACTGCAGAAGAAGTACGCCTGATGCTATATGATGCCGGTGAAGGCGGACATGCTTATGAAACAGTAAAGATGGAGCCCACAGAAGATGGAACCTGGACAACTTCAGTAGATGAGAACCTGCTTGGCAAATTCTATGCCTTCAATGTAAAAATCAATGATAAATGGCAGGGAGACACGCCGGGAATCAATGCCCATGCTGTCGGAGTGAATGGGAAACGTGCTGCCATTATTGACTGGAAGACTACAAATCCCGAGGGATGGGAGAGTGACAGACGTCCTTCTCTGAAATCTCCTGCTGATATGATTATCTATGAAATGCATCATCGTGACTTCTCGGTTGATTCTACTTCGGGAATTAAGAATAAAGGTAAATACCTCGCATTGACTGAACACGGGACCATGAATTCAGATAAGTTATTGACCGGTATCGATCACTTGATAGAACTGGGAGTGACACATGTACATCTTCTTCCTTCTTCTGATTATGCTTCTATCGACGAAACAAAACTGGAAGAAAACCACTATAACTGGGGATATGATCCGGCGAATTATAATGTGCCGGATGGCTCTTATTCAACTGACCCTTATCAACCTGCCACTCGTGTGAAAGAGTTCAAACAAATGGTACAAGCACTGCATAGAGCTGGTATCCGTGTGATAATGGATATGGTTTATAATCATACTTTTAATACCGTTGAAAGTAATTTTGAACGTACTGTTCCCGGTTATTTTTATCGTCAGAAAGAAGACGGGACATTGGCAAATGGTTCCGGATGCGGTAATGAGACGGCAAGTGAACGCCCTATGATGCGCAAGTTTATGATAGAGTCCGTTCTTTATTGGATAAAAGAATATCATATTGACGGTTTCCGTTTTGACTTGATGGGAGTGCATGATATTGAAACCATGAATGAGATCCGGAAAGCGGTGAACAAGGTTGATCCTACCATTTGTATTTATGGAGAAGGTTGGGCAGCCGACACTCCCCAATATCCGGCAGATTCGTTGGCAATGAAAGGGAATGTTTCCCACATGCCGGGAATTGCCGTATTCTCGGATGAATTGCGTGATGGGCTTTGCGGACCTGTGTGGAAAAAGGAGAAAGGGGCTTTCCTCGCCGGAGTTCCGGGAGCAGAAATGAGTGTTAAATTCGGAATTGTGGGTGCTATTGAGCATCCGCAAGTACGGTGTGATTCTGTTAATTATAGTCAGAAACCGTGGGCGGAGCAGCCTACCCAGATGATTAGCTACGTTTCCTGCCATGACGGTTTGTGCCTTGTTGATCGCTTGAAAGCAAGTATGCCGGGCGTTACTCCCGAGCAACTGGTCCGGCTTGATAAGCTTGCGCAGACGGTAGTCTTCACTTCGCAAGGTATTCCTTTTATCTATGCGGGAGAAGAAGTGATGCGCGATAAACAAGGGGTGGATAATAGTTATAAGAGTCCGGATGCAGTCAATGCTATCGATTGGCGACGTAAAACGACGAACGGAGATGTTTTCATGTATTATAAGCGACTCATAGATCTGCGTAAGTCCCATCCCGCTTTCCGTATGGGAGATGCGGAAAAGGTTCGGAAGCATCTGGAGTTTCTTCCGGTGGAAGGACAAAACCTGATTGCATTCCGCCTGAAGGATCATGCGAACGGAGATAGTTGGGAAGATATTATCGTGGCTTTTAATTCCCGTATGACTCCTGCGCGTTTGGAAGTGCCTGTTGGTAAATATACAGTGGTATGCAAAGATGGTGTGATAGATGTGCGTGGATTAGGTACGCAGATCGGACCGGAAGTAATTATTCCCGGACAGTCTGCATTGATTATGTATAAGTAGCTTTAGTCATTATTTGTCATATCAATAACGGCTTTCTTTCTAATTTAGATTCTTGTTTGTAACAAGTCTAATTCTGTTTGTTACATCTGTTGTTCTTTATATTCACTCGGTGAAATTCCGTAAAAGTCTCTGAATGTATTGGAAAAATGAGAGAGGTTGGAGAAGCCTGTAGCGTATGCAACTTCCGAAACGCTTAGATTCTTCTCACGTAGCAGATTGGCAGCTTGTTTCAGTCTGATAGAACGAATGAAATCTCGTGCTGACTGATTAGTCAACTCCTTTAATTTGCGGTGCATATGTACGCGGCTCATTCCAACGTTGGCTGCCAGCATCTCTACATTAAGGGTAGGGTCGGCAAGATGGTCATTGATGGTTTTCATTACTTTACTCATCAAGATCTCATCATTGGACTTCATTTCTATCTTTGTTATTTTTTCTTCTACTTGTTGTTCACCTACCAGTTTGCCGCGCAGTCTTTCCCGATTGGCTATCAGATTACTGATAGTAGTTCGTAATAATTCAGTGTTGAATGGTTTTACGATATAAGCATCTGCTCCAATTTCAAGCCCTTCGATTTGGTCTTCGGCTTTCGATTTGGCGGTTAATAATATAATCGGTATATGATTGATATTGATATTCTGTTTTATTTTCCGGCAGAGAGTGATCCCATCCATTTCGGGCATCATAACATCACTGATGACGAGATCGGGTTTCTCCTTCAAAATGGTTTCCAGTCCTTCCCGTCCATTTGTACATTCATAGATACGGAAATCACTATCCAGTTCGCTACGTATGTAGCGGCGTATTTCTTCATCATCTTCTACGATTAAGACGCGATAACGTGTTTTTGCTTTGGGTTTCCTGTACTCGTTAGTTTTGTTTTCTTCTTCCGTTTCATAGATCGAATCTTTGGGAAGTTGGGAGATTGTTGGTTCGCTTCCGGTTTCTTCAGGATTTTCCAGTTCTTCTGCTTTCAAGTGATTACTACCTAACGGCAGGCGGATGATGAAACGGGTTCCTTGTCCGTCTTCGCGGTTTTCTGCTTTGATGATGCCGTGGTGCAGTTCCACTAACGACCGTGAAAGATGCAGTCCGATTCCTGTACCGAAATTAGATTGTGTCATGTCGTTGTCAATCTGATAGAAACGTTCGAATATTTTCCCCTGCTTGTTGATAGGAATACCAATACCGGTATCACTAACTTGCAGTACCAGCCAATTGTTTTCCTCTTTCAACGTAACAGTAATGCTTTGCCCGCTTTCTGTATATTTGAAAGCATTTGAAAGCAGGTTATTAACGATCAGTTCCAGATAATTCGGATCGAAAAGTTCCTCTTTTTCTTCCAGTTCGGAGTGGAGAGTATAAGTAATCTTCTTGTGGCGTGCCAGTTTATCGTAGAACAAGAAATTATCCTGTATCAGTTGATGCGCATTCTCTTTCTTTACTTTCAGCTCGAAAACTCCCAATTCGGCACGGCGATAATCCATCAACTGGTTGACAAGATGCAACAGACGATTGGCGTTGCGTTGGATATATTCCAGTTGGTTACGAGTCCAGCGATCACTAATCTTATTGATTATTTCTTGTAAAGGAGCTAAGATGAGAGTTAATGGCGTGCGAAGCTCGTGCGAAATATTGATGAAGAAACGCATCTTCATCTGGTTGATTTCTTCTTGATGCTCCTTGTCCCTGCGTTCAAGTTCCAGTTCCGCTTCCATACTCTTACGCATCCAGAAGAAGCGGAAGACAAAAGTGATAAACCCGATAAAAGTGGCGAGGAAAATCATGATTGCCCACCAGGTCTTGTACCAGATAGGGAGAACTATGATTTCCAACATTGTAGGTACAGTATTCCATTTTCCGTCACTATTGGCAGCTTTTACCAAAAAGTGATAAGTGCCTTGTGGTAGGTTGGAGTAGGAGACAGTACGTTTATCTGTCAGATAATACCACTCTTTGTCATATCCTTCCAGTTTATAAGCGAAAGTGTTATGTTGTCCGGAAATATAATTGGATACTACAAATTCAATCGTGAAAGCAGTTTGCCATGATTTCAGGGTGATACTTTCTGTCTCATTGATATTCTTAGTCAGGATACCGGTTTCATCATCCGGGCGAACTGTCTTGTTAAACAGTTGAAGTTTAGTGATAACTACCGGAGGCGTATAAGGGTTATCCAGCAACAGTTCCGGGCGGAAAGTAGTGATCCCGTTGATACCTCCGAAATACATCTGACCGCTCGAAGTGCGACAGAACGAAGAAGTATTAAACTGATTACTCTGTAATCCGTCGGATTCCGTAAAATTACGGAACCTCTCTGTTTCCGGATTGAAACAGGAAATACCACGATTGGTACTTACCCAAAGACGTCCGAAAGTATCTTCCAGAATACCATATACCACATTATTAGGCAAACCGTTAGCCGTAGTATATCGTTTGATTTTCTTTTCTTTCTCATTAAAACAGTAGAAGCCTTCACGCGTACCTACCCAAATGATACCGTTGGCAGCCTCGTAAATGCAATTGGTAAACGTCTTTGTTACAGATGATTCCGGCAGAATAGGCACCTTTTCTATCTCGATTCCTTCCTGCTGAAAGACAGATATACCTTCCTCACCCCCGACCCAAAGCCGTTTATGGGAATCTCTGAACAGGATTGTGATTCGTTGTGAAGTAAATGGAGTACCGTCCTTTTCCTTATCAATGGTGGTAAAACTCTTTTTTTCCGGGTTAAAACTAACCAGAGCACTTAATGTCCCCAATAAGAGATTCCCTCCTTTGTCAGGAAGAATAGCATATACATTCTCATTCACCAACTGGCTGTTCAGCTGATTGAAACTTTCCATTTTTCCACTGTTTCGATGGAGGACAGTCAGTCCGCCGGCATGTGTCCCTATATATACAAGTGATTTTTGTTCATCTACATATACGGCTTTGATATTGTTGGAACCAATACCGATTTCCCGTTCGTCTTCCTGTAAGATATAGTGCGTAAACTGTTGTGTCTTTGTATTATACAGATTCAAACCACCATCATTCGTTCCTATCCATAAGTTCTTATCCTTATCTTCCGTAATGCAGCTGACTACGTTATCGCTTAGAGAATTCTTATAGGGAATACGCTGGATATTCTTGAATCTGTTGCGGATAGGATGGTAATAGTTCAATCCCCCGAAGTAGGTTCCAAGCCACATACCTCCTTGCGAATCCATAAAGATACTGCGAACCGAACGTTGTGACAAACTGCCGTTTTCTACCGGACTGCTACTGTAGGAAACGAAAGAATCGCTTCCTTCATGATAAATGTTTAGATCATTGAACGTTCCTATCCATAAGCGATTTTGCGAATCCAGTGCCAGGGAGCGGATATAATTGGAACTGATACTTTTAGGATTGGAAGAAGAATGATGATAAGCCTTGACCTCTTTCGTTTTCGGATTGAGCAGAAGCAGACCGGCTCCTTCGGTAGCTACCCATATACGGGTAGGAGATTGCTGCAAAATGGCCTGAATCTGTTTCGTTTCCGTTATCGGAGTAATTTTTTCCAGTTTCTTTTGAGGAATGGAATAGCTGTAAAGCCCGTCAACCGGGGTACCGATATAGATAATATCCCCCTGTCTGTAAAGAGCTGAAGCTATAAGCTTGTGCATAGCGGTACTAAAAGAATCATCAACGAATCGTGATTCTTTAATATCGAACATAGTCAGACCTTCTTGTGTGCTTATAAGCAACTGTTCCGGTGAGATTTCTGCAATACCATTGATTTGTTGCCGTTTGCCTTTTTTCTCGTAGAAGAAATTTCTGAATTTGTCTTTTTCTTCGTCATAATATGACAAACCATCCCGCGTACCGATCCAGACACGTCCCTGACTGTCAGTTTTTACGATTCGTGAAATGTCATTAGCAATACTGTTCGGATCCTCTTCATTATGTTGATAAACTGTAAATGAATACCCGTCATACTTGTTTACTCCATCATAGGTCGCGAACCACATATTACCTCTTTGGTCCTGATCGATAGAAAATACGGTGCTTTGTGACAATCCTTCGTTAATAGAAATATAAGAGAAGTTAATTTGCTCCGGAACTTCAGAAAAAACGCAATTAACCCCTATACATAGAAAGAGTAGACAGATTGTTGTTTTTTTAAGGCTGTTCATTATTAGTTCATAAGATTAATAATGGCATCAAAGATAGCAAAATCTTTTATATGGAGGTATTCAATAGAGAGAAAGTAAATATAGGGAATGAAAAAATACCACCGATTATACAGATTAGCACGGATTTTTATATCGACAATCTTCGAATTACAATTAAATCTGTGTTAATCTGTGTAATCGGTGGTGAAACTTGAAACTGGTAGGTAATTTATTATTTAGCTAAATCTCCTATCTCGTCTAAATTCTTCTGAATATCTTCGTCATTCAATGTATAATTCACCAGATCACCTGCCAAATACTTGTCATAAGAAGCCATATCGATCAGACCATGTCCCGAAAGATTGAACAGAATCACTTTTTCTTCTCCGGTTTCCTTGCATTTGTTAGCTTCGCGGATAGCCGCTGCAATAGCGTGGCTGGATTCGGGAGCCGGAATAATACCTTCAGACTGCGCAAACAGACAACCGGCTTCGAAAGACTCCAGTTGCTGTATATCTACCGCTTCCATCAGATTATCTTTGAGCAACTGTGAAACGATTACACCTGCGCCGTGATAACGAAGCCCACCAGCATGGATATGAGCAGGAGCAAAATTATGTCCCAAAGTGAACATCGGCAGCAATGGAGTATATCCGGCTTCATCACCGAAGTCATATTGGAACTTACCACGTGTCAGTTTCGGACAAGAAGCAGGTTCGGCAGCAACGAAACGAGTCTTTTTCCCTTCCTGTATGGTGTGGCGCATGAACGGGAAAGAGATACCTCCGAAGTTGGAACCACCTCCGAAACAACCGATCACGATATCCGGATATTCGCCTGCCATTTCCATTTGTTTTTCAGCTTCCAGTCCGATAATAGTCTGGTGGAGAGTCACGTGGCTAAGTACGGAACCGAGCGTATATTTACAGTTGGGAGTCATTTGTGCCAGTTCGATAGCTTCCGAAATAGCAGTTCCCAATGAACCTTGATAAGTGGGGTGTTTAGTCAGAATATCTTTACCGGCGCGGGTAGACATAGATGGAGAAGGAGTGACCTGTGCTCCGAAAGTTTGCATGATGCTGCGGCGGTATGGTTTTTGTTCATAACTGATTTTTACCTGATAAACGGCAGCTTCCAGGCCGAAAACCTTGGCTGCGTAAGAAAGAGCGGCTCCCCATTGTCCGGCACCAGTTTCAGTGGTAATGTTGGTAACTCCTTCTTCTTTACAATAATAAGCTTGTGCCAATGCAGAGTTCAACTTATGCGAACCGATAGGGCTTACGCTTTCGTTCTTAAAATAGATATGAGCCGGAGTGCCGAGTGCTTTTTCCAAACCATAAGCACGAACCAGCGGAGTGCTGCGGTAGTACTTGTACATTTCACGCACTTCTTCCGGTATTTCGATCCATGCATCCGTCTGATTTAGCTCCTGATGACACAGCTCTTTTGCGAAAATCGGATATAAATCTTCTGCTTTCAGCGGTTGTTTGGTTCCCGGGTGCAACGGAGGCATAGGCTTGTTCACCATATCGGCCTGAATGTTGTACCAGTAATGTGGAATTTCTTCTTCCGGTAGAATATACCGTTTTCTTTTTTCACTCATAATATTGTAGTTTTTTAGTTTTCTGTTGCCAAAAGTAGTCAAATTTTTAATATTCAGAAAATTTTGTCAACAAAGAATCGTGTTTGATTGTTATTTTAGTTAAGTTTGCACGACCCCGTTAAAAAAGATGATATGAAGATTTATCATAAGTTTTTATTGTATCAGAATAAACTCCTAAAACCCTATGTACGTATTTTGTTAGGGCTGATAGAAGCACTCACTTATCTGGCGTCTTTATCATTGATTGTCGGAGTAGTATATGAACATGGCTTTCCCTTGTCTATTGATGAAGTGGCGAATTTGCAGACATTGTATAAAACTGTCTGGATCATTTTTCTGATTGATGTAACTTTACATATCTCGCTGGAATACCGGAATACCAAAAAGCAATACCGGCGATTAGCCTGGATATTGAGTGGATTGTTATATCTCACGTTGGTACCTGTTATATTCCATCGTCCGGAAGAAGAAGGAGCTATTTTGCATATTTGGGAATTCTTACATGGGAAGTTTTATCATCTTCTGTTATTGTTAGTTCTTTCTTTCCTCAATCTGTCCAATGGGCTGGTGCGTCTGTTGGGACGGCGTACCAATCCGTCTTTGATATTGGCAGTTAGTTTTATGGCTATTATTCTGATTGGAGCAGGCTTGTTGATGCTTCCGCGCTGCACGGTAAATGGTATCACCTGGGTAGACTCTTTATTTACGGCTACCAGTGCCGTATGCGTTACGGGCTTGGTACCGGTAGACGTGTCTACTACATTCACCACTTCGGGATTAGTTGTCATTATCCTGCTGATTCAGATTGGCGGATTGGGAGTGATGACATTAACCAGTTTCTTCGCCATGTTCTTCATGGGGAATACTTCCATCTACAATCAGCTTGTTGTGCGTGATATGGTTAGTTCCAATTCATTAGGTTCTTTGCTGTCTACTTTATTATATATATTAGGCTTCACCTTAGTGATTGAAGGGATCGGCATGGTTTCGATTTGGTTTAGTATTCACGGAACGTTGGGAATGACTCTGGAAGGAGAGTTGGGTTTTGCTGCTTTCCATTCTATTTCGGCTTTTTGCAATGCGGGCTTTTCTACGCTTTCCGGCAATTTAGGAAATCCGATGGTGATGACTAACCACAATTGGCTGTTTATTACCGTTTCTCTATTGATTATATTTGGTGGTATCGGTTTCCCCATCCTTGTCAATTTCAAGGATATTGTATTGTATCACCTCCGTCGTTTCTGGAAATTGATTCGTACCCGCAAACTGGACCGGCATAAAATGCAGCACCTCTATAACCTGAATACGAAAATCGTGTTAATCATGACTTTTCTGCTTTTATTAATCGGCACATTGGCTATTGCTGCTTTTGAGTGGAATGGTTCTTTTGCCGGTATGCCTGTGGCAGATAAGTGGACACAAGCTTTCTTTAATGCCACTTGTCCGCGAACAGCCGGTTTCAGCAGTGTCGACCTGGCATCATTGAGCGTGCAGACATTGTTGGTTTATCTATTCCTGATGTGGGTGGGCGGTGGATCACAGTCCACGGCAGGTGGTGTGAAAGTAAATGCTTTTGCGGTCGTAGTTCTGAATCTTGTAGCCGTATTGCGTGGCACTGAACGAGTGGAAGTGTTCGGCAGGGAATTGTCTTACGATTCAATTCGGCGTTCCAATGCAACAGTAGTCATGTCATTGGGAGTCTTATTCATTTTTATTTTTACATTGAGCATACTCGAACCGGGTGTTTCCATTATGGCATTGACTTTCGAATGTGTCTCTGCGCTTAGTACCGTAGGTTCCAGTCTGAATCTGACCCCTCATTTGTGCGACGCAAGCAAACTATTGGTGTCTTTGTTGATGTTTATTGGTCGTGTGGGGTTAATAACATTGATGTTGGGAATCGTCAAACAGAAAAAGAATACAAAATACCGTTATCCGAGTGATAACATCATAATAAACTAAAGCTATGAAGTATATTATTATTGGTTTAGGAAATTACGGCCATGTGTTGGCGGAAGAACTGTCCGCCTTGGGACACGAAATTATAGGTGCGGATATAAGCGAAAGTCGTGTAGACTCCATCAAAGATAAGGTTGCTACAGCTTTTGTCATTGATGCCACTGACGAACAATCATTATCAGTGTTGCCATTGAATAGTGTGGATATAGTTATTGTAGCGATTGGAGAGAATTTTGGTGCGTCGATACGAGTCGTTGCCCTGTTGAAGCAGAAAAAGGTTCCCCGTATTTTTGCCCGTGCTATTGATGCCGTACATAAAGCGGTGCTTGAAGCTTTTGATCTGGAACGAATCCTGACTCCGGAAGAAGATGCTGCCCGCAGCCTGGTACAACTGCTCGACTTCGGTACTAACATGGAAGGATTCCGCATCGATCAGGATTATTATGTGGTGAAGTTCACGGTTCCGGAGAAATTTGTAGGATATTTTGTGAATGAGTTAAACCTGGATGAAGAGTTTCATTTAAAAATGATAGGCTTGAAACGGGCGAATAAGGTCACCAACTGCCTGGGTATCTCTCTGACCGAGCTTCATGTGAAGAATGAATTACCGGAAAATGAGAAAGTGGAAGAAGGAGACGAATTGGTCTGCTACGGCAGGTATCGTGATTTTCAGGCCTTCTGGAAAGCTATTTAGCTAGAGTACTTATAACGTCGCTTTTATTGAGCACAAGTGAGCAAGTTTCAGAGATAGTTGTATGAAGAAACCCATCGGACTTCTTTTCAGTGAAGAAATCCGGTGGGTTTGTTATATGCTGAAGCGTATGCCTTATTTCGTCTGAATACGAATATTTCCGGCTTTCACTCCGTTTGCTTTTGCTGTAAACACAATCTCTCCGACAGTTTCACCGGCTTGCAGAATAGCTG
>OIWU01002861.1_pt1 | contig 14031 bp, 10 predicted proteins | sample 1587711 | NCBI WGS metagenome assembly OIWU01 (sample SAMEA3888909, study PRJEB22519) | human gut metagenome | biome: human gut; feature: human-associated habitat; material: faeces | place: Denmark | collected 2010 | reverse complement strand
TTTACATTATATTGTCAAAAATGAATTTTGTCAAGGCAGCTATACAACCGCATCAAAAAACCGCCCCCGATTTCTCGAAGGCGGTTCGTATTAAATCCCGTAGTAATAGAAGATGAGGCACACGCCAGCCAGCAGGATGAACACCAGCCCGACCACCAGCGGCGCATGTGTGCCCTTGCCGCGGTTGGCTTCCTTCGCCATCTTGTAGTCGTAGTAGTGCTGATGCTTATGCTTTCCGGGCGCGAAAAGCACCAGCAGGTTTCGGAAACCGTAGGAAATGATATCCAGCACACCTTCGCGCGCCGTGAACGTCAGCAGACCCACACAGGTCAGCAGCGCCCCCGGCACGAAAAGCGCATCGCACAAACCGCTCAGGATTTCCTCCCGCTCGCTCAGCGCCCAGATACTGCGCATCGACGCAACGCCGACAAATATCAGCGCGCCGATAGCGATGCAAATCCAGTAGGACATCGCCCGCTTTGATTTTTTCAAAGCCCAAGCTCCTTCTTATACCGTTCAAACTCTTCGTCGTTGCAGTTGATGAAGTGTCCGGGTTTGATTTCCCGCAGGGACGGCTTGTTCACCGAGTAGTCATGCTCCTTCAGGGGCTTGTACTCAATGCGCTGACGATGCTTCTCGTGATGCGGATCCGGGTACGGAATCGCGGACAGCAGCGACTTGGTGTACGGATGCAGCGGATGCTCGAACAGCTCGTCGGAATCCGCCAGCTCCACCAGCTTGCCGTAGTACATGACACCGATGCGGTCGGAGAAGTATTTGACGACGGACAGGTTATGCGCAATAAACATGATGGTCAAGCCCATCTTGTTGCGCAGGTCGTTCAGCAGGTTGATAACCTGTGCCTGAATCGACACGTCCAGCGCGGAAATGGGTTCGTCGGCAATGATGAGGTCGGGCTCCAGCACGATGGCACGGGCAATGCCGATACGCTGGCGCTGGCCGCCGGAGAACTCATGCGGATAGCGGTCGGCGTGCTCGCGCACCAGACCAACCAGATCCAGCACCTCGTAGACCTTTTCGTCGATATACTTTTCGTCCTTGATGCCGCGGATTTTCAGACCTTCTGCGATAATCTCACGCACAGTCATGCGCGGGTTAATCGAGGCAATGGGGTCTTGGAAGATCATCTGCATCTTGGTCATGATGTTGTCCTTCGCGGCAACCTTCATGTCCTGCTCGTAGCGTGCCTTCCGTTCCTCCAGCGCCTGACCGGACAGCGTCTTGCTGTCTGCCTCAAACGCTGCGGTCAGCTCCGCCTTGCGCTTCTCGCGGTACTTCTCGACGCACTTGCTCTTTTCCACAGAAGATTCCAATGCGTTCGTGCGGGCCTGACGGATTTTCTCCTTCAGTTCCTTGCGCATTTCCTTAATCTTCTGGTCGTATTCCGCCTTCAGCGCCGCCGCCTGTGCCGGATTCTTCTCCGTTTTTTCCTTCAGCGCGGCCTTCATCTGGCGCTGCTTTTCCTCGAAGTCGTTTTTCAGGCTGCGAATCAGCACCGGCAGACCGTTCTGCGTGGACGAAATGCGCAGACCCTGGAAGTACACGTCACCCTCGGTCGGGTCGTACAGGTTGATGATGGTGCGGCCCGTCGTGGTCTTGCCGCAGCCAGACTCGCCCACCAGACCAAAGACTTCGCCCTTCTTGATGTAGAAGCTGACGTCATCAACGGCCTTGTTGATATAGTCGCCGCTGCGGAAATACTGCTTCAGGTGATTGACGCGCAGGAGGACGTCGCTTTCTTCCTCAATGCCCGCGTGCTCCAGACGAGCCAGCGTCACCTTGTCCGTGATGGCGTTCATCACACGCGCGATTATCAGCAGCACGATGCCAATCAGCCACAGCCACACCCAGCGCGCCGCCAGCCACCACAGCGCAATCACCAGCGAAATGGCGTTGCTGTCATCAGACTTCTTGACGGTCGTTTCTGCCAGAGACTTCAGCGCCGTCTGGTAGGTCGGCGCTGCCGCCACGGATACCTGAACCGCCTTCAACAGGCTGCTGAGCGAGCCGTCAAAGTCTTCGCTCTGCACCCGCTCCAACAGCGTCGTCGCGAACACATCCAGCGTGCCGAGGTTTTCGCTCGGATAGCGTGCCTGAAGCGCCTCGTACTTGCTCTGCACGAACGCTTCCAAGTCAATCGCTTCGCCCTGCTTCTTCTGCTCCACCAGCGCGGCAAACTCGTCGCGGATATCCTCCGTGTCGACGCGCTCCATCGTGCGCTGCTCCGCCAGTGCAGCGGCGTAGTCCTCAAAGCTCAGTGCACTCAGATATTTCTTCATGGAAGCCGGCTTGTTGCCTGCATCCACCGACGCACGAACCATCGTCGTCAGCGTTTCCACAAATTCCAGATAGCTGCCTGCTTCTTCGCCGTGCTCCTGCGCAAACGTTTCGTAGAACGCTGCAACATCCGGTTCGGTATTGGCGGTGGCAATCTTAATCGGCTTGCCCTTGGGCGCCGCCGGCGTCATGACTTTGTTCAGGTAGTCAAACGATTCCGCCAGCAGGCGGCTGTCGCTGCCGCTTTCCTGCTGCTCATAGAGCGTCAGATACGCATCCACGTCGAAATTCTGATCGAAATCAGCGCAGAAAGCATCCAGCTTCTGCTTGGACAGCGCGTCCTGCCCTGCTGCCAGTTCGTTCACCCACGTCGTATAGAACGTCAGCGCGCGATTCTGGCGCACGTCCCCGCCCAGCGTCTTGGTGGACGCGGCATCAATCATGGCGGAGAAATACTGCTTGTCGAACCAAGCGCGCGTAACCACGGAAGCGTTCTGCTGATAAGAGCGCAGCGCCCCCGATAGCGTAGACCATCCCGCACCGTCATTCGCCACAACATAGATGCTCATTACGATAGCGATGGCCATAACCACCAGCCCAATCGTTTTCAGCACCGAGGCGATTCCCTTTGCGATTTTCATGCTTCGGCGGCTCCTTTCTTCGCGTTCTGCAAGGCTTCTGCTGCCTCTCGTTCGGCCTGCTCCTTCTTCATGCGTTCAATGCGTTCCACCACAATCGCCGGCGGATTTACCTTCGGCGCATTCGGATGCAGCAGCCACGTCGCCGCCATATGCGTCTCGCTGACATGGAACATCGGCGGCTGTTCCTCAAAGTCGATTTCCATTGCGTACTTGTTGCGCGCGGCGAAAGCATCGCCCTTCGGCGGCAGAATCATATCCGGCGGCGTACCGGGGATAGCTTCCAGTTTCTCGCGCGTCTCCAAGTCCGGCATGGAGGACAGCAGCGCCCATGTATACGGGTGGCGCGGGTCGTAGAACACATCATCCGCCGTGCCATACTCGACAATCTTGCCGGCGTACATGATGGCAATGCGGTCCGCCATGTTCGCCACAACGCCAAGGTCGTGCGTGATGAAGATGACCGACAGGCGGCGTTCCTTCTTCAGGCGGTTAATCAGTTCCAGAATCTGCGCCTGAATGGTCACATCCAATGCGGTTGTCGGTTCATCGCAGATGAGGATATCCGGGTTCGCGGACAGCGCAATAGCGATAACAATGCGCTGACGCATACCGCCGGAGAACTCAAAGGGATACTGATAGAAGCGCTTGTGCGGCTCCGGAATACCGACTTCCTTCATCAATTCGATGGCGCGGTGGCGTGCCATGCCCTTGGTGAGCTTGAAGGCGTAATCCTGCGCGCGCGCCTTCATGTAGTCCACCATTTCCACCGCCAGCACGTCAAAGTCCTTCGTCTCGCTCGCCGCGATGAGTTCCTCAAAGTGCTTCAGCAGGCTCTGGGTCATTTCGCAGAGGTTGTGCTGCGCCATATCCGCGTCAATCAGGTTCTTCGGGATGACGGACGGCGGATTCTTGCCCTTCGCCTTCTGCGCCTCAAACTTCTTCTGCTCGCGGGCGTAGCGCTTTTCTTCCTTCGGATTGTGCGTCTTGGAGCGGGCATAGCGGTCGATGTAGGACTGTGCACCCGAACGGTAGACGTACGCCTGATTGTCCTTATCCAGCTGCAGCTTGTCGATGGCTGCTTCAACCGCCGCAGCCGATTTGTGCAGCGCTTCCTTGCATTCGCCCTCGTTCAGCGGCTTTTGCTGATAGACCTTCAGGGCGCTGCGGAGCGTATCCACCGCCGCCTGCTGCGATTTCGCCGCCTGCTGGCTGGAGTACTGGAGCGCGTGAGCAATGTCCTGCAAGAAGTCAATCATGAACTCGCGGTCGAGCGTTTCGCGCGCCATCTGGTTCAGCTCGGTGATGGACTGCTTTTTCGGGTCGGGCGTTTTGCCACTCGCCGCCAGATAGCCGATGCAGAAGAAGTTCGGCTCCTGCGCATTCACCATCGCGCCCAGCTTAGCGGTCATGTCCGCCATCAGCGCGCGCATTTCGCTTTCGCGGCGGCGCGTGTAGTTCTTCTGGAAGCCCTCCAGCGCCGTATGCCACTTCGCGATTTCCGGGTCATTCTCATCGAAGGTGTACGGGTCGAAGATATGCTTCAGGGACTTGCGGATGCGGCCGCAGATTTCGCGGACATCCTTGTCCTTGCTCGTCAGGATGGCATTGTCAATTTCGTCCATGCCGTCCATGCACTCAACGATGGATTCCATCGCTTCCTTATAGGTATATTCCATCTTCAACCCAACGGAAGCAAAGTGGTCGAACTGCTTCGTTTTGGCATGGATGGCTTCGCGCGCCTCGGCGCCCTGTCCGCGCGCCTCGGCATCCGCCACCATCGTCTTTTCGAGCTGCGCCAGCAGGCTGTTGAAGCGTTCCTTGCCATCACGGCGGCGTTCCTTGTTGTTCAGCAGCATGGCTTCCGTCAGCTGCTTGCCGATGCGCATGATGGGGTTCAGGGCGCTCAGCGGGTCTTGGAACACCATGGCCAGCTTGTGGCCGCGCAGGGTGTGGAACTCTTCTTCCGGAATTTTCAGCAAATCCTTGCCGTCGTAGATGATTTCGCCCGCATCCACCATGGCGTTGCCCGCCAGAATGCCCATGATAGCACGGGTGGTGACGGACTTGCCGGAACCGGATTCACCGGCGATGGCGAGCGTTTCGCCTTCCTCCAGATTGAAGGAAATATCGCGCACTGCGCGAACCGCACCGTTGTTTGTGCGGAAGGAGATGGTCAAGTTTCGGACTTCCAGCTTTGCCATATCAGTCGTCCGCTCCTCTCAACGAAGGATTCAGCGCGTCGCGCAGGCCATTACCAAACAGGTTGAAAGCAATTTCCAAAATGGCGATGAAGATTGCCGGGAACATGATGATGTGGGGATAGGTGCTCAAGTACGCCTGACCGCCGGAAAGCAGCGTGCCGATGGAGGTCAGCGACGACGTTTCCAGATTGATGATGTGCAGGTAGCTGAGCATGGATTCGGAGAAAATGACGCCGGGGATGGTCATGACCGCGCCGGTCACGATGGTGCCCAGGCTGTTCGGGAAGATGTGCTTGAAAATCAAGCGAGCGTCGGATGCGCCCAGCGTGCGCGCCGCCAAGACGTATTCCTGACCCTTGAAGCGGTAGAACTGCGTACGCACGCGCGCCGCCGTACCGACCCAGCCGGTCAAGACGAAAGCGAACAGCAGGGATGGCAGCACGCCCACCTTTTCCGCCAAGTGCAGCTGGAACAGGGTTGCGACGACCATGAACGGCACGCTGTTCAGCACGTCGGAGATACGCTCCATCACCATGTCAACCGCGCCGCCGTAGTAACCCTCGATGGAGCCGTACAGCACGCCGAGGATGAAGTTGATGCTCGCCACAACAATGGAGAGCAGGAAGCTCAGGCGCGCGCCGACTGCCAAGCAGGTGAAAATATCCTGCCCGTAGTTGTTCGTGCCGAAAATGAACGTGGGTTCATAGCCGTTGACATAGCGGAAGTACTCCAGATAGTGCACACGCACGCGGTAGCCCGTCTGGTTCTTCTGGGCGTAGGTGTACCACTGCCCATCCGCACCGTCGTCGCCGGCAATGCGCTTGCTGTTGTAGTTCGCCTTGTTCGGGTTGTCGGACGTGAGGTAGTTCGGAATCAGGCTGCCGTTTTCATCCAGCGCCGGATCACCGTTGGTGTTCACGCTCTCGTCCTTGAGCTGGTACCAGAAGTTCGCGCCGCCGTTGCCCATCATGTACTGCGAATTGTGGGTCTTCTGCAGCGGGTAGATGACCTGAATGTCCTTCTCGTTCTGATACGCCATCAGGTTGTTGTATTCCGTTTCGCTCAGGTTGACATACGCGAAGCCGACCAGCGCGTAGGAATCCACGCGCAGGTTGTAGTACGTCACGCCATTGGCATCGGTGTAGTGGTCGTATTCCTTCTTCACGACCGGCACGCCCGTTTCCTGACCGATGGCGTTATAGTAATGGTAGCCGATTTCGCTGACCTTTTCCTTGCGCGCGCCATCCCAGAAACCCGCGTTTTCAAACAGCGTGTTCTTCGGCAGCACCGACTTGTAGTAGCCGTCGCGGAACTGCACCGTGTACGGCGAGACAAACGGCGTGATGATGGCAAACAGCAGCAGGAACACAATCAGGCAGAACGCCACAACGGAGGACTTGTTCTTGCGGAAGCGCAGCCACGCGTCGCCCAGATAGCTGATGGACTTGGTCTGCAGCTTTTCGTCATGGATGCGCTCATCCTTGTGAATAAACGCAAACTTCTCCTGCGGGATTTCCGGATACAGATTTTTTTCCATCATTTCTTCGACCCCATTCTGATGCGCGGGTCAATAAACCCGTAGCTGATGTCAATGACAATGCCCGAAACCAGGCCGATTGCCGTATAGAACACGTTCAGCGCCATGAAGAAATTATAATCGCGGACATTGATGGAGTTGATGTACAGGTTGCCGATGCCGGGAATGCCGAAGATGTTTTCGATAATCATCGAGCCGCCCAGAATACCGATGAATTCACCAATAATCATCGGCAGGATGACGACCATTGCGTTGCGCAGCGCGTGACGGGAAATTGCCTGTGCCTTGGTCAGACCTTTCGTGCGCGCCAGCAGCATGTAGTCACCGGTCAGCACCTCGCTCAGCTCCGCACGGGTGTAGCGCGTCAGGCCTGCCACAACGCCGAAGCCCAGCGACAGCACCGCCGGAATCAGCGATACGAACATTGTCCAGCTGAACAGTGACCCGCCCGCCTGTGACAAACTTGCCGCCTGCAAGGGGAACCAGCCGAGCTTGAAGCACAGGAAGTACTGCACCAAGAAGGCGTACACATAGCTTGGCACCGAGATGAAGACCATGACCATGGTGGAAATGAAGTTATCCTGCCACTTGTTCTTCTTCAGCGCCGCATAGATGCCGAAAGCAAGACCCAGCGGAATCGCAATCAGGATAGAATACAGGTTGACCAGCACCGTGTAGGGCAGCTTCTGCATCATGACAGCCCAAACACCCATGCCTTCATACATCTGCTCGCCGACGCCCCAGTCCCATTCGGTCAGGATGCTCTTCAGGTACAGGAAGTACTGCACCATGATCGGCTTGTTGTAGCCCATCTTTTCGCGCTTGGCGAGCACGAGGTTGATGTCGCGGCCCATTTCGCGGACGGCGGGCAGCGGCAGCAGCTTAATCAGGATAAAGCACATGGTCATGATGATGAACAGCACCAGGAACATGTACAGGACACGCTTGATGATGTATCGTGTCATACCATTTTTGGACATTCCACGTTACCTCCGTTTTTCATATTGAGCGGAAGGGGCGGGAAACCCTGCTGCCCCTCTGCTTCCGGCCGTCAGAGTGCGTCGCCCCACCCGTGACGGGGTCGCGGAGGATGCGGCTGGAGGTGCGCATCACCGCGGACTGGGCTTGCCTGACTGAATTGAATCCCTATTGGGCATTTCTTAAGGAATCACTATTCTGTACTTTTCTCTTTGGAATCATAGCGTCCCCTTAAGAAACGCCCGAAAATCAACCGTTTTTTAACACGCACATCGGGCATGGGGGTCAAAAGGCCCCCATGCCCGTGCCGAGTTTCAGAGAATCACGGCAAATGTGCGCCTTGAATTAGTATTCCAGGGTGTTGTTGGCGATGTAGTCCGCCCACTCAGCGTCATCGTAGTTGTACGTCATGTACTGAATACCGCCGAAGCCGATCAGCGTGACGTAGGTATCAACAACGGTGTTCACCTTCTGGGAGTTCATGCTCGCGCTGTTGCGGTAGTAGATGGAGGAGCAGGGATACCAGTTCATGAACGCGCCTTCGACAGCGGTCGCAAACTGCAGACGAGTGTCGTAGGTGTAATCAGCGAACTTGCCCAGCTTTTCCTCGATGGACGGAACGTTCTGGCTGTTGCACCAGTTCGCCCAGTTCTGCAGGGTGTCGGTGATTTCGCCAACGCCTTCCACATTGTAAACAATGTCGATGGTGGTGGTGTCATAGCCGTATTCTTGCTGGTTGCCGGTGCCGTACGCATCGTCGGTGTAGCAGTTGCCGAACACGCCGAAGGGAGCCATCGTCGCGCCGCCCCAAGTGGTGAAGATCATGTCCGCGTTGCCGGACTGCATGGTTTCGTAGTAGTCGGTGTCCACGGTCATGGTCATTTCGACCTTGCCTTCAAACGGCGTGCCAACGCAAGCGTTCTTCAGCGCGGCGTTCAGGTAGTTGAACATGTTGACGTAGATAGCGTCGCTCTGGTACACGCGCAGGTCAATCTTGATGTCGCTGGTGCCATCGTAGATGCCAGCAGCAACAGCCTTGTCATACGCAACCGCCATCAGCGCGCGCGCCTTTTCGACTTCGTAGCCGGTCAGCGCTTCATACGCTTCGTCGAGGGTGTCGTAGTCGCCGCCCTCGCCCCAGGTCAGGTCGAACAGACGGCAGAGGACTGCCTTCGCGGGTTCGCTGTCACGATACAGCGCGCCGGTGAAGGGGTCGTAGCAGTACAGTTCGTTGATCAGGCCAAAGCCAGCCGTGCCAGCCGCGGTGAAGGAGGAAGCAAATTCCTTACGGTCATAGGAGTAAGAAATCGCCTGACGGAATTCCGGGATTACCAGAACCTGACTATTGGTGCCGTGAGACAGCAGCTTCTCATAGTCGGTGTTCATGGTCAGCTTGGTGGTGTAGCCGTTGTTCGGGCCGTACTTGATGTACTTGCTGTTGCCGTACTTCTTCAGGTCGTCCGCCTGCAGAGCGATGTCATCAATCTCGCCCTTTTCGAACGCCAGCACCTGAGTCGCGTGGTCGGCAATGCAGGTCACCTTGTAGATGTCCGTCTGATACTGGCCGACGTGGTTGCCGTCATGATAGCCATACCAGTTGTCATTGCGGGTCAGGGTGTATTCCTTGTCCAGTTCGAAGGAAGACAGCTTGTACGGGCCGTAGGAAACCGTGTTCTCCACGGAACGGCCGTACTTGGTCTTCACTTCGTCCGCTTCTTCCTCGGTGGCAACTTCCTTGCCGTCCTTGTAGAAGGTCTTGCAGGCTTCGTAAACGGGCTTGTAGACCAGGTAGGTGGAAGACAGGTTGTAGGGCACATAGAAGTTCGCTTCGTTCACAGGGCTGGCCAGGATGAAGTCAACGGTGTAATCGTCAACCTTCTTGAAGCCAACTTCGTCCCACGTTGCGGCATCCGCGATGCTGGCGGTGTACAGGTACTGAGCCTGCATGGACTCATACTGCTGACCCGCGGCGAAGTAGTTGTCAAACAGGTACTTCGCGGAGACCCACGCTTCGGCAGCGGTTTCGTCTTCAACAGAAGCATCGCGGTACATCGTGTCGTCCGCAATGTTCACATACTGCGGCGCGGGATTGCCCTCCGCGTCCAGCGCGCCGACCATGCCCCAAGCGCTCATGTCGAGGTACACATCGGTGCCGGCGGCAATGAGGTTCTCGGCAGTGTCTGCAATCAGGTCATAGGTCGTCTTGCCCGCGTAGAGGTAGTTCTTCGCGTTGTAGATGACGAACTCGCCAGCATAGTAGCTGTCAGCGCGGCGATTCAGCATCTTCGGGTTGAGCAGCTGCTGCATAGAGTACACATAGTCATCAGCGGTGATGGGGGTGCCATCTTCCCACTTGGCGAGCTTGTTCAGCGCGATACGCCAAGCCTTGGCGGTCTCGCCTTCCTTCACGCCGTACTGACCGACATACTCAGCAGTCACGTCCACCGGCATTTCAGCAGCCAGTTCGGGCATGACGGAGTAGCCGTCCTTTTCAGAATTCAGAACGAAGGTGTAGAAACCAGAGCTGACATAGCCCAAAATATCAGAGTCTTCGTTCGTTTCCCAGGACAGCGGGTCCCAGTTCAGAGAAGAGTTAATGCCGGGAGTGTAGCCATTGTAGGTGTACACCTTTTCATCGGTGTAATCCTTGCCAGCTTCGCCGACATACTGATCGGTAGAAACCGTCTGCGCGCTCCCTTCGCTCTTTTCCAGCGTGACAGTGCCCGCGTTGTACACGCGCTCACCGACATCGTAGGAATCAGCAGGCGTGAACGTGCCTTCTGCCAGCGCAGCCGCACTCAGCATCATGCACGCAGACAGGACCAGAGAGAGAATCTTCTTCATGGTCTAACCCCTCCAATTCATTTCGTACCAGATGACACGATGCAAATGATACGTTGATATTCATTATAGAGGAATTGACGCAGGGTTGTCAAGGGCTTGCCGCTTGCAATTTTTGACCAATCTTCCTGCAAAATTCCCCACTTTCACAGCAATTCCTTGATTCGACGATGTGAAATCGTTTTCGCGCCAAATTGTTTTTTTTTTGTTTTTTTCGTTCTTTGCCTTGATTTCTCTGCCTTTGCGCCATACTTGACGTTTCCCGTTTTTTCACCTATACTATCCTGTGCAGTGAAAGGAGAATTCCTTTATTATGAATGTTGACTTGACCCATGGTTCGATTTTCCGCGGACTGCTCCGTTTTTCTCTGCCGCTGATGGCGGGCAATCTGCTCCAGCAGCTTTATAACCTTGTGGACACCTTCGTCGTCGGGCGATACTGCGGTGAAATCGCCCTTGCCGCCGTCGGCAGCGCGTTTTCCGTCATGATTCTGCTCACGAGCATCGTCACCGGGCTGTGCATGGGCAGCGGCGTGGTTGTCAGCCAGCTTTTCGGGCAGAAAGACGATGCCGGCGTGCGCAAAGCGGTCGGCAATGCGTTTGTGCTGATTGCGGGCGTATCAGCGCTGCTGACTGTCCTTTCCTACGCGCTCCTGCCCGTCATGATGACGCTCCTGCGCATTCCGCCTGAAGCGCAGGGCGTTCTCTCCCGCTACCTCTTGATTGTGTTCATCGGTATCATCCCGACGTTCCTGTATAACTTCGGGGCGTGTATGCTCCGCGCCGTTGGCAATTCAACCGCGCCGCTGGTTTTCCTGCTGATTTCGTCGCTGACGAACGTCGCGCTGGACTTTCTGTTCGTGGCGGTGCTGCCGTGGGGCGTGGCGGGTGCTGCCGTCGCGACGCTCATTTCGCAAGTACTGTCCGGTTTCCTGTGCTTAGGTTATGTGCTCTTCCGCGTTCCGGCGCTGACGCCCTCGCAGCACGACCTGCGCCCCGACCGTGCGCTGTTCAGGCGCATCTTCTCCGTCTCTGCCATGACCAGCATTCAGCAGTCCATCATGAATTTCGGCATCCTGTGTGTGCAGAGTCTCGTGAACAGCTTCGGTCTGGCAGCGATGGCGGCATTCACCGCCGGCGTGAAGATTGACTCGCTGGCGTACAGCCCCGCGCAGGACTTCGGCAACGGCTTCGCGACCTTCGTCGCCCAGAATCAGGGGGCGAATCAGCCGCAGCGCCTCCGTCACGGCATCCGCACAGCGTTCCTGCTTTCCGGCGGCTTCTGCCTGATTGTTTCCACGCTCGTGGCGATTTTCGCCGAGCCGCTGCTGCTTGTGTTCCTCAAAAATGCATCGGCGGAGTCTCTTTCCATCGGCGTAACGTACCTGCGCACCGAGGGGCTGTGCTACATCGGCATCGGCTTCCTGTTCCTGCTTTATGCCATTTTCCGCGGTTTGGAGCAGGCGGGCATGAGCATCGTCCTGACGGTCCTTTCGCTTGGGCTGCGCGTTGTGCTGTCCTATGCCTTCGCGCCGCATTTCGGCATGATGGCGATTTGGCTGGCAATTCCGGCGGGCTGGCTGATTGCGGATATTGTCGGTTTCGTTGCCATGGGGCGGCGCGGACTAATGCGTTCCGCTTCCAATAAAACGGGCAAAAGTGCCTGATGGCGGCAGGATGGATTCGCCGCTTTGTGACAAGTTTGTAACACCTGCGCGCGCGCCCCTTGACGAATCCGACTCGGCGTTGTATGATGGGAATACTCAATAACGAAAGGATTGTGCGGAACGGGTATGAAGAAGGAAACGAATCCTAAGGCAAAGCGGAATGGCCTGTGGTGCAATGTGCTGATTGTGGCAGCGCTGCTGCTGATTGTGGCGGTACTGATGGTTGTGCTGCGGAGGAACGCACCCGCGAATGTAGACGCCAATGCGCCTTTGCTGCCCCTGACCGCAACAGATGCGCCGACCGAGGCTCCGACAGAGCTTGCGACCAGCACACCGGAGGCAGCGGCGACCCCCGAAATCACCGCAGCACCGGAAGCGGCTGCCGCGCCGGAAGTCACAGACGTCCCCGAAGCCACCGCCACCCCCGACCTGTCGCAGGTGGAAGCATTCCTCGTCGTCACCGTCGGTGACAAAACGTATCAGCCGATTCCGCTGACCGAAGAGGGCTATTATCGCCTCCGCCACGGCGACTGCATCAACATCGTCCATGTCACCCCGACAAGCATCGACATGCACGAGGCGAACTGCGACAATCAGGATTGCGTGGAGCAGGGCGAAGTGACGCTGGAAAACAAGGACACACGCATTCTGGGCAACATGATTATCTGTCTGCCGAATCAGGTGACGCTCCAGCTGTACAGCCGCGACGAATTGATGGACTGGCTGACGACCGTGCAGGAGGACGCAGCAAATGAATAAGCAGCGAATCACCACAAAACAGCTTGCGCTGTGCAGTGTGCTGCTGACGCTGATGCTGGTGCTGGGCTGGGTGGAGAGCCTGTTTCCGCCGCTGCTGGGCGTACCGGGCATCAAGTTAGGCTTAAGCAACGGCGTGCTGATTTTCGCGGTCTACATGCTGTCCCTGCCGACGGCGTGGGTGCTGATGCTGCTGAAAGTGGTGCTGTCCTCGCTGTTTTTGGGCGGCGTGGCGGCGCTGCCGTACGCACTGGCAGGCGGTGTGCTGTCGCTGGCAAGCATGTGTCTCCTTTCGCGCATGAAGTGGATGCACCCGGTCACGGTCAGCATTGTCGGCGGCGTGATGCACAACGTCGGGCAAATCGTGATGGCGATGATTATCCTCCACACGTCGCAATTGGCGTACTACATGGCTGTCCTGATGCTCAGCGGCATTCTCTTCGGCGCGCTGACCGGCGTGAGCGCCACGCTGGTGATGAAGCACATGAAGCATATCAAGTGGGGGAAATAGCGAAGGGGGGCAAGGGGCGACCGCAGACTTCATCTGTTTTCATGCCTTCTTGTCGCCTCCGCAGAGGTGAAGCCCCCTGCACGACAAAAACCAACTAACACAGGACACAAAAAGCAGGACTACCTCCACGCCGGAGACAGCCCTGCTTTTTGTTGTGCGAATGAAACCATCAGAAGAAAAGGAAACGCTTCTTCTGATACGGCTCGCTTGACATGCCCTTGAAATCATAGCCCGTCGCGGCAATCGCAGCTTTCACCTGCGCTTCGTCCAGCGGATCTTCGGAAATGACCACCGTTTCACCCTTGCCGTGGGAGGAAGTCACCTTCTTGACCGCCGGGAAAGCCTTGCGGATTGCGTCATTGACATGGCTCTCGCACATGCCGCACATCATGCCATCAATTTTCAGCGTCGTTTTTATCATCAGCCCTCATCCTTTCGATGAATGCAATATACCCCGTCGGGGTATCTGAATGATAGCACCAGCGCGGTGGATTGTCAAGCGGTTTCGTTTGATATGACTAACTTTTTTATACTATTTTCAAATGAAAATGCGCCAAGATGCGCCGCGAATTTTTCGTTCTGGCTAACGGGAGTGAAATGCA
>OIWU01002854.1_pt1 | contig 14057 bp, 9 predicted proteins | sample 1587711 | NCBI WGS metagenome assembly OIWU01 (sample SAMEA3888909, study PRJEB22519) | human gut metagenome | biome: human gut; feature: human-associated habitat; material: faeces | place: Denmark | collected 2010 | reverse complement strand
AAGAATATTTTCGGTAACTTGCCACTGTTTATCAGTAAGGTTGGTCGGATATTGGTTCATAACTCTAATTGATTGACACTTATAAAGTTACGAATAATATTTCAATTAACCTACTTATTTTCAATTATTTATATGCTTACATAGCAACTTTTTTCAATAAATTTTAAACAGCTTCTAAGAAAAACCAGAGTCTCCAAGAAAAACTTAAAAAGTCGGAATCAGATTATGAAGCCATATGTAAAGAATCAGGAATAAAAGATACAATGATTAAACGCCAAAATCGGTCTTTTGGCTGTCATTGCAGCAATTATCATATTTGTTATTTTCATTTCTTCCCAATTGCTAAGTGGTTAAAAGTAATTATAGATGGGATTTGCTCCCTTGGAGGTTTATAGGGATTGATTAGTTTGATTATTAATGTCGTAAAGACTTTTACGAAATCCACTTAGACAAATGAAGGACAAACACCGTTATTTTGGTCATATATAAAAATGCATTATGGAACTGAAAGACCTTATAGGAGAGGCTACCGCCTATGACAAGAAAGAGAAGCTTGAAGCCGGCAAACCAAAGAGCTGGCTCAAGAGCGTTTCCGCATTCGCAAACGGCGATGGAGGCACATTGATATTCGGCATCAGCGATGATGACAGGATTGTTGGGCTTGCCAATGCCGAAAGCGACTCCGAGGCTATCAGCGAATATGTCAAGACCAAGCTTGACCCGGTTCCGGATATTCTCCTCGAATTCAAAGATCTTGATGGCAAGAGACTAATCCTGCTTCACGTCAGTGCAGGAACGGAAACACCATATTACTACATCGGTGACAAGCAGCGCATAGCATACATCCGTATCGGCAACGAATCTGTTGTCGCCGACCGTCTCCAACTGAAAGCATTGGTATTGAAAGGTTCCGGCAGGACTTACGACGCGCTTCCGTCGCCATATAAGTTCACGGATATGGCCTTCACACAGCTCCGTTCTGCCTGCTTCAAGAGGCTTCACCGCTCATTCGACGACAGCGAGTTCACGTCCTGGGGCATCATTGACGAAAACGGTTCTCTGACCAATGCGGGAGCACTGCTTGCAGACGACTCCCCTATCCGCCAGTCACGAATATTCTGCACTCGCTGGAACGGTCTCACGATGACAAGCGGACTCGGCGAAGCCCTCGATGATGCCGAACTGGAAGGCAGCGTCATCGGTCAGCTGCAGGATGCCGTCGCATTCATCCGCAACAATTCTCATAAACGTTGGTGGAAGGAGTCTGATCACCGAGAGGAGCTTCCTGACTACCCGGAAAGAGCCGTGACAGAGGTCATCTGCAACGCCATTATCCACCGCGACTACCAAGAACTCGGCAGCGAGATTCATATTGATATGTACAACGACCGGATGGAGGTATATTCCCCCGGCGGAATGATTGACGGTCGTCTGATTCAACAATTGAACCCGCTCTCAGTCCCGTCCAAGCGTCGCAATCCTCTCCTCGCAGACTTTTTCGGCCGTCTCGACCTTATGGAACGCCGAGGCAGTGGAATGAAGAAAATCCTCGGGGAATATAATCGTTTCGAGTCTTTGAAAGAATACCGCGCCCCTGAATTCAACTCCAACGCCACCGAGTTCCACGTGACCCTCTGGAATCTAAACTACGGCACCGATGTCGTAAAAGATGTCGCGAACGACACCTCTGATGTCACAAAAGAGTTCGTAAAAGAGTTCGTAAAAGAACCGGTTCAGTTCACAAAAGAGTTCGTAAAAGCCCAAAGACGCATATATAAGTTGATTTCAACGAACCCACAAATCAACATCGCCGCCATTGCCGAGAATTTAGGCGTATCTACAAGACAAGTTCAAAAATACTTGAGAAGGCTCACTGAATTACAGCTGATTGCCCGTGAAGGCGGACGTAAAAACGGCTTCTGGAGAATTCTTGACAAAGACTACGACGACTTCTTTGAACGGATATAACACAGAATCTTATTTGCAGAACAAATCCGTCCTATCTGCAATACACTGATTTTCAATAACATCTTATTTGCAAAGTAAATCAACGTGAAAAGAATATGCCAACAATAGGAATAATGGATTCGGGAGTCGGTGGACTGTCGGTGATGCGGGAGATACTGAAAGTGCTGCCGCAGGAGAGGTATGTGTACTTCTCCGACAACGCATGGTGTCCGTACGGTGAGAAGAGCCCCGGATTCATCCGCGAGCGCTGCCGCCGCATCACGGAGCTTATGCTCTCGAAGGGGGCGGAGGCGATGGTGGTGGCATGCAACACGGCCACGGCGGCGGCGATCCAGACCCTGCGCAGCGAATACGGCATACCGTTCGTGGGGATGGAACCGGCGGTGAAACCGGCAGCCCTCGGAACCAGAAGCGGGGTGATAGGCGTGCTGGCCACAGCCGGCACCCTCAAGGGCTCCAAGTACCTGAACACCAAGGGCCGATTCCAGGACGAGGTCAAGATAGTGGAGAGGGTCGGAAAGGGATTCGTCGAACTGGTGGAGAGCGGCGAACTGACAGGGCCGCACGCCGAGAAGGTGGTCGGCGACAGCCTCAGACCACTGCTCGAAGCGGGAGCGGACACGGTGGTGCTCGGGTGCACGCACTACCCCTTCCTCCTGGAGACGCTACGCAAAATCGCGGGACCGGAGATCAGTTTTATCGACCCGGCCCCGGCGGTGGCAAGGAGGCTCGTCGAGGTGCTTAAAGAAAAAGGCATCGGGCCCGCAGACGCCAGACCCGATGTCGAACTTATCGCCTCAGGCCCCGATGAATCCCTGAGAAGGTGCTATGCCCTGATACGGCAATGACGCCGGAGTCAAGGCTGAGGCGCGAGAAGCACCGGGCGCGAAGCACCCAGAGGCACCAGGAGCATCAGGAGCACCGGACGCGAAGCGCCAAGATGCGCGGACGCCTAGTAATAGCTGTAGCCGTCAGTCATCTGGCCCAGGACCTCGAAATACAAGTTCCCGTCCAGCGCCACGGCGCGGTAGACCGTGTAGTCTACAGCGTAGTACTCAACCCCGTCGAGATAGATGACACGGTAGTCGTCAGGAAGTTCCACGACAAGCGCGCCGGCAGGAGGCACCACGGTGACATATTCCCCGCCGGAAGTTCTCACGAAGAACACCCCGTCCTCATAGTAATAATCCGCAGCAGCTGCGGCAAAGCTCTGCACAAGTCCGAGACGGTCCGCAAGCAGATACGACTCATAGGCCCTCTGCGCATTGCCGGAAGAGAAACGCAGGCGCGAGTTGCCGGAAGCGACCAGCGCGTTGCGGTCCGTGACATAGCGGGCCACATCGTTGTAGGTCCGGTAGTTACGGTAAGACGCGAAATAGAACGCAAAACTGCATGAGACGGCGCCGAACCTGGCAGGCATGAACGCGACCCCGAAAGGAGGCCGGCATACATAATAACTGCCGTCCACATAGCGATAGAATACATCATTCAGCACATAATACGACACCCCGAAATACTCCCTGCGGCCGTAGTTGAGAGGGAGGCGTTTCACCCTGTAGCCGAAATAGTGATCTCCGCTGTCCCAGAAGCGCGACGGGCGTCTGTATGATATCGGAGAGCGATGAGGCGGCGGAACCCTCCCCGGCGCCGGACGCCACCCTCCACCGGGGCGCACATCAGGACGGCCGTGGCCATGAGGCCCACCATAGCCCGGGTGCCCCTGAGGCGGACGATTGTCCATGTCCGGACGGCCGGGACGATTCCCGTAACCCGGACGGTTCTGGTTGTCCGGGCGCCCCTGATTACCCGGACGGGACTGCCCGCCCGGCCTGCCTTCTCCAGGACGCATCTGCCCCGGGCGATTGCCATTGTCATGAACCCCGCCCGGTCTGCCGGAAGGCTGCGTGGCCTGTTCCCGCCGCCCCGGAGCATTGCTGCCCGTGCGCGCCGGCTGCCTGCGGCGTTCATCACCGCCCGGCTGCGCACTGGATTTGTCGCTGTTCTGCGGAGCCGTATAAGTCTTATCGGAGGAACCGTTGCCGCGTTGCGGAGATGTCGTCGCCGAAGGTCTGCGGCCAGCTCCCCTGGAGTTGTTGCCGCCCCCGCCCGACTGGGCGAAGACCGGCTGCGAAAGCAGTGAGAGAACTGCCGCCGCAGCTGCTGCGAGATAGGTCAATCTGTTCATATCAATAAAGATAATATTTGGCGGACAGTCGCTTGAATGTCTCCGCATCTGCGCACCAGAAGTCCGCGATGTCCGACACCTTGAGGCTCTGCCCGAAAGTGTTGCTGACAAAATCAGTGCCGCAGACCTTGTTGAACATCGGTATGCGCTCGGCGGAGAGGACGAACGGGTTCTTGCCGTAGAGTTCCCAGACGGCCTGCATCACATAGAACTGGGTCAGAGTTATGGTCGCGGCCTCATAGTCCGTGTAGTAGTACTGGACCCCGTGGATCAGTTTGCCGGAGAGCCTGCCGGAAGTCGGCTTGTAGTGCACAGTGCGCCATGCAACCCCTGGAACCTCGTAACTGTCAAGCACTTCCTTGAGCCTGTCGGCATCCACCCATTCCTCCGCGAAGGTCGCGAACGGCAGGGTGTAGCCTATGCCTATGTTGAGGTAGTTGTACATCTCCCCTATCAGGCCGGCTGACGGGTAGCATACCGCGCTCTCGGGATACGGGATGTTCGGGGACGGGAGCACCCACGGCAGGCCGGTGTCGTTGAAAAGCATGTCGCGGCTCCACCCCTCCATAGGCACCACGAACAGGCTGCACTTGCGGGGCTCTTCCTTGCCGTTCTGCCCGCGGTTAAGGCCTTCCTCGTTGATGAGCATCGCAAGTTCGCCCACTGTCAGCCCGTAGACATAGGGGATGCGGTACTGGCTGACGAACGAGTTGAACCCCGGCTCCACCAGCGGTCCCTCCACCTTCTTGCCGCCGAGAGGGTTGGGTCTGTCCAGCACCATCACGGGAATCTCCGCCTCGGCGCAGGCGCGCATCACCAGCCCGAGGGTTGAGATGAACGTATAGGAACGGCTGCCGACATCCTGAATGTCATAGATCATGATGTCCAGGCCCTTGAGCATCTCCTGCGACGGCTCGCGTGTGGCGCCGTACAGCGAATGCACCGGCAGCCCTGTGCGCGGATCCCGGCCGGATTCCACCTTGCCGCCGGCGTAGATGTCGCCGCGCACCCCGTGTTCGGGGGCGAAAAGAGCCACAAGCTCCACACCAGGAGCGCCATAGAGGATATCTATGGTCGAGTTGAGCTGGGAATCAACCCCGGAAGGATTGGTGACCAGGCCGACCCTCATACCGGAAAGGCCGGAGAAGCCGCGGTCACGGAGAACTTCGATGCCGGGTTTGACCCGGGCCTGCGCGCAGACGGCGATCAGCAGCGCCGCCGCGCAAAGAAAGTGACGAAAACGGTTGCCAGACAACATAGCATTACGATTATGAAGAATCCAACATACCCGACAGCCTCCTGCAGCCAGCCGGCGAAGAAGCCCGGGAGCATCATTGAAAGGGCCATGAAGGCCGTGCATATAGCGTAGTGGGAAGTCTTGAACTCCCCCTCGGAGAAGCGCATCATGTAGAGCATGTAGGCGGTGAAACCGAAACCGTAGCCCAACTGGTCGAAGGCCACGCACAGGTACACGACCCACATCGCCGAAGGCTGGGCCACAGCCATGTAGAGGTAGACGGCACAAGGCAGGGCAAGGGAAAGCGACATCGGCCAGAGCGACCTCTTCAGCCCCTTCGAGGCGGCGAAAACCCCGCCAAGTATGCCGCCGACCGTCAGGGCGATCACCCCCACAGTCCCGTAGACGAGCCCTGAGTCGGCAGTGCTCAGGCCAAGCCCGCCATCCGCGGGAGCGTCCAGCAGGAAAGGGGTCAACATCTTGACGGACAGCGCCTCCGGAAGCCTGTAAAGCAGCATGAACACGACAGCGAGCCAGACCCCGTCCTTACGGAAAAATGTCACCCAGGCGCGGGAGAACTCCCGTGCGATCTCGGATGCGTTCCTGCCGCCCCCGGCCCGCTCGACCTTGGGGAGGGAGAAAAGGTGCCAGAGCGTAATCAGGGCGAAAAGCACAGAAGCCCCGCCAATGGTAAGGCTCCACGCGGCCGGAATATTCCCGAGCCGGGTCTCAAGGATGCCGGCAAGCACGACCAGCACCCCCTGTCCGAACACGGACGATATGCGGTAGAACGTGCTCCGGATGCCCACGAACAGCGACTGCCGCTTCTCGTCAAGGGCGATGAGGTAGAAGCCGTCCGCCGCAATATCGTGGGTGGCGGAGGCGAAGGCTATTATGTAGAAACACACTATGGACAGCCCGAAAGCGTCCGGACTCACGGACATGGCGAGCGCGGCGAAGCCGGCTGTGACGAGGGCCTGCATGGCGAGAATCCACCAGCGCTTGGTGCGGATCACATCCACAAACGGGCTCCAGAGCGGTTTGATGACCCACGGGAGATACAGCATGGCCGTATAGGCGGCGACATCCCCGTTGGACATCCCGAGCCGCTTGAACATCGTGACGGATATGACGTTCACGATGAAGTACGGTATGCCCTCCGCGAAGTAGAGGGTGGGCACCCAAGCCCACGGATTACTGCTCAACTTCCGCTCCGACATAGTAGTGAGATAGTATCTGTCTGTAATCGTATCCTTCCGAAGCCATGACGGCGGCGCCTATCTGGCAGAGTCCGACACCGTGCCCCCAGCCGCGGCCTCTGAGGACGAAGAAGTCTCCGCCCGCCGTGACCTCGAAGGCTGAACTCTTGAGGTGTGTCTCGCTCAATGCGCGGCGTATGGCCAGCTCCTTGCCGATGACGGCAGAATGCTTGGTACCGTTGATTCTCAAGTACTTGATGCGTCCTGAAGGGCCTCGTTCCACCGGCTCCAGCGAGAGAATCTCACCGTAATCGACTCCGGTCCGTCTATGGACAAGCGTCGAAAGCTCTTCTCTGGAATACTTCACCGTCCAGTCGTGAAAATCCATGGTGCGCATGTCGTAGTCGTTGAGCACCTGCGGGAGAATCTCCGAATGCTCGCAGTCGCAGAAGCGGTCCTCCACGCTTTGCAGGTAGGGGAAGTCCTTGTCTTCCCAGCATGTGCTGTAGAGTTCCGTGCGCCCCCCGCAGCACTTGGAATAACGCGTGTCGCAGAGAGCGCCGCGATATCTGAGCACCTGTCCCCATGTCTGGTCTATGGCCCGGCGGACGCTCTCCCCCACGGCCATGGCAAGTCCCTGATACCGCTGGCAATGGTCGTCGGCGCAGACGTCGAACTCCCGATGCGGGGCCGCTCCGCCCGACTTTCTCTCCTCCATTCTGGCGAGCAGCCAGCTCCGCGAGATGACCGCATGGGCCTTGAGGAGTTCGAGCGAGGAGGACGACTTCATCTCCGAAGATATGACGCTGAGCAGGTAGTTCTCCATGCCGATGCAGTTCACCGCAGTGATGCAGTCTCCCTCCACGATGAATTTCAGCCCTCCGGCAAACTTCAGGGTGCGCTTCTGCTGCCAGTGGAAGTCTATCCCTATCACCACGTCGTATAGGATGAACGAGGCTTCGGCGAAAAGCGTGGAACGGGTGATGGAGTCGAAGTACAGCTCATCATATATCATCCCGTTGTAGACTATGCGGCCGTCCTGCCAGATGACTTTCTGCGGGCCGGCTCCGTCGGAGATGATCTCGAAACGTATCTCCTTGGCGGACAGGATGCCGACGCTGACCTTGGGCTGTGTGCGCGTGAGACGCCACTCTATCATCTCGCGTTCCTCGCGGGATATCGAGACCTCGGAGAGCATCTCCTCAAGGTCGGCGGATGTCACCTTCTCGAAATCCTCTTCGAATGGGGCCACGAAGAAACCGGCCATGTCGGCCGCTCCGGGGCTGATGGTCAGATGGTCGGGGCCATCCGAATAATAGTGGTGCGAGCGCTTGGCGGCGCGGAGCGTGACGAAAGCCCTGTACTCCCCGTCACGGCAATAGGCGAAAAGATTGAATTTCGGTTCGATGTCGCCCTCAACCTTGTCGGTGCAGTCAAGCAGCCGATAGAAAAGTTTTGCCATGGACTTGGATGTCGTGGCCTTGAGCGCGAACACCCCTTCTGCAAACCCGGCATAGCGGTACAGGGTCGCGTCCTTGACGGATGCGCGGACCTCGCCCGGCTTGTCGAGGTATGCGTCCACCGCCCTCTCGAGCGGCATGGAAAGCCTCGGCACCGCCTGGAAATGCAGGTGGTCCGGAGCTGAGGCCCCGCTGCCTGGGCCATTGTAGAATACCGTGTAGTCCCTGTATTTCATCGCGAAATCGAGCATGTCCGGGAAATGGTGCCATATCGCCTGCGGGATGTGCTCTTCGCGTACTATCACCAAGTGTCCCGGGAAAATCGGGTATGGGTTGACCTGGATATTGTACATCCTCCCCTTGCGGCCCTCGAATTTGAGGTGGAACTGCTCTGCCGGCCTGTTGTCCGCGCAGAGGAAGCACTTGCGTGCGGCTATGGCCTGCGGGGTGGTGTCAGCCGTGCTTGACAGTATGCGGCGGGGGTTGCACTGGACCGTGCACAGCAATCCGTCCACTTCCAGCTGCCTGGTCCGGGCGGACTTGAGAGCGCGGAAGTTGGCTGCGGCAAGAGGCCAGACGGAGAGCTGGTCGTTGATGAATTTGTCGAGTTCCTGCATCACAGAAGGGCTTGAAGGGAATCCTTTATCTTTTGGTATTCGGATTCGAAGTTTGGGGTCAGGATGGACTTGCCGGTTGCGGCCTCTATCTCTTCCGGCGACCAGTACCTGCCGTCCGTCACCTCATCTCCGTCCGGCTTCAAGATAAAGTCCCCGACTGTCGCGAATACATTGACAAGTTCCCTCTCCCTCTCTGATTCATAGACATAGGATGTTATGAAGACCGGGTTGAAGTCTGTGAATCCGAGCTCTTCTGAGGCCTCGCGGTAGAGTGCCTCCAGGACATACTCCCCGTAGGCCACATGACCGCCGACGGCCGTGTCCCACTTGAGGGGCAGGAAGTCCTTGGACGCGCTTCGCTGCTGGAGGTAGATGCTGCCGTCGCGGCTGATTATGTGGAGGTGGACCACAGGGTGCAGCGGCTTTGCCGCCGGCTGGGTAGCGGTGGCGGCTGGACTGGTGGCTGCCGGCTGGGGTGTTGCGGTTGATGCAGGCTGTGGGGATGCGGCTTTTGGCTGCTGGGCGGTGGCTGCCGTTTGGCTGTTTGTGGCGGATGCTGTTTGGATGGCGGCGGCGCTTTGCCGCACCGGACCTGTCATCTGGCCTGCGATTCGGCCGTGACAGAATGCCCGGGACGCCTGAGCGACGACATTGCCGTGCTCGTCCACCACCGGCAGCATCTCGGATGCCGCCGACCTGTCGCTTCCGCGGAGAAGCGGGGCCGTCGAGGCTGGATATATCAAATCAGTCATCAGTAATTGATTATTCTGAGTTCTTCTGGAGTGTACAATATGGAATCGATGAAGTCCGGCGCCACCTGGGCCACCGTAAGGAATGCCAACAGGGCGACTGCGGCCACGGCAAGCAGCACGAGCAGAGGTATCCACCAGCGGAAGCGGCGTGGCGCATGCACAGGTCCGGTCTCCGGACGGCTCTGCGGCTGCGGTTGCGGCTCTGGTTGCCTTGTTTCCTGTTTAGGCTGCGGTTGCGGCTGCTCTGGTTGAGGCTGCGGCTGCGTTTGGCTGATTTCTGACTGCGGCTGCGTTTGGCTGATTTCTGACTGCGGCTGCTTTACCTGCGGTTGCTGCTCTGTTTCCGGTTGAGACTGTTCAGATTCGGACTGCGGTTCTTGTTCCCCAGGCCCGGGCTGTTGCTCCGGTTGCAGTGCCGGTTCTGATTCTGGCTGAAGCTGTTCAGACTCGGGATGCGGCTGCTCTGCCTGAAGCTGCTGCTCTGTTTCCGGTTGAGACTGTTCAGATTCGGACTGCGGCTCCTGTTCCCCAGGCTCGGGCTGTTGCTCCGGTTGCGGTGTCGGTCCTGTTTCTGGCTGAAGCTGTTCAGACTCAGGTTGCGATGCCTGGTGCGGTGCCGGTTCTGATTGCTGCTGCTCCGGCTGGGTGCTCTCCGGTTGGATGCTCTCCAGGGACACCGGCCCGCCCGTTTCCTCCTTGTTTTCTGATATTTCCCGCGCCTCCGCTTCTCCGGCGCTCTCCCCTTCTACCTCTGCGGCCCCTTTCACCTCCATCTCTTCCTCCATCGGCGGGAAGAGCGGTATCTCCACCTCGTCCGCCATGGATATAGTCTTGAGGGACAGAGGCTTGAGCGCGAATCCATCAGGATATATATCCAGATCCGGATCTGGCACGAAGAAAAAATTGTTCTCCACGGTAGCGCGCAGGCGGCCAAGGCCAGGCAGCATTATTGTCTTACGCTCCTTGAGCACAGACTTCATCTCCCCGAGGAACTGCTTGAGATACAATCCTGCCGCCTCCTTGGAAATGCCATTGGACGCCGCATAGAAATCTATCAGCAGCGTGTCTTCCGAGCGGCTCGGGTGGAAAGACAGGCGACGGTAAGGGGGATTTATCGTGTATCCCTTGTCGGAGAAAGTGGCCGGGACCACCTCCGCCACGAAGGTGCCTAAACCGGGCAGGCCGACCCTGTTGTGGTCGGTTATCAGCTCGGATATCATAGTGGACAAAAGCGCAACATCCATAATACAACAAAAGTACGCAAAATCTGCCGATTTCCACTACCCGTCCAGGCCAAAACTTGGAACTCCCGACCAGCCAGTGTTTTTCTCCCGGCTTCGCTTTCCTGCTGCACTATCTTCAGACCTCAATTTCCTCGGAGAATGGTTTCGCTGGGGGCTGGGTTCTATGCGCAAACGCTGGTCAGGCTCGCCCGGGTCATCGTCATTTCTATTCCGCTGGGGGCTGGTTTCTATGGGGCCGGCTTCTCAGACCTTGCATCCTTCCGGACACGCGTTCTCCAAACCATCACCGCGAACAAGTTTCAGGGTGAGCCCGGAGTAGCAGGCCGGGCGACAAGCGAATCACTTCCGTCAGCCTCGGTCACGACCGCCCCCTCCAGACAGCGTTCTACCGACGGGGTCCGTGACCGACCCACCCTGGTAGGGCCGGTCGGTCAGGCCAAGACGGCTCACAGGCATCTCCAGGGCACATGGTCGTGACCGAGGCTGACGGGATCAAACCTGGAATCGCTCGTCCTGACTGCTGGTCATACCCGAGGTCGGCCGAAGGAATATCAAGACACCAGTCGGTTGCAAGCCTGACCTTGGTCCGGTGCCGCCTCAAACGCGTCCAGAACGGAAAAGTTTTCAAAAAAAGGCGAAATATTTTTGCGCTTTTAAGATTTTGCCGTATATTTGTAATCCCGAAACGCGAGTTAGGGCAAAATTCCTCTTTAGCTCAGTTGGTTAGAGCACCTGACTGTTAATCAGGGGGTCCTAGGTTCAAGTCCTAGAAGGGGAGCGCAAGCGGACGGCCGAAAGGTCGCCCGCTTTTTGTACTCCGGGGGCACAGCCGCCACATTCGGGCCGTTCAGGCTTACATCGCATCTGCTCTGCAGCCACCTCGCCATCATAAACTTCCGCCGCACCTGCGCCACTACTATACGCCACCGCGCACCTGGTCGCGCCGCACACATCACCACACCTCCGCGCGAGGCCTCACATGGAGTCCGCCCCTGCCAGGTGTGAGCCTGTTCCGGCGTTTTCGCTCATACCTGACCTTTCCACCTGCCCTGCATGGCCATCTGCGGCATCCACCTCCGCCAGGTGTGAGCCGTTTTCGGCATTTCCGCTGCTACCTGAACCGCCAATATGCACCCCATCCGCGTCTGTGACCGGTGCCACTTCCAGGTGTGAGCCTGTTCTGGCGTTTTCGCTCATACCTGACCTTTCCACCTGCCCTGCATGGCTCTCTGCGGCATCAGCCACCGTGCAGGATGCAAAAGAAGGCGGCTAAAAAGTCGAATGACTTATAGTCGCCTTCTGCTCTTGTCCACACCCGCTGGTCGATGCTTCCCCTCCCGGAACTCCACCGCAACCGCCAGCCGGGGCTCCGTACGGGAAACGGCTGTCTGCCGTACGGATTGGGCTCGCATGATGGTTTGGTACGGCAAAGGCAGGGTTTGCCGTACCAATCTCTCCACACAGCCCCGGTTACATTTTCCTGCCGGAGAGCTTGACGGCTTCTTGCTCGCCGCCACCTTCCATGAGGTCGACAGGGGCACCCCAGTCGGAGACGGTGATGTCACCGGCCTCAAGCTTGTCCTTGCCGACGGTGATGTTGTAGGTGTAGTGTTTGCCAGCCTCGAACGCAGGGCGGCCGGTGACGTATAACACAGCCTTATCCTGTTCAGTACCAGGCTTCCACCATACTGTGATTTTCAGGAACACCGCAGAATCATCCCCGTCGCAAGGGACTACGATGGCGTGGTAGTTACCATCCGTAGTATAGGCACTGTCATACCGATAAGGCCTCACATCCACAGGATCTCCACTTCCGGTACCGTCAGGGCTGACAACGCTCCGGCCGGACCGGATGCTCTCCACTCTGATCATATAAATGTCCTTCCCGTCAAACTGGTTGTTGAGTCTGTTCTTGTCCACATTGACTGTGACAAGAGCCATCTTGCGCTGCATCACAAGGCGGAGCTTATGGTCGGATGGAATCTTGTCTTTAGAGCCGCAGACATATTCACCGGTCATGAAATCCGCCTTTTCGAAGTTGCCACGGTTTTCAACTAAAGCTCCACTTTGGTCGGCCGGCAGAGTGAAGCCGTCCTTTGCAGAAGCCGGATACCAGGCCTTATAGGTGACAGGGGCCTTCCAGACGAGATAGTCGGTGACAGGTACAGGATTCCAGACTTCTGCGTCAAACTCGTATGTCACGGTCTTTTCCGTCTGTCCGTTAGCCTCGGCTGAGACAGCAATCCGATCCCCTGGGTACTTTCCTTCGGGGCCTTTGAACTTCTTCTGTTCCTCCTCAGTACCGGCAGGATAGGTCTTGGTCAGCACCCCCACCGAAGCCTCTATGCGCACCGCATCCGGGTCGGTGGCCCAGGTGCGCTCCGGGGCGGTCTTGGTGCAGCCGGCGAGAAGCGCGGCTGACGCGAGAGGCGCGAGTATAGATATTATATTGATTCTCATATCTTTCTATCCTTTATTCCGTTTCCAATTCTCCACCGGACGTCTCAGTCCACTCAGTGGCCGTGAAGCCTCCCGCGATCACCGCATCCTTGCCCACCTTGAGGGTGAGGGTGTAGGCGGTGCTGCCTTCAAGCTTCCGACCCTCCGGCAATGTCCACTCGTAGTTCTTCCCGGCAGCCTTGAAACTGATTTTCAGCACACCGGAGGCCACAGTCTGAGGCACGAGGATGCACTCATAGACGGAGATGCAGTTGCCCTTGACATCCGCAGCGGAAGTCCAGCCCGCGTTGTAAGGCTTGATGTCGGAAGCCGCAGTGCCGGGTTCGACAGTGAATGAAGTGTACCCGGTGGCACCCTTGAGCATGAAATCACGCGCAGTGCCGGAGAGCACCACATCGCTGATGATGTCCTGAGCCGGAACCCCGGAAACATTGAACTCCGTGCCGAGTTTGAACGTCACCGAGAAGCGGGTCAACAGATGCGTGAACGCAAACGACAGCTTGCCTCCCTCGCCAAGCAGTTCGCTGACCTTCTTCTGCCCGGATGCCCAGCCCAGATAGTCGGAACTGTTGTCATCCTTGTCCTGCACGGCCTGCACCTCAAGCGCAACGCCGTTCTGCCCCTGGTTGATATCATCAACTGACACCAGACTTTCAAGACCGGCGGACGGGGCGATGGCGTAGACAAGGGCCGTAGAGCCGGGCTTGCTCCAGAGCAGCATCTTGTCCGATGTCCAGACGCTCCCGGTCTTTTTGAAAACGGTGTTGGAGTAGGTGTACTTGCTTGCGGGGTTGTTGGAGTCTTCCACGAGAAGGTCGAATTTCGCGAGATTCTCCGTGGTGTGGCTACCCTTGGTAGGACGGACCTGCGGAGCGACGCGGATGACGTGATCCGCAGGAAAATTGCCCTCCGCAGGGGTCTGCACGACCTGCTGC
>OIWU01002849.1_pt1 | contig 14081 bp, 9 predicted proteins | sample 1587711 | NCBI WGS metagenome assembly OIWU01 (sample SAMEA3888909, study PRJEB22519) | human gut metagenome | biome: human gut; feature: human-associated habitat; material: faeces | place: Denmark | collected 2010 | reverse complement strand
AAGACTATATCAGCCTTACAGACATGGCAAGAAGCCAACTGCAAGATGAGCATGGAAACATTTTTGCTAAAATGAATACTTCTGCCTTTATCGTAGAAGATAAAATTCATGCAATATATGAAAATGGGAAATTGTACTTTCAAAGTTATACAATTGCAAATCAAATATTTTCGCTAATAGATTTTGTTACAGAAGCCACAAATACAGAAATTGAATCATTTGGCGAAATAAAAGGTATAGATGTAAATGCAGAGAATATAAAACATATCGCAAACATAAAAACTCGTCGACTCATAAAATTATTATCTAGCACAAACAACATTGCTACTTTTATGCGAAAGACGTTTCGAACGAAAACAAGTCTTTTAAAGAAATATGGAATCAATGCACAAATTAATGGGAACAATGAGTTAGTGTTACCGACCAATAATGTTGTTGAGCCAAATCGTACTTTAGAATTTCTTAATGAAGATATATTTAGAGGTTTCATCACTGATAGCCTTTATCGTTCAAATTCCAAGAAAAAAGACAATCGCTAATCATGAGTGAGAATAACAAAATAATACTCTATCAAGACGATAATGAGATAATACGTGTGTCTGTTCGCTTTTCCGATGAAGATTTGTGGCTGACACAGAATCAGTTGGCGGAAATATATTGTACTACACAACAGAATATCAGCCAACATGTAGATAACATCTATAAAGACGGAGAATTATTCACAGAAGCAACTAACAAGAAATTCTTGTTAGTTCGTCGGGAAGGCAATCGTCAGGTGAGACGTAACATTGACCATTACAATCTTGACATGGTTATCGCCTTGGGCTATCGTGTGCAATCTCAGGTTGCAACCCGTTTTCGCCGTTGGGCGACTCAACGGCTTCATGAATATATCCAAAAGGGATTTGCTATGGATGATGAGCGGTTGAAGCAAGGGGGTAATCGTTACTTCCGTGAGTTGCTGCAACGCATCAGGGATATTCGTAGTAGTGAACGTAACTTCTATCAACAGGTTACGGACATATATGCCACAGCCACGGACTATGACCCACGGGACGAGATGACAAAGATGTTTTTTGCCACCGTGCAAAACAAGCTCCATTATGCCGTTCACGAAAATACGGCAGCGGAAGTTATCTACAATCGTGTGGATAATGAGAAGCCGTTTGTGGGTATGACGAACTTCAAAGGCAACTATGTGACTAAGGATGATGTGAAGATTGCCAAGAACTATTTGTCAGAAATAGAACTCCAGCGTTTGAATCTGCTTGTTTCCGGTTTCTTGGACTTTGCCGAGTTCCAGGCATTGGAAATGAATCCCATGACCATGAAAGATTGGATAGAGGCACTGGATAATCAGATTATTGCCCATAAACGAAAGGTTTTGATTGATAAGGGACGTATTTCACATAAACAGGCGATTGAAAAGGCAGAAAAGGAATTCGCCATCTATCGCAAACGCGAAATGGATTTGCTTGAAAGTGATTTTGATAAAGAAATCAAAAGATTAAAGGACAAGAATGATAATAATCCAAACTAATCCACTACCTTTGCATTTGAAGTCAGCGTTCTTTGGGTTTAACAAGGCAGAATACAGAACTTCGCTCGTTTCTAAATCGTTACCTATCAAGAAGCCAATCTTTGCAACCCATTCAATTTGAGCGATAAAGACAATGCACAATGTCTTGCCACGTGGTAGGTCAAACGAACCTTGAAACCGCATTGTATGATTATATCTTTGAGTATTTTGTTACAACTTCCGCGTCCACCGTGATACAACACATCAGAGGCAGGTTGCCGTTGGGTTTGGCACTGCCTTTCTTCACGTAGAATAACACTTTGAATGTACTTCGCTACGCTTTGCCCAAATTTACTTTTTGCTATGTGTTTATTTTACGATTGTTCCGACAAAGGTTTGTGCTCCTGCATTATTCAAGATATATACTGTATAGAATCCGCCGGGTAATGAAGCTATGGACATTTGGGGTGCATAAACAAAATATTTTATTTCTTCACCGGTAACAGTAAATATTTTCACTGTCTTTGCCTCTTTTATTTCAGGCAGGGTGAGAATATCTCCGTCATTTAGTAAAGGCATGTCCGTTTCTGAAATTGCATTCAGTTCCAAGGGAGCACTTTCGTTTCCAAAACGGTCGGCAGCTGTTACGGCAAAATAACGTTTTTGTCGCCAAGGTGAAATAGGGGTATATTCGTATTCCGTATGGGTGAGATAGGTTTCCAGTAAGTTTCCGGCATCTGTGATATCTACCGGATAGGTATCCGAGGCATAAAGATGATAGGTGACAAGACCTCCGTTGTTATCTGTGGAAATCTGCCAGCTCATGTGCATTTTGCCGTCCGGCAACAGTTGCAGGGAAGGCATGGCCGGAGTGGATGGGGGGATGCTGTCCATCCAGGTCATTGGGGGAATCAATGCCGGAGTGGTATAGAAATTCTCTTGGAGTTCGTCCCAAATGCCTTTGGTGTTGTTCAATAGAAAACGATTGCGGAAGTAGGCTTGTCCGTTTAGTTTTATCTGACGGGTGAAATGAAGTTGGCGGACTATTTCGTCCAACGGCCAATTTTGTTCGTCGGGAGAGAGGAAATAAATGCCCAAACCTGGTACTATCCAGCGGTTACCGCAATTCTCTTTCCAATCCAATGCAAAAGGATAGAAATTATTTCCCTGAAAATACATCATCGGGAACAACGCATCATGAATACCTTCTTTTAGCCATTTCTGAGCATCTTGGTAAACTACATGATAAGCGTTCCATCCACGGGAGGGATATCGGTTGGTATCTCGGTATTTGCCAATAGGGGAACTGCTGACTTTCACCCAGGGTTTGATAGTCTTGATGTCGGTATAGAGCCTATGCACAATATCTGTGATATTATCACGCCGCCATTGTTTCAACTCCTTACCTTTGCCGTATTTCCGGTAGGTGTCCTTGTCGGGAAAGTTGTCGGCTTGCTCAGGGTAGCGGATGTAATCGAAATGAATGCCGTCTATATCATAACGGGAAGTTATTTCTTTTACGATGCATGACAGATATTCTTTGGTTCCCGGATTTCCCGGGTCCAAGTACCAGTTACCTTTATAAAGTTTGCAAATAGTCCGGTTTTTCCGTACTACGGAGCTACGTCCTTGCAATTGTACTTGACGGGTGTTTCCGGCAGGAATCGTAACAATCCATGCATGTAGTTCCATGCCGCGTTTGTGGCATTCTCCGATGGCGAAAGCCAAAGGGTCATATCCGGGATTCCCTCCTGTGCTACCTGTCAGTGATTCGGCGAAAGTTTCTATGGCGGAAGGATAAATCATATCTCCGCGCAGACGGGTTTGCAACAATACCGTATTGAAATTGGCGGCTTTCAGGCGATCCAGTATATCACATAATTCTTTTTGCTGACGCCGGATGCCTGATGCGTTTACTGCCTTGTTACGAGGCCAGTCCATTCCTCCGAGCGTAGTGAGCCAGGTGGCACGGATTTCATATTTAGGTTGTGAGAAAACGGGTGATAAACTCACTATGACTAGTAATAAAGTTATAAAGAATGTTCGCATTTACTTTAATTTTAGGGCAAAGATACGAAGTAATCAATTAATTCGTTACTTTTGCCCCAACAAAACAAAAAATAGAATATGATAACCTTTATTATTGCATTATTGGTTCTTGTAGGCGGATACTTTTTGTATGGAAGTTATGTGGAACGTGTGTTCGGTCCTGACAAGATAAGGAAGACACCTGCCCTGACCATGGCGGATGGTGTTGACTTTATTCCACTTCCTACTTGGAAGATTTTCATGATTCAATTTTTGAATATAGCCGGCTTAGGACCTATTTTCGGTGCTATAATGGGAGCGAAGTTTGGTACGGCGTCTTATTTGTGGATTGTTTTAGGTACCATTTTTGCCGGGGCGGTACACGATTATTTGTCCGGAATGCTTTCCATTCGGCATGATGGCGAGAGTTTGCCGGAAATTATCGGTCGTTATTTAGGCCTTCCCACAAAGCAGTTGATGCGCGGTTTTACGGTTGTGCTGATGATATTAGTCGGAGCGGTTTTTGTGGCAGGACCTGCCGGATTGCTTGCCAAACTTACTCCGGAGTATATGGATGTTACTTTTTGGATTATAGTCGTATTTGTCTATTATATGTTGGCTACATTGTTGCCGGTAGATAAGATTATAGGAAAAATATATCCGTTGTTTGCCATTGCTTTATTGTTTATGGCGGTGGGGATTTTGGTGATGTTGTTATGGAATCATCCGGCATTGCCCGAAATTACGGACGGGCTGCATAATACCCACCCTGCCGGATTACCAATTTTTCCTATCATGTTTGTTTCTATTGCTTGTGGGGCAATCAGTGGCTTTCATGCCACACAATCTCCGTTGATGGCACGTTGTATGAAGAATGAGAAGTATGGCCGTCCTATTTTTTATGGAGCGATGGTGACCGAAGGGATCGTGGCATTGATTTGGGCTGCTGCCGCTACTTATTTTTTTCATCAAAATGGTATGGAGGAGAGTAATGCTTCGATTATTGTGGACAGCATAACCAAGGAATGGTTGGGTACGATAGGAGGTTTATTGGCTGTATTGGGGGTAATTGCCGCTCCTATTACCAGTGGAGATACCGCTTTACGTTCAGCTCGTTTGATTGTTGCCGATTTTATGCATTTGGAACAAAAAAGTATAGCGAAACGTTTATTGATTTGTATTCCTATTTTTGCGGTAACTATCGGTATATTGTTGTACAGTCAGCGTGATGCGGCGGGATTTGATATGATATGGCGTTATTTTGCCTGGTGTAATCAGGCTTTGTCTGTTTTTACTTTGTGGGCGGTCACTGTTTTTCTGGTACGTGCGAAAAAGAATTATTATATTACCTTGTTTCCTGCCTTGTTTATGACGGCTGTATGTTCTACTTATATTTGCATTGCTCCCGAAGGATTGGCACTTTCTGATTATGTATCTTATATAATCGGTGGTCTTTACACGTTGGTAGCCGCTATAGGGTTTGTAAGTTGGTATAGGAAACAAAACAGCATAGTTTATGAAAAAATATAGAAAATCGATTTGGTTGCCTGTTGCTTTGTTGGTTTATACTACAGCGATGGCCGTTTATTTTATTCCGCGTAATACGGAAATAAGTGATACGGAAAAGTATCTCACAGTAGGTTTATCCTATATGATAATAGCGTTGTTATGGATTGTCCTTCGTAAGAAAGAAAAGGCGGAGGAAAGACGTGAACGTGATTTGGAAAACAAAAAATAACTATTAAACGACAACATTATGAAGAAAATTTTAGTCAGCTTGATGCTGTTGGTAATGACTGCACTGAGTGCGCATGCTCAATTTGAGAAGGAGGTATGGTATGTGAATGCTTCATTGACAGGGCTTGACCTATCTCATAGCAAGAATGAGGGTACAAATTTTGGTTTCGCTTTGACCGGTGGTGCGTTTGTAGCCGATAATGTGGCTGTATTGCTGAATTTTAAGGGCAATTATGTAGAACATGGAATGGATGAAACCAGTATTGGTGCACAAGGACGTTATTATTTTTCCAGTTGCGGTATTTATGGAGGATTGGGAATGGCGTATAAGCACCTTTCTTGTGTAGGATTTAAAAAGAATCTGGTTTGTTTGACACCGGAAGTCGGATATGCTTTTTTCTTGGGCAGAAATGTGACTATTGAGCCGTCTGTATATTATGACTTGAGTTTTAGTGATATTTCAGAATTTAGTAAATTAGGCTTCAAGATAGGGTTCGGAGTTTACTTCTGATTGATGTAATTCCACCACAGATTACGCAGATTATTGAATGGGAGAATTCATTGAAATTCAATCTATGTAAATCTGTATAATCTGTGGTGGAAAAACTTTTTATGTGAGATTAATGCGCATAGAGATGCGTGAACGGAATTTCTTTACCATCACTACCTGTTACTTTTAATTTCAGTTGTCCTCCGTTTTGGTCGAAATAACGTAATTCCATTGGATGATATCCTTTCGCCAATGCCTTTTGTCCCACTATTTCTTTAGGTCCGTGAGGTCCGTCATTGTCTACTATCTGTTCACTGTCTATGGTCAATGTACTACCATCGTCGGACAGGAGTGCAAAAGTGTAGATATCGTCTTGAGGAGCATTGAAATATCCTTTGATAATCAGTCCGATATTTCCTTTTACTTTTTTAGGAATCATAACGTCTTCCACTGGATAAGTACCATTGATCGGAGCTTTTTCTATTTCACTGCATTTATTTCCTTTAAATTCGTGCCATGTAGCTTTCAAACCCGGATTGGAAGGAGCGGCAGTTACAGAGGGGGTATATTCACTTTTGATGAAACGTGTCTTGGCTATGTCACCTTTCTTTCCATTAGGGCGGAAGGTGCAGAAAGTAAAGTCTGTGGTTTCAGTCACTTTGATGGGACCTTCATATACGGGAGATTGTAAAGTAGGAGTACTGCCATCAGTGGTATAGTGAATTTCCGCAGTGGGGTCAAGGCAAGTTACATTGATGGTTCCTTCACCGATAAAGGCGTTGACGGCATTAAAGCCTTCCAAATCGGGTATACGGTAATTGATACCCATGATATTGAGACGTTCAAACTGATCAGACAGGCGTTGTTTGAAGGCATTCCAGTCTTTTTGCTCCGGTTTGCTCCAACCTAATTCGGCAATAGCCAGCAAACGTGGAATGGTCATATATTGCATACGTGCGTTGGAAGGAATCCATTCGCACCAAATATTTCCCTGCACTCCTAAAATCAGCGACTGCTGCTCGGGAGTCAGGTTGTCTGTCGTATCCAGATTATAAATGCTTGCCATAGAATTCTTGTCTTCTGCATAATCCAAATAAAATTGTCCGTTAGGAGTGAAAATGACAGGGTTGCCTTGTGCCGTTGCCTTGGTCGCTGCATCTTTTACCCAGCTGCGCCACCACATTACGGTGGCTGTTTTAGACAATCCGCCTTCAATGATTTCATCCCAGCCTATCATTTCTTTGCCTTTCCCGTTAAAGAATCTCTCCATGTCATGAATGAACCATGATTGCAGTTCTTCTTCGGTTTTCAGATTATTGTCATGCATACGTTTCTGGCAGTCCGGACATTTTTTCCAATTGGTTTTTTCTACTTCGTCACCTCCTATATGTACATACTTATAGGGGAAAAGGGCTATCAGTTCTGCATAAACATTCTTGCAGAACTCCAATGCAGAGTCTTTCCCCGGACAAACAGGTGAGGAGAAGACGCTTCCCCAACCGGTTTCGTTAAAACAGGAAACACCTTCATAGTTACTCACAGCTGCCAGCATGTGTCCCGGCATATCAATTTCGGGAATAATATCTATGCCTCGTATTTTGGCGTATGCTATGACATCCTTGATATCTTCCTGAGTGTAGTAGCCTCCATATAGGGTGTCACCTTCTACGATGCGTATCTTGTCTTCGGGAATTGCCATATCCGGATTGTTATCAGTCTTTGACTGACGTATGCATTCGCGGTCATGGGAATTGAATTTGCGCCAGGCTCCTTTTTCCGTCAGTAAAGGATATTTCTTGATTTCGATACGCCATCCTTGGTCGTCGGTAAGATGCCAGTGGAATTTATTCATCTTGTAAAGGGCCATGACATCCAGTAATTCTTTCACCTCATCTATTGTGTAGAAATGGCGGGATACGTCCAGCATGATGCCTCTCCATTCAAAGCGGGGGGCATCTTGAATGTTAACGGCCGGTATGGCCCAGTCTGTACCTTTAACAATTTCTTTAGATTCTATTTGCGGGGGAAACAGCTGTCTGAGGGATTCGATACCTGCAATGACACCTCCGTAAGAGTTACCTGTAATGTTGACCTTATCGCTCTCGGCTGTCAGGGTATAGGCACCTTCTTTTCCTTGAACATCCCCCAAGGCAAGGGTGATGGTTCCTTCGCCTTCTTTTACTTTAAGGTCGTAGCCTGTGGCACTGGAAAGCATATCGGCCAAATACTCGGCTGCGGGAATTAGTTCGGCGTCAATAACACCGATGGAGGTATTACTTTTCAATACAAAAGCACCGTTTGTTTCCTCCAGATGGTTGGTTATGGGTACAATGGATACCTCTTTTGTTACAGGGGGAGTACTGGTACATGCTCCCAACATCAATGTGCCTGCTAACATACAGGCGGTCATTAACTGCTTATGTGTACATTTGGTCATAGGATAATAAATTAGGTTATTGGACAAAGATAACAGAAATATTGGGAAAAACGATATTATTTGGCGGGATATTGGAAAGTAACCAGTACTCCTTTATGGTCTGTAGGCCATACGCCCAATGGTTCTATAAACTTGTCTTTAGATGTTTCCTGAACACGCTGTGCACGGACTATGGAATTTTTCGGACCGAAAATGGCGGCGTCTTTCACTTTCAACCCCTTTTCGGGATAATACCAAATGTAATCTATACGGTCGCGTTCATCTGCTTTGGGAGCCCAGGTTATTTTGTCGGCGGGCTTTGCCGGATTATCCGAAGGATAAGTGAAGCCGGGATAGTTTAATACATCTGGATAGAATTCTCGATAGGCGTCTTTCAATCCGGCTTCGTCTAACAGGACAGGAACTGTCCAGGGGATTACAAAGCCATGATGGTCATACAGGTCTTTGGTCTCTTCAGTCCAATCTTGATGTGACGGTTCATTAAAATCTCCTCCTAAAATGATGGTGTAGCCGGCTGCACGATCTTTTTTTGCCTGTTCAATGAATAGTCTGATGGCGTCATCGCGTTGTGAGGCTACATTTCTCTTTAATACTTCTTCTACGGTAGTGGGGATAGGGATTTCTTCCCAAGTAGAGCCATCATATCCGCGTACATTATAATAGGCGTCATCCAAATAATCAAGATGAGCGGTGTAGACTGCTATTTTCTGTCCGTTTATATCGGCTGTAAGGCGATAGATACTGCCGTGGTCATTCTTTTCGGGAAAAACGGTTAATGAATCAGTGATGGGGTATCGGCTTAACAGACCTGTATCATAGGTATAGAAGGAGTAATAGGTTTCTCCTTTTTCCTTTAATGATTGCACTAGGCGGGCAGTGAAATTGGTGTTTTCGTAATTACGTACTTCGCTCAATGTGACGAAGTCCGGACGAAGACGGGCTATTTCATTCACAATAGCGTCGTAACCACCGGGAATTACAGTTCCTTCTTGCCAAATGTTCCATTGAAGAACGGTGAATTCTTTCTCTTTTTGTGAACATCCCAATAGGAAAGGGAACAGCAAGAGTAGTAAAAAAAGTTTTTTCATATTCTGTTGATTTATAAGGTTGTTAATTCAATTCTAAATTTACTCATATTTTCGTTTAGATTGACAATGCGGAAAACATTAAAACAGATTTTTAGTAAAATGATTCTGCAATCATACCACAAAATGCTAAACTTATAGAACGGAATAAATCACTTTTAAATTCCCATTTATCATCTAGTGGTATATTGCGTATAATCATATTTAATAATTTGTGTCAGTTTGGATAATCAACGGTGAATAAAAAATCAATCAGGAGAATCCATCGCCAGTTTTTCACGTAAAAACTGTCCCGTATAAGATGCCGCACATGCTGCAACCTCTTCCGGAGTGCCCGCAACTACCAGATTTCCTCCCATATTTCCTCCTTCGGGTCCTAGGTCAATCACATGGTCGGCACATTTTATCACATCCATATTATGCTCGATAATGATAATGGTATGTCCGCGGCTGATTAAGGCTTCAAATGCTTCCAGCAGTTTCTTGATATCATGAAAATGCAGACCTGTGGTTGGTTCATCGAATACAAAAATAGTGGGTTGTGCTTTCTCTATGCTCAGAAAATAAGCTAGTTTTACGCGTTGGTTCTCGCCGCCGGAAAGAGTGGAGGAGGCTTGTCCTAACTTTATATATCCCAATCCCACTTCTTGTAATGGAATTAGTTTCTTCACTATCTTTTTTTGATTGTATTCGGCAAAGAATTCAATGGCTTGATTCACTGTCATTTCCAGAATGTCACAGATGCTCTTGTCTTGGAATTTTATTTCCAGCGTGTCGCTCTTGAAACGTTTTCCATGACAAGACTCACATTCTAGTACCAAATCTGCCATAAATTGCATTTCAACGGTTACCGTACCGTCACCTTTGCATTCCTCACAGCGCCCGCCTTCGGTATTGAATGAGAAATATCCGGCAGTATATCCCATTTGCTTGGCAAGAGGCTGTTCGGCAAAGAGTTTTCGTATTTCGTCGTATGCTTTTACATAGGTTACCGGATTGCTGCGTGATGATTTTCCGATAGGATTCTGGTCTACAAATTCAATATCTTTCACCAGCTGTACATCTCCTTCCAAAGAGATGAACTCACCCGGCCGTTCGCTAGCTTCACTATATTCGCGTTTCAATGCCTTGTAAAAGACATCACGTACCAACGTACTCTTCCCCGAACCGCTGACTCCCGTAACTACCGTCATTACATTCAGTGGAAATTTTACGTCAATGCCTTTAAGGTTGTTTTCACGCGCACCTTTTATTTCTATATAATTGTTCCACGGACGATGACATCGGGGAATCTCTATGTTTTCTTCTCCCAACAAATAGCGCACCGTATAACTGTTACTGTTTCTTTGAAGATCGTTCATGTTGCCTTGATATACTATTTGTCCTCCTAAACGTCCTGCTTGAGGACCGATATCAATGATATAATCGGCAGCACGGATTATTTCTTCATCATGTTCTACCACTACTACGGTGTTTCCCAGCTCCTGTAACTGACGAAGTACTTTTATCAGCCGGTCGGTGTCACGGCTGTGTAATCCGATACTGGGCTCGTCCAGGATATAGAGTGAGCCTACCAAGCTGCTGCCTAATGAGGTGGCCAGATTGATGCGCTGGCTTTCACCGCCGGAGAGCGAGTTGCTGAGACGGTTCAGTGTAAGATATCCCAAACCCACATCCATGAGGAAGTTGATGCGGTTGGTAATTTCCGTTAAGATCCGTTTGGCGATGGCTGTGTCATGTGCATCTAGTTCTAGAGTGCGGAAGAATTCTTTTAAGTCGTGAATAGGTAAGTCAACCAGTTGAGAGATGGATTTTCCACCTACTTTTACATAACCGGCTTCTTTTTTCAAGCGTGTTCCGTGGCAGACAGGACAAATAGTTTTTCCCCTGTATCGTGCCAGCATCACACGATATTGTATTTTATATTGGTTTTCTTCCAGCATTTTGAAGAAAGAATCTATACAGGCCTTATTTCTAGGTCCATGCCATAAATAATCTTTTTGTTCCTGTGTCAGTTCATAATAAGGGGCGAAGATGGGGAAATCGTGGGCGGGAGCTTCATGAATGAATTCCTGTAGCCATTCCCCCATCTTTTCACCACGCCAGCAAAGGACAGCTCCGTCATATACACTCAGAGCACGGTTTGGAATCACCAGATGTTCATCTATACCTATCACTTTACCGAAGCCTTCGCATTCGGGACAAGCGCCGAGAGGGGAATTGAATGAAAACATTTGGTCATTCGGTTCTTCGAATTTAATTCCGTCGGTCTCGAATTTAGTGCTGAAAGAGAACAGCTGCGTACTTCCGTCAGCAGAGTAGAAGCGGAGGAGACAATTCCCGTCTCCCTCGTACATGGCCGTTTCGGCAGAATCGGTGAGGCGGCTGATACTGTCTTTGCTATCATCGGCTGTCATGCGATCTACCAGCAGATAGATGTTTTGTTTTTTATCTTCGGCAGCTGTTTGTTGCAGAAAATCTTCTATACGGACTATTTCACGGTTCACCTCTATACGGGTAAATCCTTGTTTCAAGTCCATTTCCAGTTGCTGGAGCAGTGTACGGCCTTCACGGGGCATCATAGGAGTGAGAACCGTGTATTTCGTTCCTTTAGGAAAGGAAAGCATACAGTTTACAATATCTTCAATGCTATGTTTTTTCACCAGTTGCCCGCTAATGGGGGAATAAGTCTTCCCCACGCGTGCATAGAGCAGTCGCAGATACTCATATATTTCGGTGGAAGTACCCACGGTGGAACGAGGATTGCGGCTGTTCACTTTTTGCTCTATGGCGATAGCGGGTGGTATACCTTTGATGAAATCACACTCAGGCTTGCTCATGCGGCCCAGAAATTGGCGGGCGTATGATGACAGGCTTTCTACATAGCGTCGCTGACCTTCAGCGTATAATGTATCAAAAGCCAAGGATGATTTTCCGGAACCGGATAGTCCCGTGATGACGACCAGCTTGTTGCGTGGAATGTTTACATCGATGTTTTTGAGGTTGTTTACCTTTGCTCCTTTTATGGATATATAGTTACTTTCTGACATTCTTTATTGAATTTGGTTTAATATGCAAAGATAATTATAAGTTTTCTTATCTTTGCAAGCGTATTAAACAAGAATAACAAAATGAGAGCAAAAACTATTCTTCTTTTATTGATAGCACTACTTTTTACTTCTGTTGTCAGTGCTCAGACACGTTATCCTAAACGTGAGTTCCGCGGTGCATGGATTCAGTGTGTGAATGGACAGTTCCAGGGAATGCCGACAGAGAAGATACAGCGGCTGTTAATAAATCAACTAAACAGTCTGCAGGGCGCAGGCATTAATGCGATAATTTTTCAGGTACGTGCAGAAGCCGATGCCTTGTATAAATCTTCTTATGAGCCGTGGAGCCGCTTTCTTACAGGAGTGCAGGGCAGAGTGCCTTCACCTTACTGGGACCCGATGCAGTTCATGATTGATGAATGCCATAAGCGTGGAATGGAGTTCCATGCCTGGATTAACCCTTACCGTGCCAAGACAAAGGGAACTACTGCCTTATCACCCATTCATCCGTATAATAAGAATCCGGAACGTTTCGTGAATTATGCTGGTCAACTTTATTTTGATCCGGCTTTGCCCGAAAACCGTAAATACATTTGCAAGATTGTGCGCGATATTGTTACCCGTTATGATGTGGATGCCATTCATATGGATGATTATTTCTATCCTTATCCCAACCCGGGCGAAGATTTTCCTGATCATGTCAGTTTTGCGCAATATGGTCGCGGATACAGTAATAAAGCCGATTGGCGCCGTGACAACGTGAATGTGCTGATAAAGGAAATTCACGAAACTGTGCGCGAGTGTAAGCCGTGGGTGAAGTTCGGTGTTTCTCCTTTTGGTATCTACCGCAACAAGAAAAATGATCCGAATGGAAGTGATACACGCGGTCTTCAGAATTATGATGATTTGTATGCAGATGTGCTGATGTGGATTAATAATGGTTGGGTAGATTATAATATCCCTCAGATTTATTGGGAAATAGGTCATCCTGCTGCCGATTATGACAACTTGATACATTGGTGGGCAAAACATGCCGCTTCGCGTCCGTTATTTATCGGTCAGGATGTGATGCGTACGGTGAACAAGGCGGATGCCCGTAATCCGTTACAAAACCAGATGCCTGCCAAAATGAAGTTGCAACGGTCGCTTCCTACCGTGCAGGGAAGTTGTCAATGGTATGCTGCTGCAGTGGTGGATAATGCCGGCAATTACCGCACTATGCTGGAGAAGGAGTATCATCGTTATCCGGCTTTGATTCCTGAATCTCCTTTTATGGACGATAAGGCTCCAGGTAAAGTAAAGAAGGTGAAGATGGTATGGACGTATGAAGGTCCGGTACTCTTCTGGACAGCTCCGAAGGCAAAGGACGAGATGGACAAAGCTGTACAGTATGTGGTTTATCGCTTTGATAAAAAAGAAAAAATCAATTTGGATGATGCTTCCCATATTGTAGCCATTACCCGTGACCATTTTTATCCATTACCTTATAACGATGGAAAAACGAAGTACCAGTATGTAGTGACAGCGTTGGATCGTTTGCACAATGAGTCGAAGGGTACTAAAAAGAAAGTAAAACTGTAAGAAGCGGGAGTGTTTCTTTAATTTTAGATTTTATTTTTACTGCCACTGCCTGGGTATTATATTCACGTCCTATCGATGAATAAAGAATTCCGGGGCAGTGGCAGTTGATTTGTATGCCGCCTGTTTTCCGGGTGCTATATTGTTTATGTTGAAA